>Ga0307987_1001424_pt1 | contig 13138 bp, 7 predicted proteins | sample EllFjometagen181_FD_203157 | JGI IMG/M metagenome (GOLD analysis project Ga0307987, IMG submission 203157) | Marine microbial communities from Ellis Fjord, Antarctic Ocean - #181 | ecosystem: Environmental > Aquatic > Marine > Unclassified | place: Southern Ocean | collected 2014-10-08
CCCGCATGGGTAGATCCAGCGTGACCACATCGCCCGGTTGCCAACGGCGTTTCAGTTCGGCGTAGGTTCCTGGCGCAGTTGCGGCGGCCGCCGCATCGCCGTTGATGGTGACCGTCGCCGAGTCGGCCCAGCCGGGAATGCGCAGATGCAGAGCGAACTCTGTATCTGGTGCACTCTCGATAGTGATGGTGATCTTGCCATCCCAGGGGTAGTTGGTCTCTTGCGTTAGCTTGACGGCTCCGACGCCAGGAATGTCCGTGGCGAGCACGTTGCTGCCATAGAGGTTCGCGCAGATGCCATCGGCGGCGACGCTGTAGGCCCATTCGTGGGTCTTGGCGAGGGTACGCGCGACCTGTGGCGGGCAGCAGTAGCAGGTGAACTCCGACCAGCGCTGGGCACTGTCCTGGCTGAGGGTCGGCGTCCATTTGCTATTGGCGAGGGGGTTGGTGTAGCAGAAGCGGGTACCATCGACGTCCATGGGGGACAGGGCGCTGTTGTAGAGCACCTGCTCCATGGTGTCGGCGAATCGGACCTCGCCGGTGAGTTCGAGCATGCGCTTGTTCCACATGCCGTTGCCGATGTTGGCGCAGGTCTCGTTGTAGGCCGTGGCATTGGGAAGTTCGTAGGCGCGACCGAACGCTTCGTGCACCATGTCGCGCCGGGGCGAGACGCCGTGATGGTAGGCCCCCACCGCGCCGGTGATGTACATCCGCTTCTCCACCATGTCGTGCCAGATGCGGTCGAGGGCTTCGAGCAGCTCCGTCTCGCCCGTCTCGGCCACCACATCGGCGGCTCCGCACCAGAGGTAGGTGGCGGTAACCGCGTGGCCGACCGCCTCCGTCTCCTTGCGGAGTGGCACCCGGTCCTGGTTCTGATCGCCGGGGTGCGGGTCATCTGCCCAGACGCGTCCCCATGGGTTGGACTGCCAGGGCTTGCTGCCGCGCATATCGACGAAGACGCCAGCCAGTTCCAGATAGCGCTGCTCGCCGGTCGTGCGGTACAGATCCACCAGGCCCATGATGTTGGATGGGTTCCAGCCGAAGTGGGCCAGCTCGGCCGGTCGCGGCTGGAACAGCTCGTAGAGGTAGTCGGCCAGCTTGCGGGCGACCGCCACGAAGGTGGTCTTGCCGGTCGCGGCTTGGTGCACGCAAGCAGACGTCAGCAGGTGCCCCATGTTGTAGAGCTCATGATACTGGCGCATGCCCCAGCGTTCCTTCTTCGGGTCGAGCTGGGTCTGGGTCGAGATGTAGCCGTCCTCGGCCTGGGTCTTGGCGATCAGGTCGATCCAGTAGTCCATTTCGCGGTCGAGTTTGGCGTCTTTCGTGACCGCATAGACGTGCGCCATGGTCTCGATCCACTTGCAGCAGTCGCCGTCACTCCAGTTCGTGCCTCGGTGCTCGCCCTCTTCCAGCCCGGCTCCGATCCGGAAGTTCGACAGGCAGGCGCTGTTGTCGGGATGCTCCAGCGCTTGCTTCATCTCCGGAATGATCGTGTCCTGGCAGAGCTGGAAGCGCTCGGCCCAGAAGCCATGGGTCCAGCGCGCGTCGGCCATGCCGGTTGGCTGGAGTTTGCGGTGCGGCGCGGTTGTCGTCGTGTTGGTCATGGACATGGTTCCTGGGGGGAGTGCGGGGAGGCTGCGGCTCGTCAGGGGCCGGGATTGCCCGTGGCGATGACGGTGCCGGCGGGAGGTAGGAGGGGGACCTGCTCAGGAAGCGGATCGGCAATCTCCCGCAGCCAGGCCAGCAGTTGTTGGTGGAGATCGTCCCTGATTGGGGCGAACTCCTCGTCGCTGGCCAGATTGGTCAGCTCGTGGGGATCGTTGTCCAAGTCGTAGAGCTCATTGATGTCTTGTGGATTCCACACGTACTTCCAGCGTTCGTTGCGGATGGCGCGGATGGCGAAGCAGATGCCGTTGTAGAGATCGTAGACGCCGTAGGCGACGGGTGCCCAGGATTCCGGCTTGTCCGCCGTGCCAACCAGTGGCAGCAGATCGCGCCCGGAACGGGGCTTGTCGGGGGTTGCTTCCGAGCCGATCAGCCCGAAAAGCATCTCGCCCACATCGAGGATCGAGACGAAGGCGTTCTGCGTTGCCGGCGCCACGCCGGGTTGGCGCACGATCAGCGGGATACGCCAGACTTCCTCGTAGAAGTAGGGTCCTTTGTCGAAGCGGTTGTGCGCTCCTTCCATATCCCCGTGGTCTGCCGTGAACACGACCGTGGTGGAGTCGGCGAGTTTCAGCCGGTCCAGGGAGTCCAGCACTCGGCCGATGGCCTCGTCAACCAGCATGATATGGGCATGGGAGAAGGCGATGAGCGTCCGCCACTCTTCCTGGTCCAGCACGGAGGTGTCCATGCAGGGCCACCAGGGGGCGGCATGGAACCAGGGGCGGCCTGCACAGTTGTCTTCCAGGCTGGCGGGGAGCTTGATGGTGTCGCGCAGGCTGTCGGCGATGCGGGCGTACTCCGCTGGCAGATGGTGGGGGAAGTGCGGCGGCGCAGAGGACACGGTCAGGAAGAACGGCTTGTCCTGTTCCCCTTCGGCCCAGTCCTCCAGGAAGCGGACCCCATTGGCCATGATGGGAAACGGCTGCTTTCTCTCCTTGGGGACGGTGGTTTCGCCCCAGAACGGGGCCCTTCCACGGACCAAGCCCTCGCCTTGCTCCTCGTACTTGGCCTTCATCCTCTGGTAGCTGTACGGGTTGGTATCGGGATCGTAGGGTCTGAAGTTGACCTCGACGTTGGCATCGAAGCCGTGCGCACCCCGGCTCTCCGGGTTGTTCGCGCCCAGATGCCACTTGCCGTAGTAGCCTACGTGGTAGCCCAGGCGGGCCGCTTCGTCGATCCACGTCCGTTCGGCCATGGGAATGGTCTCCTGCACGGAGTAGCCGACCGATTGGTTGTCATAGACACCCGTCTGGTGCGGCCAACGGGAGGTGAGCAGAGCCCCCCGCGCGGGGGTGCAGAGTGGGCAGGACGTGAAGGCGTTGCGGAACACGGTGCCCTGGCTGGCCAGGCGGTCGATGTTCGGGGTCGCGATATCCGCGCCCAGGAAGCTGAACGCCCACGCGGGCCACTGGTCGGTCAGAATGAAGAGGACGTTGTCTTTGGGCATGGGCTTCCCCTAACCGCGCCGGGTGGTAATGCGCTTGACGTCGAAATACTCGGCCAGGCTCAGGTGCGAGCAGTCCTTGCCGATGCCGCTCTGCTTCAGTCCGCCGTGGGGAAGCTCGACCGAGTAGTAGGGTTCGTTGATGCAGATGGAACCGTATTCCAGGGCCTCGGCGCAGTCGTTGGCCTTTTGCAGATCATCCGTGAATACATAGGAGGCGAGGCCATAGGGGCAGTCGTTGGCCCAGGCGATGATATCGTCGTCGTCACCGAAGGGGATCACTGGCAGGATCGGCCCGAAGATCTCGTCGCGGCACAGGTCCAGGGAGCGGTCGCAGACTAGGAGCGTGGGGCGCATGTAGTGTCCCACCGGGCAGATGCCCTTGTCGACTGGCTCCCCGCCACAGATCAGTTCCGCTCCCGCGTTTACTGCGTCGGTGACCTTGTCCAGCAGCTCCTCCAGGTGGCTCTCGACCATGATCGGGCCCATGCGTGGCTCGGGCCCGGCCCCGGCCCCAAAGTGGTACTCAGCCATGAGTTCCTTGGCCTTGGCCAGGAACGGCTCCAGGATGCTTTCGTGGACGAAACAGCGGTTCGGAGACACGCAGACCTGCCCCGAGTTGGCCAGCTTCAGTCCCACCACTCGCTCGGCAGCGAGTTCGGGATCGAAGTCGGGGTAGACGATGGCCGGGGCGTTGCCGCCCAGCTCTAGGGAGTAGTGTTTGACGCTCGTGCTGGCGGTCTGCATCAGCTTGCAGCCTGCGGCCGTGGAGCCAATCATGGTGATCATGGCCGGGATGTCACTGGTCAGCAGCGCCGACGCCACCTCGCGGTCTTCCCCGAGCACGATGTTGACCACGCCCTTGGGGAAGTCGATGGACTGCATGATCTCGCCCACCAGAGCCGTGGCCAGCGGGGTGGTCCGGGACGGTTTGATGATGCAGGTACAGCCGGAGGCGATGGACGGGCCGATCTTGTAGCCCACGTTCAACAACGGGAAGTTCCAGGCCAGGAAGCCGACCATCACCCCGATGGGATGGTGCACCAGGTGGTGCGTATACTGCCCCGTACGGTCGGGAATGATCTCGCCGCGCAATCGCTTCACTTCCTCGGAGAAGAAGTGCAGGCACTCCGGCAGCATACTGTAGTCGTATTCCGCATTGTCCTGGGGCTTGCCGGTCTCGGCCACAAGCTGGGCGACGATCTCATCCCGGCGGGCTTCGAGAGCATCGGCCAGCTTCTGCATCCATGCCACGCGCTCTTCCAGCGGTGTCCGGGACCAAACCGGGAACGCGTCCCGGGCCGCGATCAGTGCTTGGTCGATCAGCTCCCGCGTATAGGCCGTATAGGCACCACAGGGCTGTTCCGTTGCCGGATTCTCGACCATCTTGGTCTCGCCGCCGGGAACGAGTTCGCCGCCGATGTAGCTGTGGAAGGTCTTCATGTCTGGTTCCCTTGGTGATTACTTGCTGGTGCGGTGAGAATGCGTGAATCGCCCAAGCGCCTTCTCGTCGATCTCGATGCCGAGCCCAGGAGCCTGGGGGATCTGGAGGGTCTCGTTGTGGAGCGGGAAGCCGCCTTCTACGAGGTCGTCGCGTAGGGGATTCCGGGTTCGGTCGAACTCGAAGAGGGGGGCGTTCTCGGGGGCGTGGGGTTGGGCGGTGTGTGGGATGGGGGGAATGACTGCGGTCAGTTGCAGGGCCGCCGCCACGGCGACGCCGCTGCCCCAGACGTGCAGGCACATGGGGGTGTGGTAGGCGGTGGCCAGAGCCAGGACGGCCTGTCCTTCCGTCAGACCGCCCGCTGCGGAAATGTCCATCTGCAGGATGTCGACTGCGCCCGCCTTGAGCAGATCCAGCATGCCGTAGCGGGTGTATTCGCATTCGCCACAGGCGATGGCGATCGAGAGGGTATTCCGCAGGGCTGCGGTTCCCTCGATATCCTCTGGCACGAGGGGTTCCTCAAACCAGTAGTAGTCCAGTTCCTGGAGCGCCTCGCCCATGATGCGTGCGGTGTGCCGATTGTAGGCGTGGTTGGCATCGGTCATGAGCAGGAAGTCCGGCCCCACTTCCTCACGAACCGCTGCCATGCGCCGGATGTCGTGGGGCAGGGAGAGCAGGCCAACCTTTCCCTTGACGGCGGAAAAGCCCTGCTCCAGATAGGATGCCGCCAGTGCCCGGGCGCGATCCGCCGCCCCGGCTGGGTCGGTCAGGTCTGCCTCGGTGTAGTAGAGGCCGGTTGCATAGGCGCGCACTTCCTCGCGGAAGGCCCCGCCCATGAGCGCATGGATCGGTTGCCCGGAGGCTTTGCCGCGAATGTCCCAGAGCGCGATGTCGATTCCGCTCAGGGCATCGATGCTTGCCCCCTTGCGACCGAAGTCGCGGGAGAAGGCGTAGAGATCGTGGCCGATGGGGCCGGCGTGGGCGGCATCCCGACCCAGCAGGCGCGGCGAGAGCACCTCGTGAATGTAGGTCGCCAAATGGTCCACTGGCATCGATACGCCGCTTTCGCCCCAGCCACAGAGACCATCATCGGTGGTGATCTTGACCACCAGGCTGGCGCGTTCGCCGAAGGGAGCCTGGGAGGAGTAGAAGCGATCACCGCCGGTCAACGGCGCCTTCAGGACAAAGGTTTCGATCCGGTCAATCTTCATGCTGTTGCTCCTGTTGCCTGGACCGTTCCATCATGCCGCTATTCCTGACTTTTCTTCTTGCCGAACTCGCCGAACGTGTGGGGCAGGGGGGCCACGAGCCGGTCAAGCTGCTGCTTCATGTCGGCAAGGACAGCGGCCTGGGCAGGATCGGCGGCTAGGTTGTGCTGTTCCAACACGTCTGCATCGAGATCGTAGAGCTGGTCGGCAGCGAAGTAGGCGGGGTAGAGCTTGTCGGAGTTGTAGACGATGCCGCCCTTCTTCTGCTGCCAGGGGTGCCAGTTCTTCTTGCCGTCCCAGCCAACCATCCGCCGTCTGCCGACCCGCTTGGCCTCGGCGGTGTCCTCGCGCATCTTCTGTGCGATCTTGGGTGGCACGCGATTGGCGATGTACTTCCAGCGCTGCGCCACCACGGCGCGGGTGTTGCCCACCTCCAGCAGAATCGACTGTCGCCAATCTGCCGGTTCGGGCTTGCCGAGGAGCATGGGCAGGAAGCTGCGGCCGTCGGACATGTCTGCGGGGCGTTTGGCCTTGACCAAGTCAAGGAGGGTTGTGGCGACATCGATGTTTGCGCAGATGCTGCGGATCACCTGGCCCGCAGGAATGCGGTCCGGCCAATAGGCAACTGCGGGCGCGCGGCATCCCTCGTAGCAGGTGTACTTGCCGCGGCTCTGATGGTCGCTGATGAAGAGGATGAGGGTGTCCTTGCTCAGCTTGAGTTGGTCAAGCTTGCGCACGACTGCCCCGACGCACTCGTCCAGCCAAGTCCCCATGGCTTGGCGTTGATCAAGCCCCGCGTCCTTCACCCGCTTGATGATCTCTGCCCGCGACGGCATATCGCTATCCGGCAGGGCGTCGAGCATGCCGGCGGCGGTGGCAAGCGGATCGGCTTCGAGCATCCAGCGGGTGTTGTAGCCGCCATGCGGCAGGGACAGTGGCAGGTAGAGGAAGAACGGCTTGGCGCGGTTGGTCTCGATGAACGTCCGCGCCTCGGCCGCCATCCACTCGGGATTGTGTCCTTGCAGGGCTTTGGGGTGGACGTGTTCGGTGTTGCCAATGTGAACGGCTTCCGCGTAGTCGAACCCGCAGTCCCGTACCGCCTGTTGGGCGATCCCGTAGCGCTTGGCCAGGGCTGCGGCAATCTCGGGCGAGCGGGGGTCGCCATCCAGGGGCAGATGCTTGTCCTTCAGTTTGCCGCCCAAGCCCGGGAAGTTGTGCCACTTGCCGACCATGCCGGTGGTGTAGCCCGCCGCTCTGAGGGCCTTGGCAAGGGTGGCATCGCCCTTCTCCACGGGCGTGTTCCAGCGGATCGTGGCATGCTTGCCGGCAGGATTGCGGCTGACGAAGGAGGGGCAACGACTGGCGTAGCGGCTGGTCAGCAGGCTGTAGCGACTCGGGGTGCAGACGCTGGAGGTGATGTAGAAGCGGTCGAACCTGGTGCCTTGAGTGAGCAGCCGCTCGACGGTGGGCATGAGCAAGCCGGGGCCCTCTCCAATGCCTGGTTTGTCCTGCCGCCAATGCGCGTAGCTGCACGGCATGGTGGCGGCGGGGTAGCCGGGGACTTCGTCGAAATCCAGGTCATCGGCGTAGATCAGCACGATGTTGGGGTGCCGCGTCCGATCCCCTGCCGCCGCCCAGGCTGGTGCCGTGGCGGTGGTCAGAGCCGTGCTGCCGAATGCAGCTAGGAAGTCCCTTCGGTTCTGCTTGAGGATTGGCATGGTGTTCTGGTTCCTGTGGGGGCTTGGGTCGTGAGCGTCATTCCCATGGTTCTGATGCGGCCGCCTCAACCTTGGCGTTCCACTCGTCACGCACTCGCCGGAAGTCGGCCAAGCGGGCTGCCGTGACTGGTGCCAGGTCGGTTGTTGGCGGATCCACATCGTTCTGAAGCGAGACCGCGAAGTCGGCCAGATTCCCCAGCATGCGATCGGCGATGGGGTCCTTGCCGAGGTGTTGGAGAATGTTGAGTGTCGAGAAGATCATGGTGCCCTTGCCATGGGAGACCGTGCCCAAGTCGGTGCCGTGCCAGCATTCGGTCTTGGCGTGGTAGTCGTGATAGGAGTCCCACGACACGCAGCCGCCGATGGCAGGGCCCGGCAGGTTGAGTAGCGTACGCCGTGCGACCACGTTCCGCCAGGGGCCACTCATGAAACCATCGACTGGCAAGCCGGCGAACGCTTCGTGCTTGCGACCGTAGTGGCCGACCGGGATCCAGAGGCCAGTGGCGGGGCGGTGCTTGAGATCGAACGGGAGCACGCCGCTGGCGATGAGGAAGTTGGGGCGGACTTCCAGCGTTCGCCTCTGCTTGTGCAGGAAGCGCATCAGGAAGTTGTTCTCGGGGTCCCGGTAGATGGGCTGGCCGTGGAACTCAAAGGTCCCTGGCGCGTCCAGCCAGACTGCAACGCCGCCCCGCTCGACCCAATCCAGCAAGCGGACAAACTGCCCGACCCGGGACTCGTTGCCTGTGTCCGAAGGGGCAACAAGCACGGGTCCGTGCTCTGGCTCCCCGGTCTCGAACCCTCGCGTAGGTACGCCTTTGCCGGCGAGAAACCCCTGCAGTTGACCGTCGGCATCCAGGATTGTGACTCCGGCGAGGGATGGCGTTGCCTCTGCGTCCGCGAAGACCAGGAACTCGATGCTGGTCTCGGCCAGGACTTCGTCTTCCTTGATCAGCCGGGCCGTGGCTCTGCACGGGCCGGCCCAGGATGCCGTGTCTAGGCGCGTGTCGAGCAGGGGTGTGACGCGGCGTGGAATGTTCACGGGTCGTGTCTCCGACCAGAGCTCCTGTCCGGCCGTGTTCGCGACCGTGACCACGAGGTCTCCCCGCACGGGCTTGCCGTCATTCGCAGCAATGACTGTCAGGGTCGCGCCCCGCGATGCATAGACGTTCGTGGGCTCCACGCGGACGGCCAAATGGAGGGGCCGCTGCAATTCCTTGAGGGTACCGTACAGCAGCTTCGGGTTGCGCCAGATATCGAGCACTCCCGCCCCCACGACCCAATCGCCATCGGTGTAGGCGTGGATGCAGTAGCCTCCCGCCTTGGGATTGATGCGCAGGGCTTCGAGCTGCTGGCAGTTGGCCAGAGCCTGGATCTCCTGGGTCGACCGGCAGAGCGCCGAGACGTCCGGGAAGAGCGGGTACAGGTCGTTCTCTGCCATGACCGCTTCCAGGGAGGCAAGGAGCTCGTGATGGTACCGGAAGTCGGGCGTGTTCGGGTTGCCCTCGCGCTGGTAGCGGGCGCAGTTCTCCGCAATCTCCGGGAACGAGCCGCATCCCACTTCGGAGACAAAGACTGGCTGGCTATCCGCACCATAGCTTGCCAGCTTGTCGTACACGTGGCTGGCAACTGGGGCACCCACGTAGGTGTGCCGATCATCGATGGGGGTCGGTTCGGTGCTGTAGGGTGGATAGACGAAGGCGCCCCAAGGCGCCCGCGCACCGCCGGATTCGTCCAGAATCACTCGCGTCGGGTCCACCGCCCGCGCGGCCAAGCTCACCCGATGCCGTCGGACGAGCATGGATTTGCGGACGATCTCGTTGGTGTTCTCCCACATGATGATGGATGCGTGGTTCCGGTCTCGGCGGACCATCTCCGTCAGAGCCTGAGTCCAGACCTCCTCCATACGTGGGGTCTCCGCCGGCCAGTAGCCCATGCAGGCGATGGCGGGCGAGCCGACCAGCAACATGCCCATCTCGTCGGCCAGGTCCAGAATCAGGGGACACGGGGGCATGCGCCAAGGTCGCAGCAGGTTGAACCCCGCTTCTTTGGCCAGGCGGATCTCGCGGCGGACAATCTCGGCGTTGCGCGGATGCGCCATGGTTCCCGGATAGAGGCCCTCCCAGAACGCGCCCTTGATGAACACGCGTTCGCCGTTGAGCACGAAGTCTGTGCCGGAGAGTGTGAACTCCCGCATGCCAAAGCGGATCGATTCGCTATGCAACTCCTGCCGATCATCGAGCAACCGCACGGTGGCGCGATACAGATGCGGGCTCTCCGGCGACCAGGGGACGACCCGGTCCAATTTCAGCGGATGACGCTGGCTCATGCCGCCCGGCGGCACCACCAGTTCCACCGTCGTCGAGGCCACCGTCTCGGTCGGCGCATCGGCTGGCGAGATGGTAACCGCCATGGTCACGCGGCGACTGGTGATCGGGTTGAGCGCCTGCGGCCCGCGACGACCGCCGGTCGATTGCATCTCGCCGGGTTTGGGCAGCGGCTGGAACGCGTCGTTGGATAGCTCGATATTCACCACTGCTTCGCTACGGCTCAAGCAGGGCTCCACGAAGATGTCGCGTACGAAGACCGGCCCGGTGGCAATGAGAGAGACGGACTGCCAGATGCCGCCCACGTAGCCGCCGCGCCAGTGGGCGGTCTCGTTGCTCACGTAGTGCCCCACCCGCTCGGACCGCACCGCCGGACCCACCACTCGGACCACCAGGCGGTTCTGTTGTCCGCAGCGCAGGAGTTGCGTGACATCGAACTCGATCGGCGTGTAGCCGCTCGTCTTGCCGCCGACCATGTCCCCATTCAGCCAGACCTCGGCGTGGGCGTTGACCGCGCCAAAGCGCAACCGCACCACCTGGCCCTGCCAGTCGGCGGGGATGGCGATTTCGCGGGTATACCAGGCGACGCCTTCGTAGTCTTCTTCGTGTTCCTCCCAGCAGCTCGGGACGGGGATCTCTGGCGCCTCGTGCTCGGGGAATTGGCCGGGGCGGTGCCAGTTCTTCTCCAGCCCCTCATTTTCCCGGTCAAACGCGATCTGCCACATGCCATCAAGTGTCATTCTACCGTTCGTCGTGTACTGCATGGTACGCGCCTGTCCTGACCGTTGGAGATGTGGTCTGCCGCATGTTGTATCAATGACTAAAATGTTCTGGTTTCGCTCCCGTCGCAACTGGATTCATGTTGAAAGATGTTCAGAATAGGTATACATATGTTCACATGAAGCTATTGAACGATCTCTACGTATCCCGCCGTTCCGAGCCTCCCGCCGGGGCCTCGGTCTGGCTGCATTCCGCCGGGCTTCTGGCCGGGGTGGGTGACTGTCGCTTTGCCTGGGCGCCGGCCGAGCACGTCGGGCCGCATTTGGTTCTTTCCGGTCAGGGCGTGGTCCGCCATGGCGGGGTCGAACAGGAGGTGGCCGCCGGCGACATGTTCTGCCTGCTGCCCGACGCTACCTATGAGTACTTCGAGGATCCGCAACGGCCTTGGCGCTACGCCTGGCTGCACCTGGAGGGCGACGGGGCTGTCGCCTTTGCCGCCGCCTGCGGGTTCACGCCAGAGGAACCACTGCACCAGGTCGCCGACTTCAGTGGCACGGCTCAGATCCTGGAGGCGTTACGGCAGTCCCTCAAACCCCCGGAAGCCCACCCCCATGGCGTCATGTCTCTGCTCTTTTCGTTCGCCCGGATCTGCAGCCCCGAGACCCTTGGGGGACCGGCTCGGCCGGGCGGCGATGCCGCCCTCCTGCACCGTGCGCGCCTCGTCATCGATTCCTCCCTGCACACCGGCATGAACGTCACCGAACTGGCCGGGGCTCTGGGCATCAGCCGCACCAAGCTCTTCCTCGTCTTCCGCGAGAAGCTGGGCACCAGCCCCGTGGCCTACCTGGCCAATGCCCGCATCGAGCGCGCCAAACGACTCCTCAAGGGCCTCGATCTCGCCGCCGCCGAAGTCGCCTCCGCCACCGGCTTCCGCAGTCCCAAGTACTTCGCCCGCTGCTTCAAGCAAGCCACCGGTCTCACCCCCACCCACTGGCGAGCCCGCGAACGGCCATGAAGCGCATCTCCCCGCCATTTCCTAGCCAGAGTCCAATAGAGTTCTGGGCTCCACGTCGGATCAAAGGTCATCGTCTCCGGACGAGTTGTCTGAACCTACGCTTACATCAGAAGGTGTCATCTGTCCTCGATGGGCACCGCTGCGGGTCAGGCGCGCTCTCAGGCGTCGCCTGGACCTGCTGGTTCGCTGATTATTCCGTTCTGGAACCGGCCATTGATCTGCCGCAGCCATTCCGGTCGCTCGCGCCAGAGGATGTGCTGCGGTCCGGAGTAGGTTCCAGGCATGAAGCCCCAGTAGTTGTGCCGGATGGCCAGGTCAGCAAAGAACTCCAGCAGCGCCAGGCCGTCCGTCGTCAGTTCCCAACGTGAGTTCGGGGGAGGGCAGAAATACCCACCCTCGTCCAGCACCAGCGGCAGCCCACGGCGGGCGCTCTCGCAGGCGTCTTCGGCGAAGTGTTTCTCGGCCTTCTCCCAAATGCGCGCCTTCCAGGCCGGGAAGCTCTCCGCCATGAACGCATCCCACTTGGCGACATCGATGTTCTCCCACAGCCAAAGCATTTTCCGCCAGCCATCCGTGGCCGCTGTGTCCTCGCGCCCGATCTTCTCGGCGGCCACCATGTAGTCCTCGAAGGGGATGATCTGTTCCTTGAGCACGCGGTGCAGAGGCTCGAAGCCTCGCGGGTTGCGCGGGTCAACCGCCTGGTTCGACACCGTCTGGCCGTAAAGCCCACTGATGTGCCAGCCGGAACCGGCGTAGATGTGTTGATCGAAGACCTGGGCGTTGTCCGGGACGATGGAGTAGTCGTGGTTGGCGTGGTCCGCGCTCACCAGTATGTCCGGGTGGCGCACGCGCAACCACGCAATCGCGTCCTGATGCAACCGTTTGCCATCCGCGCCCGCCGGAAGATCACTGTATTCGGGCTCGTTGTGGATCTCGATGAAGGCCACCTGCTCCGTCAGCCGTTCAGCCTTCAGGATCGTAAGCAGACGGTCAAGCTGTTCCGCGAGATACATGAACCGTCGCTGCTTGGGCACCGAAGCCAACTGCGCTCGGACCGCCGGATCCGCAACGCACGAATTGTCCTGGTACTCCCAACTTGTCAGGATGAGCCATACGCGGTGCCGCCGCGCCAGTTTGAGAAGACAGATCAGTCGCTCCAGAACATCCTGCTGCCCGCCATGGCAGGCATAGTACCTATTCACGGCGTAAGCGGGAACGGGTGGCTCGAACGCCATCGGGCCACGCGGACTGCCATCAAGTCGGAACGCGTACGTTAGCCCGACGCCCACGCGTGCCGTGTTGAACCCTCGGTACTTCATTTCCGTGATACAGGACTCAAGATCCTCGTACGGCGCACCGGCCTGAGCAGCGGCGAGCCAGTCATGATACCAAAAGGAAATGGTCAGTTTCCGTGGGAGATGAGCAGGCAAACAGCTGGTCTGCGGCTTCAGCTTGTCGCTATTCATGTAAGTCCCCACCTACTGGTGAACGCTAAGAGATCACCCGCGGCGTCCTCGCCGGCGGGTGCATCCGGTGGTTCGGCATTTGTGCTGGTGAACGTCTTGTGCGGACCGACATCTTTCCAGAACGCCTCAGCCGTCTTG
>Ga0307987_1001425_pt1 | contig 13137 bp, 6 predicted proteins | sample EllFjometagen181_FD_203157 | JGI IMG/M metagenome (GOLD analysis project Ga0307987, IMG submission 203157) | Marine microbial communities from Ellis Fjord, Antarctic Ocean - #181 | ecosystem: Environmental > Aquatic > Marine > Unclassified | place: Southern Ocean | collected 2014-10-08
GCAAGGTGTGTTCGCCAGCGGGGACGGTGAACTCCGCGAGGCGCAGGTGCTTCCACTGCTCCGGGAGAGCCCCAAAGCCGCCGGTATTGGGCAGTTGGTAGACTCGGTACGAGCCCCCCAGAGGCTGGCCATCCAGCTCGACCAGTCGTTGGGCATCGCCTTCGAACACCGCCGCCTTGAGCACCAGTGCCAGGCGTTCCTGCTGCTTGCTGGTAAAGGTCCACTCGATCCATTGGCCGGCACGGACGGCGGTCTCCAACCCCTTGCCGCCGGAGAGAAATGTGCGGTGCGAGTAGACCTTGGCGTTGCCGCCGCCGGAGTCCGTGTGGTCTTCCGCCTCGATCTTGCGCGCATTCTGGGGCAGCTCGACAATCTCGGCCACCACGGGCGTGGCGTCTTTCACCAGCGACCGGAACCCAATCCCTGCGGACAGCGGATTCCCCACGCTGTGAATCGAGAGGCGCGAACCGGGGAGCAGCCAGACCATCTCTCCCGACCGCAGTCGGTGCCGGTCAAACCGGACCACCGTCGTCTCGTCCACGGTCAGCTCAACCCTGACCCCGCCGGGGGCATCTTCTGGTAGTTCCAGCCAGGTGAGAACCCCATCGTCGAAGGTCCGCATGGACTCGAACCGCCAGGGCAGCGTCTGTCCGTCCAGCGTCATGGTCAGGTTTACCTGTGGTGGTGCCGCGCTTGCCTTGTCGCGCCATTCCCGTTGGCCTTTGCCGAGGATGAGATCCACGCCCGCATGGGCGATCGCCTGCGGTTCGTCGGTGTCTCGCCAGACCCCGGCCAGTCGCCGTTCGCCGGCCACGTTGCCGAACTTCATGGCGACGTTGCCCGTTGGGGTGGCGCGGAACGAGTAGCCGCCTGCCGGGCGCGTGCCCTTGGCGATCAGGCTGGGGACGTCACCGGTGAAATCCAGGACCAACTCATCGGTGCCTTTGTCGCCCTTGCGCTGCAAGCGGGTCCCGTCCCAGGTCAGCTTTGGTTCGGGTGCTCCCTTGCGGAAGGGCACGACCAGTGTCACGAACCGCTGGCGTGCTGCCTTGGTCTTGGTCGTGGCGGTCGCATGCCACTCGTTGCGACGTGGGGTCGTGGGTGGCGGGGTGAACTGATCGGTCTGCGCGAGGACGAGCCCTGCCGGTTCCAGGAACTTCACCAGACACTGCGCGGCCCCGCGCTCCACCAGGATCTCGCCGGTTTCGGGACGGAGCGTCATCTCCCGTTCCGCGTGGAGCGACCAGGTGAATTCCGCCGGTTCGGGTGCCTCCAGGTCATCCACCACGACGAACAGGTCGGGGCGCAGGTAGAAGATGGTGCGCCGGGCCTGCTTGAGCGCCCCCTTGTAGGCCACCGTTGCGTCGCCTGCGGTCACATCGGCCACCGGGCTCGTGAAATGCCGGTTGATCCGGCCCTTGGCCGACAGGTCGAAGATGGGCTGTCCCTGGCCGTTCACCAGGACTGCATTGTGGGCTTTGGTCTGGCGTGTCCAGCCCTTGTCGTGGGGACTGCCGTACCAGTCGTAGTAGCCCGAATCGATCAGCAACGGCTCGCCATAGGCGTAGAGGACGAAGGAATTCTGATCTGCATGGGAGTGATTGAAGGAGCCATAGGGGGAGGACTTGAAGGCCAGGAAGACTGCGTCCGGGTCGCTCACATCCGAGTGCATTCCCACCCAGCCGATGTCTGGGAAGTACCGGCCTGGCGGCAGATCTGCGGGCGGGCGCGCGGCCAGTTCCTGATCGTACCACCAGTAGGAGAAGATCCCGCCCGGACGCCACGCAATCTCGTCCGCGTACCACTGGAAGTAGGGGTTGCCATACACCTTGGCGAAGCGGGCGATGTTCGAGGCATCCGATGTTCCCGGTGCCCCGTGGTTGCCATCGCCGAAGTGGTGGCGGTCGCTCCAGGGCGGGTGCATGTAGAGCTTGAACCAGCCGTTGTTGCGACTGAATGCCTTCTGGTAGAGATCCACACCGGTCGATGACTTGAGCGCATCGAAGAACCACCACGCAAAGAACTGCGACCACTTCCAGTAGGCGGTCCCCTGGGCCCAGCCGCCTTCCTCGCCACCCCAGGGGGGATTGATCGCCGGGTAGGTGGCGGCGATGAAGCGGAACCACTCGTCTGCCACCGGTTCGTCGTGGGCCAGGGCGATGGCGCAGACCCCGAGGAATCCGTAGGCCGTGATGCCGTGGGAGTCGTAGGGGTATTCGTAGATTGTCTTGCCCTCGGTGAAATCGCGGAAGAGCACGGCACCCCGCGCGAGCACGGCGGCCCGGACCTTGGCGCGCTGTTCGTCGGTCATCCGGTCGTGGCACCAGTCATAGGTGGTGGCCAACTTCCAGGCGATATCGCGGAAGACCTGGTCGTGGTTGTGGTAGCCGGTCACGCCAGCGGGATCCCAACCCGCCATCTCGACCGCTTGGTCGATCGCGGCGGTTGCGTATCTGGCGTCGCCCGAGAGCAGATAGCCGAAGGCCAGTTCCTGCATGCGGCCGGTTGCGCGGGCACAGTTTCCGCGTAGCTTCTGGCCCAGCTTCACGGAGGTGTCGGTCAACCCGCCCTTGCGGTAGTTGGCGAACTCCTCGCCCGGTTCCCGCATGGTCTCTCTCTTCAGAAATCCCTCCTGTCTGTTGGCGAAGGACTCCCACCAGGCCTTGCGCGTGGTCTCCATGGGGGCGCGGAACGCGGCCAGACTTTCGCTGGTGGCATACACGCGGGGGTGACTGCGCGGAATGCGTTCGAGCATCGCTGCTGCCGACGGCACCGGGAACGGCATGGCGTCGGCTGGTACCACAAAGCGCCAGGTCTTGGTCCACCCCGAGGCGGCACCGTCTTCGTCCGCGAAGCGCACTCGCCAGAACCAGACCCCCGGCTTCAGCGTCTGTGCGTGGCTGTAGACATTGTATTTCAGATCCCTGATCGTCGTCGTGTTTGCCGCCACGAACTCCGCCGACGGCGCAAGCTGTAGGGCGTAGGTTGCTGCATTCCCTTGCGGGGGCCACCAGAAATCGGGAGGATTCTGCAGGACCGTCCGACCGTCCTCGGGGCGTCGCGGGCAGATGCCGAGCGGCGCGACCGTGTTCAGGCGGGGTTGGTAGGTGTCCAGGGATTCCATGGACACGTCATCGTAGCGCACCACGCCGTCGCCGCGCTGGTAGAGGATGACCTCGGCGCGGACCTTCTCTGCTGCCCGGGCCATTTTCGGCATGCCGATCTCGAACGCGTACTCGGTCCACTCGTCCTTCGGCACCTGGATGCTGAAGTGCCTCGTGCCGTATTCTTTGCCCGGTACCTTCACGCCCGGTGCCGGGCGTACACGCAGAAGCCCCACCGCCCGGCCTTCGCCACGGTACCAGAAGCGGACGCGCAGCCCCTTGTCGGGGGCGAACGGGGCGCTGGTCTGTAGAAAACACGCTCGGTCGCCATGCCCTTCCTGTCCCTCCAGATAGGCGCAGGCCGTGCCGCCGCGCCCTCCGGTTGGGTCGCGGCGCAGCACGAAATTCTCCCCATGAATGGCCTTTCCCCAGCCCTTCGGCAGCTCTTCGCCTTCCTCGAATCCAGGATTTTTCAGGACCGGATTGGCCAGGAGTGACGCGCAGATCAGCAGAGAGCACCAGGTGAGACAACGTTGCATCGGCACATTCCTCTGGGATTGGTTAGTCGAGCATTCCGCTCAGGACGTGCAGCAGGAGCTTCTGCCCCACAGCGTCCAGAGTCGGTCTGGATGGATCGTCCAGCGGCGGCGAGTTCGTCAGCAGGTAGGGGGAAACCAGATACTCCGGCACGAAGGCGCAGACGGTACGCTTCTTGTCGTCCAACAGGACGCCTGCGATGTCCAGACGTCTGTCGCCATCCTCCAAGTGGGCCAGGACGCGGATCCTGGGGTCTGCTTTGGTCAGCACGTAGTCGCACCGCGGCTTCTGCCAGCCCGCTTTGGTATCCGGATTGTGGATGAACGGACCGGGGGGTATCGCCAGGGCATCGGCGAAGCGGATGCGGAGGCCCGCGATGTATTCGGTGTTGTTCTGCCCGTACTTCGGCGAAACCGGCAGGCGTGCTCCCGTCGGCTTGCCAAGGCAGGCGGAGAGTTTGCCGAGGAGGCCCCGGTGTTCCCCGCCGATGAGCAGAATGCGTCCTCCCTTTGCCGCGTAGGCGCGCAAGTCGTCCAGCATCGGCTTGTGCCCGAAGCTGCCCGAGCACAGGATCACCACCGGCATGACATCCGGAGACGGCAGGTCGCCTTTGTCGAGGGTCCGCACGTCCACTGGGCGGTAGGCGATCTTGGCTTTCTGCAACGTTCGCATGATTGCGGAGCCGATGTACTTGGCGCTGAACGGCATTCGCCCCCGGTTCATGCTCTGAGATGGCTCCACCAACACCCCGGCCACCGGGCCATCCCCCGCTGGTTCCAGGAGCCCTTCGAAGATCGCGTCGCTACGCAGCGGCCGCGTGGCGAGGAATGCCTTGGCTCGGCCCCGATATTCCTTCTCGACCGCCGGGGTTAGTTCCGGGACGATGCTCTTCTTGGCGAATTGCTGCGCCGTCCAGATCGCATCCAGACTGCCCTTGATTCCGTTGACTCCCAACTCAGCCAAGGCGGTTCGGCCGGCCTTCACGTCCTCTGTCGTTGCCGTCTTGGCGAAGGTGCGGGCAATGCGCACGCCGCGTTGGGTCATGAACTCATTGGCGTGGAGTCCGTGCATCATGATCTGGAGGACCACTTCCTGCGGGTCCGCAGCGAGCATGGACGGCGTGAAATCCGCCAACATGCCGTGGATTACCCGCCGGTCTTCGGCTGTCTTGGCGACTTGAGCGAAGTCCAACACGCCCTGCTTGCCCAGATCCATTCTGTACCCCTGGCTGAAGGCGTAGGTGACGAAGTGGAGCAGGGGATCGTGGTTGCAGGCACCCTCGTCCGCGAACGTGTGCAGGAGACAAGCCGACCAGTAGGCGATGCGCTCGGTCGCCTCCGCCTGGAATGCCTTCACGAGTAGGATGAAGTTTGCTGCCTGTCCCTTGGGAGAGTGCAGCGCATACGGGTGCTTCAGGCCGTGGGCTTGCAGCACGGCAAGGTCGTCCGGGTGAACCGTGACCTTGGTCTGTTTCTCCCAAACCGTGAAGTCGTCCGGGGCATGGGAAAGCTTGACCACGCTGGCCTGCGCCTCCTTGGTTAGCGTCTGGCGAAGGGTCGGCGGCATAGCCTCGACGGCCAGCCTATTGAGCGGATCGTGCCCACTTCCCCAGCCCAGGGCAGACGGACACAGCCCCACCACTGCCGGTAACCACAGGAGCAGCCGGAGGGAACGGAAGACCTCTGGGATCGTCGCCGACTGGGTTGTATGGTGGCGCATGGGGATCTCCTGACTTCTCGGGACCAAGGCGGTGAAGATGTCGCGCTGCCCACCATACTGGCCCATCTGTCCCCGTGCACTGGCTGGCCTACCAAGAAAGCGGGGGAGGCTGGCACGGTCAGGGCCAACCCGCTCCGGTGGGTTGCAGTCCTCAATGTAGGAAGGGCACCGTGTGCCGCGATCTTCCTCCGTCCCCCATGTGGGAGGCACGCCGTGTGCCGCGACTGTCTGAGGACCTTCTTGAATGTGGGAGGGGCACCGTGTGCCGCGACTGTCTGAAGCGGGGAAGGGAATCGCGGCACACGGTGCCCCTCCCACACTCTCCATGCCATGCTCCCTTGCTTGTCAAGCACGGAAGCAAGGCCTATCTTCGTTTCGGGACTCGGGGGGCGCTCCCCGACCGCACGGTGCCGAGGGACTCCAAAACCCATTGTCCGGTCACATGATGAAGATGCGAAACAAAGGACTGCTGGCTGCCGCTTGGTTCTCCTTGTCGGTGGTCTACATCGTGTGCACCATCGTGCATATCATGAGAGTCGGATTCTCCAGCGGCTACTTCGTCGTGCCTGCGTGTCTGGTCAGTCACATTGTTGAGGGTTCGCCCATTCCCGTTGCTTGTCTGACAGCATCCCTGTTCCTGTGCAGAGACTGGATCTGGCCTCGCATTGTTCTCGGACTTGCTGCAGGGGGCCTGATCCTCGTCATTTTCATGATGCCGCCGATTACAGCCCATCACAAACCGCGTCTGCTGTATGCACTCGTCTTCGCTGGGTGCGTCTGGACACTTGCCACAGTAGCAGGACGGTCGGGGAAGACCGAGTAGATGCATAGAGTTGGCTGCCAATCGCTGGGCAGTCGTCCCAGCGCGCCGTGACAGGGGAGGACAGTCCAAGCCCGGCGCCGCCCGAGGCTGGGGTGCCCTGTTGACTCATCCCTGGGGCGGGCTACACTGAGTAGACTCAAGCCCGCAACGGAGACTATCATGCGTATCCCCTTCCTCTCATTGATCACTGCCGTCTTTTCCCTGTCCCTAGCCGCTGCCCCTGCGGAACTGCGGGTGGGGGTGTTCGATACGCGGCTGTCTGGTGGACAGGGAGTGGGCGGCAAGATCGCGCTGGCAGCGCTGGAGAAGGCGGGGTATGAGGCGCGGCCCTTCGCGGATTTCTCGCCGCTGACGCTGGCCCAGTTCGATGTGCTGTGGCTGACGGATATGCACCACCCAGGCGTGCAGCCGGAAGGGTGGCAGCAGCGGCTGGTGGCGTTCATCGAGGCCGGCGGTGGGGTGTTGCAGACCTGGCATCACCACACGCTCGGCCAAGTCGGGCAGGGCGTTCGGCGGGTGTATGACAGTCGACAGATGAAGATCAAGGCGGGGAATCCCGTGCTGGAGGGGATGGCCGACTTCGAGGCATCCTACAAGGACCACATTGTCGAGCGGGTCGGCCCACAGGGGAAGGTCTGGGTCGAGAACGAGTTTGGCGATGCGGTGGTCGTGGGTGGGGATCTTGGCAAGGGCAAGGTGGTGAGTACGGGGCTGGCCTTGGCCACGGTTCGGAATCGCCCGCGCGGGGCCGAGTTGGACCTGGTGAAGCGGTGCATTGCCTGGCTGACCCCAGCGACGCCATTGGCCGACCGTCTGGCTGGATTGGGCGCGGAGCCCAAGCTCGAGGTGTCGCCCGCCAGGCGACTGGTTGCCGCTGGATTCCCCGCGCGCTTCGCGATCACGGTCGCTGGACCGGGAGGCGATGCGCCCAAGCTCTCCCTGGACGGCAAAGCGCTCCTTCTCACTCCCGAACGGCGCGTGCAGGCGGCCGATCTCTCCTTTGCCATTTATGCGCTGGAGATTCCTACCAAAGCGGGGGTGAATGCCGAGACCACGCATGTCCTGCGCCTACAGAGTGGCAAGGTGACGCGCGAGCAGCCTGTCGTGATCACTGCGCTCCACGTCCCGCCCGCAGCCAACGAGCGGCGCGGGGTCTGGCTGCATGTGGGCAACGACCGGCATCCCGAGAAGGTCATGCCCGAACTCAAGGCGCTGGGGCTCAATATGGCGGTGTTGCGCATCGCCGGTGGCACGGCGGCATTCTACGGCTCTAAGGTGCAGCCCGACATCCAGGATCCGCTCGCGGAGACCGGTGGCGACTGGCTGGCCGAGGCCGTGCGTCACGCCCACGCCAACGGGGTCGAGATCCATCCATACGTCAACAACTGCGTGGTGGAAGGACGGACTTCGCCCGCGTCCCTGGAGCGTCTGCGCAAGGCGAACCGCCTGCAGAAGACGCCCGAGGGGAAGGACATCGCCTGGTTCTGCCCATCGTCGGACGAGAACCTGAAGGCCGTGGTGCGGCCCATGCTGGAGATCGTCTCGCGCTATGATGTGGACGGCATCCAGTACGACTTCATCCGCTACCCGAATGCCCAGGGCTGCTTCTGCCCGCGCTGCCGGGCGCTGTTCGAGAAGGAGACTGGCAAAGCGGTTTCCGCCTGGCCCAAGGACGTGCTCAAGGATGGCAGTCGGTATGCCGAGTGGATCGAGTTCCGTTGTCGGCGCATCTCGGCCATTGTCGAGCATGTTTCGACCAAGATCCGGGCGGCCAATCCCAAGGTGAAGATCAGTGCCGCCGTCTTCCGTGACTGGCCGAAGTGCCGGGAGACCAATGGTCAGGATTGGGCACTTTGGTGCCGCGAGGGTTGGCTCGATTTCGTCTGCCCCATGAACTACACCAACAGCGACGAGACCTTCCTGAAGAACTGCATTTCCCATCGTGATGGGTTGCCCAAGGGCTTCCCGGTGGTGCAGGGGATTGGCACCGCCTCGGGCAACAGCTACATGGACGATCCGGGGCAGGCTCTCCTGCAGGTGATGCTGGCCCGCCAGCAGGGCGCGGTCGGTTTCGTGGGGTTCTGCTACAGGCCAGGACACACCACCGAGCTGCACACGCCGCTGATCAAGCTGATGGACTAGCCTGGATTACCCATGCGAGTCTACTGCGCCCGCGGATTGCACTGCATCTCAGCCCGTTGTGCCAGAACACCGACCTTGACGGGTTCCAACACGCCTGTGCCCGGCAACCTCGTACAACGGGCTGATCCACAGCCCACGACGCGTTCTCGCTACGAAGCGCGTGCATAATCCAGACTAGCTCTGGCGAGTGAAGCGGAGGCGCTCGATGCGGCGGCGGTCCATGGCTAGGACGACCACGTCGTAACCGTCGAGCGCGAAGGTATCGCCTTCGGCGGGAATGCGTCCGGCCAGCTTGAGGACCAGCCCGGCGGCGGTTTCGTAGCCATCGGGTTCGAGGTCGAGAGCCAGGTGTTCGGCCAGTTCTCGCACGTCCATATTGCCTTCGCACTCCAGCGCTTGGTCCCCGATCTTCTCAAAGGGGGTGCTGGGATGGTCCCGTTCGTCCTGCAGTTCGCCGACGACCTCTTCCAGAAGATCGCGCATGGTGGCGATGCCGGTCACCCCGCCATGTTCGTCTACCACCACGATCATCGGGGTCTTGCGGTAGCGAAGATCGGCCAGGAGATCAAGCACCGACTTGGATTCGGGGACGAACACGGGGTGGGGGTCCACAAAGGGGGCGATGGGCGATTCCCCGGTCATCTCCGGATCGTGGCTCCGCTGGTAGAGCAGGCTCCGCAGGTCCACGGTGCCGACGATTTCGTCCACTCGCTTGCTGAAGACCGGGAAGCGGGCGTGGCGACAGTCCATCAGCATTGCTTCGGCCTCCTCCACCGTGGCTGTGATGGGCAGGGAGCGCACGTTCACCAGGGGGGTCATCATGGCGGCCACCGGCCGGGTGTCCAAGTGGAAGACCGTGCGCAGCATCGTCCCTGCATGCTCGGCGACCAAGCCCTGCTCGGCCGCAATCTCGGCGATGGTCCGCAGGTCGTCACGGCTGACGTGGGGTGCCGTCGCTCCGCTCGGTTTGTCGCCCAGCAGGTGCCCCAGTCCATTGGCGATCCAGCCGATGAACAGGACGAGCGGCCGCAGGATCCATCCTGCCAGTTGGAGAGGCCGGGCGAGCTTCGGGGCCAGGGCATCGGCATGGGCGCGGCCCAGTGATTTGGGCAGCAACTCGCCGAAGAGGAGGATCACGGGTGTCATCACCAGGGTGTTGAGGACGGCTTCCCAGTTGCAGGGGAAGCGATTCAGCGTCTCCATCACCGCCGGGCGGGCGAGGACATGCCGCGCGAGGAGGGCCTGGCAGAGGGTGGTCGAGGACGCCACCGCCAGATTGGTTCCCAGGAGGGTCGTGCCCAGGAAGCGTTCCGCCTTGGCCAGCATGCGCCGAATCAGCTGGGCTCTGGGATCGCCCTTTTCAGCCAAGCTGTGGACGAAGGTCTTGCTGGTGGAGGTGAATACCGTCTCGGAGCCGCTGAAGAAGCCCTCCAGCAGGACCAACAGGAGTACCACCGCCACCATGGCGAGCAGAGCAATCATTCTTCCTCCTCCTCAGTTGAGGGGAGGGGCTCGATATGGACCATGCCGATTCGGCGTCCTGACATGCGCACGACGCGGAAGAGGTAGCGCCCATCGCTGACCTCGTCGCCTGCTCGGGCCAACGCCTGTAGCCGTTCCAGCACGTAGCCGCCGAGCGTATCGGTACCGTTGGCCTGCAGGTCCAGGTCATGGGCTTCGTTGATCTGGCGGAGGGGCATCCGCCCGTCGGCGAGGACGACGCCCCCTTCCTCGTTGGTCGTTACGCCAGCCAGACCGGATGGCAGGTGGCCCAGCAATTCGCCGAGGATATCGTCGAGGGTCAGAATGCCGGAGGTGCCGCCGTATTCGCCGACCAGGACGACGAAGTGGGTGCGCAGTTCGCGCATGCTTGCCAGGAGCTTCTCGATGGATGCGGTCTCCGGGGCCATGTGGGCCTGGTAGACGGGGCCTTCGTTTGGCGTGGCCCGGACCTCTTCCCGCAGGTCGGCCAAGGGCATGTCCATCCACTTGGTTCCGCGCCAGCGTGGCTGGTCCACGGCAGAAATCACTCCCCAGATATCGTCCAGATCGTCGTGGTAGACCGGCAGCCGGGAACGCCGCAGGGAGCAGGCCTTCGCGAAGGCTTCCCGCACGGTCAGGCTGTCCTCGACGCCCACCACATCCATGCGGTGGACCATCAGTTCGCGCGCCTGCACGATCCCGAGCTGCATGATGTGCTCGACCAGTTCGCGTTCGTGGGCGTCGGTGGCGCCCGCCGCTTCGCCGGCGGCGAGGGTGGCCGAGAGCTCGGCGTGAGTGAGCGTGCCCCAGCCCGGCACATTGGCCTGGCCGCAGAGGCGCAGCAGGAAGGTGGTCACCAGCCGCAGAATCCAGCGCACGGGCGCGATCACCCGGCTGAAGAGGAGCAGGGGCCGGGACACACCCAAGGCAAAGGGCAGGGAATGGTGCACGGCCAGGGTCTTGGGCGTCAGTTCGCCGAAGACCATGAGCAGCAGCGTGCTGACTGCGATGGCTGCCGCTGCACCCCATGGTCCGGCTTCGGGCATGAGTCGCGTGGTCAGGCTCGCGACCAGGCTGGCCAGCATGATGTTCACCACCATGTTGCCTACCAGCAAGCTGCTGAGCAGGCGCTGCGGGGCTCCCAGCAGCGAACTGGCCGCCCGTTCTGCCCGGTTGCCTTCGCGCAACCGACGGGCCTGCGAGAGATTGAGCGAGAAGAACGCCGTCTCCGAGCCGGAGAAAAATCCGGACAACAGCAACAGAATGCCTAGCCCCAGCAGGCTGGGGAGAATCTCAAGGAATACCTTCATCCCGCGCGCCCCCCCGGCAGCAGGCCAGGAAAGGGGATGGACGAGGCGATCAAGTGTGATCGTCGAGAGTCGCCGTCGTCGTCTTCGGCGCAGGGAGAATCGGAGTCGCCAGGCCCTTCTGAGCCGCGACTAGGCGGAGGTTCGTCTGAGGCTGTCAGTTCGTCATTCATTCCGGGTTACCGAGGGGCGGACCGTTGTCAGATTCCAAGTATACCCCCTGCAAGGAATTCTAGCAACGAGCTAATACACGAGTCTGCGGAAATCGCGGACTCGATGGAAGGTGATGAGATTCCCGTTGTGGGCGCACGACGCCCGTTCGTCGCCGGAGCGGCTGAGGATCGCCAAGTCGTCTCCGTCGATCACCATGCTTGCGTAGTGCCGCGATGCCCGTTCCACTTCCCCCGCCGCGACCAGTCCGGCGAAGCACCAATCGACGCAGTTGCGCGAGACATGCAGCTGCAGGCGGCGGCGTTCGTTGTTGGGTAGGTTGAAGCGGTCGTCGGGCAGGCAGGCAGCCTTGGTCATGCTATCTCTCGCCTGCGTGCTCAGCAACCAGAAGAGCTTGTCCTGTTCATCGTGGACGATGTGGAACTTCATTTGCCCTCCTGGGCAGGGCACGAAAAGGGCGTGCCGCCCCGATGGCACGGTTTCGAGCATGGTCCGGATGGGTCCGGTGCCCGGTTCGTCGCCCTGCTCCACTGCCTTGGCCACGCAGGCCAGGCCGGTGCCGCCCGTATTGGCCCGCATCCAGAGATGGAATGTCTTGCCCGAGGGATCGCACCAATACTGGGTGGGGTCGGTGAACTGCACGACATTCGTTTCCAGCCAGCCCACCGGCGCGCAATGGCGCCCCTTCACGCCATCCGCATTGGCACCGCCGGGGAGAGGGCAGGGGAAGAAGGGGGTGCCGAACCAATCGAGCTGCTCCTGGTCCACTGCATCCTGGAAGGTCAGTTCGTCGGCAAACGTCCAGTTCTCCCTCTTGGTCAGATCTGCATCCAGCCGCCCGCGCATCAACACCGGCGCGATTCCCGCCACGTTCCAGGCCGTGATGCCCAGGGGAGGCCGCCGCTCCATGACCAGATACACGCAGCCGTTGGCATAGCACACGTTGCAGGGGGCCTGGTGCCAGTCTTCCCCGTCGGTCAGTTGTACCGGGTCACTCCAGGTTCTGCCGTCATCGTCGCTGCGGCAGATGCAGAGATCGTTCATGTGGCCGATCACATACACGCTCTTCCCCGCCACGAAGGGGCGCTGGTGCATGATCGCCCGCGTCGCCCGCTCCTGCCAGGTCTCCCCGCCGTCGTCGGAGGTGAAGAATCTTCCCTGGTGCGGTCCGCCATAGCGTTGCCCGGTCGGCCCGGGCAGGTCGGCCACGCCGGGACCGCCGAGATCCATCGTGGCCAGCAGGCGTCCCGACGGCAAGCGGCAAATGCCGGGACTATAGCAGAACACGCGGGCTGGATCGGGAGATTCGCAGACCACGGAGTGATCTTGCGCGAGGGGCTGCACTCTCCAGGGCCGGGCGTTGGCGGGGTCGGTCATGGGGGCTGTCCTGTGGTGGCGTGGCCTGTGGTTGAGACGCGCCTACTGTATACAATTTCGGATTCATCTCAACCTTTCGCGCCATGCAGGTTGCGCTCAAGTGGGTTTGCTCTATATTTTGAGTTCGCTCGCGTCGAAGTCTCTCCCCGTGCGACATCAGGGGGATCGAAAGGCATCGCCTACGTGGAGCGGAAAGATCGGCACGCGACTGGAGGCTTGGCTTCTTATGGTTCCTTTTCTGATCATTCTTCTGACCGTCTTCCAACTGCTGGCGGCCTTTTTGCTGATCGGCATCATCCTGATTCAGCAGAGCAAGGCTGGCGGCGGTCTCGGTGCTGTTGGCGGCGGCACCACGGAAACGGTGTTTGGCGCTACGGCTGGCAACGTGCTCACCAAGGGCACGGTGATTCTTGCCAGCATCTTCCTCGGCGCGGCCCTGCTCGTTCAGGTGCTGGACGCCAAGGCGAACCCAAAC
>Ga0307987_1001426_pt1 | contig 13137 bp, 22 predicted proteins | sample EllFjometagen181_FD_203157 | JGI IMG/M metagenome (GOLD analysis project Ga0307987, IMG submission 203157) | Marine microbial communities from Ellis Fjord, Antarctic Ocean - #181 | ecosystem: Environmental > Aquatic > Marine > Unclassified | place: Southern Ocean | collected 2014-10-08
TGGTACGTGGATCCGGTTTTGAGTTTGTAAATTGTGTAGATGAAAGCCTGGTTCCCGGCGAGTTTTTGGAATCTGTTGAAAAGGGAATTTTCGATACCCTGGATTCTGGGCCCCTTATAGGATATCCACTCACTGATTTGAGGGTTAGTCTGGTAGGAGGCTCTTATCATGAGGATGAATCTACGGAAATGGCTTTCGGGATATCGGCTTCCATGGCAATTAGAAGAGCAGCCGCCGAAGCGGACCCTGAATTGTTGGAACCAGTGATGAGTTTGGAGGTGGTAACTCCCGAAGAGTATGTGGGAGACGTCATTTCCGATATCAACAGCAAGAGAGGGAGAATAGTTGGTGTTGAATCTGAGAATGAACTGCAGGTGCTAAAGGCTCAAGTTCCCCTTGCTGAGATGTTTGGCTACTCAACGTCACTAAGATCGTCAACGCAGGGAAGAGCAACTTTTACGATGCAATTTTTTCAGTATGATGTGGTGCCTGCTTCACGAGCAGATAAAATAATAAAGAAAATCAGAGGAATTTGAGCTCAAAAATATTGAGGAACAATTATGGCAAAGCAAAAATTTGAAAGGAACAAGCCGCATGTAAATGTGGGAACTGTTGGTCACATTGATCATGGCAAGACGACGTTGACTGCCGCGATCACTCGCGTACTCTCGTTGAAAGGACTCGCTTCGTTTACTGATTTTAGTGATATAGACAAGGCGCCTGAAGAAAAGGAACGTGGAATTACTATTGCAACAGCTCATGTTGAGTATGAAACTGTGAATCGTCATTATGCTCATGTGGATTGCCCGGGTCATGCCGATTATATTAAGAACATGATCACCGGTGCAGCGCAGATGGATGGGGCTATTCTAGTTGTTGCCGCAACTGACGGCGCTATGCCGCAGACAAGAGAACACATTCTTCTTGCTCGCCAGGTTGGTGTTCCTGCTATGGTTGTATTCCTGAACAAGTGCGACATGGTTGACGATGAAGAACTCATCGAGCTTGTTGAGATGGAATTACGTGAGCTTCTCGATAAGTATGAGTTCCCCGGGGATGATATTCCGTTTGTCCAGGGATCAGCTTTGAAGGCTCTCGAAAACCCGGAAGATGAAGCTTCAGCTAAGTGTATATGGGATCTTATGGAAGCGATTGATTCCTATATTCCAGAACCAAAGCGTGACGTCGATCAACCATTCTTGATGCCGGTTGAGGATGTCTTTTCAATCTCCGGTCGTGGAACAGTTGCTACCGGGCGAATTGAGCGCGGTGTGGTACATGTTGGTGACGAGATTGAAATAGTCGGCATCAAAGAGACCCAGAAGACTACATGTACAGGAGTTGAGATGTTTCGCAAGCTTCTGGATGAAGGTCAGGCTGGTGACAATATTGGCGCTCTGCTTCGTGGAATAAAACGCGAGGAGATTGACCGTGGACAGGTACTAGCGGCTCCCAAGTCAATTAATCCCCACACCAAGTTTAAGGCTGAGTGTTACATTCTTGGCAAAGACGAAGGCGGACGACATACTCCGTTTTTTAATGGATACAGACCACAATTTTACTTCAGAACTACAGATGTTACAGGTGTTGTAACTCTTGCCGAAGGTGTCGAGATGGTTATGCCTGGAGATAACATCGCTGCAAGTATTGAGCTTATCACTCCTATCGCGATGGATGTCGGTTTGCGGTTTGCTATCCGTGAAGGTGGTCGTACTGTTGGCGCTGGCGTTATCAGTGAAATTATATAAGAAAGGTTCGCAATGATACCTACAGAAAAAATTCGCATTCGTCTTAAAGCTTATGATCATAAACTGCTGGATCAGTCAACTTCTGAAATAGTTGAAACTGCCAGGAGGACAGGATCTGCAGTAGCTGGGCCGATACCATTACCAACTTCAGTGAACAAGTTCTGCGTTCTTCGTTCGCCTCATGTTGATAAGAAGTCTCGTGAACAGTTTGAAATGAGGACGCATCGCCGTCTACTGGATATTCTAGAACCTACTCAGCAGACTATCGATCTTTTGATGAAGTTAGAGCTTTCTGCCGGCGTGAATGTAGAGATAAAACTGCCGTAGCAGGCGAAGACAACAATTGTTAAATTGAAGCATCGGATACAATTATGCCAAATTCAATGGGTATATTAGGAAAAAAAATTGGGATGACCCGGGTTTACAGTGAACTGGGCCAAGCAACTCCTGTAACTGTCGTGGAAGCTGGTCCATGTAAGATTCTTCAGGTAAAGAATGAATCTATAGATGGATATAATGCAATTCAGGTCGGTTTTTCGGAGAAAAAGGCATCTCGTGTAAATAGAGCTGTTGCCGGACATTTGAAAAAATCAAATTCTGAAGGGTTCTATTTTATAAGAGAGTTTAGGGTAACTGATCCCGCGGAATACTCTGTAGGTCAAGATATTGCTTTAGACACAGTTTTCAAAGTTGGTGATCTGGTTGATGTCCAGGGGGTCAGTAAGGGTAAGGGATTCCAGGGAGTTATCAAGAGATATGGTTTTGCAGGGGGCGGCGCCGGGCACGGTTCTAATTTCCACAGAGCTCCTGGTTCTATAGGATGTAGTGCGTCACCCGGCAGAGTTTTCAAAGGGAAAAAAATGCCAGGAAGGATGGGTAATGATACAGTCTTGAGAAAGAATGTGGTTATTATCGATGTACGTTCTGATGAGAATGTTGTGCTTTTGAAAGGTCCCCTTCCTGGAGCCAAAAACGGCCTGTTAAAAATATTCTCAAAATAATAATCGATTTTGAGTAAGACAGGCTGAGGAGATACATATGTCAACTGTAAAGATAGTTAACACCAGGAACGAGAGTGTTGGCGAGATTGAACTCAGAGATGATTTGTTCAATCGCGAGGTAAAAGAGTACATTTTGCATGATGTTGTTCGGATGCAACGTGCAGCTCGCCGAGCCGGCAACGCCTGTACGAAAACACGGGTCGAAGTTAGAGGTGGCGGTGCCAAACCGTGGAGACAGAAAGGAACAGGTCGTGCCAGAGCCGGTACACGTACTTCTCCTATATGGAGAGGTGGTGGTGTGGCGTTTGGCCCGAAGCCGAGAGACTACAGCTTTAAGCTTAATCGTAAGGTTAAGAAACAGGCAATCTCAATGGCTATGAGTGCGAGACTGCAGGAAGGCAACCTTGTCGTAATGGATCAGTTTGCCATGGAAGCGATAAAAAGCAAAGATTTTGTTACTATTATGAAGGTTCTAGATATCGAGAACGCTCTGATAATCGCTGATAATGGTAATGAAGAACTGAACAAGTCCTCAAGAAATGTAAACGGTTATAAAGTGTTACCTGCTGACGGCTTGAATGTCTACGATATTCTGCTGCACAAAAAGCTTATTTTAGTTCAAACGGTAATCGATAGCCTTGAAAAGAGGTTGGCGATATGAAAAATATATACAGTGTTTTAAAAGGTCCTTGCCTTACTGAAAAGGCTGCTTTGCTGCAGGAAGATGATGGGAAGGTAGTCTTTAAGGTTCATACCAGAGCAAATAAGATAGAAGTTAAAAGAGCAGTTGAGCTCATTTTTAACGTAAAAGTTAAGAATGTGAGGACTGCCAACATGCATGGAAAACAAAAAAGGGTTGGAAAAACAGTAGGATTTACCAAAAACTGGAAAAAAGCCTATGTAACTTTATCGGAAGGTGAAATCAACTTTGCTGATGAACTTTAGGGGGAAATCAGAGAAACGATGTTGTTGTACTTTTTCACGTAACGATTCTATCCAACCTATTTTGATGGAGCGATTGGGAAATCATGGCTATAAAAACATATAAACCTACATCTGCCGGAAAACGACACCATGTGTCTATAAAAAATGCAGATTTATCTTCGAAGGCACCTGAGAGGGGTCTTGTCTCCAGTCTCAGTAAGAGCGGGGGAAGAAATAATTACGGGCGTATCACCGCACGTCATAAGGGTGGTGGGCATAAACGAAAGTATCGTATCATTGATTTTAAGAGAAATAAAACTGATATAGATGCCAAAGTTATTGCTATTGAGTACGACCCCAACCGATCGGCAAATATCGCCTTGCTCGGATACCTTGACGGAGAGAAATGTTATATTCTCTCCCCTGACGGGATATCTGTTGGAGATCGTATTGTGGCCGGTGAGAATGTAGACATTCAGCCGGGCAACTGTCTGCCGATGAGCAATATCCCCCTTGGAACAATCATTCATAATATTGAAATGAAGATTGGTAAGGGAGCGCAACTGGTTAGAAGTGCTGGTGCTTCTGCTCAACTCATGGCCAAGGAAGGTGCATATGTCCTTGTCCGGTTGCCTTCTGGTGAGGTGCGAAAATTTAATAACCAGTGTCGTGCCTGCATCGGTCAAATTGGTAATCGTGAGCATGAGAGCCAGAAGATTGGTAAGGCTGGTAGAAATCGATGGAAAGGCATAAGACCTCATGTTCGGGGTGTTGCTATGAATCCCGTTGACCATCCCATGGGTGGTGGTGAGGGTAAGAGTTCAGGTGGACGACATCCTTGTACTCCATGGGGACGGCCTACCAAGGGATATAAAACCAGGCAGAAAAGAAAGGCTTCTGACAAATTGATTGTCAAGAAGAGATCATAACAGACAAGGAGTAGTGTATGTCTCGTTCAATTAAAAAAGGTCCTTTTATCGATGATCACTTGCAGAAAAAGGTGACCTCATCCATTGAGAATGGTGCGAGGAAGGTAATTAAGACCTGGTCCAGGCGCTCAGATATAAGTCCTGAGATGGTAGGGATCACATTTGCAGTTCATAACGGGAAAAAGTTTATACCAGTATTTGTCACTGAGAATATGGTTGGCCATAAGCTTGGTGAATTTTCGCCAACTCGTACCTACTATGGGCACGCGTCGGATAGAAAGGGTAGAAAATAATTAGAAATGCACGTTTCACGTAGATTCACCGGGAGTAATAGCTATGGAAGCACGAGCCGTAGGTAAATATATCAGAATCTCTCCACAAAAGGCACGTCTTGTTGCTGATGTTGTGAGAGGCATGGGGGTTGATCAGGCTATAAATACCCTCCGTTTCATGCCTAAAAAAGGCGCAGGAATTATCCAGAAAGTGATTGAGTCTGCTGTTGCCAATGCAACCCAGGACGATCAAGCTGATGTTGACAATCTGTTTATCAAAAAGATAATGATTGATGGTGGACCTTCTCTTAAGAGAATCAGGCCAAGAGCCATGGGTAGGGCGACCGGAATCATTAAGAGAACAAGTCACATCACAGTAGTTATAGATGAAAACTAGGATACAATGAGGTAAGTAAATCTTCATTTAGATTGCTTACTGTTAAGATTAAATTGAATGTTGCATTTGTTGGAGGACTGTTTTGGGGCAGAAGGTTAATCCATTAGGAATGAGACTGAACATTACCAGGACATGGGACTCAATCTGGTATGCAGATAAAGAGTACGCCACCTTTCTGATTGAAGATCAGAAAATTAAAAAGTTTCTTAAGAAGCGTCTCCATCACGCCGGACTGTCAAAAGTTAAAATCGAGCGTACAGGTGAGCACGTACGGATAAAACTTTTTACGGCCAGGCCTGGAATAGTGATTGGGAAGAAGGGTTCAGAGATTGAACTCACAAAAAAAGAGGTTGAAAAACTTATTTCACGTAAGGTAACGCTCGATATTCAGGAAGTCAGACGACCTGAAGCTGATGCTCAGCTGGTTGCAGAGAATATTGCCCAGCAGCTTGTCAGAAGGGTTGCTTTTCGCCGAGCAATGAAGAAAGCCGTAACCTCCGCTCAGCGGTTTGGAGTCCAGGGTATTAAGATATCATGCTCCGGGCGACTTGGTGGTGCTGAAATGTCCAGGTGTGAATGGGTGCGTGAAGGAAGAGTTCCACTGCACACATTGCGGGCTGATGTTGACTATGCACATGCTGAGGCTAATACTACGTATGGGATCATTGGTGTTAAAGTATGGATCTTTAACGGTGAGATCTTGAGCGACAAAGACGTGGGTGAGGTATAGTTGTAACGGTTCTTCAGTTCGAAACTATTTACATACCACTATTCGGAGTAAGAGATGTTAAGTCCTAAGAAGGTCAAACATAGAAAAGTTTTTAAAGGAAGGTCAAAGGGGATTGCCTATCGGGGATCTTCAATTTCTTTCGGTGATTATGCGATCAAAGCTACTTGTGTTGGTATGATGACAGCACAGCAGATTGAATCAGCTCGTATTACGATTAATAGAACCATGAAGAGAGGTGGGAAGGTCTGGATACGTGTATTCCCGGACAAGCCGCTTACAAAAAAGCCAGCTGAGACTAGGATGGGTAAAGGCAAAGGTAGTCCTGAGTCTTGGGTTGCTGTTGTAAAACCCGGAATGGTACTATACGAGATTTCCGGTGTAAGCGAAGAACTCGCAATCAAGGCATTGACTCTTGCTGGTAACAAGTTACCATTCTCCACCAAAGTTGTAACCAAGAGGACCAGTTTATGAAAGTAGAAGACATCCGTAAAATGTCCGGAGAAGAACTGGAGAAGAAAGAAAAAGAATTGCGGGAGGAGCTGGGAAATTTAATCTTTCAGCACCGGATTAGACCTCTTGAAAATACTTCTCAGTTAAAAAATATTAGAAAAGACATTGCCAGGATTGAGACAATTAAAACTCAGACAGTAAGTTAGTCTGGATATATCTGAAATAAAAATTTGAATTATGTTTGTCATATTCTGTCATAAATATCTGGAAAACAAGTAGTAAGGCACTAAATTATGAGTGAAATAAAAAAATCTAAAAAGACAAGAACTGGTTCTGTGGTAAGTAACAGAATGGAGAAGAGTGTTGTCGTTCAGGTTGAACGTAAGGTTCGTCATAAACTCTACGGAAAATTCGTCAGAACGAGTGTTAAATATCTTGTAGATGATCCTGAGAACCTCTGCAATATAGGCGATACTGTTCTTATTGAGGAGTGTCGACCTCTCAGTAAGAGAAAAAGATGGCGGGTTAGAACAATATTGGAACAGGCAGTTTAGTACCGAGAGTAGTCTAATGTTACTAAAAACGTTTTGTTTCGTATGAAATATCAGGTGAAATAATGATACAGACAGAGTCAGTACTCAATGTTGCAGACAACTCAGGGGCGAAGAAAGTTCTTTGTATTCGTGTCCTGGGGGGAACCAGGAGGCGGTATGCAAGCATTGGTGATGTTATCGTGGTTACAGTTAAGGAAGCTATTCCGCATGCCAAGGTTAAGAAAGGCGATGTTATGAAGGCTGTTATTGTTCGGACCGCGAAAGCTATCAAGAGGATGGATGACACATGGGTTGCATTTGATGATAATGCAGCAGTTATGCTTGGTACATCCGGGGAACCGGTAGGAACTCGTATTTTTGGCCCCGTAGCTCGTGAGTTAAGAAACCAGGGTTTCATGAAAATAATCTCACTTGCACCTGAGGCGCTTTAATCTCCCAGGAGTGAGTGCGATTTTGACACTTCAGGGACCAGCCCTGACACATGGGGCTGGATACATAGACTGAGAAGGTATAAAAATGAGACAGGGTAGAACATACCTGAAGAAAGACGATCAGGTTGAGGTAATTACCGGCAAGGACAAAGGTCGAGTGGGTAAGGTCCTTAGGATATTAAATGGTAAGGACAAGGTTGTTGTCGAGCGTATTAATATGATTAAGCGCCACACTAAACCAAGTGAAATGAACCAGCAAGGCCAGATTGTTGAAAAAGAGGCACCGATCCATATTTCCAATATACAGCTTATCTGTCCTGAGTGTACGAAAAGCGGTAGAATTGGTAGGAAGATACTTGAAGATGATACAAAGGTTCGCTTTTGTAAACATTGCGGTGAATCTATAGAGAGTAAATCATAGATAATCAATGGGCTTACGCTAGGAGTTATACATGGGTGCGCTGAAAGATAAGTATGCAGAAGAGTGTGTTCCTGCACTCACAAAAGAGTTTGGGTATAAGAATGTCATGCAACTTCCCCAGTTGAAGAAGATTGTACTTAATATGGGGTTGGGCGAGGCCGTGCAAAATCCGAAGATGGTTGATGGTGCAGCTGAAGAGCTAACCAGAATAGCCGGACAAAAATCGGTGATCACAAAAGCTAAAAAATCGATTGCGACATTTAAACTTCGTGAGGGTATGCCGATCGGGTGTTGTGTTACCCTGAGGGGTGAAAAAATGTACGATTTTTTTAGTAAACTTGTGAACATAGCATTACCACGAGTAAGAGATTTTCGTGGCTTATCTCCCAAGGGATTTGACGGGAGGGGTAATTTTTCTATGGGCATTCAAGAGCAAATTATATTCCCTGAGATTGATTACGATAAAATTGATAAAATCAAAGGCTTGAATGTTACCATCGTTACTTCTGCTGGTACTGATGACGAAGGGCGATTCTTGTTAAGGCAGCTCGGAATGCCATTTAAAAAATAACCGGCTCCTTGGTTGGGTAAGGATAGGTTGTTTGATGGTTTTTATCTGAGCCATTTATTTACGAATCTGTCTCGGTTTCTTGTAGAGACCAATGAATATAAATTTACATCTAATAGAGTTTATCTGGAGGTTGGTTTGGCTAAAAAATCTATAATCGCTAAAGCAAAGCGTGAACAGAAATTTGATGTGCGCAAGTACAATCGTTGCCCGATATGTGGGCGTCCTAGAGCGTTTATCAGAAAATTTGGTATTTGCAGGATCTGTTTCAGGAAATTGGCATTGAACGGTGAAATTACGGGAGTTACCAAATCAAGTTGGTAGAATGATCTGCCATTTTGTTTGATACAGTTTACTATATTGAAAATAAGGAGTGTTCGCTATGTCAATGAGCGATCCACTGGCAGACATGCTGACCAGGATAAGAAATGCAGTAATGGTTAAATTTGAATCGGTTGAAATGCCATCCTCGACTGTCAAGGTTGATGTTGCAAGCGTTCTTAAGGAAGAAGGATACATAACAGATTATCACGTGACTGAAGGCGGTGTTCAGGGGGTACTGAAGATTGGTTTGAAGTACGGCCCTGAAAAGGAATCAGTTATTACCGGGATAAAGCGTGTCAGTAAGCCCGGACTGAGAAAATACGCCAAAGCCGACGCCATACCTAAGGTGTTGAATGGGCTGGGAATTTCGATAATTTCCACTTCAAAAGGTGTTGTGACGGATAAAACTGCAAGAACCCTAAATTCTGGTGGGGAGATCATTTGTGAGGTTTGGTAAACTTTACAGATAACGGAGGTAACTATGTCTCGTATTGGTAAACAACCAATTTCAGTTCCTACTGGCGTTAAGGTTGACCTTAAAGGTCAGCACATATCGGTCACCGGAACGAAAGGAAGTCTTAAGCGTGATATCATCGATCAGATTGAGGTCGTGCTTGAGGATAATGTGATAAGTGTTAATAACAGAGTCGAGAGTACCAAGGTTAATGCCTTTCGGGGGTTAACCAGGAGCTTGATCAACAACATGATTATCGGTGTTGCTGATGGATTCAAGAGAACTCTTGTTGTCGAGGGTGTTGGCTACAAAGCCAGTATAAGCGGCTCTATGCTTACTCTTAACGTGGGGTATTCAAATCCGGTCGAGTTTAAGTTGCCCCAGGCGGTAACTGCTTCGGTTGATGGTAACACTAAGATAGTTCTTGAATCCATAGACAAGGAAATTCTTGGTCTGACGGCTTCGAGAATTCGTCAAATCAGGAAACCTGAACCATATAAAGGAAAGGGAATCCGTTACGAAGATGAGCAAATTGTTCGTAAGGCTGGAAAAGCTGGGGCCAAATAATTTCATAAAAATACGTACAACAATTACAATTAATGGATAAATATAATGGCTAGGATGAATGCAAAGACAAAAGCGAGGGCAAAACGGGTCAAACGTATCAGAAAGAAAATTATTGGTACAGTTGAACGGCCCAGACTTCGTGTCTTTAGGAGCAACAGGCATATTTATGCCCAGATTATTGACGACACTGCGGGGCACACTTTGGTCTCCATGTCTACCCAGGACAAGGAATTTACGCCTAGTGAAGAAAAAGGCAAGATCGGAGCAGCTAAGAAAGTTGGCGAAATGATCGGCATACGTGCAAAAGCCGCCGGAATAACCAAAGTCGTATTCGATCGTGGTGGCGCAATTTATCACGGTAGGGTTCAATCGCTTTCAGAAGGTGCTCGTGAAGGTGGTTTGGAATTTTAATGATTTTACAACAAACGGGGGTGTTCCTTGTCTGATTTCAAGCGTTCCAAAAGCACAAGTGCTGAGGAACTGATAGAGAAAATTGTTTTTATCAACAGAGTCGCAAAAGTTGTTAAAGGTGGTCGCAGATTCAGCTTTAGCGCCATAGTGGTAGTCGGTGATGGAAATGGCAAGGTCGGTTACGGTCTTGGCAAGGCGAACCAGGTACCTGAGGCTATCCGCAAAGGAGTGGAGAAGGCGAGGAAGGCAATGCATTCGGTGTCTCTCACCGAGTCTTCAATCCCTCATCAGATTGTAGGTAAGTATGGTGCCGGAGAGGTTTTACTCAAGCCCGCTTCTGAGGGTACCGGACTTATTGCCGGTGGACCTGTCAGAGCAGTTCTAGAGGCTGCTGGTGTATCAAACATATTAACCAAATGTCTTGGATCTCACAATCCTCATAATATGGTTAAGGCAACTATAAATGGATTACAGTCATTGCGTTCAGCCCAGAGTATCGCTGATCTACGCGGCAAAACTGTAGAAGAAATTACTGCATAACTTAGACCGGCATACGCTGGAATAGAAGTGCAAAATATTAGATAAATGAAGGTAGTCAGATGGCCGAGACAATAACTTTCTCGCAGGTCAAAAGTGGCATAGGCAGCACAAAGAAAATTAATGCTACTTTAGTTGGGCTTGGGCTCACCAAAATGAATAAAACAGTTACAAGAAAAGACACGCCTGAGCTTCGAGGTATGCTCAATAAGGTCAGGCATCTTGTACGTATTGAGGAGATATAACATGTTAACTTTGGCAAACCTTTCTCCCCAAAAAGGTGCAAATAAGAACCGTAAACGATTAGGCAGAGGTGTCGGAACTGGACATGGTAAAACTGCTGGTCGTGGCCATAAAGGGTTTAAATCCCGTTCAGGATCCGGTATCAAACCAGGTTTTGAGGGTGGCCAGATGCCGCTCCAGCGCAGGCTGCCCAAACGCGGTTTTACTAATATTTTCAGAAAAGAATATGTAATTGTCTCACTTTCCCAACTTGATTTATTTAATGGAAGCGATGAAATTACAGTATCTTCTCTGGTAGAAGCTGGTGTCGTCAAGAAAGGTGTTTTGGTTAAAGTTCTTGCAAACGGGGAAGTGAGCAAGGCCCTGAACGTCACAGTCGATAAGATTAGTGATACTGCGAAAAATAAAATCGAAGCTGCCGGCGGTAAGGTAAATGTTACCCGTCAGCCAGATAACAAATAGATGATTCCCGTTGCCTTACGACGTGGATTTCCATGTTGAACGCAACCCAGATAGGACGATAAGATGAGTGGATTGCAGAGTGCCGCAAATATACCGGAGTTGCGTAAGCGTATCTTGTTTACTCTTATAATGCTCGCTGTATACAGGATGGGTGTTCAGATACCGACTCCTGGTATCAATGGTGAGGCACTTTCCTCCTTTTTCGCACAGAATGCAGGGACGCTGTTCGGCATGTTTAACATGTTTTCTGGTGGTGCTTTGGAGAACTTTTCCATATTTGCACTCGGAATTATGCCTTATATCAGTGCCTCTATTATTATGCAGCTTATGACTGTTGTAGTTCCACAGCTTGAAGCTCTAAAGAAAGAGGGACCAGCGGGAACACGTAAAATAACCCAATACACCCGATACGGTACTGTCGTGTTGAGTATTATTCAGGGGACATTTATTGCCACTGGTCTTCAGGGAATGACCGGGCCAGGTGGTGAAGCCATCGTACTCAGCCCAGGTATTGAGTTCAAGTTGATGACTATGCTCACCCTTACTTCTGGAACCGCGTTCATAATGTGGCTCGGTGAACAGATGACTGAAAGGGGAATCGGTAATGGTATATCATTAATTATTTTTGCTGGAATTGTTGCCAGGGCACCAGCTGGAATCGTCAACTCGATTCAATTGGTCAAAGCAGGAGAGATTGCACTATTCTTTGTCCCATTTCTCGTCTTGTTTATGTTTTTTGTTATCGCTGTTATTGTGTTCTTTGAAACTTCCCAGAGGAGAATACCGATACAATATGCCAAGAGGGTGGTCGGTAAAAAGGTTTATGGCGGACAGAGTTCTCATTTACCTTTGAAGATAAATATATCTGGCGTTATCCCGCCTATCTTCGCTTCCTCTATAATGATGTTTCCTGCGACAATAGGAAGTTTTGTTCAGATTGACTGGGTTCAGAGAGCATCTGCTGCAATGCACCCCGGTACCTTTTATTATTATGTATGTTATGTCGGCATGATTGTCTTCTTCTGTTTCTTTTATACCGCAGTGCAGTTTAAGCCAGACGATGTTGCTGAAAATCTAAAGAAAAACGGCGGATTTATTCCCGGCATTAGGCCAGGCAAAAAAACTGCTGATTTTATTGATAAAGTATTGACCAGGCTTACGGTTGTAGGAGCGATTTACCTCAGTGCAGTTTGCGTATTGCCGACCATCCTTATCGCTAAATTTAATATCCCTTTCTTTTTTGGAGGAACTGCCCTGCTCATTGTTGTTGGAGTCGGGATAGATACAATTTCACAAATAGAATCCCACCTGCATATGAGAAATTATGAGGGATTCATGAAGCAAGGTCGGATTAAAGGACGCAGATAGGAAGTGTTTTCATCATCTAGTACAGGGGATAAACGTTCCATTATTATAAAGAGTGCTGAAGAAATTTTGATTATGCAGGAGGCAAATAAAATTGTCTCTGAAGTCTTGACTATGCTCCAAGAAGTAGTTGAGACGGGAATAAGTACTTGGGAACTTGATAAACTCGCAGAAGATTTTTGTCTTAAACGTAATGCTAAGCCTGCTTTTAAAGGGTACAGAGGGTTTCCCGGTACTCTTTGTGTCTCTGTGAATGAGGAGGTGGTACACGGTATTCCGTCTAGGAAGAAAAAACTTAAAGGTGGGGATATCGTCTCTGTTGACTTTGGTACCGAATATAAAGGTTTTT
>Ga0307987_1001427_pt1 | contig 13135 bp, 11 predicted proteins | sample EllFjometagen181_FD_203157 | JGI IMG/M metagenome (GOLD analysis project Ga0307987, IMG submission 203157) | Marine microbial communities from Ellis Fjord, Antarctic Ocean - #181 | ecosystem: Environmental > Aquatic > Marine > Unclassified | place: Southern Ocean | collected 2014-10-08
CCGGGCCGCGGCGCGCGGCGGGGGGGCGCGGCCGCCGCGGGGGGCGGTTGGCCGACGGTCCACTTCACGGTGGGGGCGTCATCGGGCGTGGGCAGCCTGGGAAGGATCGGGATGTCGCCCAAGGGCCGAGGCTTGGCGCTGATGGGGGCGTCGTCGAGGGGGGGCAGGCTGGGGGGCAGCACCAGCGCGGGTGGCATGGCGGGTGGGCGCTCGGGCTTGGCCCGAAGGACCGGGGAGCCGGCGACTTGGGTCTTCTCCAGCAGATCGGGATCGTCCAAGGGCGCTGCGCGGATCCGCGCCAGCAGCTCGGGCGAGACCACCTCGGTGGCCATGTCCTCGGAGGGGTCTTCCCCGCCGAGTTCACGTGCGGGGCCGAAGGAGGCCTCCAGGCCGGTTCGCGGTGCAGGTGTGGTGGCCTGAGGTTCAACGCCGGTGGCTGGGGATACTTCGCACCCATCCTGGTGGTGGCTTCCGATGGACGCTTCCGAGCGCTTGGCCGGGTCGTCCAGTCCGTTGATGACGGTGCCCGGATCCATCTTTTTGCACAGGCTGGGGATGGCGGCGGGCGCCCAGGTGCGCAGGCGCGGTGAGCGCTGCTCGAGGGCGTGGTTGCGGAGTTCCCGGGCGAAGTCGGCCGGGCCGAGGCGGGCCTGGGGATCGAAGGCCAGGGTGGTGCGCACGATGCGGACGAGGTCTTCCCACCCGGATTCTCCCACCTTGGCCGCGATGCGGGTGGTGGTGCGCCGCAGGGTGCGCTCGTGCCCTTGTTGATCCTGTCCCGGGGCCGGGGGGGGCGCGCCGGTGAGGAGCTCCACGAGCAAGGCGGCGAGCCCGTAGGCGCTGGGGCGCGTGGGGTCGATGCCTTCGGGGGGGGCGTAGCCTTCGGGGGAAGGCGGTGGGTCCTGGCTGGCTTGCATGACCCGGAAGCCGGCGAGCTTCACACGGCCCAGGGAGTCGATGAGGATCTCGCCCGGGACCGGCCCGGGGTGGACGATGCTGGCATCGTCGCCGTCGGGGATAGGGGCGGTGGCAGCGTCGTAGGCGGCCGCGACGATGGCGACGATCTCGACCGTGGCGCGCAGCGGGATGGCCTGGTGGCGTTCCTCGAGCAGGCGCGTCACATGGGAAAGGTCGATGCCGTCCACGGCCTCGACCACCAATGCCGCCTTGCCGCCGAAGGCGGTCACATGCTCGACGCGCAGGACGTCTTGGTGCTGGATGCGGGCCAAGACCTTGGCTTCCTGGCGGATGGCCTGGAGCACCTCGGTCTGGGCTGGGATGTCGGGGAGGGGACGGATCAACACACGACGGTGGGTGCCGTCGGCGTTGTGGAGTCGGCCTTCACGGACGCCGGGGCGCCAGGTGCGATATCGACCCACCAACTTGAGTTTTGCCGCGGTCACGTTCGGCACTCGCTCGGTTGCAGCGCCTAAGCGCCGTTCCCGCCGATCGTAGCACGCTGAGACGCGAGGTGGGACACGGACCGCCGACTGCCGGTGAGCATTCCCCTCGGAGCGTTGCGTGCCGAACGCTTCGATCCGGATAATGGGGGACCGAACGTAGGGGGTGATCCCCTTGCCCGAGGTGCGCCATGACAGATCCGAAAGAACCGTCCGATCTCGAAGAAGTGAACCTCGAAGCCATGGATCCCATGGGTGACTCCGGCAGGAAACCCCGGCGTGTGTCCTCGACCATGCCGGCGTTGTCCACCCCACGGGCCACCATGCCGGCCCGGGATCTCCTAAACCACTACCTGGCCGAGCTGCGCAAGTACCCGCTGCTCACCCCGGAAGAAGAGAAGGAGGTGGCCATTGCCTATTACGAGCACGGCGATCAGCAGGCCGGCGAGCGCTTGGTCACCGCCAACCTCCGTCTAGTGGTCAAGCTGGCCTTCCAGTACCACCGCCAGTGGTCCAACGTGCTCGACCTGATTCAGGAAGGGAACGTTGGCCTCGTCCAGGCGCTCTCTCGCTACGATCCATACCGGGGCATCCGCTTCTCCAGCTACGCGCAGTACTGGATCCGGGCGATGATCCTACGCTTTTTGATGGACAACTACCGCCTGGTGCGCCTGGGAAGCACCCGCGCCGCGCGGCAACTCTTCTTCCAGCTTCGCAAAGAGCGCGAGCGCCTCATCAAGGAAGGCCTGCAACCCAAGACCAAGCTCATCGCCGAGCGGCTGTCGGTGTCCGAGAAGGAAGTCATCGCGGTGGACCGCCACATGCGGGCACCGGCCATGTCCATCGACGCTCCTCTGTCCGAAGGTGAAGGCCGCGCGCTGGTGGACATCATGCCGGACGAGGACGCCGTCGGTCCCGAGACCAACGTCCTGCGCGGACAACTTCAGGATGTGGTCAAGCAGAAGCTCGCGGTGTTCGCCGAGACCCTCCACGACGAGCGCGAGATGGCCATCTGGCACGAACGCTTGGTGGCTCATGAACCTTTGTCCCTCTCCGCCCTCGGGCAGCGCTTCGGTGTCAGCAAGGAACGGATCCGGCAGCTCGAGGTTCGCATTCGCAGGAACCTGAAAAACTACCTGCGCAAGGAGATGGGGGACGAGATCGACTTCGAGTTCACCACCACGTAGCCCCGCCACCTCCGGGTGTGCCCTGGAGCGCGCCATGGTCCTGACCGCCGCCGGCATCCGCTGGCTCGAACGCCGCATCGCCCGTCGGGCGCCCCTGTTCGACGGCCCGGCACCACCCCTGGACGGTGGCCTTGGGGTCCTCCCGTTTTACGAACCGATCGGTCGGCCAAGCCGTGACGGGATCCCGGTCCTGCCCGGCGAGCCGGCGCAGGAACCCGCCACCGTTGCCTGGTGTGATCTGCGTCCCGACGAGGTCGGTGCGGCGTCCCGACGGGTTCATCGTCACGGGTGGCTTGCACGTTCCTGCTGGCGGGGTGAGCTGCGGCCCGCACTGGCGGACCTCGAGACCTGGCTTGGCGCGGACCGGCCCGGTCGCGGTCCTGGCTGGGTGCACACCACGGATCTGGTGGCCCGGCTGTACCACTGGTCGTTCGCCCTGGCTCTGGCGGGCGCCCGTGCGGAGACGCCTCTGCGGCGGTCGCTCGCGGGCTCGGTGGCTGTGCACCTCGACCACCTCGACGCTCGGCTCTGCGCGCTGGCTCCCGGTGACCCACGGCGCAGCCTGCAGTTGATGGGGCTGGCCGTCGGTTCCCTGGCTTGGCCGGCCCTGCCGGGAAGTTCCGCCCGTACCAGCTGCGCGCTCTCGGCCCTCCCAGCGGCCCTCCAGGCCTTGCTGGATGACGACGGAGCACCTCGGGGGGGCGGGCTGTCCCTGCTGCCAGAGCTGCTGACCCACGGCCTGTTACTGTCGGCTCTCGGACAAGCCAACCGCGCTCCGCTGCCCCTCGCCGCCGTCGCTCGCCTACGCAGCGCCGCCTACCTGCTGGGGGTGGTGCTCGGCCCCGACGGCCGGCTGCCAGGGTTCAGCGATGGCCTGCCAGAGCCGTTGATGCCCCTCAGCGACGGCCCGGCGGCGGCTGCGGTACACAACGCTGCGCTGTCCTTCGGTTGGTCGGAGGGGGCGGAGCGTGCCCATGCTGGGGCTCTGGCCCGGTCTCTGGCCGGGCAGGCAGCGGTCACACCGTCCTCCGTCCCTGCGCGGGGGGAAGCGCGCAGCCTGCGGGCGTTTCGAGCCAGTGGTGTGGTGCTGGGTCTCAGCACCGTGAACCGTCGCCCTTCGCGCCTGCTCTTCCAGCTTCGCGCTGGCACCGGGGTGCCCAGAGACGGCCCCGCGGTGTGCGGCCTGCACTGGTCCGTCGGTGAGACGGCGATCCTCGCTGTGCCTCACCCCGCCAGGCTGGCCCCGGGGCTCGCTGGCAACGTGGCTCACCTCGTCCCGGCAGAGCCTCCGCTCCACGCCGAGCTCCTGCGCTGTCGGCTCACCGAGCGGGCGTTGAACGTCCAGGCGCGGGCCTGGGGAGGCGGTGGCGGGATGCATCATCGCGATGTCGAGCTTCGCGGTCCTCGGCTGACGATCGAAGATCGTTTCGATCCGCCTGGCGGAGGCCTGCTGGCCTCCCTCCGCGCGCCCAGGGTTCGGGTGGGCTGGCAGCTCGGCCCCGCCTGGCGTCTCGAGGCCGACGGCATGGAGCTGGTGGGCCATGCTGGGGGTCAGCAGCTGCGGATCGAGCTCGACCCTTCCCTGATCTGGACCCAGGTCCGCGGTGGGCGTTCCCCCAGCGGAGGCTGGGTGGCCGGGCCCCGTGGTGAGCCGTCCGCGGCGCTGCTGTTGTGGGGCGAGGGACCGCTGCTGAACGGCGCTGCGATACGCTGCTCGTTCTCCCTGTCCTGACCGAGGCCCCGTCTTGGACCCTCCCACGCCCGCCCCCGTGAAGGCTCGCTGGACCGTGGGGCTAGCCCTGGCCAGCGCCACGCTGTTCACCTGGCCGCTGCTGTTGCGGCCGCTGGACATCTATGGGCACCCCCACGGCGAGACGGACAACCACCTGTGGATGTTCTGGCGTGCGGTGCAGCAGCTGATGGGTAGCGGGGTGGTGGCCAACGCTCCCGAAGGGCTGCCCCTGCCCCTGATGGACCCCATCAACCTGCCCTTGGCCTTGCCCGGATTCCTGCTGCATCCTGGCCTGGGCTACAGCGGCCTGGTGGCGGCCAACGTGTTGCTGGGCATGCTCGCGGGGTACTGGGCGGCGCGGCTGTATGTGGGCCCTCGCGCGGCGTGGGTGGCCATGGTGGCGGTGGGCTGCAGCCCGTTTCTGTCCGGGGTGATGGAGTTCGGGATCACCGAGTCCTGGCCCCTGTGGGCCTTGGCAGCCCACCTGGGTTTCATCGGTCGCTACGCTCGAGACGGGATCCTCAGGCACGCCGTGGCGGCGGGTGTCTGTCTGGGGGCATTCGCCCTTTCCGGGTGGTACCACGCCTTCTTCGGGGTGATCATCCAGCTCGTGCTGCTACCGTGGTTGGCATTCCGGCACCGGCGCTGGAAGGGGCTGCTGGGTCAGGGGCTGCTGGCCGGGGTGATGGTCCTGCCCGCTTTCCTTCGCTTCATGGCCGTGCGCCAGCTGTGGGAAGGCCGCTGGCACATGCCTGGCACTGTGCCCCACGCTCACCTGGACCACTGGCGCTGGCTGCGAAACTATGGCACCGACGCTGCGAACCTGGTGCTGCCCAGCCTGGAGCCTGCGCCCATCTCCCACTCGGTGTACCTGGGGCTGGGGGTGCTGCTGCTGGCGCTGCTGGGTTGGTGGGCCCGTCGCCGCCAGGCCACACCCTACCTGCTGCTGGCGGGTGGCTTCGTGCTGCTGGCCCTGGGGCACTGGGTCCGTGTAGGCGGTGAGGTCTTGAGCATCGCTGGCCACCCCGTGCCGGGTCCTGCACGCTTGCTGGTGCAGGTCTTCGAGCCCTTGGTGGGGCTCTCCCACTGGCATCGCGCCGTGGGGCCGGCCACCGTGTTCCTGGCGCTGCTGGCCGGCATGGGGGCCGAGCGGCTCATCGCCGGGCGCAGCCGGCGGGCGCTGCTGCTGGTGGCGCTGCTGCTGGCCGAGTCCATCTTCCTCGGTCAGACCCGCTGGCCCCGCAGCTTCTACACGCCGGATGTGCCGGCGGTATATGCGGCCCTCGCCGAGCCCGGGCCGGTCCTCGATCTCCCCTTCGACAACGGCCGCATACCCTTCTCCCAGACCCCAGCTCGCCTGCTCAACCGCTGGCAAGTGTTCCACGGCCGGCCGGTGGCCGAGAACTACGAGGGTCGGGATTCCGTGCTGGCCAGCAATCGCCTGGCGGCCGTGGCCGATGCGCACTGCGGCGTGCGCCCTACCCGGCCACCCCACGAGCTACCGCCCCGCGCCATGCTCGATGCCCGCCCCCTCGACGACGATGACGCCCTGCGTGCCGCGGCTGCAGAGCTGGGGTCCATGGGCTTCGTGTACGTCGTGCTGCACCAGGACCGGGCCGAGACCCCCCAGCGGGCCCGCGCCCTGCTCGAGCGGGCGTTCGGCTCGCCAACCCTCGAGGTCGATGAGGCCGCGGCTTGGCGGATCGGTCCACGGGTCGAGCCAGAGTCGACCGAGAGCTCGAATCTATAGATCGTGTAGAGCGATCAGCGATCCGTAGAAACGGCGGGGAGGGTCTCGACGGCCTCGAGGCCCTCGGCGGGGGCTGCGCCGAAGATGGTCGCGAGCACCAGGCAGGTGAAGGCCACCAGCAGGAAGACGTTCAGGAGGGAGGAAGTTGCGGGCTTTTCGTCGTGCTTGATGGTCAGAGAGCGGGCCATGATCGACTCCGGCGGGGAGGGCAGCGTGCAGCGGGGAGAGCGTTCAGCGAGAGCGCAGGGGGGAGGGGGGTGGTGATTGATGGTGCAAGCGCCGTGCCAAGCGCTCACCAAGCACCAAGCCAGCATCGAGCACGAGTAAGGACCGGACCATCAGGATAGAGACCCTGCCTTCCGGAGGTCCTATGGATCGTTCACCTCGCGTCACCGAGCTCCACAGACTGCTGGTGGACGAGCAGGATGAGGCCCGCCGGGCCGAGGCGCACATGGAGCTGGGGCGCATCGCTTTGGACCAGCGACGACCCGATCTGGCCATCCGTCATTTCCGGGAGGCGCTGCTGCTCGAGCCAGGGCTGGAGCGGGCCCGTAAGGCGCTGCGCGCCTTGGGTGAGCTCAGCCGTGTGCGGGACTCGTCCATGGCCGGAGACGGCCGGGGCCGTCGGGCCATTCGCAGGTTGTTCGGGCGCTTCGGGCGGTCCTGAGGCGTCCAGCGGTCCGAGCTCGCAGGAAGATGGGTACCCTTCCCTTACGGAAGCACGATTTCCTTCTCGTTCCGGGTCTTGACCTGGTAGCCCTTCTCGGTCCAGGTCTCGACGATGGTGTCGAGCCAGTCGCCGATGTCGCCCTTGGAGACGAAGGGCTCGGGGCTGACCAGGACGGGCCAGGGGGCGTCCACGGTGCACTTGGAGAGGCGGGGCTTGACCGAGCGCAGCGGGCCCTCGACGGCGGAGCTGATGATCCAGCGGATGCCTGGATCGGCCACCGAGGCGGAGTGGAGCACGGCGATCTGGTCGCCGTCACACTCGCCGGATTCGATGGAGACGCCGCCGTAGTAGTAGTGACCGCCGCTGTCGCGCCCTGGGTAGACCGTGGGGAGTAGCTCGGCGGCCTTGTTGTCGGAGCCGGCGTTGGCCAGGCGGTCGGCGATGGCCCGGGCCTGATCTGGAGAGAGGTCCTGGGCCATGTTGACCAGGGACTCCTCGAGCTTGGCCTTGTGCTCGGGGTTCATCTCCTCGCCCAGATCTGGCGCGACCGCGGTCTCCATCATCATCAGGACGGACTCGAAGGGACCGCCGTTGCTCGCGGCGACCTTGGCGCTATCTGCCAGGATGGGGATGGCATCGACGCCCAAGCGGCGCAGGGTGGCCTCGGCCAGCGCGTTCCACTTCTCGTCGTAGAGCTTGGGCGGCGGGTTGCGGACCTGCTCGTACAGCCAGTTGTCGAATTCTGGGGTCTGACACGCCACCAGGGCGTCGTCCCACTGGGAGAACTCGATGTCCCGCAGGCCGAAGTAGGCGCCCTGGAGGAAGCCGACGATCTTGGGGTTGTACGCGCAGGCCATGCCGAGGCGCTCGGCGACTTCGTCGCGGGCTTCGTAGGAAGACAGCTTTCCCACCATCTCCCAGACAGGGTTCCAGATGTCGGCCTCGACCGCGGCCATGGACAGCGCCACCAGGGTGTCAGCGTCACCGGCGGCCACCATGAACTTGGGGAAGACCTGGTTGGCGACCTTGGGGTCGCAGGTGATGACCTTCTTGTACCGGGCCACGAGCTGGTCGCCGCCGAGCATGTCGACGCTGTTGGTGAGGGACTCGCACTTGGCGTGGGCGCTGGTGGCTCCCACGGTCAGGGCGATGAGGGCGGCGAGGGGGACGAGCTGCTTCATGAACGGCCTCGGACGGGTAGGGTCGACCTGGCGGGCGCTATAACTACTGCTTTGCGAGAGTGGCGTCTATTCCAGGGACGGGCTGTGCTGCCAGGACCCCTGTGGGCGCCCGCGACTTCCGCTTCGGGCCGCTGCTGTGTGCCGCGCTACTCGCTCCACGAGCCGAAAAAGTCCACGCGGCGGGTGTCTTCCGAGGCTCTGCGTGCCCTGGGGCGGGCCCACTCACGGAGCTCCTTGAGGCGGTCGTCCATGGTGATGGCCAGGGGGACGGTCTCGCGCACCGCGTCCACGAGATCCTCTTCCCGCAGGTCGCGATCCACGGAGAACGCCTTGAACAGCCCGGAGATGACCACCTGCTCGAGCTCGGCGCCGGAGAAACGCTCGCTCTCTTCCACCACCGTGGTGAAGTCGAAGCGCTCCGGGTCCCGGCCCATTCGTCGGGTGTGGATATCCAGGATGGCCAGGCGCTCGTGGGCGTTGGGCAGGTCCACGAAGAAGATCTCGTCGAAGCGGCCCTTGCGGAGCAGCTCGGGGGGCAGGGCGCGCACTTCATTGGCGGTGGCTACCACGAAGACAGGTAGGGTCTTTTCCTGCATCCAGGTGAGGAACGAGCCCAGGGCCCGGCCGGCGTTGGCGTCGGCGTTGGTGGAGAATCCCTTTTCGAGCTCGTCGATCCACAGTACGGCGGGGGCCATGCTCTCGGCGACGCGCATGGTCTGGCGCAGGGCGGTCTCGGCTTGGTCGTGCACCGAGAACACCGCGCCCATGTCGAGGCGGAGCAGGGGGATCTGCCAAGAGCCGGCGACGCACTTGGCCATCAGGGACTTTCCGCAACCCTGGACCCCCAGCAGGAACAGCCCCTTGGGGGCGGGAAGGCCGAAGCTGCGGGCACGCTCGGAGAACGCAGCAGCGCGCTGGTCGAGCCAGCCTTTGAGGTTGTCCATGCCCCCCACGGACTTCATGTCGTCGTTGAGCTCCCAGAACTCGAGGTAGCGGCTGGCGCGGATGGCGCGGCTCTTTTCTTCGATCACCTTTGGCAGGTCGTCTTCGGCGAAGGTCCCGCCGGCGTGGTGGATGCGGTGGAACATGCGCCGCATCTCGGTGGCGGTCAGGCCCAGGGAGGCTCGCACCAGCTTCCGGTGGGCCGCCGGTGGAGAGGTGGCCCCCACACGTCCCGTGATCTCATCGAGCAGCAAGCCGGTCTCGTGCACGTCGGGCAGCGGCACGTCGATGACGGTGAGGTCCTTCTCCATCTCCACTGGCAGCACCAGCAACGGCGCCACCACCACCATGGACTGACGGCGGGCCGCCAGGATGGGCTCGAGATCGCGCATGAAGCGCACCACGCGGGGGTTCGCGAGCTCGTGGTGGAAGTCCTGCAGGATGAAGACCGCGGGTTCCGGGACCGACAGCACATGGGCCAGTGCGGCCGCGGCGTCGGCGGTGTCCGGGATGGGCTCGGAGTCGGGACCCAGCAGGCCATTGGTGCAGCGCCAGCGCCACACCGTGAGGCCTTCCCGGGCGCCCATAGCGCGGATGTTGGTCTCGACACGTTGCTCTTCATGGGTGACCAGGTAGAGCAGTGCGTAGCGGGAGCGAATCAGAAGTGCGAGTTGGTCCAGGGCGTAGGACATGCCCCCATCATATACCGGCGCTGCGCTCCGCTCTTGCTTCCCGTAGAAAACGGGGCTAGCCCAGGAGGCTCCAGGGATTCGGCCATGCGTCTGGTGATCGCCATCTCTCGCACCTCGACTCTCGAGGCTTACTACACCACGGTGCACATCGCATACGAGGCGCTCCTGGCAGGTCACCCGGTGCGCATCGTGGAGCCGTGGGACTTCGAGGTCGACAGCGCCGGCCGGCTGGTCACCCGAGCCCACGCCTTGGACGCAGCCCCGCCCGATCGCGAAGCCCTGGTGGAACTTCTGGCCAATCGTCGTGCCTTGCGGCGCTATGTCGAGCTCACCCCCGCCGACACCATGCTGCTGCGGGTGAACCCCCTCGACCCGGCGGTGCTGGCCTTCGCGCAGCTGGCCCAGCTGGCGGGCGTGGTGGTCCACAATGACCCCAACACCCTCATGCTCACCGGGCACAAGGGCTACCTGGCCACCCTCGACGGCGTGGCTCGACCCGCCACCATGGTCACGCGCAGCCGCGCCACCGCTCGGCTGTTCGCCGAGGATCAGGTCCACGGTGTGGTCATCAAGCCTGCCAGAGCGTCGGGGGGGCGGGGCGTGAGCCTGGTGCGCCAGCTCGGTCAGGACCGTGCCTTCGACGGCGCATTCGACGCCGCCCGGCGGATCGGGGATGGCTATGTGGTAGTGCAGGAGTACCTGCCAGAGGCCGCCGCTGGCGAGAAGCGGCTGGTCTGGCTGGACGGTGAGGTCATCGGCGGATACCTCCGGGGCCGTGCTCCAGGGGATTTTCGGCACAACCTGGCCCGCGGCGGGAGCCCACAGGCCTGTGCCATCACATCCCAGGAACACGCCCTCGTCGCAGACATTTCCCCCTTCCTCATTCGCGACGGCGTCTGGCTCGCCGGGCTCGACGTCATCGACGACCGCATCGTCGAAGTCAACACGCTCAACCCCGGTGGCGTCCACTATGGCGACACCCTGAACGGCACCCAGATGGCATCGCGCATCGTCCGGCACCTCGAGAAGGAGCACGCGCGCAGGATCGCCACGAAGGTCGAGGCTCAGCACTGATGACTCCACCCGCACACAGCAGCACCGGCGAAGAGAGCAGCTCTCCGATCGCTCTCACCAAAAAGCAGGTGATCGATCGCCTGCGCCGCAATGAGAGCCTGGTCGATTCCGATCTGCGAGGGCTCGATCTCTCGGGGATCAGCTTCGACGGCTGCGATCTGTCCTACGTCAAGATGGCCGAGTGCGCGCTGTCCCGCTGCACCTTCCGCGGCGCCAATCTCAGCGGCGCCAGCATGTGGCAGGCCGACCTACGGGACGTCAACTTCACCAACGCCAATCTCGACGACGCTGACATGGACATGGCGAATCTCGATGGCGCCATCCTGTACAAGGCCAAGATTCGTCGCACGCTCTTCCCGCTCGAGCGCCTGCCCATGGACCGCATCATGGACAGCATCCGCAGCGGGCGGCGTCTGGTGATGGACAAGGAAGCTAGATAGCGCCCATGCTGGCCCTCCTCCTCGCCGTATTGACCCAGCTCTCGGACACCGAGCTGGTGGCGCGGTTCAAGGGGGGCGATGAGCACGCCTTCAGCCACATCGTGCGCCGCTACCAGGACCGTGTCTTCGGCATGTGTCTGCGCTGGCTGGGCGAGCGCGCCATGGCTGAAGAAGTGGCCCAGGACGTCTTCGTGGCGTTGTACCGGTCCTTGGCTCGCTTCCGCGGCGAGTCCAGCCTCTCCACCTGGATCTACCGGGTGGCGGTCAACCACTGCAAGAACAAGCGCTTGTACAGCCGCCGCCGTCGCCGTGACCGGCACGAGCCCCTCGAGGGCAAGCCCCGCGACGACGGTCCGGCCCGAGAGCTGCCCGCGGGCGGGCGGGGCACGGCAGAGGGCGTTGAGCGCTCCGAGGCTCAGGTTCTCGTACACCAGGCCCTCGAGGCCATCAGCGAAGAGCACCGCCAGGTCATCGTGCTCCGCGACATTCAAGATCTCGACTACCACGAGATCGCAAAGATTCTGGATCTCCCCCGAGGCACGGTGAAGAGCCGTCTGCATCGTGCCCGGACCGAGCTGGCTCGAGTTCTTCGGAACCGGATCGGCAAAGAAGATGTCAAGCTGTAACCATGGATGAGTTCTTCGCCCGCAACCGGCTCTCCGCGTATATCGACGGCGAGCTGTCCGACACCGAGATGGCCGAGGTGGCTCGCGCCATCGAGGAACAGCCCGAACTGCGGGAGGCCTACCTCGAGCTCAAGGCTGCGGTGGACCTGCTGCGTCAGCACGGCCCCGTGCAGGCCCCCGCGGGCTTCCATTCCAGCGTCATGCGGCGGGTCGAGGGTCTGTCGGGTGGTCGGAGCTGGTTCGGGCGGCTGCTGGGCCCCCTTGGGCGCTACCCCGTTCAGGGTCTGGGCGTGGCCGTGGTCGCCGCCGCGGTGATGCTGCTGGTGTTCCGTGGTCCCATGCTCAGCGATCCGGGGCTCGACAACATCCAGCTCCCGCCTATGTCCGACGCCGACCGCGAAGCCGCGGTGCCCGGCCCCACCAAGGGCGAAGGTGCCGAGCGTGGTCAGGCCAGCGATCCCGAGCCTGCGGAAGAACAGCAAGCCTCCGCGAAGGAAGAGTCCGGCTCCGCCAGCACTGCTCCCAGCCCCTCCACCACCAGCAAGACGGGCACCGCTCCGGCCACGACCAGCAAGAGCACCGGCGGCTCCAAGAGCCGGCTGTCCGAAGAAGGTGTCGTCCCCATCCAAGAGCTGCTGAGGAATCAAGAGGGCACCTACATTCCCAACTGGGACAAGGAATCAGCCCCCACCGCGGTCATCGAGACCACTACCGACGCCGGCAAGGGCATCGAGTCCGGCGCGGGTGACCTGGCCACCAGCCCCTTCACCTACCGGCTGACCCCTACCGAGCCCGACGCGCTGCGCAGGCTCGTGGCACTGGCCGAGAAGCTCGGGGGCGGCGCCTTCACCACCGCGGGCGAACCCCACGAGCCCTACATCCTCACGGTCGAGAAGAACTACGAGAAGGTGGTCCTGCAGATTCCGGCCTCCCGGCTCGAGAGTGTGGAGCCCTACCTGCGCAGCATGGGCGGTCTGGTCACGGTCCATGCCGACCAGGACCGGCTGTACCGCGCCGATGCGGTCAACGTGACCGTCGAGGTCCAGTACCAGCCCTAGACCTTCGAGGGGTGTCGAAGGGGGTCCAGAGTTCGACATTCGTCGAACGGGGTCCAGAGTTCGACATTCGTCGAACGGGGTCCAGAGTTCGACATTCGTCGAACGGGGTCCAGAGTTCGACATTCGTCGAACGGGGTCCAGAGTTCGACATTCGTCGAACGGGGTCCAGAGTTCGACATTCGTCGAACGGGGTGTCGAGAGTTCGACGGTTCCAGTCATATCGTGGATACACGGCATTGCTTGGCAATAGTTGCCATCGTCAATGACCGTGATACCCATTTCTGCCCCATTACCAGGGGTCAAGGAGACCGATATGGCGCGACGCGGACGACGAACGGGCACCCGCACCATGGGTGCGAGCATCGAGCCGACCGGCGTGGACA
>Ga0307987_1001428_pt1 | contig 13131 bp, 8 predicted proteins | sample EllFjometagen181_FD_203157 | JGI IMG/M metagenome (GOLD analysis project Ga0307987, IMG submission 203157) | Marine microbial communities from Ellis Fjord, Antarctic Ocean - #181 | ecosystem: Environmental > Aquatic > Marine > Unclassified | place: Southern Ocean | collected 2014-10-08
CTAATATTGCTTCACGAGCGTAATAGGTTTTGGATCGCCCCGTCTTTGTGGCTAAAAGTTGTAATCTTTTTTCTATGTCCTCTGAAAGGCGAATTGCTAACATACTGTACCTATACTTGTCTATATGCTATATATGTATATCATATATAGCATATAGACAAATCTAAATGCAACAAGTTTTTATGGCAAAGATTTTACTTTGTTTATTTGTTATTTTTTCATAATTTTAATTTTCAAAAAGAAAAAAGAAAGTTTTTCTTTCTAATTTTTCTTTAATTAACATTTTCAGTAAGTAGTGAAAAATTAGAAAGATTTAATTGCGACTTGATAAAAAATTAAATTGGATTCAGTTGTTGAAAACAGACAACTAAAAAGTGAATTGCATTTTACAAATAAGCCTTTGTGATAAGTTATCTAGAATCCAAGTTCACTATGGGAATCAATACGTACTGGCGTTAATGGAATGGGCCTCCTTTTGTTGTATAGGATTTATTTCCTATCCTAGAAGATTAGCATTTGCTTCTCATTCTGTAAACTGGGTAGGTCCATTCCATTAACGCCGAGTTTTATCATAAGGCTTACATTGGTTTTACTTTGGATGTTAATTAGCAACTCAGAAAAAGAATTTTTTTAAATTTTCTGTTATTCTAAGTTTTTAAAATGAAATATTTTTCTTATTTTTGAGCTAGCGAATATTCTATCAAATAAAATCCTTAGTAAGCTTTAGAACATAAGTGATACAAGGCTTGTAAAAAGCAACACCTGAATAGGTGTATATTACGTATACCAAAATTTTACAAAAAATGTTTGCTCTAACTTTATCCTAACTCAAAAAAATTACATTACATTCAGTCGTTGAAAATAGAAAAACTAGAAAAGATTTTATATTTAAAAATTTTTACTTTAAATCATATTAATTTTGTTTTACTATCAAAACATGCTTAAGTGTAATTAATTATAGGTTATGATTATGAAATCAGTTGCTCACGAGGTTTTAAATACTTTAAAAAAGCCAGTTGCCCAGTACTTAAAAAAAGAAGTTGGCGAAGTTATCAAGGAAGGAATTAAGGCTACAAACGTTTTAGAACAAGCGGTAAAACATTTAAAAATAGAAGATAAAGTTAATATTAATTCAAATAAATTTGAAAAGTTTGAACAACAGGATTTTTCTTATAAACCTCAGGTTAAGTCTATTATAAAAGAATCTATTAATAATTTATTTAATACTCCTAAACATAATTTTTCTAATATAATAAATAAACAATCTTATTTTTATTCAAATGTAACTGGTATGGACAAAGAAATAGACGTAACAAGTGATTATATTTTTAAAGGAATATTTAGCGATGAAGCAAGAACTAAAGACTTTTTAGAAAATATTTTAATAGGAAATAATAAAATTCTTCCTAACGGTAGTAAAATACAAGAATTGGAATATATAAAAAATGAATATATTCAAAATAAAATGCCAGAGGAGGCTAAAAAAACCATTTTTGATTTACAGATAAAAACTAATAATGGAATATTTATTATTGAAATGCAAAAAAGTGCATCCAACGAATATTTAAAAAGAGTTGAGTTTTATAATGCGATTGCATATTCCAATCAACTCATAAAAGAATGTAAATCTTCAATGAAAGATTATACTAAGGCTTTGCCTATAGTGACTATTTCAGTAATAAAAGGCAGGTTATTTGAAGATGAAGTACCTTGTGTAAGTTATCATGTTAATAAGGAAGGGAAAACTGGCAAACAGTTTATGGACGCTATCTCTTACGTCTTTATTGAATTAGATAAGTTTGATGAAAATAACTATAATGAGTCAATGATTACTGACAATGAAAAAGATTGGCTTACTTTTATGAAAACGCAAGACCTTACTCAAACTTATAACAATGACCAAGTTAAGAGTGCAGTGAAATATGTAGATAATATTAAAAATCATAAGTATGAGGACTATCTAAGACATCAAATGTCTGAATTAGCTACACAAAAAGAAATAGAAAATGCAGAACAAAAAGGTATCAATAAAGGTGAAACTATAGGTATAGAAAAAGGTGAAAATAAAGCTAAAATCGAGATTGCTAGAAAAATGTTAGCTAAAAATAAAGATTTAGAAGAAATTATAGAACTTACAGGATTAACCAAAGAAGATGTTTTTAGTTTAAGAAATGAAAACTAAAAACCTTGACTTCTACAGAGTAATATAGACAAGTATATAACTTATGGGTCAGTTATATAATGGATTTCAAGGGATTGAAAAAATATGATTATTTAAAATGTCCAAACAATTTGTTCCAACAACTTCAAATATAATGAGTCAGCGTACTCATAAAAAGATTAATATAGAACAAGTTATAAATTCCAGCTTAGATAAATATAAAAAATTAGATCAAGGGATAAAGTACTTAAATAATTTAATTGATTGCAAAGCAGCGGATTATATATGGCAGTCAGAGAAAATTATGAAGCAACTGCACAAAGATTTTCAAGGAGAAGAGTTATATAAACCTTGGGTAAGATTTTTTGATGTATCTGCTAAGATAAAAAGTTTATATGCTCAAAAACAATCCAAGCCAGAAGAATTAAAAATATTTAAAAATGGTATTACTACACTAACAAAGCAATTTTTAGATCAACAAATAGATTGGCGAATAGCAAAGAAAATGTTAGCTGTAAAAACTATTTTTGAAGAAAATGCTTTTAATATTAAAATAGAAGATTTATATAAGCCAATTCTTAGTGAAATAGATAAAGCATTAGAATTTTTAATATGGAAGGATCAGGCGGTAAGTAAAGATTTAACTAAAGATATATTAAATAAATTACAGCATCATTTTAGCAATAACTCTGAGCAACTCAACAAAGCAATTGTTAGCGGAAGGTTTGATAAAAAAGATTTTGAGTTTAGTGATACTGCCATTATGGGTGAAGATGGTGGAATGTATTTGTTACTCAACAATTTAGATCATATAAAAGAACAAGTTATTAAAGAAATAGTCAGTAGTGATTATCTTCATAGTAAAATTAATTACAAACAATATAAAGAACAAATAGAGATTGGCAAGGGTGGATTTGGGACTGTAAGGTTTGCTTTAAGTTTATTAGATAGCAAAGCAAAGCCTGCTGATATAATTTGCATAAAGAAAACTAAGAATTTTGCTATTCTTCAAAAAATTAGAGATCAAGAACAAGATATACAAAAAAAGCTAGCTACTCCTTTTGAGCAAGTAATTAATTCAACTCTAGAAGATTACTTTACTGATGATATAGCTAATATGGTATATGCTCCAAATATATTCGATATGGCGCTAGTTACAGGTAGTAATAACGATGCTCATAGAAAAGGGTATTTAATGATGGAGGTATTTCCGCAAAATACAGCAACTAAGGTGTTCGCAAATGAAAAATATCAAAAGTGGGAATATCAAAAACCTTACTTGTTAGATGTGTTTAATGGTACGTTGGATTTATTGTCTAATAATATTGTAATGACAGATCTAAAACCAGACAATACCTTATATGATAAAGATACTAGAAAGGCTACAATAATAGATCTTGGTGGAACTGTTAAGATTGAAAACAAAGAAGAAATAGCGGAGTTTGATGTTAGTAAATATTCTTTTCAAAGTACAGAAGGATTTAGAGCACCAGAACTTGAAAAAGGAATTATCGACATGAATAAAGCTTTAGCTTATACATGTGGTAAGATTATTGAAGGCATTATAAAAGGTGGCACAGATCAAGTTCAAGTAAAACAAATAATTAACGATCTAACACTTAAAAATCCACAACAAAGACTTTCTATAAAGCAAGCAATAGAAAGAATAAAAAGCCTAGGCGATGATAGTTATAAAGAAACTATTATTTATACTCACTATATTGATAAGATTAGAGAACGTCTTATAAACGATAAATCGTCTATAGGTATTAATGAAGATATAGAGCAAACTAAAGATTTATACATTAAGTCAGAAGTAACAAGTTTAAATCCTTATAAATATGCCAACTTAGAAACACAAGATTTATCAACAAAAATAGATAAGTTTTTTGATAAAAATAGCGATAGAGAAGTGATGCTACTGCTTGGAGTAGCAGGTTCAGGAAAAAGTATAGCACTACAATTAAAATTTATGGAAGTTATAGAGAAATGGAAACTAGGAGAAGCATTACCGATATATTTTAATTTAGCAAGTAACATTGATTTTAAAAAGTTTTTTGAATCATTAAATAACGAGCTTGGAACTAATCTTAAATTTGATAACATAAAGGAATCACATTTGTATATTGACAGCTTTGATGAAGGAGTTGGAATTGAGAGTAGACGTAATACTTTAGTAAAAAATTATATACAAGAACTTGGTAAACCAAAGATATTCATATCTTGTAGAACAGATTATTTACCCAATGATAGTGATTATAGCTGGTTTATGCCTCAATCTAACAAATTTGAGCATTGCTTTATCGCTCCTATTAATTATTTTGATAAACAAAAAATAAAGCATCATCAATTTAGTAATGATGATGTTGTTGATGAAGTGCTTTTAATGAGAGCTCTAGGTAGTAATAAAAAAAATGGATTAAATTATTTGATAGAAGATTTAATTTTTTTGAATTAGGAAACTTAAGTTATAGCAAACATTCGTAGAATTTTGTTATACGCAATATACAAAATAAATTTGTTTGCTTTTTAAAATTCATTATTATATCTCAAAGGGTTAACTCTTAAAAACGACTAAAATTATTTTGTTAAAGAATAATAAAACCTTTAGTTTACCCATCTACTAATTTACTTATTTTTAAAGAAATTCACCAGTAGTATTACTATTGCTACAATGAAAACTATTACGTGAGAATATAAGAAATAATCAAAGAAATCTGACTCGTCCATATTGTTGCCCTATTAAGTTTGAATGGTGCTAGGGGCTTACAGAAGTCATTACAAGAATAACTACCTATTGCATTTCACGGAGTGCTTATAACAATAGACCCCTAGCGTGATAAGCTAAAGGCTTAATAGGACTATTTGTAATAATGTCTGTAAGTCATCACTAACTTTCTTAAATTAGCGAAATAATAGAAATAATCAAGATTTAATTGCAACTTGATAAAAATTGAATCTAGAGAATTTTGTTTACATGATTTAGGAATCAATATAAAATTATTAATAAAGCAAAAGCAGGGTATACAATAAACACAAATTACATGCCAATTGAAAGATTTTATAGCTTAAAAAGTGTATTTGAAGCAATATGGGGGGTAAATACTTATTTACACCTAAAACACTGTTCAGATATAAAAAAGTGGAAAGAATATGCAACTAAAACTCTTAAGGTTAGTTTAATTGCAATACACAAAACTGTTAAGATAAAAGATGATGATTGGCAAAAGGAAATTGAAGAAATAATTAATGATGGGCTTAATAATATAAAAAGCTGTACGTCGTTTGATTGTTTATTCTCTTGTATATCCTCGACATATATCAGATTATCTTTTTGCCAAATTGGCTTTCTACCAGTGCCGACAATCTATAGAAGGTTTACTCTGAGACATTCGGAATGGAAGTTGGATATGATTCGTAGCGTACAATACGTACAATCAAATGGTCAAAAACAATACCAAGAAAAATACAATAGATTACGTATAGAGAGAATGAAAAGATTGTGAACTATAAATTGTAACCGTTGCAATTCGGATTACTTTTTCTTTCTTAATGATTCAAATTTAGAAAAAAAAGAAGAAAATATACTCTTAATTGGCTTTGCTTGTGGTTTTAATTCCACAAAAGAAAGTTGCCCCTCTAAGATATTTGGAGAACTTACTAAACTAGCTTGTTTTACTTTCTTTTTGATACTTATTTGAGTTTTAGGTTTTTTATAAATATTAGTCGTTACACCTGTTTTCTGATTAATAACTTGAGTAACTACTGTCTGTTTAAAGAAGAATTTGACAGCAACTACCTTACGTCCTTCTTTTAATTCTTCAAATTTTAAACCCATATCATAATTATCGTTGATTTCTTCACAAGCATGAGCAAATGTCTTAGCTTTAAAATGCCCATAAAGTTTTAATTTATCACCTACTGCAAAAATTTCTCTTAATTGTTCAACGGATTTAATCATCCAACCAGTTTCTTTAAACTCTTGTATCAATTCATATAAACGTGTGGTGTAGAGACTACCAAAATTAGCTATTTCTTTAAGATTATATAATACGAACTTGCGTCTCGTTTGAGCTAAATAAGGCATAATATCATCTGTAAACTTTACGTCTATATATCCTTCACTTTTATTATATTTGGCTGTTGAACAAATGTTAATACGCCATACTTCTTTTAAGTCAACTCTTTCAACACTAATGTCAGTTTTCATTAGCTTATCAACTGCTTGTTTTAATACCCCATAACAAGTTGATAAATCTATGTTAAATATCTCGCTAAATTCCTTAGCTGTAAGCTTATGCTCTCTTTGTAATTCTTCTGGTTGTAGGTATTTTCCATATCCATCAATGCCACCTATCTTACTGACTAAATGTAAATAAACTTGATGATCGTTAAGGGTAAAATCCCCAAAATTAGCATTATTGAGCTTTTTAAGCTTATATACTTTAGGGGTTTTAGATGTTAGTGGTTTTACAAGGTTAGATTTTTTCATAAAATAACATTTTAGTAAGTAAAAAAGCCCCATTTTGTATAGCAAAAGGTGATATTTTACGTTATAAACCCTAGTTACACAGGTTATTTATGTATAATGTATAGAATCAAGCTAGCGAAAATTTTATTAACCAAATTCATAAAACATTTAACCACCAAGTCTATTTTATCACTAAATAAAAAAAGTGTCAATAAATGTGTGTAATTCAAATGTTTTGTATGGCAAAAGGTGATGTTTTGTATGGCAAAAGGTGATATAAAAACCATGTTTTGTATGGCAAAAGGTGATGTTTTGTATGGCAAAAGGTGATATTTCATCGTCCACACTCTAGGTCTCAATTGCTTTTCAGGTATGGTACAAATATACTTAACAAACAATATACAAATAGTTGATGAAAGGGATAACTTCGGTGGACAACTTTTATTTTCAGTGAAATTTATGATAAAATAACAAATAAAATAGCAATATTGAGTTCGCTATCGCTCACAAGATTTAATTTTAAGTAAATTGTTTTACTGGATTAATTAAATTTACGAAATATCGGTAAATTTAAGAATTGAGGTTTTAAACAAAATTATCGTTTCTTTGGTGCGGAAAAAAGAAAGAATTGCAACAAATGGATATTGCTATAGCGATGAATTTAAAGAAAATAAGCTTTAGTGGTTTAAATGATTTTAAGATAGGTTTTAAGAGGTAATTTATTTTAAGCTATGTTTGTCTACTAAACAACTTCTATCGTATTGTAAGAGCTTGTATGGGGCTAATTTTGCCGTATTAAAAGCCTAGGAACTAATGATTTGAATAATATCTTAATTCAGCAAATGTTTTATTTTTTTTAGTGGGATCAAATTTGTATTATCAAATATACCTTCCTGCGTCCCATTATACACTAAATAACTCTCGGAGTTTACAGCGAGATTTTGAAAAAATTTTAGATTTTTAATAAAAGCTGGCTGAAAAGTAGAGTTTGACTTAATTTCAATTGCTTTTATTACCCCTCCCCATTCTGCAATGAAATCTATTTCATGTCCAGTTTGATCTCTCCAAAAATAAAAATTTGCTGGTAATCCTAAATTCAAACGCCCCTTTAAAAGTTCTAAAATCACCAAATTTTCATAAAGAACTCCTTTGAGATAATGCGTATCAAGCTGCTGTTCTTTTTCAATTCCTAGTAACGTACAAGCAATGCCTGTGTCATAAAAATATAATTTAGGCATTTTGATAAGACGCTTGTTAAAATTTTTATAAAATGGTTGAAGAAAAAAGACGATATAACTTGCTTCAAGAATATTAAGCCACTTACGAGCAGTTGTATGAGAAATACCACAATCTTGAGCAAGGGATGAAAAATTTACAATTTGCCCAATTCTTCCGGCACATAATTTTAAAAAAGTTTGAAAGCGATTGCAATCCTCAATATTCTTCAATTGTCTTATGTCTCGTTCAATGTAGGTTTGAATATAACTTGGATAAAAATCCAAAGGGTGCATATCCAAACTATGTACCATTGGATATCCTCCTTTAAATATTTTTGTAAAAGGATTATCAAATTCTTCAAGCTCTGAAAGACTTAGCGGTAAAAGAGTCACAATACCAATTCTTCCAGACAATGATTGAGAAATATGATGACTTAAGGCAAAATTCTGAGAACCAGTAAGAACATACTGACCCTTTTGTGATGATTCATCTACTACACCTTGTAAGTACGATAAAAGCTCAGGTACATGTTGGACTTCATCAAAAATAGCTCCATTTTTGTAATAATCTAGAAAAGAACGTAAATCTTGCTTTGCTTGAACTCTAATATCTAAATTCTCCAAAGATACATAGGGTAAATGAGGAAAAAGCATTTTGGCAAGAGTGGTTTTACCTGATTGCCTTGGTCCGATAATACCTAAAACTGGGTAGAGTTTACTAAACCTTTCTAAAACGGCTTGTAAAGAGCGTTTATACATAAATCTTGACTAATTGAATTTCATAGTTTCAATTTAACATATTATCTACAAAAAACTCTAAATAATTTTAGTTTTCAAAGAAAGAAAATAAAGTTTTTCTTTCTAATTTTTCTTTAATTAACATTTTCAGTTTTTCTGAATTAGGAAAATAAAGTTATAGCAAACATTCGTAGAATTTTGTTATACGCAATATACAAAATAAATTTGTTTGCTTTTTAAAAAGCATTATTATATCCTGAAGGGTTAAGTCTTAAAATATCTAGAATTATTCGGTTTAAAGAATAATAAAACCTTTAGTTTACCCATTTACTAATTTACTTATTTTTAAATAAACGCACTAGTAGTATTACTATTGCTACAACGAAAATTACTAAGTGAAAATATAAGAAATAATCAAAGAAATCTGACTCGTCCATATTGTTGCCCTATTAAGTTTGAATGGTGCTAGGGGCTGATTACAGTCATTAAAAACAACAACCACCTATTGTATTTCATTACGCTGAGGTACTTATAACAATAGACCCCTAGCGTGATAAGCTAAAGGCTTAATAGGACGATTCTTGCAATGATGGTAATCAGTCATCACTAACTCTTTTAAACTAGCACAATGATAGGAATAATCAAGATTTAATTACCGTTTGACTGTAAATTGGATTCGGTGATTTTCTAAAATAAATTTTCGAGGTAGTTCAAAGAAATTACAGTAAGCTACTACTGAGTCTAATAGCTAAACCATAATCTATGCTAATTTGTTCATTCATTAAAGTCACTATTTGGTTTAATATTTCTTTTAAATCTTCTTTGCTACTAATTACTTTAGTAAGTATTTTAATTTCTGAATCATTAGTTTTATATTTTTTTATTTCATTATATATTATGCTAATTCCCAAAGATGTTAATGGATTTCTTAAAACAATATCAAAAACATTTAGTATACTAAAATTTTCTTTGTCACTTTTTAATTTTTCCCAAAAATTATTATCTTTATTAATAAGGTTTAGTATATTTTTATAGGATTTATTAATAATAAATTTACGACTACCTATATAAATGCCAATTACCCCCCAGTTGCCATCTTTTATTATTAATGGTGAGCCATAACACCCTTCACTCAATACTAGATTAATCTCGAATAGTTCTGTTCCTTTTAGATTAGGCATATTTGATAATCTTCTGATTATATATCCTTGATGATATGCTAAATCGGGTCTTTGAGTATTACTCTCATAATCAAGAAGATACTCATCTGGATACCCCCACAACATAAAATTACAAGAAGCATGATGCTCTGCTTTTGAAATGTTTAACCAGCTTTTATAAGGACTACCTGTTATAGAAAATGAGGAAATATTTAAAATTTTGTTATGCACAACATTTGTTATGGGGCGAACTACCCACTTATTAGAAATAACAAACAAGCAGTAAATATTTTGAATATTTTCATCTTGAAAAATATTCAATGATGTATAACCTAAATTATCTTCTCCTTTAACTAAAAACCCAGTGCCTAAAAGGTATTTAAATGCAAAGTCATTGAGAGTTTTAGTAGCTTTTATTAAAGGAAACACAATGTTTCTTATTTTATCCATTCTATTCACCTTATTATCACGAAAACGTATAAATATAATCAATAGTATAAATTAATGTCAATAAGTAATAGGCATCTGGTGAACTACCAAACCAAACGGCAAAATCATAGTTATTGTAGACTTGGGATATCAAGGCTTACAGAAGATTCATAGCAATACGTTTTTACCGAAAAAGAATTTAACAATGGAAACGTTGTTAAACAAGGTACAAGAGAATGAGAAAAATAAACTTTAAAAACTCAATTGTCATCTTTTTTAAATGATGTGAATTTAGAAAGAAAAGAAGAAAATATATTTTTAATTGGTTTTGCTTCCACAAAAGAAAATTGACTATCTAAGATATTTTGAGAACTTGATAAACTAGCTTGTTTTGCTTTTTTTCTGATGCTTGTTTTAGTTTTAGGTTTTTTATAAATATTAGTCGTTTGACCTGTTTTTGGATTAATAACTTTAGTAACTACTGTCTGTTTAAAAAAGAACTTTACAGCAACAACTTTCCGTCCTTCTTTGATTTCTTCAAATCTTAAACCAATATTATAATTATCGTTGATTTCTTGGCAAGCATGAGCAAAAGTATATTTTTTAAAATCGGCGTAAGTTTTCAATTTATCACCTACCGCAAATGTGTCTCTTAATTGATCTATTGATTTGAGCATCCATCCAGTTTCTTTGAATTCTTGAATTAATTCATATAAACGAGTTGTATACAGACTGCCAAAATTAGCTATTTCTTTAAGATTATATAATATAAATCTTCGTCTCGTTTGTGATAGATAAGGCATAATATCATCGGTAAATTTTATGGTTATAAAACCATTGTTTTTATTATATTCAGCCATTGAGCAAATATTAATCCTCCAAAAACCTTTATCATAGGGTTTTTCAATCTTAATATCTGTTTTCATTAGCTTATCAACTGCTTGTTTTAATATCCCATAACAAGTTGATAAATCGACATTAAATATCTCGCTAAATTCCTTAGCCGTAAGCTTATGTTCCCTTTCTAGTTGTTCAGGTTGCAAGTATTTCCCATATTCATCTACTCCACCAATTTTGCTAATAATATGCAAGTAAACTTGATGATCATTAAGGGTAAAATTTCCAAAATTAGCATTGTTTAGCTTTTTAAGCGTATATACTTTAGGAGTTTTAGATGTTAAAACTTTAAGTGAATTAGATTTTTTCATAAAATAGATTCGATAATTAACTAACATAGTTCGTGTGGCAAAAACTCATATTTTGCCACACGAACCCTATCTATAAAGACTATTTATGTATATAATGCAAGCAACTAAGCTTACAGGAGTTTTTGTAACATTTAATTTGTTTTGTGAAATATACAAATCATAAATATAATATATTATGAGATTTATATATTATCTCGTTATATATGTCTATAACTAACATAGTTCGTGTGGCAAAAACTCATAGTTCGTGTGGCAAAAACTCATATAAAAACTATGTTTCGTGTGGCAAAAACTCATATTTGTGTGGCAAAAACTCATATTTCGTCCTCTGCAGCCCTTGTTTTAAGGCACATCCAGGCATGGTACAAACATCTACAAATAATTAAGATTACTAAAATTGATGAAAGGGATAACTTCGGTGGACAAGTTTTATTTTCACTAAAATTCATGAAAAAAATAACAAATAAAATAGCAATATTGAGTTCGCTATCGCTCACAAGATTTAATTTTAAGAAAATTGTTTTACTGAATTAATTAAATTTACGAAATATCGGTAAATTTAAGAATTAAGGTTTTAAACAAAATTATCGTTTCTTTGGTGCGGAAAAAAGAAAGAATTGCAACAAATGGATATTGCTATAGCGATGAATTTAAAGAAAATAAGCTTTAGTGGTTTAAACGATTTTAAGATAGGTTTTAAGAGATAATTTATTTTAAGCTATAACTTCCTATTAAACAACTTCTATCGTATTGCATGAGTTTGTATAGAGCTAATTTTGCCATATTAAAAGCCTAGGAACTAATGATTTGAATAATATCTTAATTCAGCAAGTGTTTTATTCTTTTTAGTGGAATCAAATTTGTATTGTCAAATATACCTTCCTGCGTCCCATTATACACTAAATAACTCTCGGAATTTACAGCGAGATTTTGAAAAAATTTTAGATTTTTAATAAAAGCTGGCTGAAAAGTAGAGTTTGACTTAATTTCAACGGCTTTTATTACCCCTCCCCATTCTGCAATAAAATCGATTTCATGTCCAGTTTGATCTCTCCAAAAATAAAAATTTGCTGGTAATCCCAAATTCAAACGCCCCTTTAAAAGTTCTAAAATCACCAAATTTTCATAAAGAGCTCCTTTGAGGTAATGTGAATCAAGCTGCTGTTCTTTTTCAATCCCTAGTAACGTGCAAGCAATACCAGTGTCGTAAAAATATAATTTAGGCATTTTGATAAGACGCTTGTTAAAATTTTTATAGAAAGGTTGGAGAAAAAAGATAATATAGCTTGCTTCAAGAATATTAAGCCACTTACGAGCAGTTGTATGAGAAATGCCACAATCTTGAGCAAGGGATGAAAAATTTACAATTTGCCCAATTCTTCCAGCACATAATTTTAAAAAAGTTTGAAAGCGATTGCAATCCTCAATATTCTTCAATTGTCTTATGTCTCGTTCAATGTAGGTTTGAATATAACTTGGGTAAAAATCCAAAGGATGCATATCCAAACTATGTACCATTGGATATCCTCCTTTAAATATTTTTGTAAAAGGATTATCAAATTCTTCAAGTTCTGAAAGGCTAAGAGGCAAAAGAGTTACAATACCAATTCTTCCAGACAGTGATTGAGAAATATGATGACTTAAGGCAAAATTCTGAGAACCAGTAAGAACATACTGACCCTTTTGTGATGATTCATCTACTACACCTTGTAAGTACGATAAAAGCTCAGGTACATGTTGGACTTCA
>Ga0307987_1001429_pt1 | contig 13122 bp, 13 predicted proteins | sample EllFjometagen181_FD_203157 | JGI IMG/M metagenome (GOLD analysis project Ga0307987, IMG submission 203157) | Marine microbial communities from Ellis Fjord, Antarctic Ocean - #181 | ecosystem: Environmental > Aquatic > Marine > Unclassified | place: Southern Ocean | collected 2014-10-08
AGTGAAACGGGCAACCCTGAACCAGAACGGATCCAGGGCACCGCTCTTTGAATGGGCCTACCACCGGCAGGGCAGATATGGCTGTGAGGAAGGCCGGCATCGTCTTTGCAGGCAGGGATATTTTGCCGAAGTGGAAGTGGACCCGGATACCGGTCAGGTGGACATCAAGAAAATCGTCAATGTCAATGATGTGGGAAAGGCTTTGAGCCCTGAGACATGCGAGGGTCAGCAGTATGGCGGCGCCTATATGGGGGCCGGAAGGGTGATGGGAGAGGAAGTGATTTATGATCCCAAGACCGGCGTCAAACTGAACGCCAACCTGGTGGATTACAAGGTGGCGACCTTCCGGGATATCGGAGAGACCGAGAATATCCTCGTGGAGACAGGGATGGGATACGGTCCTTACGGCCTGGTGGGCATCGGTGAAGATTGCGCCACAGTGGTCCCCTTTGTTGTGGCAAATGCCATCCATAACGCCATCGGCGAATGGGTCGACGATCATCCCGCCACACCGAACAAGGTCATCCAAGCAATCCAAAAAGCCAAAGAAAAGGGGGTCTACTAAAATGGTAAGGTTTAAGCATTTTAATGCTTCAACGATAGAAGAGGCCGTAGCGCTCCTATCGCAGTTTGAGGGGAAAGCCAAGGTGATTGCCGGAGGAACGGATGTCATCGGGTTCTACAAAGACAATATACTTCAGAAACCATACGAGGCCTTGATCAACATCAAGAATATTCCGGGTCTCGAAGAGATGAAGGAAGAAGATGGCGTCTTAAAACTGGGCGCCCTGGTCAGGCTGGAGGACATCGGTCACAACGCCATGATCAAGGAAAAATATACGGCCCTGGCCTTGGCCGCCCGGTACACTGCATCCCCCCATATTCGTGAAATGGGAACCATCGGCGGGAACGTATGCCAGAATTCACGCTGCTGGTATTACCGGTGTCCCAACAACCGCTTTCCCTGCGCCAGAAAGGGTGGGGACGAATGCTACGCGGACGATGGGGACAACCGTTATCACTCCATTTTCGGTGATGTGAAAGATTGCCTCGCCGTTAATCCCAGCGATACCCTGCCGGCGTTGATTGTTTTGGGGGCCAAGGCGGTCACCACCAAACGGACCTTGGACGTGGCGGATATGTTTCCTGAAAAGGATCCCACAAAAATGACGATCATCGACGACGATGAATTTATTACCGAGTTTCAGATCCCCGAACCGGTGGCGGGCATGAAGAGTTCGTGGAAAAAATTCGCCATTCGCAAGTCCATTGATTTTCCCATTGTCAATTGTGCTTCCATGGTGGTGAGCAGCGGGGATACGGTAGAGGATGCAAAGATCTGCCTGAACGCCGTTCACTACAAACCCTATGTGCCCACAAGGGCTGCGGATTACCTCAAGGGCAAGGCTCTGGATGAAGAGGCCGCCGAAACCACCGGTGAAGCCGCAGTATGGGGTGCCAAACCGTTGGCCATGAATGAATACAAGATCCACATTGCAAAGGGGCTGGTCAAACAGACTTTGTTGGATTGTAGATAATTCATGCAGCTCTGATTTTTAAAGTCGGACCGATCGAATTCCGGCTGCCGGGTTTATCCCCGGCACCCTGGAATTCGGCCAATGCCTGCAAAACAATTATGAATGAGGAGAAACCGTTTTGATGCAATTATGGCCCAAACTTTATAGGGAGTTGGTCGATTTTATAGAAGATGCGCCCGGGGTGGTGATCAAGGAAGATCTCGTCAGCATAGAAAAAGAAATTCGGCCCTCCTTCTATAAGAAATTCAACAAGGTGAGGGCTTCATTTCTTGCCCAAAATTACTCGGACTGGCTGGACGAGGCGCAGTTTTTAAGCAGCAAGTATATGAAGGTGGAAGATTATTTGTCGGATCGCCTTCGTCTCGAAGATGTCCTGATGCCGGGAGAGTTAGAGCGGTTTTTGTCCGACCCTATGAAACAGGTCGTTAGAGATCTGTTTGACCCTTTGTTTGAACTGCTTCAGAAAAAGATAGAACCGAAGGAGTTTGAAGAAAGGGCCGAAGAAAGTGTCCATGAGTCTTTTCAAAATCTCTATCAGATGGGCTATATCAAATGGTTTGTTCTTTCCTTTATCAAGAACATCGATCCCGAAAAAGTCTACCAAGTCCCCCTTCCCCAGCCCTCTTCAAAACAGATGATCTTTCATCGTGAACAAAATAAACAGAACATCCCTTTTCCGGAGGAAACAAAAGTCCTGAGTTTTGAGGTGGGGAGACGGGAAATTCTCTTGATTCCGGATTTTATTGTTCGTAGCGCAAAACTTGAAAAATATGTGGCCTTTCGGACCGAGATCGGAAAGCCCCTCTGGCAAGCCTCCTTTCACAGCGAAAAGAGGGAGTGGTTTTCCATCGAGTCTTTTGTGGAGGAGCATGAAATCACTGAAATGAAGCCTGACCTGCTGCTCTACGTGGATGAGAATCTGGAGGATGTGTCAATGGTATCCGATTGTGACAAATTCTGCAGGCCTGATCTGATGGTCTACTTTCTGGATCAGCTGGAGGACGTGGAAGAACGCCATAAAAAAAAGATGGAAAGCATTCGAATGGCCCACGAAATTCTGAAACCGACCAAAGGAACCTGCGTTATTGCAAAGAACCATGTTCCGGACGGTCTGGTGAACGGCCTGGATGTGAACATCCATGTTATTCACTTCGGATTCAATAACCTGAAGTGGGAAATTCTGTTGGATCTCCTTCAGAAATGATTATGCACGGTGGTTAAAAGTGCGTCAAATATGCGTGGAAGCGGAGGAACAAAAACATGTCACTCAATATCGTAGTCTGCGTGAAACAGGTGGCGAACCCGGACTATTTTTCAGAAATCACACTGGACCCGGAGACCGGGGCCATTCAGAGGGAAAAGGTTCCTTCGATACTAAACCCGGTGGATGAAAATGCTATCGAAGAGGCCCTGAGGCTTCGAGAGAAGTATTCCGGCAAGGTCACGGCCATCAGCATGGGGCCTCCCCAAGCCAAGGAGGTCCTCGATTGGGCACTGACCCTGGGGGCCGACGAAGCCATCCTTTTAAGCGATCGGGCTTTCGCCGCGGGGGATACCCTGGCCACCGCATACGTCTTGGCTGCGGGCATCAAGGCAATATGTCCCGTGGATATTATTTTTTGTGGAAACGAAGCGGCTGATGGGGCCACCCAGCAGGTGGGCCCACAGATTGCCGAACTTCTCGGTTACCCCCATGTCAGTAATGTCAAAGAACTCATGGTGAGCGAAAATAAGACTGCGGTAATAACCCGTATCATTGAATACGGCCACTTGAAAATAGAAGCGAATCTGCCGGTTCTGGTCTCCGTTTCAAGGGAGATCAACCAGCCCAGAACGGCTACCGCAGAGGGAATCTTCAGTCTCATGGACAAGGTTTTTAGAGAATGGGGTTTGAAAGACATCGCAGTGGAAGAAAAAAATATCGGCCTTGAAGGTTCACCCACGAGGGTAGGGAAGGTTTATGAGCAAAAAAGCGAACGTCAGCGTGTAATTTTGGAAGGTAGCCCGGAAGAGATGGTAAACGCGGCCATAGAAAAACTGAGGCAGGAAGCGCTGATCTAGAGGTGGGAGAGAGGATTATGAGCACGAATAATGAGGTTTGGATTTGGGCTGAACAGCGAAACGGGCGACTCATGGATGTTTCATTGGAGATCCTTGGGAAAGCAACGGAGTTGGCAAAAGAAATCAACGGCGGTACCGCTGCGGTACTACTCGGGGATGATGTGCAGGGGCTGGCCGAAGAGTTGGTGGCCCATGGCGCAGACAAGGTATATCTCTTTTCCGATCGGCAGCTGGCGTATTATCAGAGTGATGCATACACCCGGTTGATCAGTGAGCTTGTGGAGGAAAAGAGACCGGAAATCATGCTTCTGGGCGCCACTACCATCGGCATGGATCTGGCCCCCAGTGTGGCCGCAAGGGTCAAAACCGGGTTGACCGCCCATAGCTGCAGTATTGAGATCGACAATGGCGGGGAGAAACCCATGTTGATTGCAGCCGTTCCGGGATGGGGCGGTGGAATGATTGTGAACATCCTCTGTCCCGATCACACGCCTCAAATGGCGACAGTGAGCCCCGGTGTTGCTGAAAAACCCACCCGATCCGATCAGGGAAAAGGTGAAATCATAGCTATGGATGTGGTGTTGAATGATAGTGATTTCAGGGTCAGGACCGTGGAGATGATGGAAGAACTGCCGGAAGGTATGCAAATTGACCAAGCGGATATTGTTGTTTCAGGCGGATACGGGATGAAGGGTTCCGGTGGGCTTGAATCTTTAAAGGAACTGGCCGGGATTCTGGGAGGGGCTTTGGGCGGCACCAGACCGGTCCTTGATGAAGGATGGATAAGGGAGAGCGGCATGATCGGGGTTAGCGGCAAGATCATCAGCCCTAAACTTTTGTTCAGCATCGGCGCCTCGGGTGCCAATCATTATTCGGCCGGATTTGTCAAAGCCGGAAAAGTGGTCGCAGTGAACAACGATCCGAAGGCTCCCATATTTGACGTTTGCGATATTGGAATTGTGGGTGATGTGAAAGAGATCATCCCTGTCTTGATTGAGAAATTGAAAGAACCATAAAAGACCCTGGCAAAATGGGCAGCTATGATGATGTCCTTAAGCCGCCGGTTTGTGGGTGGAATTAAAAACTCCGGAAGGGAGTACGCATGAAACAGAATGCTATTATGATCAAGGCTCAGGACAATGTGGCCACCGCTCTCAGAGATCTGGATGCGGGGCAAACCTACCAGTTTGTCGCAGGAAAAGAGACCCTCGGTGTGACCATGAAGGAGCCGATCGATTACGGACATAAATTCGCTACCGTGGATATTCCAAAAGGTGCCGACATTATCAAATATGGTGAGGTCATGGGAAGGGCCACAGCACATATCCCCCGGGGAGCCCACGCCCATGTTCAAAACATTGAGAGCCTGAGGGGTCGTGGAGACCTGAAAAAGAAAGGGGATTAGCAATGGAGTTTTTGGGATACGAACGAGAGCAGGGCGGCGTCGGCACCCGGAACTATGTGGGTATTTTGTCCACGGTCATATGTGGTAACGAAGTGGCCGAAAAAATCGCCTCGCAGGTGAAGGGGGCCACGGCATTTCTTCATCATCAGGGTTGCTGTCAGACCCCTGTTGATATCAATCGCGTGAACGATGCGCTGATCGGCCTTGGGAAAAATCCGAACCTGGCATCGGTTCTGCTGGTGAGTCTCGGCTGCGAGAGTACCAACATCCATCAGGTGGCCGATGCCGTTGCCGCAACCGGGAAGCGGGTTGAAACCGTCCTCATTCAGGAAGAGGGGGGGGCTGCCAGGTCGGTGGCCAGGGGTATTCTGCTGGCCCAGGATATGGCTGCCGAGGCCAGTGCGCAGAAACGGGCGCCGTTTCCCTTGAGTGAACTGGTCCTGGGCCTTAAGTGCGGTAGTTCCGATACCACTTCAGGGTTGTCGGCCAATCCGGTGGTGGGAATTCTTTCCGACCTTATTGTTGAGGCAGGGGGGACCTCCATTCTGGGAGAAGTCACGGAGTTTATCGGAGCCGAGCATCTCTTGGCCAAACATGCCAAGGATGAGGAAACGGCTCGCAAGATGCTGGCCCTGGTGGAGCGGATGGAAAATCGGGCCATTCAGATGGGCTTTGACATTCGCGGGGGACAGCCCACGGGAGGCAACATCAAGGGAGGGCTCACGACCATCGAAGAGAAATCCCTGGGTGCCATTGCCAAGGCGGGAAATTCGCCCTTTCAGGCTGTTTACGAATACGGCGTCAAACCCGATGTCAAAGGACTGGTGGTCATGGATTCACCGGGCCGTGAGCCGGAAATCTTGACCGGGCTGGCGGCGGCGGGTGCCAATGTGATCGCTTTTACCACGGGCCGTGGGGCACCTCAGGGATTTCCATTTGTTCCGGTGATCAAATTGACCGGTAACGAAAAGACCTGGCGGAATCTGAAAGACCATATGGATTTCAGTGTTTCTTCGGTAATGGAAGGTGCCGAGACCCTGGAAGAGGCGGGAAAGAGACTCCTTAGAGAACTGGTGGATGTGGCCTCCGGCAAGATGACCAAGGCGGAAATTTCCGGGTACACCAGTTCCATGGATATTTATATGGTGGGGCCGGTTATTTAACCCATAAGGTGAGAGGGAGAACATGATGCAGACCATTAAGAAAATCCTTGTGGGCGTTGATCTGTCCGACTATTCGGCGGAGACGCTACGGGTTGCCGTTGAAATGGCAGACAATCTGAAAGTTCCTTTGATTGTGGCCAATGTCATCCACAAGCGGGATGTGGATGCATTCAACCGGCTTGCGGAAAAAAGCCATTACTCCTTGGGAGAATTTCTCAAGCATCGGGAAGAGGACCGCGCGGACCGCATCAATAAATTGATTGAGGAAGCCGGGTGCGACCATGTGTCCATCACAACGCTGTTTCGCATAGGGGTTCCTTTTCAGGAATTGATCCAAATGGTTCATGAAGAAGGGGTTGATCTGGTGGTTATGGGTTCCAAGGGCCGCAGCGATCTAGCGGGTGTTCTGTTTGGGTCCAATGCGGAAAAAATGTTTCGCCATTGCCCGGTTCCCCTGCTGAGCGTTCGATCTCGAACCGAAAAAAAACGGATCGACAAGCGTTAAAGATTTGGATTGGAGGAATTACGGATGTTTTTACCACGAATGACATGGGGAAACTGGCTTTTTTGGGGGATTCTGGCCTTTGTGGGCTTCAATTTCCTATGGCTGGGCTGGCTGGAATTATATATTCCCCAATGGATCGGCGCGTTAATCGGGTTCTTGGTCTTCCTGGCCTTGCTCATCTTCGGCCCTCGGGAGAGAGAAGAAGCGGAGGAGGGAGAGGAATAACATGGCGGGTGTAAAACTTCAAAACGTAACAAAAAAATATGGAAACAAGCTGGCCGTGGACAACCTGAGTTTTGAGTACAGGGAGGGCGAGTTTTTCTCCATCATCGGACCGGCTGGAGCAGGGAAATCAACGATACTAAAGATGATCGCCGGCATTGAGTCCGTGACGTCCGGCAAGATTTTCTTTGACGACTATGAAGTCAACGCCCTTTCAGCTCGGGAAAGAAATGTGGCCATGGCCTTTGAGACCTATAATCTCTATTCCCATCTCTCGGTTTATGAAAACATCTCTTTCCCCTTGAGAGCGCCCGAAAGGCATGAAAAATTGTCTAAGGACGAGGAAAAACGGCGGGTCGAAGAGGTTGCCGACTTTCTGGGGATCAAAAGGCTGTTGGGTAGAAAACCCGTACAACTGAGCGGCGGCGAGAAACAACGCGTATCCCTGGCCAGGGCCATGGTGAGACGATGTGAATGCTTTTTGCTGGACGAACCCATTGCCCATCTGGATGCGAGATTGAAATTTTCCACCCAGACGGCGCTCAAGCGGCTTTCCGTAAAATTGGGCACCGCCATTATCTATGTGACACATGATTATCGGGAGGCCTTGGGTTTGTCCGATCGAATCGCCGTGCTTCGAAAGGGAAAATTCGAGCAGATCGGAACGCCCCGGGAGATTTATAATCAGCCCGCAACCGATTTCGTGGCCAATTTTATCGGAGATCCCCCCTGCAATCTGATCGACGGAACCCTTGCAACCCGTAATGGAAATACCCTGTTTCAGTCCGGAAATGAGTTCTCCATCCCTTTACAAAACAAATCCATCGCCGCCGCCCAAAAAATTACAGCCGCGGACCAAGACGGTGAAATTCGTCTCGGCATTCGGCCCTCTCGCATCAAAGTGAGCAAAGAAAAGACGACCGAACATTCATTTAAACTGCCCATCTATGCCATTGTACGCCGGCCAGAAGGTGCGATCATCACTTTTGAGTTGGACAAGTGCTTTTTCAGGGCAAGCGTGAAGGGTCCGGAACAATACGGCATGAGTGAGAAGGTTTGGCTGGATTTTGACCAGGAACACAGCTTTTTCTTCAAAAAGACCGTGAAGATATCCAAATAAGGGGAGGGGTGGAAGGTGAGTAGAGTCGATATCAACAATGTATGGAAAATTTACGATGGGGATGTTGAGGCGGTTCAGGATCTGAACTTTTTTATCGAAGACGGTGAGTTTCTGGCCGTCTTGGGACCTTCCGGGTGCGGTAAGAGCACCACGCTGCGGATGATTGCAGGGCTTGAGGATATCACCAGAGGGGAGATTCGGTTTGACGGAAAGGTAGTCAACGACCTCAGCCCCAGTAAAAGAAACCTGGCGCTTGCCTTTGAGTCCTATGCCCTCTATGCCCGCCTGAACGTCCACGAGAATATCGCTTTTCCCATGCGCGCAAAAGGAATGAGCAGGGCCGAGGCCGATAAAAAGGTCATGTGGATTGCCGACATATTGAACGTGACCGACATCCTGAAGAAGAAGCCGGGGAGCTTGAGCGGCGGCCACAAACAGCGGGTCAACTTGTGCAGGGCGCTGGTTCGGCAGCCCAACATCACCCTCCTTGATGAACCCATCAGCCATATGGACGTTCGGGTCCGGGCCAATATGAGGGCGCGTATTCGAAGGCTTCACGATGAATTGAAGCTCACCACCATTTATGTGACCCACGATCAGGAAGAGGCTGTTTCCCTTGCGGACCGCGTGGCGGTCATGAACCACGCCAAGCTTCAGCAGATCGGAACCGTGGATGAGATCTGGAACCATCCGGCCAACCGGTTTGTGGCTACTTTCGTTGGGGAGCCCGAGATGAATTTCATAAAGGGGCGGATCGAAAATAAAAGTCAGGTTTCCATCAGTACACAGAATGGAAAATCGATTTTTCCCTTTGATGGAGCGGTGGACGAGAAATTCGTGGGATCCGAGATAACGGTGGGTGTCAGGCCCCAGCAGATTCGCCTTTCCAAGGCCGGCAATGGCAATGATGGGATCCCGGGTGTGGTTGATTTGACCCAGTTTCAAGGGGAATCGGTGATTGTGACGGTGATCCTCGATGATTTGGAAAAGAATGAGGTGAAGGCGGTCATCGAAACGGAATGGTTGCCCGAGCCGGGAGAGAAAGTCCTGCTGGAAATGGCGCCTGAGACCATTCACCTCTTTGACGGGGAAATGCCCATCCTTCAATAGGCGTAATATTGAGCTGTTTTTCTATTGTAGAGTTCATTTTTTTTAAAAAAATATTCCGGTTTGAAAGTTCGTGATTGTCAATTTCAAAGCAACATCCGGGTTTAAAACTTTTAATCGTTTGGGAGGTGATAATTAAAAAAAGGGAGCCTTAACACTGAAAAACAAACTTCAAAAATTTTCTTAGGGAGGTCATTATGCGAAAAAAGAGTTTGGTTCAATCGTTAGTCGGTTTTTTTCTTATGGGCATTTTGGTTTTTACCATGACGCCGGGCGCTTCGGCGGATTGGCTTGAGACGCCCACATCAAAGTTCAAACTGGCGGATATTCCGGACATTAAAAACAAAAAGCAGATTCATATCGCATTATTCGGAGGCACCAAACAGTTTGATATCGCAGTACCCAAAATGATCAAGAAATTCGAAGAGAAGACCGGGGTGAAGGTAACCTTTGAAAAGATGATCATGACCAGCATCTACCCCAAGATCAATGTTGAGTTGATGTCGGGATCGGGCGCATACGACTGTATCGTCATGGAGACCTCCACCACCTGTGAATGGGCCCCCTATCTTTGGGACGTGCGAGAGTTGGCCAAAAAGTATGAGCCCACCGGTCTGGCCGGTTTTGAGAGCGATCTGGCGGGTCATGATCCGGCATTGATTAGGACCACCTGCGATCGTGAGGGAAAGCTTCGGGGAATTCCCTACTGGAATTACGAGCAGGTTTTGTATCATCGCATTGACTGCTTTGAAGACCCAACGGAAATGGCCAATTTTAAGAAAAAATACGGTTATGACCTCAAAGTGCCCATTACCCGTCAGCAACTGTACGATACAGCCGAATTTTTCACGAGAAAAGCCGGTGAAAAGTTGAAAGGGGAAGTGCTCACGAAAGATGTGTACGGCGTGGCCCTCATGGCGGGACGGTTTGAGATCAATGACGAGATCAGCGCCATTCTCTGGGGCGGCGGCGGCCATTGGGCCACCATCGTTCGCGATGAAAACGGCAAAGCCAAGGAATTCGTCATCACCAAGAAGGACAAACAAAAACAGAAGGAAGCCATCGAATTTTATGTCAGTTTGCTTAAGTTCGCCTCCCCCGGCTGCTTGACCGGTTTCTGGGATTTCTGTTGCGCCCAGTTCGTGGAGGGGCAGGCCATTATGTTGCCTTACCTCTATCTGGTGGTTGAAGACTGGACCTGGCAGGTTGAGAAGAAGGTGCCGGGCGCCAAAAAAGGGATGGCTCTTTGCGTGGGGAGACAGGGCTATATCGGCGATTTCGCGGAATGTGTTGCCAAAGCCAGCAAAAACCCCGAGGCGGCCTACTGGTTCATCAAGTATCTGGGCGGCTACGAATGCCAGAAGGAGCTCATGGAAGGCGGGTTCCCAGGGGTGCGGAGCGATATCATGGGCGATCCTATCTATCAGAACGACCCTAAATGGAAAAAATCCATCGGCGACAGGGTATACATCAATTCCCTGGCCCTTCAGGTGCAGAACAACTACGTGAATGACTACATTCACTTCAACAGCGCGGCCATGGGTAAGATCTATGAAATGCAGATCATTGAGCTGCACAATGCCGCCATCAAAAAGTACACACCGGAAGAGTGTGTCAAGGTTGTCACCAAGAAAACCATGCAGTTGCAGAAAAAATTTGGACAACTCCCCATTCGGGAAGAAAAGTAGGTAAATGAAAGGGGTATTCCCGCGGCATGGTTCGTGGGGATGCCTCAATTTCCGAAAAGGTCCATTGTGTGCAATGATTTCAGTGTAAACAAAAATGCTAAAAGGCGTGAAAAGCGGATTCTGTATGTTCGCCTCTGAGGAGGAGATAAAACAATGGGGTTTCCCTCCCTATTGTGCTCAGGGTCGAGAATTCAGGTCCATCCGTTTCGGACGGGGCATTACCTGGCTCACTCCATCGGTTTGTTCTATAACGGCTGTCCTTATGAAGGACATGAACGGGAAATTGTGAAACAGCGAGGTGTTTGAATGGCTAACAATGTAAGTGAGGCGACGTGCCAGTCGGAGCCGTCAATCCGGGAGAAGTCCGGGGATTATCCCAAAGTTCGGGATCGAACCTTTTGGAGTGTCCTCAGTGACGATAAATATTATAAATGGCTTCTTTTGGTTCCGCTCCTTTTGGTCCTTATCATATTCATGTTGTATCCTCTCCTTTACTGCCTGTGGTATTCTTTCCACGAATACGGCATGGTCAAGGCTGCGACCTTTATCGGTTTTGAGAACTATCGCGATGTTTTACGGGATGGTGAGTTTTGGCTGGCCCTGGGCCGTACGGGGATCGTACTGGTGATCAGCATCGGGGCCGAATTGAGTATCGGCATGGCCGTTGCGGTCCTCTTCAACCGTGATTTCAAGGGGCAAAACCCCATTCGGGGCTTTATCCTCCTGCCCCTGCTCATCGCGCCGCTGGCCGTCTCCATGATGTGGAATTTCTTCCTGCAATACGATTTCGGAATCGTCAATATGGTCTTGGGGTTGGTGGGAATTTCAAAGGTCAGCTGGTTCGCGCCGGGGGTGGGGCTCTACACCATTGCGGCAATCTCCGTGTGGCAGTGGGTCCCTTTCTCCATATTTGTCCTTCTGGCCGGGCTAAAGAGTCTTCCCAGGGACTCCTTTGAGGCCGCCAGAGTTGACGGTGCCGGTCCCTGGTATACCTTTCGAAGGCTCACCCTGCCCAACCTGGCGCCCCTGATCATGATCATTGTGCTTTTGAGGACCATGTGGCTGGTTCGACTCTTTGATCCCCTCTATGGAACCACCCGCGGCGGCGCCGATACGGAGCTTTTGGATTGGCAGATTTACAGGAATACCTTTGTGTATTTCGACATCGGTCGGGGATCCACCCTGGCGATTATCTCTTTGTTCCTAACCATGATTGTGTGCGGCGTCCTTTTTAACCAGTTGATGAAGGCCCTGACGGCCACAAGCGAATAGCGGAGGAAAAAAATGAAACGAGTCCTTTTTTGGGCAGCGACGCTGCTTGTGGTCTTTACCTTTGTATCTCCCCTGGTGTGGATATATCTCACTTCACTTAAGACCAATGCGGATATCTATACTCAGGATCTGGTGAGGATGTTCTTTTTCTCACCCATCCTTGACAATTACATCAATCTTTTCACGAAGACGGTTTTTGTGCGGGAACTCCTTAATACGCTGATTATATCCATCAGCAGCACCTTTCTGGTCATGTTGGTGGCATTGCCCGCGGCATACAGCTTTGCCCGATACGAAACCGGGCACGGCCATCTGCTGTTCGTCACCATCTCCACCCGCATGTTCCCCGCGGCCGTGGCGGCCATCCCTTTTTTCATGGCGATGAAAGGTTTGGGGCTTCTGGATACGCGCTTCTGCCTGGTTATTCTCTATCTCTATTTCAATGTTTCATTTGCCGTATTCCTCCTATACGGGTTTTTCAGGGAAATTCCCGTGGAGTTGGAACAGGCGGCCACCATCGACGGGTACGGGCGGATCGACATTTTCAGGAAAATCATTTTCCCCATGATTATGCCCGGCGCCGCCATTACGGCCATGTTCTGCTTTATTTTTTCCTGGAATGAATTTCTTTACGCCTTTCTTTTCACCCGGAACATCGCCAGGACCGTGACCATTGGGCTGGCGTCCTTCTGGGCCTCGGGCCAGGTGGATTGGGGAACCATGGCGGCTTGTATCTGTGTGGCCATTTTGCCCACATTGGCCGCAGCCTGGTTTATGCAGCGTTATATCATTCGGGGGCTTTCTTTCGGCGCTGTGAAAGGGTAGCGGTCTTCCGCTATGGTCTAGAAGCATCAATTGCTTAGTGTTTTTTTTGTATCGAAAGTTGAATCACTTCCTTCCATCTGAAAGGATTGGCGTCATATGAACAAAATGGAAATCATTGAAAAATCGCTTTTATGGATTGAGCAAGGGCGTGAAATCGCGCTCGCCACCGTTATCGCCACCTGGGGCTCCTCACCGAGACCTGTCGGCAGCCAGATG
>Ga0307987_1001431_pt1 | contig 13117 bp, 10 predicted proteins | sample EllFjometagen181_FD_203157 | JGI IMG/M metagenome (GOLD analysis project Ga0307987, IMG submission 203157) | Marine microbial communities from Ellis Fjord, Antarctic Ocean - #181 | ecosystem: Environmental > Aquatic > Marine > Unclassified | place: Southern Ocean | collected 2014-10-08
TACCTTCTATCATCCTGCCTGTCATTGCACCATGTGAGAGACTATTGATCTCCAGATTGTAATCAGGTTTTGGAATTTGCATCTGTTCAAAAAATATCTGGCTCATATTTGCATCAAAGTGCTGCCCGGTATGTACAATAATCTCGTTAATGTTTTCGTGTTTTGCAATTTCTCTACTAACTGCTGCAGCTTTTATAAATTGAGGCCTGGCCCCGATAATAGTTATTAGTTTCATTAAAATTATCTATATAGATTTGATCAATTTCTGCAAACCATCTTTAAAATTGAATTTAACTTCATATCCCAAAATCGCTTTACATTTAGTAATATCAGCCAATGAGTGTTTTACATCACCAACACGTTTAGATGCAAACAATGGTTTAACATTGGTTCCAAGGATAAGATTTATGGAATTTACCAAATCTATAAGTGTATAGCTTTCACCACAGGCAATGTTAAGTACCTGTCCAGCAGCACCTTCGGCTTTGCAACTTAGAAGATTTGCTTCAACATTATTTGAAACAAAAGTGAAATCTCTAGATTGAGATCCATCACCATATATTGTTGGTTGTACACCTTTGGAAATTAATCTGATAAATTTTGGAATCACTGCACTGTATTGTGAAGTTGGATCTTGATTTGGTCCAAAAACATTGAAATATCTAAGGCAAACAGTTTCCAAACCATAGATATTATTATAAATCTGGCAATATCTTTCTGCAGTATATTTTGAAAGTGCATAGGGAGACAACGGTTTCACAGGCATCGTTTCAACTTTAGGCATAGTTTCACTATCTCCATAAACAGATGATGAAGATGCACAAACAACACGTTTAACTCCAAGTTCTTTCGAAGCTTCTAAAATATTTAACGTCCCAAGAATATTAACATCATTTGTCGTAATTGGGTCATTAATAGATCGAGGAACTGAAGGTAACGCACCTTGATGTAGAACATAATCCACACCTTCTACAGCATTTCTGACGATATGAAAACTTCGCAAATCTCCTTCGATCAATTCAAAATCCGGATTTTCTCTAAATGGAAAAAGATTTTCTCTTTTCCCTGTAGCAAAATTATCTAACACAACTACTTGTTCTCCACGTCTCAATAGTTCTTCAACAATATTTGAGCCTATGAAACCGGCCCCTCCAGTTATCAGATATTTCATTCTTTTCCCCTGTCACAACATTCATTATACAAATTCTCCATATCATTAATCAATCGATTGTATGAGAATTTTTCTATTGCCTTTTTATTTGCGACTGATTTTATTTCAATATATTTTTCTTCATTATTCATCCAGGAATTAATTTCTTCGACAAATAAGTCAGATTTCCCTTTCGGAAAATAAAAGCCATTTATTCCATTATCGATAAAATCTTCTACTCCACCCACTCGGGTTGACATCACTAACTTTCCGCAAGCCATTGCCTCGATGAGAGCTACAGGCGTTCCTTCGTTATTTGAAGTTAATAAAACCAGATCAAGATCAGCATATACTGGTTTCAAATTTTTGATAAATCCTGTTATAAATACACGGTCACTCAGTTTCTGCGTCAAAATCTCTTTTTCTATATTTCCCCGTAATTCTCCATCACCAATAATTGAAAAATATACGTTAGTATGTTTTTTTATTATCTTTTCTGCAATTTCTAAAAATAATTGGTGATTCTTTATCGGCACAAGTCTTCCAATAATACCAATAAGTTTTGCATCTTTAGGGATAGAATGCATTTCTCTGAATTTGCCTTTATCAGTTTTACTTGGAATAACATTTTCAAACTGAAAACCCAGATTGATAATTTCAATTTTACTTTCTTTCACAACTCCCAAGTTGATAAGTTCATTTTTCTGCTGCCTACTTATAGTAATAATCCTTGTGGAAAACCTCGCCAGTATTTTCTCAACCCAAATAAAAAATTTAGTCTTGATTCTCCCAAAATAACCATTGAAAACATTGCCATGAAAAGTGTGAATAATTATAGGAACTTTTGTCATTATAGCAGCTAATCTTCCCAGCATTCCAGCTTTTGCAGTATGAGTATGAACAATATCCGGCTTTATTTTTTTTATGATTTTAAAGATTTCTCTTAATGCGATGAAATCTTTTATGAACCTAATTTCCCGACTCATTGAATTTATATATATTGGTGTAATACTATATTTATCAGCAAAATAAGCCATATCAGATTCATTGGATTCAATTGTTCCAGCTAATAAGTACGATTCATATCTTTCAGAGTCCATTTTCGCATTTAAGAGAACGGTATGAATTGTTGGACCACCGATGTTTAATCGTGTAATTATTCTAAGGATCTTAATTTTTTTCATTTTTCTTCTTTAATCCCATATAAAATTTTTCTAATATTCTCGTTGTATTAACGATAGAATATTTTTTCACAAAATTAAATGCATCAGTTTTCAGTTGCATTCTTATTTCTGGATTTTCAAACAAGTAAAGAATGGCTTTGGTCATTTCTTCTTCATTAAACTTTTGGACTAGTAAGCCTGTTTTATTATGTTTTACTAATTCAGGTATAGCATCTGTCTTAAAAGCCACAACAGGTGTTTTCATATACATCGCTTCCAAAATTGAAACTCCAAACGACTCTGAAATTGATGGCTGAATAAAGATATCCATGATATTTAAATAATCAGAAATATTATTTTTGACGCCAACAAATCGAACGTGGCTAGATACACCTGATTTTTGAGAAAGATTTTTGATACTATTAAAAAGGTATCCATGTCCAACTAATATAAAATAAATATTTGAATAACAAGAAACTATTTTTTTTGCAATTTCAATAATGTATTTATGCCCTTTCTGTTTTTTAAAAGAACCAATATGACCAATGATAAAGGCTTTCTCGGGAATATTTAAATTATTGTAGATTTCGCCTTTATTTTCTTTTGAATTATTAAATTTCGAAAAATCAATTCCCAAGGGTATGTTACTAATTTTTTCATTCCTAATATAATGATATTTGAGTAAAAACTTTTTTGTGAATTCTGAGTTTGCAATGTAATGATGGTTCCATTTAGCTGTGAATCTATCAACTTTGTGGTATAGATTATTAATGTATTTCACTGAATGTTGAGTAGTTACAATTTTTGCTTTTATTACTATATTGCACAGTCTCGAATAAATTCCAGCAATTGGTAGATGCGTATGAATAATATCTGGTTTTTCTTGTTTCAAAGCTAAAAGTAGTTTGGGAAAAATTCTAATATCATAGCGAGACAAACAATTCAAATTTATCAGCTTTATACTCGATAATGTTTCAAACTCCTTTTCTAATATATCGCCCTTCCAGAATGTAATAATCGTTATATCAAAAAGATCTGTATTTATACTTTTACAGATATCAAATAAACTTGTTTCTGCTCCTCCAGATTCTAGCGATTGGATAACATGAACAACCTTAATATTATAATTTATATTTTTAAGAAAATTCATATTATTGTTTTGCAATCCTTCTCAATAAACCAGCTAATCTACTTGTTAAATTTATAAAACTATAATGAACCAATTCTTCAAGAGATGTCATTCCAAATCTCAACTCATTGCTGTAAGCTTTCTCAAATAGCCCTATCATTTCATCGATATCATGACTTGAAGCTGTTTCACCCAAATTATATTTTTCAAGTAATTCAAAAAGTTTACCTTGCTTTACATTAAAGCTCATAATTGGTTTTCTTTGAGCGATATATTCGAATACTTTCATCGAAATCGCATTGGTGTGATTTACAGGATGATAGAATTGAACTAATATATCTGCTTTTGCTTGCCACTTAAGTACATCATCTTTTTTCATCTGTGTGTAATATTTTATACAATCAGTTTCTAATGAATCAATGAAATTTTTAGTATCATCATCTGTGATACCGATAAATATCAGTTTTACTAATCCTTTTTTATTTTGTGAAAATTTATCAAAAGCTTCAATTACTGTTTCAGGATTATAGTTTTCGATATTGATGCTGAATTTTCCGGTATATAGAAACAAAAAATATTCTAAATCCTTTGTATTTTCAATTTTTGCATAATCATCCAGATCAAAACCATTTGTAATTTCCATAAATTTTGCTTCAGTTTTGTATTGTTTTAGATATGATACAATTTCATTTGTAACTGAAATAATTCCATCAGCATTCAGGACACATTTCTTTTCCCAATATGAATTGAAGAATTGCCTGATAGAACTTTGCTTTTTTAGAACAACATTTTCTTTCCATGGATCACGAAAATCCAACACTATCGGAGTATGACATATTTTTTTTAGAAGATATGCACAGATATTAGAACTAAATGGTCCTCCTGTAGCAAGAATAACATCGATCTTCTCTTTATTTATTATCCTAATAAGTTGCGGAATAGATGATAGAAACCACCATATATATTTATCAGGTGAAAAAAAAGTATCTCGAAGTATTGTTTTAATTTTAGTTTTCAAACTTTTAGTAGAAGTTATCGGTAATGAATAAACTTTGTTCGAGTCTAAATTACTTTTTTTTCTGAATATCACAGCTTCGGAAGGAATATCACTAATCAGGTTTGAATTTGAATGAATATTATTTTTAGATGTAAAAATATATGGAATAATGCTATTTTCAGGCATATATTTCGTAAATTTCAGTGCTCTGAAAGCAGCAACTGTATTTTGAGGAGCATAATAATATGTCAGATATAAAACTTTGATTTTATTTTTTTCCATATTATGATATTTCACTAAATATTCTTAATAAGACTTTTTCTTCTTCTTCCCAAGTATACTTATGTCTATTATTTTTTGAATTCAACTTAAATGATTCTAACAAATCTCTATTTGTAACAAGTTTTGTTATAGCTTTTCTAATTTGTACTTTATTCTCAGGATCAACTACGATCCCATTATTATTTTCAGTCACAATCTTACGAATTTCAGGAAAATCACTGGCTATTACTGCAATACCAGCCATAATACATTCAAGTAGTTTGTTGGAAATAACTGTATAATGATTCATTGTGTATTCAAAGATCTGGAAACCAATATCAGCTGAAGATACATATTTCACAACTTGATCTGATGGGACAGCATCTTTAATAAAAATTCTATCTTGAAGATTTTTTTTTGATATATATTCAAATAATTCGTTTTTATCATTTCCCATTCCCATGAAAACAACTGCTACTTCATTTATATAAGACACTGCATCTACTATAGTAAATATACCCCTCTTCCTAATTATTGAACCCTGATAAATCAATATTGGTGTTTCTGGTTGAATATTATATTCATCTCTAAATAAATTATGATATTTTATAGGTTCATAATGCGGACAATTTCGTACAACATTAACTTTTTTAATATTGAGATTATCCTGAAGATGGATAGCTCTTGATTCTGTAGTTACAATGATACTATCAGCTCTTTTAATTAATAACGAATGGATAGCTTTCCATAACAATTGATGTATTCTTGTACTACCTAAATATTTTGCACCATGTAACCATAATTCATGGCTATCAAAAATAAGTTTTGTTTTTAGGATTTTTGAAAGTATGTAACTTACTGTTAGAGTATCCAGATCATTTGCATATATTACATCAGGTTTTAAAGAGAATCCTTTAAGAAAAACACCAATATTAAAACTAATCCAGTTTAAAAAAGCAGTGATCATTTTTCGGAATCTACTATTTTTTATATAGTATTTTAGAGAAGATTTAGATGCAGTTTGTTTTGAAATAATAATTTTAGATTTATTCTGAACTGAATATAAAGAGGAAAATAAGGGTATTCGGTAAATTCGGTATCCTTTCTGTTCAAATCTTGAGAGCCCCTTCTGCTCCTTTGCTGCAATAACTGATACATTATACTCATTATTTACTAATGAATTGCTGATATTCATCACTCGTTTATCATTCGTAAAATTATTCCAAACAACTATTAATACTTTTTTCATATTACTTTTTTACCATTTGGATTATCTTTGATAGCTTAATATTTCCAATATGAATAATTGTATATATTACAAAAATGGAGATTAAGAATTTTGTAATCAAATGCATAGAAAATACTGAAGATGTGATAGATACGATAGTACATAAAACTAAAATAATAAAAAAGATCTTAAGATCATAAGGAATCCGATAATATTTCTGTGCAAAATAATATTGTAATACTATCATAACAAAAGAAGAAATGATACTGGCTGTAGCAGCACCCAACATAAAAAATTTAGGTATTAGAATCAAATTTAGGATTATATTAAGTATTGCTGCGATTATCGTTGCAAGAGAAGAATACTTGTTTTTATAAGTAAGAGTAAGACCAACTGATAAAATCATAAAGATCCCACTAAACATTGCAGAACCAGTAAGAAGTGGTACTGCTGTATTTGCAGAAAAATATGCAGTATTATTTGATAATAAATGAATAATGTTTTCTGCAAATAACACGGTGAATACATAAAATATCGCAGCTATAATAATGAAATATTTAAATGTCTTTGCATAGAAAACTTTTGCATTAGCTTCTTTCTCATGTTTAAACATCGCTACTCCCCAGGACATTGCAAAGGGTTGCACTAAAACTAGTTTACCAACAGAAGAAAGTTTTGCTGCCAAGCTGTAAATCCCAATTTGAGAAAAAGCAATAGTTTCTGGAAGTAGGTATTTAAGCATATATCTATCTGTGAGATTCAATACCCATAGAGATAAACCACTAAATATAATCGGAATTCCAAAAACCATCATTCGCTTAAGTATTGGTAGAGAAAATTTTAGATTCATATTTCTTATTAAATAAGGACTAGAGATCAAAAAAGTGAAAAATGTCGAAATGAGAATTCCCTCTCTAACTCCTACATATCCACGACCAAGAACCGCGATAAGATAAATATTAACTCCTGCATAAATCAATGTTCGTACTATATTAAATAGAGAAAAATTTAATGGCTTTTCTTTTGCTCTAACAACAGCATAGTTTATATTCAATAATGTAAGAAAGAAAATATTTGCAAGAATTAACATAAAAACATATATTTGATCTTTAATACCTAATAAAATATTTGCTAAATAATTTCGAGATAATAGAAGTAAAATAATTAAAATTAGGTTAATAAATAAAAGAAATATAAATGCAGTTCCAATTATACTTTTTTTATAATTTTCATCATCTTCACGATAGTATTCTCTAAAAACTGCTGAAGACATACCAAATCCAAAAATTATAACTAAAATATTAGTAAGAGTGTTAGATAATTCCACAATCCCATAATCTGCCGGAGTAAGATATGTTAAATATAATGGTAAGAGAAAAAAACCTATTAATCTTATACTCAACCCGCCTAAACTGTAAAGAGAAGCTTGAGAGAAAAGAGATTTAATTTTTGAGTTCATTTAATCTCCGAACAACCTCATTCTGCAATCTTTCTATTACATGTTTCCAAGAATATTCAGAAATTACTCTTTTATAAGCACTATTTGATAATCTTTTAGTTAACGAATCATCCCTAAGAAGAGTTAGAATTTTCTCTGCTAAATCTTTTTCATTTTCAGATTCAAATAATAAACCTGTTTCATGGTTAATTATTGTCTCTTTATTCCCTCCGACTGAAGATCCTATAACTGGTTTACCACAAGCATTTGCTTCAATTGTTACTAATCCAAATCCTTCCCATCTTGAGGGTAAAACAACAAAGTCAGCAGAGGAATAGTAATTTGGTAATTCTAAATGATTGATTTCTCCTAACCAAGAAATGTATTCTTCCAGATTGAGTTTTTGAATTAGATCTACTAGTTCATTTTTGAAGTTAAAATTTTCATTTCCTCCAACAATTTGCAAATGAACGTCAGAAAATTCTTTTAATACAAATTTCATTGCTTTGATTAAGACATCCAAACCTTTATTTCTAACTATGTTGGATACACTTAATATTATTTTTTTTTTATCAGATATATTATACTTCTTATTTATAGTCAACATTTTAGGAAGGCGTTTAAATAAGTTTGTATCAACTCCAAGTTTATTAATAAATACATTGTCTTCAGATTGATAAAACTTTTTTAAGAACACATGCATAAAATTGCTGTTTGGGATAATGATATCAGCATGTTTAAAAACTAATTTCACTAATTCCAAATATCTTTTATTTCCTACAAAATGAATAAGTTCAGATCCATGTAATAAAACAATGGCTGGAACCCCAAATTTCAATTTAAGTATTATACTTATTACACCATCAGGAACAACGAGAGACGCAATGCTATAATCCGGTTTCTGATATTGCCTTATTGATTGTATGGTAGATTTTAAACGATCCAATGTATTAATCATAATATTTCTATTTATAGCTAGTAAAAACAACAACTTTAGGGAAATGTACCTATTAGATGGATGAAATATTAATAACTTTGTAAAATAATACAGTGATTCAAAATAACCTGATTTTTTTTTCTCACATCTTACAATTGGATGATCTAAATAATAATTATTTTTTGAATAACTACAAAAAATAGTAATTGTTACATCTTTCAAATTTGTTACAATATTTGACAAATAAGTTTGAATGCCACTCAATGAATATTCAAAAGCTTGAGCAATAATGAAGACATGCTTCATAACATTAATCTCCATAATTCAATTGAAATGAGTTTACTAATTAAACTCAATTGATTCTTTTCACCTGAAAAATGATTTTCAAGCAACAAACTGACTGTATCTTTATTAAACAACTGTAATGTTAAACTATCGGGATTCATAAGAAGATTATAAGTATATTCTTTCAGTAATGAATAATGTATCTCGTATCGAACAGCATTATGAGATTTTGTTTTCATTAAATTTGTTTTAGGAGTTAAGTAATTTGATAATCTAATTTTATTTATTAAAACTTTATCATAAATGCGTTCCAATTTATAATAAAATTGCAGATGTTGCTCATCGGTAATAAAAGATATTCGTTTGAAAGGATTATTATTATAACTCATATTATAAATTGAACTCGGTAATTGTTTAATAAAATAATCATGAATTGGAACCATTAATGTAAAATATGCGGGTAATTTGTACATATTTTCTATTACTTTTGAGGTCATGAACGGAGTAAAATAATTAAGATTCCAATTGCAACGAGATCTAAAAGAAGCCCAATTACTTAAACGTTGAAAAAGATAAACTAGATCAAAAATACTAGCTTTATCTGGAGAATAAGTTGAGTACTCTTGTATGAATTCAGCAATAACTCGATTATACCATTTATGGATCGAATAATCGTTAATTTGAAGATTGCTTATAAAATTCCGTTTTTGTACGAGTGAAGTTACTTTATGTAAAGAATACGATTCTATTTTTGTTTTTGAGCGATTATGGTAAAAAAATCCTCGAAAAGCATCTCCACCTTGAGATCCAATATGAAGATCATTAATATCTTTCAAAACCTGTTTCTTACTGATTGCAAATAAACTAGTAGTTGTTCCGTTTGTGGAAAACGCAATTTTATTTGCATTATAATCAAAATCATTTACTGATTGAAGTTCTGGCATTGTTATAATATGCTTAAGATTAAATCTTTTTGAGATTTTCTTTGCAGATTTTACTTCTGGACTTTGAGGACTTCCCATAGTTTGTGGAACTAATGTTTTATCAGAAAAATTTGTTAATAAAATTGCCAACATTGCTCTTGAATCTAAACCAGCAGTTAAATCAAATATAATTTTTTCTGAATGTTTTACGGCTAATTTTATATTGGAAATAATCTGATCAGCAATTGTTTGGACTGTTTTCTTTTGAGCTGAGAAATTTTTAGGATCTATCTTGCAGTCTTTTATTAACAATGGTTGATAATGCCTTTTTGTAATCCCGTCTTTCCATGTTAAATATTCAGTATTCTGAATTCCATAAATATCTCTTAGCAAACTTTTGCCGTAAAATGAATTATCGAAAGCAAGAATAGAATACATACTTTTTAAATCAATTTCCTTTTGAACTAAACCCGTATGGAAAATTGGTATATCTTGTGAAGATATAATAATTGTATCGTTCTGATCATGATAAAATAACTTTCTTTGACCAACTACATCTGAAATTATGATAATATTATTGCTACGATAATCAATAATACAAGCGGAATAACAGCCATTCAATCTCCTGGCTTCATTTAGATTTTCAAGTTTATATTTACGATATAGGATTTCAGCATAATTGGATTCAAAAGAATTAAGGTAAAGCTCACCATATAAGACAACTTCAATATCATTTTCTCTGTAAATATGAATTTGTTTACGGATTACTTTAGTTTTTGGTTTAATTATGTAATATCCAATTGTATTATCTTTTGATACAAATTGGTTGCATTCTAGCTTTTCTGAGTAATTAGATAGTATGCTCATAACTTTCTCAGATGATTTTTTTAACAATAATCCTACATGTCTTTGTTTAGATGCAATTATACAAAATGAGAACATGTTTTATCCTTTATGGTTAAATTCTTGAAGATAAATACGGTTAAAGCAAAAAATAAAGCTAATTGCATTTGTAGTGCCACATGATAATATGCTGTCCAAACACAATCAAAAATATTATGAAGAAGAAAATAGACAAAATATCCACTAAGAAAAGGAGACAACACAGCTTCATATTTAGATGAACTGTTTTTATTAATAGATATTAGCATTTTAATAATGTACAAAATTGTTATAAAAAGAACGATAAATCCAATAATGCCTTGTTCCGCTAGTGTATTGAGTAATAAATTATGAGCGTGATAAAGCTTATCAGAAATGAGTCTAATACCATATGTTGGAAAAAATTGTGGATATTCTTCTTGGAAATTGTTCACTCCAACTCCAACTAAAGGTGAGGATTTGAAAAGTTTTAATGCAGCTTCCCATACCCCCACACGTTCTATTGTAGAAAAATCAAAATCACCTTCACCAATTTCTGTAAAACGTACAAAATATTTACTCATTCCAATTGTTAGACCTGAAAAAACTATGATTAAAATAAATATTACTATTAAAATTACTTTGCGAATGCTTTGAGATTTCTTTATTAAGAAAATATATGCGATTATAGCACCTGTTAGACCAATAATTGCACCTCTCGAATAAGTATGAAAAAAAATAAAAATATTGATAATTGCAAGTACGAATAATCCAATTTTAAAAAGTATTTTTCTTTCGTAAAGTCCTAATGAAATAAAAAGTAAAAAATTAAATGCTAGAAAGGGAGCAAACTCATTACTGCTCATGAATGTACCTTGAATCCTATTCATCTCCTCAACGTCGAGAACACTAATTATTTGAAGTAATCCTATCAATACGGGAATAAGAGATCCTAATATATAAAGTTTAAGTATTGTTTTCAATGACTTCACACTATCTAAAAACCAAACAAAAAAAAGGAATACGAGAAAAGCTTGAAAATAATTAATTAACAAATACATAGAATGAATGGGATTATTGGCAATAAGAGTTGAAAATATTAAACATAAAAAATTTAAGAGAATAATATATATCACAGATGAATTATTAATTTGAAGTGTTTTTTCTTTATTTAATAGAGTTAATCCAAATAACAATGGGAGTGATAAAGTAAAATTTGAGATAATCATATGTTGATCAAAAAAAAATTGAATCCCAATTTGAAGTAATAGTATTCCTATAATTGTTATTGTTAAATCTAAAAAAAGTAGACTCAATAAAGCTGGGATAAATAATGCTAATAGTATTAATTTATCTGGAATCCTATTTACAAATATTGCAACAAAAAACAATAAAATAAAGTATACTAATGTGAATGCAGTTAGAATCGTAGTATTTTTCACTATTTATTGAATTTGAGATGATTTTTAATTTCATTTAACAAAGCAAATTGCAAACTATCTTTTTTTATACTATTAATTCTTTCAGCTAGAAAAGCAAATAAGATTGACGTCGTTAAACCTATAAAAAACATAAGTATACACGTCCTTGCTCGTTTTGGTTTTGTCCGATAACCAGAAGGTCTTGCTTTGTCAATAACTTCAATTGTTGGTAAATCTTTTAATTCTTCAATTTTTGCATTTTCTAATTGAGGATACAAAAATTCATAAACTTGTCTATTAATTAATAAATTCATTTTCAGATGCGCATATTCATTTGATAAACTCGGGATATTATCAAGACCAATAATATATTCTGATCGATCATTCACCTCAGTTTTTTCTATTTTAGATATCTTATTTTTAATTATTGATATTCTATTTTTTAATCTATTAATAATTGGTGAATTATCTGGAAGATATTTTGAACTCTGCTCCAATTCCATTTCAGTTGTAAATTTTTGAGTTACCAATTCAGCATACATTGAAATTGTATTCATTGTTTGTACATCAAGTTCAATAGCCTTATTCTCTTCTTTAAATTGTGTTATTAATTTCATATTATGGTCTATTGTTTCTGTCATTTCAGAAACTCTTGCTTCCAAAAATAAACGCTGCTGCTTTCCTTTTGTTAATCTATCATTTTGATTATATTGTTCCAATTGCTGCCAATAGTAATCTGTAATATCTGCTGACAAGTATTTGTCTTTAGTTGTAATAGAAATGTCGATTGTACCAAATTTTGCATCAAACTCAATTTCAACATCCTTTTGCATCATTCGGTAAATATCATCAAATACTTTAAGAGAATCTTCGTTTTCTACTTCATAATAAGTTTGAAGATCAAATTTATTCATTATTTTCTTAGAAAACATTCTACTTTTCATAATTGTAATATAATTATTGGCAGATTCTTCAATACCACTTCCTAAGAAAGAAGCCCCTGCTCCCAATAATGTAGAACCTAATGTAAACCCTATTTTTTCTGATTCAACAGGTAAAATAGTAGCACTCGAAGTCCAGTATTGAGGTGCAATAAGAACATATATCACAGCTATTATGGATATTACAGAAGTAATCCAGAAAATCATTCTCTTATATTTAACTATAATTAATAGCATATTCAGCATATCAATCTGTTTGTTTTCCATATATAATCCTTATAATTAATTTTTGTTTATATTTTTCAATATTGTTTCTCTGTCAATTGAAAACATCATTACTTGCTATACTTAGTCTTAACTCCTACCCTTTCGCATTCATCATA
>Ga0307987_1001432_pt1 | contig 13116 bp, 9 predicted proteins | sample EllFjometagen181_FD_203157 | JGI IMG/M metagenome (GOLD analysis project Ga0307987, IMG submission 203157) | Marine microbial communities from Ellis Fjord, Antarctic Ocean - #181 | ecosystem: Environmental > Aquatic > Marine > Unclassified | place: Southern Ocean | collected 2014-10-08
GAATTGTCTGGTGTAGTTCTTTGTAATCTTCTTGACGATAAAAAACACGGCGAAAATCTTTTGTTTTTTCTCCCGCAATATCTTCCACAGGCGAGTCGGTTACAAGATACAAATCTAGTTCTGGTCTAACTCGCTTAATCATGTGCCCAAGAGTAATGCTGCGTTCGTGACTGCTGATATTATCTAAGGCTTCGTTATCAAGAACATCTATATAACGTCGAAGAACATCCAACTCATTATCCGTGTGCATGGGAAATGAATGTCGAATCACACAGGTTTGAATGCTATGATTGAAGAGCACTGCAATGAGGGCATCTTCAAAATTTGAGACAATTACAACATCATAAATAAAGTCATCATCGTCTCTTCGAAGCGTCAGCAGGCGATGCTGTAGTTCACCTTCATCACGGGTTGAAAGTTCATCAACAACTAGCAGTTCGAAATACGGTCGGGTTTCGCCGTGTGGAGAACTTTGACGATGTCCGTCAAGGGCTTCTTCAAAATGATCTGATTCAATCGACTCGTGATTGATGATTGCATTTGAATTGCGTGTTCGATAGCCATCACAAACATGAAGACGAAGATTACAATACGGGTTACCTTATTAGAAAGCGTATCGTAATCTTCGTCTTCATAAAGTGCTTTCAATTCTCTAAATATTCTACTACCAGGAAAAGCGAAGAACGATTCGATGGTTTCCAATATTTGAAAACACCGAACCGTTTCTTCTTCAACATCCGCCAAGTCTAATATTTGTTTTTGGCGATCACTGAGTCGATTAACGGCAATTAGAAGCGAGTCCCAAGTATCGGCCCTCAATCTGGAAGCATTGTAGTATTGTCCAATAGATTTAATGCCATTGATTGGTTTATCCAATGGTATATGCTCTGGAGAATTGCCGTTCTGACTCATAGAAGATTTTACCTATCCGGTGTTGTTTGATTATTCTGGTGACAGATATGGATCATGCCCTACCCAAGTGGGGTCAACAAAATCTATTCTATTTCCGTGACGACATATCCATATTCCTTGATTAATATTATTTTTCTATAATTAATAAAGTATATATATAATATCATTGACCATTCTCTATGTCAACTAGCAATAGAAAAAGGTAGTTTTTAAGCATTATTATTATAAAAATTTTGTTACCTAGGAATACTTGTGAAGCAACACCTCGTTTGCCACTTGATTGTAACTACTATATATGGTATAGTATATATATGTTCATAGAAGTAAGAAATATTAGTATCTGACATACAAGGTGCATAATGCTGTTTAGTAGTATGTATTCAAATATGTTGTTAAAGAGAAAATATTTTCGAAAATTATTTGATTAGAACTGGGGTTTGATTAGGATCTACTTATTAGTAGGTGATAATCTATGCTACTTTGTGTAAAGTGGTATAATGTGAGTATATAAAATATGCGAAACATAAACACTCTAACTCTTATTTTTTTAAAAGTTAGAGGGTTTTTTATGCGCTAAAGAGGTTATTCTATATATATAGCACTAAAAATTACAATAAGGATGTGAACAATCTATAAATTAAGACTATTCATTGGATACAGCATCCCTAAAATATTACAAGTATGATTATTACCGTACTTATAGTATAAAAAAGTAATTAAAGCTATTCATAATTATATCCAGCATTATAAACAAAGTAATTTGCTATAACCGTTATAGCAATAAATTCAAAAGTAGAAAACCCACTTTATTTCAAGGAGAAAAATATGACGATGGAAAAAATTAAAACAGATGACTTGAGCAGAAAACTACATGCAAGAAATTTTACTAAATGGGGATTAGATATGAATTTATTCGTATCCCTTGTATCTGCATTATTAGTTTTTGGCTTTATAGCGTTTACTATTACAATGCCAGAGCAATCAGCTAAAATTTTTGGTGATATTAATAATTACCTTAATGAACATTTTAATTGGTTATTTGTATTAACAATTAACGCAGCATTTATATTTTTGATATTAACAGGATTCTCTAAATTTGGAAGAATAAGATTGGGAGGATTTAAAGCTAAGCCAGAGTATAGTAATTTTGCGTGGTATGCAATGTTGTTCAGTGCTGGTATAGGTATTGGTATCTTCTTTTATGGCGTGGCAGAACCCATCTATCATTTAAATATACCCGAAGCTCTCAGAACTGGATCACCATTTGATAATTTCAAAATCATGTATATGCATTGGGGGGCACATGCCTGGGCATTATATGGCCTCGTTGCAGCGGGATTAGGATATTTTTCATATAATAAAAATCTACCATTTTCTTTTAGAAGCTTGTTTTATCCATTAATCAAAGATAAGATTTTTGGATTATGGGGTGATATTATTGATACGGTTGCAGTACTGGCTGTATTGTTTGGGCTTGCTACATCTTTAGGACTTGGAGCACAGCAAATAAATTCAGGTTTAAACTATGTGTTTGGTGTACCGGTTAACGCTATTGTACAAATAATTTTAATAGTAGTCATAACACTTATTGCAACATTATCCGTTGTTAGTGGAATTGCAAAAGGTATTAAATTCTTGAGTCAAGCGAATACAATTATTAGTAGTGTGTTATTACTTGCTATTTTATTAATAGGACCAACCGCATATATTTTATCAACCTACCTGTCGAGCATGGGGTTATATCTAAGAGAGTTCTTTTTTGTAGGTATGTTTACAGCTACTACGCCTGATGCCATGGCCTGGCAAGGTAACTGGACTATCTTTTATTGGGCTTGGTGGATATCTTGGACACCATTCGTAGGAACTTTTATTGCGCGTATTTCTAAGGGTAGAACAATAAAAGAAATTGCAATTGGTACAGTTATTCTACCTACAATTATTATAACATTTGCTATGACAATATTGGGTGCAGCTGGTACATATATAAATGAGGTAAATGATGGCGTTATAGCAGCAGCTATTAATAATGACATTGCAACCTCGATGTTTGAAATGTTTAAATATCTTTCAAGTTCACCAATCATTCAAAATGTGTTATCATGTATGGCGCTAATAGCGATTGTATTATTCTTTGTTACAAGTAGTGACTCAGGTTCATTAGTTGTTGATAATTTGACAAGTAGCGGTAAAAAAGATTCACCAAGAACTCAAAGGGTATTTTGGGCTTCAATGGAAGGACTTATTGCAATTGCAGTTTTACTCCTTGGTGGAAAAGCTGCGCTGAAAACAATACAATCTGCTGTAATTATAACAGGATTACCTTTTGCAATACTTCTTATTATCATGATGTTTTCGCTTATCAAAGAACTAAAGGTCAGTTATAAACAACATGAACACAATACCATTATTAAACTTAAAAAGAATATGCACAAAATAAGTGTTGATACAGAATATAAGTAATGCATAATCACTAATTTAATATGCCGCACTAAATATATAAGTGCGGCATTTTTGTGTAGTCGGAATCAGAAATGGTCTAGCTTAGACCACACACGAAGAACTTTCTCTAGAAACATAAATTCCACTGCGTCCTGTGAAGCCTTTAGGCGAAGCAATTCATCATTTAGCATTAATATTTTTGGCTCTGTCACGGTTTGTGTGGTTGAGACGTTTTTGTTCAACTTTTTAATGGTCGTATTGTTTTATTATACTTGGGTTGTCATAAGACTTAGACAAACGCTGTTTGTCTCCGAGCCGAAGCGACTCGGCTACAGCTATGATGCTACAAAATCAACGTTTATGCAAGGACAGCTAATAACTGTAGCCGTGTCCCATGGGCACGGAAATAAAGTCTTAGAACAGCAAAGCTGTTCAATATTAATAACCATGTATGAAATGCATGGTCACTTAATCATTATTAATAAACGACTGCAACGCAGTCGAATCTAATTTTCTTAGGTTCACTCACACAAACAGTGACAGAGGCATATTTTTTTCTTGTCTTTCACAATTAAAACTACCAATGTAGTAGTCTTTTGCCTTTAAAAACATATTAAATCTAGAAAAAGTTAAATATTTTAATAAAACTCGTTGACTTTTAAAAGAAAAGAGAATAGCCTCCCGTTAATCACTACCAAACAGGTAGACTTTAAATAATTGGACTTTGAAAATTACCACGGCACCGAGTTTGTTGCTTTAGGTAGACTAAATCCAATTAGTTAGATGGTTAGATAAGTGTGGATTAGCTCCGCAGGTATCTAATAAAAAGGTTGCAGAGCAACAAAATCGTTTACAGTTCAAAGTTTGACTTTTATAGTCTCGTTACTTAGACCTTAGAACATAGAACTTAAAACGTATACAGGAGAAAGAAAATGACAAAAATATATAATAACAATAGTCTTTCTATTGGGAACACTCCTTTAATAAGACTAAACAAACTAAACAAATCAAAAGCAACAGTTTTAGTAAAAACAGAAGGTCGCAATCCCGCGTACTCTGTAAAGTGCCGAATTGGAGCTAACATGATTTGGGATGCTGAAAAGAAAGGTATACTTAAACCTGGTGTCAAAATTATTGAACCAACAAGTGGTAATACGGGAATTGCACTAGCATTTGTTGCCGCATCCAAAGGATACCATTTGACACTGACAATGCCTGACTCAATGAGCATTGAAAGACGCAAGTTGCTTGCAGCATTTGGAGCCCACATAATTTTAACTCCTGGCGCCGAAGGAATGAATGGTGCAATTAGACTTGCAGAGGCAATAGCTGAAGCAAGTAAAGGCGAATACTTTCTTCCTCAGCAATTCAAAAATCCAGCAAACCCAGAAATTCACGTAAAGACAACTGGTCCTGAAATTTGGAATGATACAGATGGACAAGTTGATGCTCTTGTGGCAGGTATTGGAACAGGAGGAACTATAACAGGTATATCTCGTTACTTCAAAGAAGTTCTAAATAAGCCTCTAATATCAATTGGCGTGGAACCAGCGGGAAGTCCAGTTTTAACACAATATCTTAAGGGTGAACCAATGACGCCAGGTCCTCATAAGATACAGGGAATTGGTGCAGGATTTATTCCTGATGTTCTAGACCTATCATTAATAGATCAAGTTGAAACTGTAGAAGATGAAGAGGCCTTAGAATTTTCACGTAGAGCTGCCACCGAAGAGGGAATTATATGTGGTATATCAAGTGGAGCAGCAATTGCGGTTGCAATAAGATTGGCAAAACAAGATAAGTTTGAAGGTAAAACCATTGTGGCAATCTTGCCTGATTCAGGAGAAAGATACCTTTCAACGGTTTTGTTTCAAAACGGGAAATAAAGGCGGAAATGTAAGGGCGGAAGATTTTTCGCCCATACAGAAAAAAACCGAGAAATTGCAACTATAAGCAAGTTAAAATTTTGGAGAGATTATGAAAAAGAAGAAATACCGAATTGAAACACTGGCACTACATGCCGGACAGGAACCAGATCCATCAACATTGGCAAGGGCAGTTCCTATATACAGAACAACAGCCTTTAACTTCAAAAGCACAGAACATGCAGCAAACCTCTTTGCTTTAAAAGAATTTGGAAATATTTATGCAAGATTAATGAATCCAACCAACGATGTGTTGGAACAGAGACTTGCACAAATGGAAGGTGGTGCTGCTGCACTATCTCTCGCATCTGGTACGGCTGCAATATTCTTTGCTATTACCAACATTCTAAAACAGGGAGATGAACTGGTCTCTGCCAATAATCTTTATGGTGGTTCATATACTCAATTCTCATCACTTCTTCCACAGTATGGAATTAATGTTAAGTTTACACAAGTGAATGATTTTGCTGCAGTAGAAGATGCAATTAATGAAAACACAAAAGCAATCTATATTGAAGCAATGGGAAATCCTGTGTTAGATTTTGCAGATATCGAAGAGTATGCCAAAATTGCAAAAAAACACAATCTACCGTTAATTGTTGATTCAACATTTACACCTCCAACACTGTTAAGACCAATTGATCATGGAGCGAACATTGTTATTCATTCTCTATCAAAATGGATTGGCGGACATGGCGTTGGAATTGGCGGCATTGTTATCGATGCCGCAAACTTTGACTGGAAAGATCCAAAATTCACCCTTTATAACGAACCAGATGGTGGCTATCATGGTTTACGATTTGCACATGACCTCGGAAATGAACTAAATCCTTTAGCATTCATACTGCGTTTACGAACTGTTGGATTAAGAAACATGGGGCCAACACTTGCACCAGATGCAGCATGGCAATTCATTCAAGGCGTGGAAACTCTACCTCTAAGAATGAAGAAACACTCAGAGAATGCACTCAAAGTAGCTGAGTTTCTGAGTGAACATCCAAAAGTTGACTGGGTAAGGTATCCTGGCTTACCAGATGATTCATCATATCCATTGGCATCTAAGTATCTCAAAAATGGTTTCGGAGGAATGGTTGTATTTGGAATCAAAGGTGGCAGCGAAGCAGGAAGAAAGTTGGTTGACAATATTGATCTATTTAGTCACCTTGCAAATGTTGGCGATGCAAAAAGCTTGATTTTACATCCTGCAAGCACCTCACATGCGCAACTTTCTGATGAAGCTCAACGTGCTAGTGGATTGATTCCTGAGTTAATTAGACTATCAATCGGCCTAGAACATATTGATGATATTATTGAGGCCTTAAGTGATTCGCTGGAAGAGAGCTAAAGCTCGCTCTAAGGTCTATGTTCTAAGGTCTAAGTTGCTCTACGAGGTTTGGAATGCCATCGGCGGTATTTAGGTAACGCAACGATCTTCGTTGCAAGTGAAAACGCCTACACACGACCAACGGAAGTGAGGCTGGAGTTTTCGACAGCAATGAGCTTGCGAATGGCCTACCTGGAAGCATGTGCTACCTAAAAAGAATCGCTCTAAGGTCTAAGTTGCACTCCGTGGGAAAAAAAATTAATTAAGAATTACAAATTACGAATGGTGGAAACTACTTAGCCACTTCAGGCTCCTATGAGACAAATGGAAATTATGGGAACTATGGGATTTATGTAAAGTACTCGGGATGGAGAGATACGCTATACGAGAAAACGAAGGGTTGTAGTATAGAGAAATGAGTTTGCCGCCTTTCTATCATGCGTCAGAAGTCATGCGTCATAATTTACAAAGGACAATTTAAATGAAGTTATCAACTCGAAGTCGATATGGCTTGAGATTAATGTTTGAACTAGCTCTTGGTTATGGAACTAGAGCTGTTCAACTACAAGACATTGCAAAAAAACAGGATTTATCCGAAAAATATCTTGGAAAACTTGTTTTTCAGCTAAAGAAGGTAAACCTAATTGATTCAATTCGCGGGGCTCATGGTGGATATACACTCAAACGTGAACCGGACACAATAACAGTATTGGATATTGTTAGTGCACTTGAAGGAGATCTTTCCATTGTTGACTGCACTTCAAAAAGCTTGGAATGTAATCGATCTAGAACATGTCCTTCGCGTAATATTTGGTGCGGACTTAGTAAAGTAATAAATGATTATCTTTCAGTCATAACACTTGCTAATCTAGTAGAACAATATAGTTCTGATGCTGAACTGGCAGAGGATATGTACTTTATATAGTGGTTAGTTGTTAATGGTTAATGGTTAATTAAAAAAAAAGAAATGCGAAAATGGACACAGTGGACCCGCCTTTGCCTTTCCGGACTTCGGCACGGCAGGCATGATGGACTTTATGGACCACAGAACAAACTATCTTGCATCTCACATCGCCCATCTTTCTTTTTTAACTTAGACCTTAGAACGTAGACCTTAGAACTTAAACAAAAAAGGGAAAACATGAAAACGATATTTAAAAATGTACAAAAGACGAAACCACTAATACATCATATTACTAACTATGTTACAGTTAATGACTGTGCCAACATTCAAATTGCTTGCGGTGGCTCCCCTATTATGGCAGACTGCATTGATGAGATGCAGGATATGAGTAATATATGCAGCGGTTTGGTTCTTAACATCGGAACACTAAATAAAACACAGATCGAATCAATGTTGTTTGCCGGCAAGAGCTATGGAAATCAGAATAAACCAATCATCCTTGATCCTGTTGGCTGTGGGGCAACAACATTAAGAACAGAAACCACATTTAAATTGATTGATGAGTTAAAATTAAGTGTAATCCGTGGAAACCTATCTGAAATAAAAACAATTTATAATAAAACGGGAAATACAAAGGGTGTTGATGTCGCAGAAGAAGATCTGATTAATCTGGACACTACAAGTATAATTAAGATGGCAAGTAACCTTGCAACGAAACTAAATTCTATCATTGTCATAACAGGACAAATTGATATTATTTCAGATGGCAAAGATACATATATCGTAAAGAATGGTAATCCAGCAATGGCAAATGTTTCAGGTACAGGTTGTATGTTAACCAGCATACTTGGTGCATACGTGGCCTCAAATCCAGAAAATCCAACAACGGCATGTGCAGTTGCAACAGCACTAATCGGATTAGCAGGCGAAAAAGCTAATAGCTATGTTGAAAAAAACAATTTAGGGAATGCATCACTTAGAGTTGGTATTATTGATGCTATCAGTAATATGACTTCTAATGATTTAATTGAAGGAATTAAAATTGAAAAAGTTTAAGAAAGAACTTGATGAATATTTAGCTCTATATTTGGTGACAGATCGTTCCTGGTGTCAGAATACAACTTTAGAATTTCAAGTTGAGCAAGCAATAAGAGGCGGCGTCACCTGTCTGCAGGTAAGAGAGAAATATATATCTGACGAACAATTCATTGACATTGCAAAACCATTGCAGGACCTTGCTGAAAAAAATGAAATTCCATTCATAATAAATGATAATTTAAATGTATTTTTCAAAATGGATGCAGATGGTATACACGTTGGGCAGGATGACCTGGATTCTCTTGAAACACGAGAACTTATAGGCAACGACAAAATTTTAGGAGTATCAGTTAACACAATTGAGCAGGCTCTTAAAGCACAATCTAATGGCGCTGACTATCTGGGTATTGGTGCTATATTTCCAACCGAAACCAAAACTGATGCGGACGAGTTGGATCCTCAAATACTTAAAGAAATATGTGAAGCGGTAACAATTCCAGTTGTTGCAATTGGAGGCATCAACGAACATAACATTCAGCAACTTGCTAATACATCAATAAAAGGAGTTGCTCTTGTTTCTGCAATTCTTAAATCTCATAACATTGAAAAAAGTGCAAGGTTCTTCAAGAAAACAGTTGAGTCAATGATGGTGATTGATGGACAATAATAATTAAAAATTAAGGCTCTGTCACGGTTTGTGTGGGTGACTTTCTTTTGTTCGACTCCTCCAGAGTCGTGTTTTTCTATTATATTTAACCCCGTATTGCATACGGGGCTATTGAAATTTGACTAGTAGGCCATTCGCTTTGCTCATTGCTTCAGCCTATTAAGTTTATCATTAGGGGCTAAAGCCCCTCTCGCCAGCTCGAGTCATAGTCTTAGAACAGCGAAGCTGTTCAATTTTAATTGCCATTTCGGTAGGCCATTACACTACGTTCCATTGCTGTCGTAAACTCCAGCCTCACTTCCTTTGTCGTGGCGCTACATTGCTCTTGCAATTTTATTTTTAGTTGCAAAAGCCTCTCGGCGACTGCGTCTTGAGTGCCATGCATGAAATGCATGGTTATTTAATCATTATTATTGAACGACTGCAACGCAGTCGAATTTAATCTTACAATTTTTAAGATTAATTCTTGCTTTTTAAGTTAAAAAGAAATAAAATTGAAATTCGTGTATAAAACTATTTAGTTTTGTATAATTATTTTTTTTAATTTGAAAAGAAAGAAAAGAATGAAAAGAATCAATTTTTTTATTGTAGTGTGTGCAATATTTTACATGCTTACTAACCTGTATGCATTCGAAGACTTGTCACTTGCCCAGTCTACTATATCTGGCGACCCAGCACTAGGAGTCACAACAAGTTCGAGCACTTTTGAAACAGCACTTGCTGTTACTGCCAGTATTCCTGAGGCAGCCAACGTACTTGTTTTATCAACTTTTTCTCTTGAATCAAGCAAAACAAAAAGCACATATATGTCATGGGAGTTGACATATGGAGGACAAGCATCCTTAACCATGCAGCGTTACCTATCTGCTACCAGTGATGCCGGAAGTGCTTCAGCAGCACATCTTTTCACAAGTATTCCATCAGGAAATCAAACATTTAATTTAGACTTTGCCAGTTCAACCAGCGAGGCTCTTATACTATTTGGAGCAAACTTGTGTGCCATTCCGATGGTGACAGATCAAGGTAGTATTATGTCATCAAGCATGGCATCAATCATCGCCGAATCTGCAGTTTCTGTGACAAACTACACAGATGTCGGTCTGGTTAGCACTGTTTCAGTTGATCGTGTGGCGAATGACAATTCTATATTCATGGCTGCTGCAATTAATTCAAGTTCTAACGGAGATGCAGTGGAAGGTATGTGGCGTCTTGAAATTCGCAGCATAGGAGGAACCTGGGCTGATACTGGAGTCGAAACTCGACGCAATTTAAGTGGATCAAATGATCAGGGAGCCATCTCTCTTTTTGGTTTGGCACCAAATCTTACAAATGGCAAATATGAAATTAGAGTTACCGCTCGTTCACTTGCAACTGGTGTAACTGTCAACACATTGAGTTCAACGCTTGCCACCTTTTCTTTATCCTATACAAATTCAACAGCAAGCGGATATTTTCCGGCAAAAATGGACAGTGCGTCTCAGAGTACCAACTCTGCCACGACATGGGCACCTATACCAGGTTTAAACAGTGAACTTTCACATACTTCCAGCGTCAATGCTTTCGCGGCACTATCAATGGGTGGCAGCACACAAACCGGTGCAAACCAGACAGGACACTTTAGGATTAGTTGTACCAATAACACTGGATTTGTACAACAATCTGTTGGTGTTGAAAGATTTTTTACTGGTAGCGATGACTGGGGTTCCATGGGAGTTGTATCAATATTTACAAATATAACAGCAGGTACTACTTCTTTTATTGGTGAACAGGAACGTAGTCAAGGAGCCACTCTAACAGATTATCCTGTAATTACATCATTCCTAACTTCATCATCAGAGATATCTTTTCCAAAACGGGGAACAGTGCATATTTTTGACTACTAGGATTTGATTGTTTATTAGTTAGGGCTTCCTCTTGAATTCAATTTGCAAGTGCTCTTGAATTCATAACTAACGTATTCGTAACTATTAATACTTTATTTTGAATACTAAAGTGCAAGGTTTTTAGCATATTTAGGCAAAAAAGCTTGCAGATGAACTTTAATACAAAGTTCATGTGATTTATGAATCTTTAATGCGATATCAGGAACCAGCTTGCTGAGGCTGGAGTTTACGACAGCAATGGAGCGTAGCGTAATGGCCTACCTCTTACTTTGCAGCATGTTACCTTTAGCCTGCTAAAGGCGAAAATACTTTAAAGCAAGATCTTACGCCCAACTTGTTGAGGCTGGAGCCTGTGACAGCAGCGTTAGCGTCCCATCTCACATTAAACAGTAAGCCCTAGTTAGATGGGTGGTTCGTTAGATGGGTGGATAGGCGGAAGCAATTCCGTAATGAACGTCCAACATCGAATCAGTCTTCGCTCTACGAGCTACGCCGAACAGGCTATTCAACATCCAATATTGAATGAAAAACACCCCTCCGTCACGCTGCGCGCGACACCTCCCCTAATTCAAGGAAGGAGCTTTTGCGAATAATACCGGCTTAGGCTTTCCTACATTAACCACTATCCATTAACCACTATCTCTGTTCCTGATTCGCCAACTCATCGAGATGCGTAACGCAAAGCTTATACAAATCAGAATAGGCGGACTTAATTTTTGTTTTACTTAGAGTTTCACCCCTACCAGAACACTCAGGGCATATTACAGAGACGTCGCCGGAACCATGGCAATGCTGGCAAAGGCCTGTTCCTCTGCAGGCAGAACATTTTATACCACCAGCGTGTTTACCCATAGTCTGACCACTGACAGAACTCTTCATTCCTGTTTTTATAACACCTTTTCCGCGGCAACTAACACATTTGCCAGGCTGTGAACGAACAGTTTTATATGTTCCATCACTTCTTTTAACTTTTATGTATCCTCCGCAGTATTTGCACTTTTCAAATACCACTCCCAAACCATCGCATTTAGGACATGTGTCTAATAGTCGCTTTTCAAGATCTCTTGCATAACTAGTGCGGGCAAAATATCTTTTATACAAATCTTCTCGGTCATAGCGAAGACATGCAACCGTCGTAAACATTGTAAAAAGTTCTTCCATATTTGGATTATTAAACTTAGATCTATTTATGTATATTTCTGCAATTACTTTCAGATCATCGGAATTATTCTTCAAACCATACAATTTGCCCAATACTGACATGTAAAACTTATGGTCGATAAATACTTCGACAACCGAATTTGTCACCGAAGTAATATTTTGAGTCGAAATCGAAGTATTCTCAACAATATTTGTGAGGTTAATGAATTCATTTGTATCAACAGAGACAATAGATAGATTCTGGGTATCGACCTGAAATACATCCTCACGATTGTTTACCATCTCGACCTCGTTTGAGCTAACTACATACTCTTGAGAAATAGTTTTTACAATAATATCATTAGTAACATAATCAACATAATTACTTTCTATATTGGTAGCTACGACAATATTGCTCTGAGGAATATTTTCTAATTCATTAGTAATGATTTGAGATTCAGAAACTACAATATCTTCAGATGGTTCTTCAGCAGGGTTTTCCATACACAAAACTGCAATTAACGCGGAAACGATACAAATTATCCATCCTGAAAATGGAAGGTTGACACTCTTCTTTATACTATAAATTGCCATTAATGCAGCTATTATAATACAGGCAGGAAGAGAAAACATTCTTATAATAGGTACAAAACAAGATAGGATTGATATAATACCAACAAAAAGAGACCCGATTATCAATGGGTTTGCTTTTAATTTTTCTTCTGTTATTGGGGTATTTTCTTTGTTCATGTTTTTTCCTATTGATAGATTTTATGTAATCTAAATAGAGGTTATCTGAAAAGGTTTTTCAAACAACGGTTCTAAGTTCAAGTTTAATAGTAAAAAAAACAAATTAAACAGATAATTAACTTGATAAAAAAGCC
>Ga0307987_1001433_pt1 | contig 13105 bp, 8 predicted proteins | sample EllFjometagen181_FD_203157 | JGI IMG/M metagenome (GOLD analysis project Ga0307987, IMG submission 203157) | Marine microbial communities from Ellis Fjord, Antarctic Ocean - #181 | ecosystem: Environmental > Aquatic > Marine > Unclassified | place: Southern Ocean | collected 2014-10-08
TCTTTAGATGTACCATCTTGATGCTGTGATTACCTATGTCCAATCCGATAGACTCTTTGAATTTAACTGTTTTCGTCTTAGCCATGTAACCTCACATTTTTAGTCATTTTTTTATCTATCTATATTTACATTAATGAGTAGTTTCTACAAAATCTGCCGGAGGAGCTTTATAGAACCACGATTTCTTTTCAAATGCCGTAAGTGTTGTCTCTCCCCAACCTTCATAGATCTGTGGATAATCAGGTGGCTGCACATGCATCAAACGCTTGTCATAATGGTAATCTTTATCATATCCAGTAGAACCGTGCATACCATCGTAATGATATTCATCCATTTCCCATTCATTGTTAGGATGATTATACGGATCACTTCCTGAACGATGAATAAATCCTCGTCGTGTCTGTGCTATAGCCCCAAAAATCGTAAGAGTTCCTCTTTCATAGACAATATCATTCAAAGACTCTGGCCAAACGGGATTATACCAGGGATAATCTGTTCCATTAGGATAAACATATCCAGGTCCATTGTTCGGATAAGAATTTATATATGCAACACTCTCAAAAGGAAATCCACAAGGATTATTACTACCATGAAGTTCAAAACCATCAATACTTGGTGGAGAAGCTCCATTTGGAGGGAATATAAATTTATGCAAATCTATATGTGTATAAACAGTATCTCTTTGTTCAGGAGTAAACTGAGCTTGATACGCTATACCAGGTCCAGGATTTGGTCCATCGGAAGCAACTACATTATTATCATCATCTAATATCTCATATAAATGCTCATTTTCATTTGTGCCGGCTGTGTAGACTGTTTCTATTATATCTAATGTGTTTACATTAAATGTATATGAACTCATACTACCATAACAAGTTTCTTCTTCTAATCGAATCTCACCATTAACTAGAAGATCTATCTCTGCTCCGTCCCAACCATCTCCACCTGTATCTATCAGGCGTAATGTAAATTCCTCATAAACATACGGACTATGAGCTGTGAAATCAGGGGTTGAACCGTGCGGATGTTGATATTGGAAAGTAAAAATGCCGTCATAATGACAGTACATCTCCCCATGTATACTCTCATCACCTGCCCCGATAGCGGCATAAGCTCCGTAAAGCAGCACATCATTACAATTTTCATCACTTATTTCCATATCATTAAATGGATCCTTGTGTTTGTAGCGAATTAGTATTTTATTCTCAGAAACAAGTCCAAAATAATCTGTAAGATTATAGTTATCAGGATCATCAGGAGGACCGGAGGCAGTACCTTCATAAGTAATATCACCGACAATAAATATAGTATCTGCACTTCCCCATGTTTGAGCTCCATGAACACTACCTTCAATCCAAAGCTCAGCTTCATTTACCCATACTGATTCATCTGTAACAGTGAATGATGTTCCTTCCGTCCATGTTGTATCGTGAACTGTTATGTAATTTGTCCAAATATGTTCAGAATCTTCATACCAGTTACCACCATTGGTTACAACATTATTCGCAAGTGTTGTGTTATGCGGGAACCAGGAATAAACACCAAAAGTATCTACACCTACAGTTTCAATTGCTCCAAATCTAGCATCGAAACTACCGTTACTAAGCACGACGTAAACTATGTCCGTATCATCGTCACCCAGGGGAAGACCATTTTCCCTGATAAGTTCAGCAGTAGGATTAAAAATAATTGAGGGTACTTCTTCGGCATAACCACCAAGAAATATTTGGTCCATCGGTGCACTGTAAATTGCACGTTCTCCGGTTTCTTTATCCATGATCCATTCGGCAGTTGTAACCATACTATGGAACGTAGGCCAGCCTCCTGAATCCTGGATCCAGATATTATCATTAGAATGTACAGGACCATACATATCATCAGCACCATAGAAACTCACCATTGCAGCAGCAGTTCCACCATCAGCGTTTTCCGAGGCTTCTATGTTAGTAAAATATTGATATTCAGCAAGACTCCTATTTTTTATAAGACGTTCAGAATACCTTTTAACCGGAGATTTGTAAGATCGAACTACCCAGCGATCTCTTCTGGCTGTTATCAAGGATTGTACTGCATAAGCCTGTTGGGTTGCAAACCCCATGAAGCTGCTTATAATTATCTGTTGTCCCCTGCTGGAAATAAAGTACGTTGTTCTGCGATCCGGTTCCAAAACTTCAATGATACGTCCCGGTAATGGTCTATTCTCATCATGTTCTATCGCCAGATGCAACCTGGTAGCTTCGCTGCGCAACAGCAGTTCTTCCTGGATCATATCATGAGAATATTGAGTTTGCAATTGATTGTGTCCGGTAATAACCATCAAGGAAGCTGAGGAGGCAACTGCAACTATACTTAACATAACTGCAACAACCATTACAAGGACACTACCAACATTATTATCTAATAATTTCTTAAATAGTTTCTTCATAATATCTCCCTATTCCTCTGCCGCGTTTGCATGTGAATTGCCTAAGAAGACAGAAGTTTCATAAGTAATAGTTTTGGTGTTTTTTCTAATATCATCTTCATTAGATTGATTCCTCATTTTCTCACGGAATCTAACCTGACCAACCAGTTTAATATTTACCATCAACGGGTTACCCTGTGCATCAGTTTTAGTTACAGTCCAGATCTGAAATGGATTTTTTATTATAAATTGAGGTTCTCTATCTATATATTTAATAGGCGTAGTTGGAAAGATCATTTTGTTCTGATAAACGTTTATCCCATATTTTCCTTTTGTCTCCAATTGCATATCATCATTTACAATATACCTAACCCAGTAGTCATTTTCCTCGGTTGTATTAAGCACTAAGGGAGTTATTTTAATAGACTTTCTAGAAATACCGATTTCTATGTTCTTGGCAGTTGTAAGTCCGATAAGACCTTCATCATCGGTCACACCTTCACACATGTAACCATGTCTCATTATTTCTACTGCATCAAAAAGATCCTGCTGCAATTGAGAATATAGTTTTATTTCCTGAAAATTAGTTACAAAATGAACCGTACCAATACCAAATATCACAAAAACCAAAGTTACAAGAGGAAGGCCGGCAATTATCTCAATAAGAGAATAGCCTTTGTTATTTTTTAATATTTTCATAACTAATCCTCCACATCAACTCTGTAAAAATAATCTTCCCGCAAGACAAGGGTTCTCTCTTTATTAAGAATACTGTTAAGAAAATATTCCGGTCCATCCCGCCAGGTTATTTTTACACTGACGATATCAAAATCGACATATTGAGAAACTACCAAGTCTGTACGAGTAACTTTTGTAACAGGATGGATGAGTCCATAAACCGGCACATCATTAACATCATCAATCAGAAAGTTTCCAGATGTTATAGAGTTTGTATAGGTTACGCCTTCGTTATATCTGTTTAAGTATTTTACTTCTTCTAATTTCTGATGTGCTTTTAAAAGTACAACTCTATAGTGGTAATTTCCAACTGCGCTATGCCATGCATAGTACGAACTCAGGAATAATCCACTAAGAGCTATGGTTACGATTATCAAACCAGCAAGAGCTTGAATAATACCAAAACCATCATCAGAACTTAATATCTTTTTCAACATTAGAATGCCGTCCCCGTAGCAAACATCTTTGGATTATCTGCCACTTCTTCTGCTACTTTTCTATCAACATATCCATTCATTACATGATTATATAATGATTGATCTTTAGACTGCATACCATCCTTGTTTCCAGATTGTATTACAGAAGGTATCTGATATGTTTTTTCCTCACGAATAAGATTCTTAACAGCATTATTGGCTATCATTATCTCAAGAGCAGGTATTCTATCACTTTCATCTTTCATTGGAAGCAAGGTTTGTGCGATAACTGCCTGCAATGATTCAGAAAGCATGGAACGAACTTGAGCCTGCTGTTCTTGTGGGAACATATCAATTATCCTATCGATAGATTTTGTAGCACTGCTTGTGTGAAGTGTAGCAAGAACAAGATGACCCGTTTCTGCAGCTGTTAATGCCAAAGAAACCGTTTCTAGATCACGCATCTCTCCCACCAATATCACATCGGGGTCTTCACGTAAAGCAGAACGCAACGCAGCCTTAAATGACCAGGTGTCGTGTCCTACTTCCCTTTGATTCATCAGTGAGTTTTTACTTCTATGCGAAAATTCTATAGGATCTTCAATTGTAATAATATGGCAATGTTTATGGTCGTTTATGTAATCGACCATTGTAGCCAAAGTAGTAGATTTACCACTACCTGTTGGTCCGGTTACCAAAATAAGACCGCGCTGCCTCATAGAGAGTCTTGCAAGAATCTCTGGGAGATGCAGATCTTCAAAATCTTTGATAACATTAGGAATAACACGGAATGCCACGCCTAATCCGTTTACCTGATGGAAAGCATTAACACGAAAACGTGTCTCGTCATCCAATTTTGTAGAAAAGTCGATCTCTAATTTTTCTTTAAAGATCGCAATCTGTGAATCATTCATTGTGCTGAAGATAAGTTTTTCAACTTCCTCAACATCCATCACAGGTAAATTTAATTTTTTCATCTGGCCCAAAACTCTAATCATTGGTATTGAGCCAGCACTGATATGCAAGTCAGATGCACCGGCATCTGATGTAAATTGTAATAATTCCTTAACAGTCAAAAAAGCACCCCCTAATTAACTTTAATCGAGGAGTTCTTCATCTTCGCTGCCCTCATCATCAATTCCATAACCATGATAAGATGCATCTTCTACATCATACCAAACTGTTTTTCCTTCACCTTCAGGGAAATCTGCTGTAGAAGTAGCCATATATTTCTTTGGTGGATTACCTACAACTTCAAATTCCCAGTTTTTCTCTGTTCTGTTACCAAGATTAGTATCTTCTAAAGCGGACTCAACATCGTAATCTGCAGTAGATCCGTAAGTTTGATATTGAACTCTGAAAGTTTGGCGTAAGGCGGCAATAGCAGATTGTGCTTCTGTTGATCTTGCCTGGCGCACATAACTCATGTAAATTGGAACCGCAATAGCTGCCAAAATGGCAATAATAACAACAACAACTAACAACTCAATGAGACTAAATCCTTTTTGATTTTGTAATTTTTTAAACATTGTACGTCCTCCTAGATTATTTTCGTTTCTTTATTATGCAAATTCTGTTCCGAGAAATTTATTCCTTTCATTTTTTTGCAAGTATTATTTTAATTAATTATTTAACATATTGTCATTAAAAAATATTTTTATATAAAAACATTTTCTTTGTAACTTTCAATTTGAGTTTCCTCATCTAAAAAAAACAGGTTCCTACAATTTATTACAAGAACCCGTTTAGCTTAAAAAAGTGATGAGGCTTTATTTAAGTAATAACATTCTCTTACTATCAATAATTTTTCTATCACTAACCAAGCGATAGAAATAAATACCGGAAGACACACCTTTATTATCATCATCTGTACCATTCCAAACATATGAAAACTGCCCAGCCGGGAGTTGACCTGTGAATAGTTGTTTCACTCGTTGCCCTTTCAAATTATAAATGATCAATTCTACATTCTGTAAGTTCTCATTGGCTAAAGAGAAAGAGATGGTTGTTGAAGGATTGAAAGGATTTGGGAAATTTGTATGAAGTACAGTTTTTAAAACAGGTATGTCATCAGCTGAAGCTGAAGTTTTTGTGATAAGTGCCGAGTAAGCTGGAATTGATTCAACACCATTTGTATACACAGATTTTATGGCAAATTGATACGTAGCATTGGGAAGCGATATCCAGCTTTGATCAACATAAAATGTATCTGCAACTCCTTGGGCAACAAGTTCCCAGTCTTCAGGATTATTGTGTTGACTTTCATAAAACCTGTAAACGTTGTATGCTTCAAATTGTCTGTTACTTACAATGCTATTTTCAGATTTCTGTATAGTTTCTTGTTCCTCTGCCAAAGTGTTTCCCATATTAATACCATAAGCACGAATCATGAAATTACGTTCATAGTTTGGACCGTAAGAACCCAACTCTTCCCAAAGCCCTGCTGCTGTCCAATCCTCTTTAAGGAATTGCGTTCCACTCTGGAATTCCCATGGTTCACCGGTTCCATCATCCAATCCAATTGAAGTATATTCATTTGGTGTTGAGACTCCGACAAAGAATCCTTCAAACGCTTCGATAGATTCTTCAATTTCATGAGTATTCCATTCATCATCAACGTTGTTTATCAAACCAGATTCGTAAAGTACAACATTAGCATTTGGACCATCGTTTTCATCTAATCCAAATAAATATAGTTTTACCTGATTATGCGTACCGTAATCTGAACAGAGATACCATTGAATTTCCTGAATAATTGAGATATTGGGATGAACAGCACCAAATACAGCATTTGCCGGTGTTGAATTTAAACCAAATAAGAAACTCTGATCCCCATCATCGTAGCGAAATTCTCCACCACCCTGACCTGGTGATGTCCATGAAAGAGCTACTTCCATGCCAAATGGATCTTGTATAGCTTGAATGTTACCAGGAGGGAAAGCGATTTCATTCAATGTTATCGTTCCAAGATCTAAAGAAGTACTTCCAACTGCTATCTCTTCAATATAACTATCATACCCTTCGTAGGTAATTTGTAAATCATAGGTAATGTTTGTGTAAACTCCGCTTATAATAAAGTCACCATTTTCATCTGTTGTTGTCTGGTAATTTTCAAATCCTGTAATTTCTACAGTAGCATTCCCTAATCCTATTGCTGGGAGGTCACTCCCTACAACATGACCAGAAACAGAAACAACACCAAGCGGAATAAGATTAAAATCGAGTTCTGCTACTTCATCTTCAATAACTTCTTGAGTAATAGTTTGAGGAGAATATCCTACCAATTCTGCTGTAAAATCGTAAACATCTGCTATTACATTGCCAAAATGATAAAATCCCAGATCATCTGTATAAGTAACTGTTTGTGTCTCTTCAATAGTAACCTGTGCACCTTCCAAAGGGTTACTCTCTTCGTCATAAACATAACCTTCTACTTCTCCCATTGCACCAAGAAAGAATGTAAACGTAGTATTGGCAAAATATTCATTTGAATAGCTAATTTCCGGTGGATTTGCAGGATCAAATACTATTGTATTATCCCGCTCATATCTTGTTCTATCTATATGCTCAAGTGTTGTAGTGTGCAAAAAATAATCAGTTGTTCCATAATTCTGAGTATCCATCGGACGATGAGACATAACAACAAGATTACCTCCATTATAAAAATATGGCGTAGTAAGCTGAATAGTAACATTGTTCGTTCCGGAAAAATATGAAACGTTTCCATTGAAAACTTCTGTCAACGAAGTTGACGGTATCCAACCATCAGTTAGATTAGTTTGAGTTGTCTCTCCGATCCAGATTGCTGTTGGCTTATTAAGCAGATTACTTGTAAAATTATTGTAATATGTAAGCGCTGTTATCATTCCTTCACCGCCTGCAAGTTCATCTGCAAAATAAATAATCTCTGAAAGACTGTTTTTGTGTTCAAAACAAACTGGCGTTCTATTATTATTATCAGTTTCTTCTCCAACTGTAATTTCAATAATACCCGGAGGGAAAACTTGTACATTAAGAGTATTCGTTTCATCGTTATTGCTATTCTCATCTCCTGTAAGAAAAACTTTTCCATAGACGTCAACTTCACCAGCCGGCTCATCTGCAGGAACGTTCCAAACAAGACTATGAACAACTGTTTCATCAGGAGCAATTGCTTGGCTAACATCTATAGAACTTAACTCTGTCCCATTATTTTTATATAATTTTACTGTATAATTGTCTTGAGAATTGTTTCCAACATTCTTAACTGAAATATCATAATTTTCTGTGTTACCAGCATTAATTATTGAATTCCCTGTTATGCTCATGCCTGCAAGATCATTATCATAAGTAACAGTGGGTGGGAAAGTTATGCTGTCTATCCAACCCGTATCCAATCCAGTTGAGACACTTCCGTCTTTATAGTACTGCCATTTGAAAGTGCGTGATCCAGATAAAACATTTGATGTAATTTGAGTCCAACCAACGGTTCCGGATATTTCATCAATTAAATTTCCATCAATATAAAACTTGAGATAATCCCAATTACTTTCACTATTTACTTTCCAATAAAAGCTTATGTTTCCATTATCAGTTATATCAAGTGTAACTTCTAAAGATGATGTTTGGCTATGAGTAATAACCCCACTTTGTGCACAGAAGCTTCCACTATAAGGATCACTACTGGTAACAAACCAGTCAGCATTTCCACTTAACTGCCATTCAAAGGCAGAAAAATCTCCTGTCTCAAATCCTTCAAAATCTTGAGCGTAGATCAATGAAGACATTGATATCAATATTATAAATAGTACAATTTCCTTTTTAAACATTCAAACTCCTAAATTTCTTTTTTATTTAGTATGCAAATATTATTCCAGCATAAATTCTAAAAACCATTATTAACTAGTATAACCAGAAATGAATGTTTTGGTGTCAAGCGCATAGTTAAATCCAAATAAAATTGTTTGACAATAATGTTTGATATTGCATCTGTAAAAATGGAGTGAGTATATGAGAAGATTACTAATGCTAGTTACAATCCTATTAATTTGCACAAATGCAATTTCAATAATTGTAGAGACTGCATCTTTCACAGAATTTCTGTATGGGGTTACCGAAGATTGCGAATATGATAACTGGGTTTCTCATGTTTCAGAAGGGATTGCAAATGAAGGATATAATCTTTACTCCCCGTGGGAAGTACAAGCTGATAGTTTTGGAACATTTGTACTTCCTGATGATGTTATGCTTAACCAATGGCAAAATGTTGTTGATGCATTTCTTTTGCAAGATTATATTGCAGTTCAAGCTTGGCTGAATATCTACGATTTCCCATATAATATTGTTGAATTCCATGATACAGATAGCGGAAACATCTACTACATGTTGCGTGAGATACTAAATCCAGAATATTATGATTCTAATGGAACAATCTCTACTCATGATGATGAAATAGGTTCTTTTGATTATGGATGGGGACTTTTTGTACACAACCCCCAAGCGATCTCTCCAATTATTGTAACTGTTCCCCACCCGAATGATGATTTTATAACTCCTGTAATTGGCTATAAATGTTTCAGTGACTGGGATGCAAAATTTTTGTTGATCTCTGGTGCAGGAAGAGAAGTATTTTGGGATGGATATGGAAGTTATACTAACTCCCATTCTCTATGTGATCCATCAAGAAATAATGATGTTGCATTTAATACAGCTTATAGATCATTCTGTGATGACATAAGGGATGAATATGGGCAAAGAGAATTTTCTGCTCAGATTCATAGTTATGATTGGAACAGGCATGATAATCATCCTGATTGTCAGATATCTGCAATGAGTGATTGCCCGAACTTACCAATCAGAGATCTTTCTAATCTGCATCTCGATATGATAAATGCTTCACAACACATCACAATCCCACAGAATACAATAGGTTCCAATAATGAAGTTTTACTTAACGATTATTACTCTGCTAATTATTCAATTTATGATTTCCTCTTCTATAATTGGGATGGGGAACCATATGAAGTTAATGACAATGTTGATCTTCCTGGTTATAGTGGAAATAAACAAAGGTTATATTCATACCAAGATTGGAACGAATTTGATGTTTTTGATCCTTTCTTTCATATAGAGATGGATGAACTTCCAGGAAGTTATGACGAAACCCAAGATAATTATAATTGGTTTTATGGTTTTGATCCTGAAAGCAATTCATTCCAAATGGATAGGCTTTTTGATAATACACTGGAATATTATTCAATCTGGGTAGATGCAATGACGGATATAGTTCATGAAGCTATGGAACTGGATGATGGTTTAACGCCTCCTACTCCGCGAAATTTTACTGCATCATATATTGACCATAATTCAATCGATCTAGTATGGAATGCTGTTTCATCTTATGATTTTCATACATATGAGCTCCTTTTTGCTGATAATCCAATTACACCTGTAAATCACACTCTGATCAATAGAGAAAATCTTGATACTTTTGCCAGTCCTCTTAATAATACATATTCTTTAACTTCACTTAATATGAACGACAACTATTATTTTCAGATTCGCTCTATTGATAAAAATGGCAACTCTTCTATCTTAACTGAGCAACTTGAAGTGTTTACAGCACCAGCACATGTAGATGACCTTACAGCAATCGGTCTTGATTCTGAAATTAACATTAAATGGACTGCAGTACAACAAAATGGCAACATGGGATTTAACATTTATAGAAAGCAACAGAATGATGAGTTTGTTCTGATAGATAGTTGGACAAATAATTTTCTCTTATCAGGTACGCAAAATCTTTTGGAAGAATACTCTTACATTGATAATAATCTTGATAATGGAGTAATTTACACTTACAAAATTTCATCTGAAAATGAGAATGGAGATGAATTTCCTTATGAACAACTTCAAAGCTGTTCCCCAAGTAATTACTTTAATATTTTTGTTTCAAACTCCAGTTTTACTATTGTAGACTCAGTAACATTTGCAAAAAATCAATATGCTCATAGCTGGCAAGATCCGGAATATGACATTGTAAAAAATATGGAGCTTCCAGATGAATATGTTTTCTCTGCCTTTTATGAGAGCAGCTGGATTCCTGGAGGTATGTATCTGCAGCAGGAAGTTCACGGAGATTTCTCTCCACGTGAAAGTTACCGAATCTGGAACTTGCGAGTTAAAACAAATCAACTTGATCAACCAATAGAAATATTTGTAAATCCTGAATTCATCGGCAATAATGGGAATCTATTTCTTCAAAATTTGCAAACTGATCAATTCACTAATATGGTAGATGGAAGTTATATTTTCTTTGCTGAAGATTCAGTTTATTACGATTTTAAGCTATACTGGGGTAACCTGCATCCATACGTAATTTCTGTATATTCACAAACTAAATTAAATCGTGGTGGTGATGAAATGACAATAGTATGGAATCCTCAGATTCAACAACTTATAGAATATTTTGATATTTCCTTGCAGAATGAAGATACTTCAATTTTGATTTCTGACCATGTAAACAGATTTGATGAAGAGTTTATTTGGGAAATACCTGAACAAACTGAGATCGATAAAGCTAAAATTGTAATTCGTGCTCATGCAGTTGATGGACAAATATTCGAAAAACAATCTAACGAGTTTTATGGAGTAATTCCACTAGAATATACACTCGAATATACTCAAGGCTGGCAGTTGATAACAAATCCTTGGTGTAGTGATGAGTTGTTTTTAACTTCAGATGTATTCAGCGCTAATTCAGAACTATTGGAGTTTGATCAACATCTTGGTTTTAGTGATAGTGATGAGTTTCAATTTGGAAATGGATACTGGCTCAATGCATCATCAGAAGGTTCTTATACAAATTCTGGATCTGTTATTACATCAGACAATTATAACATCCCTTTACAATCTGGTTGGAATTTGATTCCAAATCCATATTTATGTTCATATGAACCACATAATTTAATTATTATAAATTCTGGAGAGTATAGTTCATATAGAGATGCCGTTTTAGATAAATTAATAGCAAATGTGGTTTATGTGTACAGAGACAACAAATTTATGGTTACCAATGTAATTAAACCACATGAAGCATTTTATTTTTATGTAAATAATGAAAATTATGAAAACATGGAAATCAGTTTCTTCCCTTACACTAACTTTTTTTACAATATTCCTGAAGAGGATTGGGAAGTTACCCTTACAGCTTTTCAAACTGATGGTGATGAGATAATTGTAGGATGTAGTGAATTTGCTTCTGATAACTTTGACAATGAATACGATGTACCTGAGCCTCCAGCAAAACCGGTTCAGAATGGGATAACGATGTATATACCCAAACATTTACCTGCTGATTCGCTTTTTCTTTATCCTAACTTGAATTGTGAGATCAAATCATCTCTGGAAACAGGGATCTCAGAAAGTAAATTGTGGAATTTCATTTTGGAGGTACACACTTTGGATGCAGTAACACTAGAATTCGATATGTTGAATTTACCGGAAGGATATCATGCAGACATACAAATTGATGGTAATAGTTGGAATCAGTTAACAAACGAGAATTATATTTATTCCTTTATTCCTTCTCAAATTGGCATGATAGATGGCTACATTGAAATATGTAATAATGTTGCATCTGCTGAGGAGATTATTTCTAAAGCATATGATTTTGTTAACTTCCCAAATCCATTTAATCCTTCCACAAAAATTCGTTTTAATGTTCCCCAAGAAGGTAACGTAGAGTTATCTATTTACAATATCAAAGGACAAAAAGTAAAAACTCTATGTGATCAAATTCTATCTTCTGGTAATCATGAATATGTATGGGATGGAAAGAACAACTCTAATAGTGTAGTCGCTTCCGGTATCTATTTTTTAAATTTGAAAACTCACGAAGAAACAAGGATTAAAAAAGTATTATTGTTGAAATAAGAATTAGTCTACAAACTAAAATTAAACGAAATGCCCAATAAAACAATGTGCTCACTAAAATCTATTACATCAACGTTTTCTACTTCCTTATTGGCATATAAATATTTGTAAATTCCATAAAATCCAATTTTCCAAAAAGCTCTGATATTGATTCCCCCCTCCAGATCAAATACTGTTCCACTATGGGTTTTATCTTCGCTACCATCTTTAGGAACTTTCAACCAACCAAGTCCACCACCAGCAAAAAAATTAATTTTGTCAGTTTTGAATGGCTTTTTCATATAAAGAAGATTTATTATTGTCATATCGGAAATTTCGTATGTGTGAGTATGACCTGCACTGTTAGTGTAGTATTCACCGGAAAGCGAAATAGCTATAGGGCATTTGGTAAGTTTTACATCAATAGCTATCTGACCTCCACCTAATTTGTCAATATCAGATCTTGCATCCTTAAAACCTCCCTGCCCAAATCGAATTATGAAATTTACTTTTTTCTCTTTGGCAATAAAAGTTTCTTATCATAACAAACTCCTTTTACAAATCTTCGAATAATCGCGGAAGTATCAAAAAAAACCATCGGATCCAGAAATGCCTAAATTATCAAATCTAATACTTCTTTATCTGCAACTCCTAA
>Ga0307987_1001434_pt1 | contig 13097 bp, 7 predicted proteins | sample EllFjometagen181_FD_203157 | JGI IMG/M metagenome (GOLD analysis project Ga0307987, IMG submission 203157) | Marine microbial communities from Ellis Fjord, Antarctic Ocean - #181 | ecosystem: Environmental > Aquatic > Marine > Unclassified | place: Southern Ocean | collected 2014-10-08
GGTCAGCGTCATTGATTGATTGGTGTTTTCCAATTCCAGGCGACCTGAATTTCGAACGTTGGTTGTAATATCTTCAAAAACATCAAGATCCGTGGTTTGAGTCTCAAGAAATTGGGTGGCCTGAAGATCCAAGGTCAAGTTTTTGCTTAGATTTCCAGAGGTTTGAAATCCATAATTTAGTTTGTCGTACTCACTGCCATTTTCCCAAAGACTACCGGTGTTGAGTGTGTTTCCACCATAGATTCGTGAATTTAAAGAGATTTTCGACTGCCACCCCAGGATGCCACCACTCAGAGACATATTGCCGCCCAAGCGTCCGTAACTACCCATGATACTGCCAACTTTCAGCCCTAATCGACTATCCCCTTTGGTTGTTATGATATTCACCACACCACCCATAGCTTCACTACCATACAAAGCTGAGGCTGCTCCTTTGACAATTTCAATCCGCTCGATTTGCTCTATCGGTATCTGGCTGATATCCAGTTGGCCGTTGGTGCGCCCAATCATTTTTAAGCCGTCCACCATGACAAGGACATGATTCGCATCAAACCCAGACAGTTCGATTCCCGTTCCAAATTGATTTTCCACTACAGCAATGCCTGTGACATGTCCCAGAACTTGAGATATATCTGTACCACCGGTTTCACGTAATTTTTCATTTTTGATGACCTGGGTGGTCACGGGAACATCCTTCAAAAAACGTTCAGTTCGTGTACCAGTAACTACCAGAGTTGACATTTCAATCAGTTCTGGATTCATTTTAAATTCTAGAGGCAGTAGCAGGGGGAGGGTGAATGTTTCGGTTTGGTCTTCAAAACCGATGTAGCTCAGTTGCAACTCATGTATACCGGATGTCAGATCCTCAATAAAAAAGTAACCTTGATCGTCAGAGGTTGTCCCAAGGCCAGCATCTTTGATCATGATATTCACGTAAGGCAAGGGTTTGGATGTGTCTTTATTTAAAACGTGTCCAGCAACCGTATGCACCGTTTGAGCCTGGGCATTAACAAAAGAGAAACTGCTAATTATGAGAGCAGCAAATAGATATATTTTCAACTTAGACACTCTTACCTCAACCCTTTTTAAGCATGCTGTCAAGCATCTCTTCGATGTGATTTTCACTAATATCCTGATTATCCCTACCCCAGAAAACCAGACCATGGAATAATCCACCAAGAGCCTTTAAAACGATTCGCGGTTCCATCTGGGGAAACTGACCTTTTTCAATCCCCTGCTCGATCAGCTCCAGCAGAACTTTATAAAGGCGGTTTTGGTATTGTTTCCATTCGGCTTTTTCGATTTCTTCACTGGTGAACGACCGCGGTACAAAAAATAAAAACTCATAGAGAGGGCGATCTGCATTGACCAGTTCGGCGATCCGTTTTAGCATAGCAATAAAAATGCGGCGAGGACTGTCACTACCCATCGCTACATCTTCCAGATCGCGCCAAAGGGTCAACCACCCATGGAGGAGGAGGGCGTTGAAAATTTCTTCTTTAGAACTAAAATAATAATAGAGCGTTGCTTTTCCGAAACCCGCTGTTTTGGCAATTTCATCAATCTTTGCCCCCTCTAAACCTTTTTCCTTAAAAACGGTTAAAGCACCCTGGAGAATCAATTCTTTCCGAGCTTCTCTTTCAGCTGATTTTCGATTTTGCGCCATACAATCTCCTAAGAGTTCAAACCACACGTTCGATTATTCGAACGCTCGGTCGAAAAACTAACCGTCAATTCTTGGATTCAAATATATATTTGCTTAAGTGAAACTATTTTAATCGGGGATGATGATGTGACCGTTTCGGATACACATGACCTGGAAACAGAAGAATCATCCAGTAGTTAGATAATCCTACACTTCGAGTGCCCTCAGTGAGACGAGATCGGTAAACCACCGTGTCTTCCTGAGGTGCTCGCAGAGCAGTCTCGAAGGATGATACCCCTACAATTCAACCCTCAAAGGGCTGGTCAGGGCTGGCCATTGACCTTTGGCAACATTACGTGCTCCCTTAAAAACCAAATAGGAATATTTTCCATAATGGGGAACCAGTTGACCCAGCCGAGGCAGGGATTCTAAATCACCTGAATAAACGGTAAGCCTTTTGATATCCTTGTTTTTTCCTTCTGAACTTAGAACAAAAGTATGTCCCTCGCGGGCGTAAGCTGTTCCATTAATAGTGATGTGGGTTTCACTGGATTGAATCATATTTTCCAACCCTGACGGCATTTCTGTTGGGTTTAAGGCAATGATCGCATAAGAGCTTCCTGAATCTTCGCTCTTGAGTTCTTCAACTGGCATTGGCGTGATATCACCCTCTGTCAGATTATCCCCAAACGTTTTTAAGGCAGAAATATCTGTTTCATTTGAATACCAGAAACGCTTCTCGCTTGCGCCTAATGCGGCCGCAACGGTCGGTTCTATTTCCTCGGGGTAGAGATGACGAAAGATGTTATAGTCCGGATCCAATTCGAAAGCTGTAGCATCTCCCTTTACAGTGAATTCAAAAGTGGCTTCAGGTCCAGAAAGCCCCACCATTCCATCCTGGTTTTCCACACCCATAAACTTGATTGGAAAATAAACATTATAAGTCTCACCTAACTGGCCGACTTTGAATTTCACTTTAGTCATGCCATCCATTTTTTCAACCCTTAACAATTCTACACTTATCTGGGCCGCCCCAACGCGATCGACCCATTGAGGAATTACAAAGCTCAAATCTTCGCCAGAACTGGTTTCATAAGCGGCAATCCATTGTTCCCAGGTAACTTTTTGACCCTTATGGTGCGCATAGACATCACGCCAGGCTTGCAAGAAGCTTTCTGATCCAATACGTTCTTCAATCATGTGGAAGATCATCATGGTTTTATTATAACCAATCGTACGACTCTCAGCATTGTGGCGGGCAACAAAGTCTCTCACTGGGAATTCATTTTCTGGAGTTACGTAATTCTTATAGGCCTTCAAAATATTCTTACGATAGTCCCTGGCAGCTGCTTCACTACGGTTCAGTTTGTAACGATAATCAGCGCCATAAACGGTGAGACCCTCACACCAATTGCCATTTTTATAATCGACATAAACACTATTCCCCCACCAGTTATGGAGAACTTCATGACCAAGAGATGTCATCACAATAAATGGTAAGCGCATAACTTTTTGACCCAGGAGCGTCCAGGCAGGCATACCATATCCAGTAGGGAAAAAGTTTTCAGCTACGGTAAAACGTTTAAAGGGATAAGGGCCAATCATTTCAGAATACATCTCGACGTACTCAGCTGTGGCTGGGAGATAAGTCTCAAACAGGCTGGTATCTTCTTCAAAAAAGTAGCAGTATACATCAATATCACCTGCTTTCTTATGAGCGATCCGATAAGGAGCAGCCATAAACATAAGGCCATCACTCGCATAGGGATTATTCCAGCTTTGAATTTTTGTCGCACCAGAACTTACACTCGCCACACTATTACCATCAGCGATAGACTCCCAGTCGGCAGGAATGGTTGCGGTCACTTCAAAATGCATCAAGCCATCGTCACCTCTTGGGTAATAGAAGGAACCTGGACTTAAATAAGCCCCTTTGTCAATAATGGTTCCCGTGATCTCCCGGCCGACATTTTGGTTGGAGAACTTCGCATCTGCTACATCAGCATCAAAGACAGCTGCATAACTCACTGTAAATTGAACCTTTTGAGCCTTGTCTTGTTGAAAGAGAAGCCAAAGTGCATCATTTGGAGGGTCTAATGCCTTAATTTTCGAAGCAAATCCCTTTTTTAACTTAAGTAAACTACTTGAGTCCAGGGTCGTAAATTCGACAGCTTCCCCATTAACCGCTAGGGTCTCAACAATTGCATTAGGTGGCAAATAAAACATGTTAGCCCCGGCATTAACCAGCATTAGCCCTAAATCTGTGAAAGTTGCACTGCTCTTCTCGACATTTAACTCAAAGGCAAGCTTGTGTTCCAAAAACACAAGCTCTGCAACCTCGGTTGTTTTACATGAGACCACCAGAAGGGTAGCTATGAGCGTTAGTATTCCAAGTTTAGTTGTTCTCATTTGGAGCCTCTTTATCTTTGTTTACTCAATTATTATTTCTGTGTCTTATCGCGCCTGTTTCATCAACCTGTGTCTCGAGAGCACTTCGATCAAACTTCACTCTTTCAGCGCTACGCCCGGACAAGAAAGCTCAGCGTGACTTCTCATAGCAAGACCAAGCCAGGTCTATACCGTCTTTGTCATTCTGAATGGTAATGAAGAATCTTCCATTGATTACCATAGAAAACAATGGAATAATCATGAACAGCTAGAGAGATCCTTCGCTGTGCTCAAGGATGACTCAAATAGCCTTTATCTGACTACGATGGAGATGGTTTGGTCTGGCGTCAGGTATTTTTCAGCCACCCGGTTTACATCAGCAAGGGTCACTTTTTTTAAGGCGTCCAGGAAAGCCTGATCATGATTCATATCCCCATGAAAGAACAGGGAAGTACCCAGGTAGTAGGCCTGATTAATACTTGATAAACGACGGAACATCATGCGACCCAAATACACGTTAATGGCCTTTTGTACCTCATCTCCTGTTAATTCACCAAGGGTTGCCTGGCTCATTAGCTGAGGAAACTGAGGAATCAGAACATCGGCATTCTGTGGTCGAGTCGGAAGCGATATATAAAACAACGCTTTGTTGCCACGAATGCTAGCAGTGGCTGACATGCGGTAGGCCATTCCCTGTTTCTCACGGACATCGAAGATAATCTTGTCTGACAGGATTAGGCTTAGGGCTTTTAAGGCGGCTTTGTCTTCAGGGTCAATGTCCTTTATAAAACCCCAAAAGAGATAGGATTGTTCACCACCGCCTTGTGTATCAACCGCTACCGATTTAGCTGGAGAGAGGTAAGCTCGTTCCGTTAAGGGAAATGTTTTTGAGACCCCTGAACCCGTTCCATCCAACATGTTATCTGCAATAAATTTAGAAGATTCGGGCGAAACGACACTAACGACTCTATTCTTGGGTGCAAAATATGATGCTGCGAAACCCACTAAACTGGAATAGTTCAATTCTTTTTTAGCACCTATTTCAACAGAAGCATAGAGAACAGAGTCCTTAAGGGTGTTGAAGCACTCTTTGGCTTGATCTTTCCCCCCGTGAGACATCCCGCGAGAAAACTTGGCTTTAGCCAGCTCGAACTCAGCCTCAGTGGGTACAAAACCATTTAATTCATTGCTCAAAAAGGATAAGGCGCCTTCCAGGTTATCGGCAAGTCCGGCGACACGGATATATCCAAAATCAGGGCTGAGGTAGATATTATCCATGGGGATCCAGGGATTATCATTGACGGTAAACTTTAAGCCGAACTGTTGACTCAAGGCAACTTTCTCCGTTGTTTTCATCCTTTGACCAAAACAGTCGTGAAGAATCTTGGCAGCATCCGTACCAAATTGAGTCTCATAAGATGACTTATATTTAAAAAGATAATGAACGGCCAACAATTCTGAGGCAGCATTTTGACGGGCAATCAGGCCCATGCCTTTTTCTGAAGCCTGAATCAGGGTGGTCAATATTTCATTATCTACCTGCTTGGTTTCAGCCGAGCCAGCATGGTGAAAAATGACTGCAGGTTGTTTATCAAACCGAAGTTTTTTGAGCACTTTTGCTGCTTGTTTTAGATCAGCACCATCTGGTAGATCCAGAACTCCATCAATACCATAAATCGCAAAATCGAATGCGTTATAGATGCCAAACATGTGTGGCTTTTCAATGTTTTGCAAAAAATCTGTTCTTTCTCTGGTGACCATGGAGGCCAGGGTGGCAGCTGAAACTTTAAGTCTGAGACGCTTATTCATGGCCTGTAATTGACCACTGATTGCCCTTGCGTTTGAATCATCCTTTAATTCGAGCATAAACACGAGATAAGTTGCTATTGGGCTATTGTAAAACTCAAAACCAAGACTTTCCACATCGGGATAGTTTGATGTTAAAGCAGATTCCATCCCGCTTATTTTTTCACTAAGCCCATTCTCCAGCAAAGAGAGAAATCCTTCCTGTTGAACATCAGGAAGACGGTAAACTTGGTGTAGCATATTGGCTTCGCCTGCATAATAGCGATCCAACCAGGCTCCTGAGATGAGGGTATTAATTTTTGGCTTTTCCATTCCGGTTTTTAGGATAGAGTCTTCAGGACGAAAAACTGATCCGGGAGCAGCGGCACCATAGATACGCTTGACTTCCTTGAGCATTTCAGCGCTCTTAAAGTTACCAATCACACTCATCACCATATTGTTCGGCAGGTATGTCGATTTGTAATAATGGTTCACATCATCACGGCTCATGTGTTCAATGGTTGAATATGTTCCCAGGGTGGGCAAGGATAGGGCATGACCACGATAAAATTCTGCAGTCAAATTGTACTCCATTTGAGTTCCTGGCTTGGATAGACTTTGGGCGATCTCCTCTAAAACGATGCCCTTTTCCTTTTTAAATTTATCCTGGGGGAGGATGGAGTTAAACAACATATCCGCTTGAATTTCCATCCCAGCAATATGATGCTCGGCAGGCATAACCATCATGAAATTGGTATAATAGTCCCCCGTATTTGCATTGTTGTAACCACCAATTAGATCGGTGTCATCATAGAGTTCCCGTTGGGTCCGTGTTGTGGTTCCGTTGAAGAGCAAATGTTCCAACATGTGGCTCATACCGCTGGTTTCGTAGGTCTCATAGGCAGAGCCTGTTTTAACCACCACGTTTACACCCACCATGGGGAGCGCCTTATTTTCAATGAGTAAAACTTCCAGCCCATTATTAAGTTTATGGATGCTGACACCTGGCTGGGCAGTCCATCCGGGGATTGTGAGCAGAAATACTGTAAGCAAAGTAAGTGTTTTATTCATTGTTAACTTTCTTCAAAGGGTTTGTGTGCGATCAGGTGAAATTTATTGTGCGCGTAATGTGTTAGGCTTCGACATGCACAGCAAGTGGAACATCCCGCCAAAAACGGGGACAACTATTGCTTTCGGCTTGTCTCCCTGAGGTGTCACGCTGAGCTCGCTTGTCCGAGCGTAGCTCTGAAAGAGTGAGGCTTGATCGAAATGCTCTCGAAGGGTCCAAAACCAGTTTCTAAGTGCGGCTCTAACTTTTCGTTGGTGTTCCATGCAAACAAGTTCTGCGCAGAAAGGGGGTTCGCAAGAATTTCGTGTGATCGATGGTTGAACCAGGCAAAGGTTTTATGGCATCACCAGGCGAGGATTCGAATCCTCATCTGGATTGATGATAAAACCTATTTCAGGGTGATCAGAATCTTTGCATCCATTGCGGCAGGAATGTTAATATCCAGAAGATCGAGAACCGTGACTCCGATATCCGAAAGCACACCATCTAAAAGCTCAACCTTTTGGTCTTTATCCACCGTAATGTAAAATAGTTCTACAGGGTTTAGGCTATGACTGGTTCTTACGGCTCCAGTTTCATAATCGATCATCTGGTCTACATTTCCGTGATCAGCAGTCATTAAAACCTGACCCTTTTGCTCAAGAATTGCAGGAATAATTTGTCCTAAACATTCGTCCAGAATTTCAACGGCCTTGACACCGGCATCAAAGTTCCCTGTGTGTCCGACCATATCACCATTGGCATAATTGACCATAATAAAATCATACTTGTCTGATTTCAATTGTTCCAAAAGCGCTTCGGTCACCTGGTATGCTTCCATCTCAGGGTGATCTGCAAAGCTGGCGGGATCAAATCGTCCCTTAAGCTCAATTCTTTCCTCATTCTCATAGGGTGTCGTGAGTTTGCCATTAAAGAAGCTGGTCACATGTGGAAATTTTTGGGTTTCTGCCATCCGCAATTGAAATAAACCCTCATCGGCAATAAGTTTACCCACTGTGAGTGGAGGTTCTGGGTTGTCACCACCGGCAGCCGCCAAAAGAAAATCATCAAAACCATCGAAGTAGCTGGTCATTCCAGCATAAATAATATCCCGAGCATCTTTTGATGAACCGGGGTAGTCTTTTCCAACAAATGCCATGGTAAGTTGGGTGGCTCGATCCTGGCGATAATTGGTATGTAAGACCACATCCCCATCCTGGATTCCTGTATATCCATCCATCACATGAGGCGGGATATACTCGTCAAACATATCTTCTCCAGACGGGGTTTTATCATTCTCCCAGGATTGTTGAATGGCATCGGCTGCAGAGGTCATGGGTCGGCCGGCGCCGTCAACTAAACAGTCGTAAGCTTGATCCGTAATTTCCCAAATTTTGGCGCGGTCCATCCCGTAGTAGCGACCCATCATGGTGCCAATACTGACGTTATCAATTTCTGAAATAATTTTTTCCAGCTTGCTCAGGTGTTCCAGTGAGCTTCTTGGTGGTGTATCGCGGCCATCGAGAAAAGGATGGACAACAATCTTTCCCTGAGGGTTTTCCTTTGAGGCCTGGCGAATAAATTTAAAGAGATGGTCGAAGTGAGCATGAACCCCTTCATCTTGAAGCAACCCGAGAAGATGGAAGGTAGACCGCCTCTCTCGCCACTTTTCCATCATGGACTGCCACAATTTGCCAGAGTAGATCTCACCATTTTCCAGCTGGTCGTTGATCCGCTTAAGTTCTTGGGTTACAACAGTACCGGCGCCCATACTGAGATGGCCGACTTCACTGGAACCCTGGAAGCCTGCTGGCAAACCAACCGCCTCTCCAGATGCCCCGAGAATACTGCGGGGGTAATTCTTGCGGATTTGATCCAGGTTTGGTGTTTTGGCAGCCAATACGGCGTTGCCTTCTACTTTTTCAGTGTAGCCCACTCCATCAAGAACGATCAGCACAACTGGTTTCATATATTTTGGACTTTCTTTATAATGGCGACGATTTGAATCATCGCTTGCTAAATTAACATGGCTGGAAATTTATGCATTCAAAGGGGTTTTGGAACCGCGAATTTCACGAATTTCGCGAATTTCACGAATTTGTTATATGGATTGGACTTGACCAGGCTGGTCAATACAAGTATCAGACAGAGATTTCAGGACCATATCCCAAGCATTATCAAAATAGGCGAAAGTTTCATTCCATTTTTCACCATCCAGCCAGCCGAGATGATCAAGAACCAGTTCGGTTTGTTCGTTGCCTATCGCTTTGAATTGTAAAACGACCCAAGTTTTGTGATGATGATTGCGTATTTCAGGGATAGTCGGTGGGGCATTCCAGGAAAAGGTCAACATTTGTTCTGGCAGAAAACTTAGAACCTGATTGCCTTCACCCCCTTGCGCGCCTGCTCGTGCATCCAGGAGGAAGAAGATTTCATAAGGACCGACCAAAGCCAGTTCAATTCTATTGTCAACTCCAAAAAAGGTTTTTAAGCCCTCGTGGGTTGTCCACTTCCACCAAATTGTCTTGAGAGGTGCTGAAAGGATGACTGTTTTGTGAATCTTCTTGCTATTCATTTGCCTTTAGAAACAGCCTCTAAAACGGGACTAGCTCAAATTATAAATCTTAGTGTATTTAGCTTCCAGGTAATCCATAAATGGCTGAGCAGAAAGGGGTGCACCGGTAAGATCAACAACAAGTTCTTCGGCTTTTCTACCTCTACCCTTACTGTGAATATTCTCTCTTAGCCATGTCAATAGTGCAGAAAAGTCTCCTCTCCCAAATTGATCCCTTAGACCAGGAACATCCTTTTTTGCCTGATTAAAAAACTGGACACTGTAGAGATTTCCAAGCGTATAGGTCGGGAAATATCCAAAAGCACCAAATGACCAATGGACGTCCTGTAAAACCCCCTCGGCATCATTGGCCGGTTTGATCCCAAAATATTCTTCCATCTTTGCATTCCATAATTCGGGAAGTTCAGCTACTGGAAAATCTTCATTGATTAGCATTTTTTCAATCTCAAAACGCAGCATAATATGGAGGTTGTAAGTGGCCTCATCTGCTTCTACCCTGATCATGCTGGGGCGTACTCTATTCATGGCAGCATGAAACTGGTCACGATCGGTATTGCGCAAAATATCTCTGAATTTGGCTTGCAGCTTAGGGTAGGCGAAGCGCCAGAAATCAGGACTCAAACCAACCAGATTTTCCCATAGGCGGGATTGACTTTCATGAATTCCCAGTGAGATTGCTTGTCCCAGGGGATTTCCGTATTCCTCCAGCGATAAACCCTGCTCATATAGTGCGTGGCCACCTTCATGAAGCGTTCCAAGAAGCGCCATCTTTAAATCATTTTCCCGGAGGCGGGTTGTGGTGCGCACATCCGTCGGGTGGGTACTGGTTGTAAAGGGGTGCGCTGAGCGATCTTGGCGTCCCTTATTCAGGTCAAAGCCAATTGCTTTCAGCATATCCATCCCGAAATTCCACTGGGTATCAATGTCATACTCTTTGGTCAAGACACTTCCATTAACCCGGTGTTTTACTTCCCGGATCTTTTGGATTAACGGCACAAGTCGCACACGGATCTCCTCAAACAGAACGCTCACTTTTTCGGAGGTCATTTCTGGTTCAAACTGATCTAAAAGGCTGTCGTATGGTGTAGCACCTGTGGCAAGATATCCAGCTTTTTCCTGCTGCATCTGGACCATTTTTGTCAGGAATGGCTCGTAAAAGGCAAAATCATTGTCCTTTCGCGCCCGAGCCCAGGCCTGTTGTGAAACAGAAGCATGACGCGCTAGACTTTTGACAAAATCGGCTGGCAAGGTTGCCTGTTGGCGATAGTCACGCCAGATTTCTTTAAGTTGCCGAGTTTCTCGGTCATTAAGTGTCAGGGTTAGTAGCTCGCCAGTTTCTAGATCAATAAGCTCTGATAGGGCACCTTTTAGCGGTTCGCCTACCAACTTTGCATGCATGAGGCCTGTAATGTAAGCAACCTGTTCTGCCCTGGCTGCACCAGCCCCCTCCGGCATATAGGTTTCTTGATCCCAACCTAGCAAAGCTTCAACTCCCTGCAAGTGGCTGGCTTCCAACAATTCCTGAAGAATAATATCCCGTGCTGACATGTCCCGACCCTTTAAAATTCTTTAAATGTTGCCAAAATGGCGAACTGTGTAAAGTAACATTAAATGAACTCTTCGCTAAGCTTCAAATTGATTTCCAGGTCCTTTCCGGCCCCTTCTATAAACATTCTTTTAGCCGCGGATTAACACAGATAAGTGCGGATGTTTATATTTGGGTGCGAAAACTCTGACCCAAAGAACACAAAACAACTTGAGTTTAAGCAATTAATGGAAACATCTCTTAGGGTTTGAACAGGGGAATCTATAATGTTTTGGGGAAGATCTATATTTCACCTCTGGTCAGGGAACGGTCCTGGGACTGAATTGAAGTGGATTTGGCATCAATCCGAGGTTTTAAATATTTATTTATTCGCATAAATCGTGATCTTCGTGTCAAATGATCTTTTCATTTAGGGATTGAGAAATTTAGGGATTGCGCTTTTACTGTGTTTGTTTTGACTTAATTTTCGTGCTATGAATAATACCTCTAAACTCAAAGTTGGATTAATCGGCGCGGGGCATATCGGCCGGTTTCACACGAGGCACCTCAGTCAACATCAGGACTGGGAATGCCTAGGCATCTATGATACTGACCCTGACCGGGCAAAACTTGTTGGAAATGAATTCGGGGTCCCTGTCGCACAGGACCATCTCGCCCTCATTGATCTATGTGATGCGCTTTTTATCACTTGCCCTACAAATCATCACTTTAGCTATGCAAAAACCGCCATTACAGCAGGTAAACACGTATTTATTGAGAAACCTATTACCCTTAGCCTGGATGAAGGTGAAGAACTGGTCTCGCTGGCTGAGCAGGTTGGCGTAAAGATTCAAGTTGGACATGTCGAGCGTTTTAACCCTGCTCTAACTGCCCTGGACGGCATGATCTTAGACCCTCGATTTATAGAAGCGCACAGGCTGGTAAGTTTTGTCCCACGCGGAATTGCTAATCCCGTTGTCCACGAGAATATGATTCACGATATTGATATCATCCTCTCCTTGGTTAAGAGTCCCGTCAAAGATATTCAAGCAAATGGATTGGCCGTTATTTCTCATCTTGCCGATATCGCAAATGCTCGAATCACTTTTGAAAATGGCTGCGTGGCCAATGTTACGGCCAGTCGTATCTCGCTCAACCCCATGCGTAAAATGAGAATCTTTCAAAAAGAACATTACATCACCATTGATTTCCAATCAGGGTCAACTGAAATGTACCGACTGGTGAAAAGTGATTCAAATCTGACAGGCGACAAAGTTATCCCCATGGAGGGATCAGATAAATCCATCATATATACAAACAAAGAGCTTCCGAAACTTGATGCTATGTATGCTGAACAAGCCGCCTTTTCCACAGCCATTCGTCTTGATGAAGTACCTGTTGTCAGTGGACGAGATGGACTTGAAGCTTTGCGAATTGCAGAAATGATTAATCAACTATTGATAGATCAGCAATAATTATTGCCGTGGACCTACAGGACCCTTAAAAATAGCAACTGCACCTAAAAACTTCTTGATCGTATCAGGTGAAATATCTGGTGATCACCATGCCGCCCCTTTGATGTCAGCCATCAAAGAGCATAACCCACTGCACTCCTTTTGGGGTCTGGGTGGGGAAGAAATGATTTCTGAAGGCTTGGAAGCCCTTTACCATGTAAAAGATTTGAGTGTAACGGGTTTTGTTGAAGTTCTTAAACACCTCCCCTTTTTTAAGGAAGTGATGGCCTCCGTCATCGACCAGTGTGAAACACGTAAACCAGATGCCGCTATTCTACTTGATTATCCCGGTTTTAATTTGCGCCTGGGTCTTAAGCTCCAGGCACTGGAAATCCCTGTTTACTATTACATATCCCCCCAAGTTTGGGCCTGGAAAAAGGGCCGTATCAAAACCATGCGGAAATTCATCAGGCATATCTTCGTTATTTTTCCCTTCGAAGAGACCTTCTACCAGGATCAGGGGATTCCGGTTACCTTTGCTGGTCATCCTCTCGTTGAAAAAGATTTTGACCTCCCTGAAAAATCCAGTTTTTTTAATCAATATGACCTGGATGAAACAAAACCTCTAGTGGCATTACTTCCTGGTAGTCGCCGCAATGAGCTCGACCGCCATACAC
>Ga0307987_1001435_pt1 | contig 13094 bp, 10 predicted proteins | sample EllFjometagen181_FD_203157 | JGI IMG/M metagenome (GOLD analysis project Ga0307987, IMG submission 203157) | Marine microbial communities from Ellis Fjord, Antarctic Ocean - #181 | ecosystem: Environmental > Aquatic > Marine > Unclassified | place: Southern Ocean | collected 2014-10-08
TATATGACCCTCTGCTTTCCCGGGCTCTTAAACAGATAAGGACAGCTGTTATGAAAGAGCTTTTAAAATATAAGGACAAACCCATCCTGGACCTGTGCTGCGGGACAGGAGACCAGTTGAAGTTTCTTTCAAAAAATGGGTTTAAAAATTTGCATTGTCTGGATTTGTCGGATTCTATGCTGAAGATTGCCAGGAAAGGCAATTGCCCGATTAAAATATATACTGAAGATGCCACTAAAACAGGCCTTAAGACCGGATCGTTCAATGTAATAATTATTAGCTTAGCCATACATGAAAAAGATAGAAATACGCAGGAAACGATGGTGAACGAAGCACATAGAATTATGAAAAAAAACGGATTGCTGCTAATAGTTGATTTTGTTTTCGATGAAAGGACAATGCTGCCTGGCAAGCTGGGTATTGTTTTAATAGAAAGGATGGCAGGCAAAGCGCATTACAGGAATTTTAGAAGCTATATAAAGAACAATGGGTTGTTAAGCCTTCTAAAACCGGAAAAATTCGAATTTATTAAATCCGAAAGAAAATTTTTTAACGGATTAAGCATTTCGCTTTACAAAAAGAATTAACTTTTGCGTTAGCCCCGACTGAGGATAAGTAAGTATGGAACTTGAAAAATCTGATTTGAATGATTTGAAAAAAGCAAAAAGGATTCTGGAAAATCCAGGTATTGCTGCAAAAATTACTAATTTAATTGGCATTCCTATTGAAAAGGGATTTAACTTATTACCAGACAATTGGAATGAAAAAATTGGTGAAATTACTCAAACAGCCTTAACCAAGGCTGCCCATGCAGCAATTTTCACAATGAAAGATTTGCCGGGTGAAGAAACATCAAATATATGGCATAAATTGGCAGTAGCCACAACAGGTGGTATTGGTGGTTTTTTGGGATTGCCTGCAATGTCAATGGAACTACCTATTTCAACAACAATAATTTTGCGCTCTATAGCTGATATTGCAAGAAGTGAAGAAGAAAACATATATTCAGATGAAACCCAAATAGCATGTATCGAAGTATTTGCTTTAGGGGGGCCGAGTTCGAGTGACGATGCTTCTGAATCTGGATACTTTACAGTGCGTGCAGTCTTAGCACAATCTGTCACAAAAACAGCTGAATATATAGCAGAGAAAGGGCTGACTGAAGAAGGTGCCCCCGCCCTTGTTCGACTAATCATTCGAATTGCTGAGCGTTTTAGTATTCAAGTCACAGAGAAAGCTGCCGCACAGGCAATTCCGGCAATAGGTGCGGTCGGAGGTGCTATTATTAACACCATATTTATTGATCACTTTCAGGATATGGCACGTGGGCATTTTATAGTAAGGCGCCTTGAAAGAAAGTATGGATCGGAAATGATAGAAGAAACTTATAAGAAAATTTAATATGGCTAACCGGCATCCTTCAAAAGTACTTTACACTTTTTTAGGGCATTCCCTGTTTGTAGGAGCTTTTTCCCAAAAGACTGTAAAGTAGTTTTGGGATCATATGAAGGATGCCAACTAACCAAATATTTCTGAAAAGTACTCTGTTCCCTTGGTGGGCCTTCAGCATTATCTGTTGATGCCCTGCATGCCTTGAATAGGGGAGGCCCCCCGTGGGAGTGGCCCGGAGAGCGGTTGAAGAAGATTCTCGTCATCAAATCAGAGGGCGTTAGATTCTATTAGATTGCTGTTGAAACAGCCCGTTCAGCACTGGACAATGCGCCTTCAAGGTAACCGCCCAAATGGTCCGCGGTTTCAGTGCCAGCAAAGATAAGGGTGCCATTCCAGATGTTTGTTTTTCCGCAAGGTGGCTGGTATTCGGGATGATTGTGGACGGCTCGCTGGTCATATTCAGTGGCTGTAAATGCTTCCCTTGCCCAATCCTGATAATAGATACTGATGGGCTGTCCGGCCCCTTGACCGTAAAGAAGGGGTAGCTGGGTGAGGATGGCCTGGATCATGCCGTCTCTATTTTTACGTCGCAATGCCGGGATGCCGATAAATCCGGTCAGCCCATTGGGCCTGTTCGTCTCACTGGATCCGTCATGGATCTCCCCCAGGGGGCCACACAGGCTGAATCCCTGGCCGGAAAGTTCGATTTTCCGCCAATCTGCCTTATCAAACAGGGCAAAGAATTTGGCCTGTCCTGCCATCCAGGTGCTTGATTTTAACATTGCCTGGGTAAGATTGTGGGATAAATCAGGTGTAAACAAAATGGAACTTGCAGCAAGCCGGGGCGGCAAAGCGAGAATGATTCTGGATGCTTTCAGCAGGCACTTGGGTGCCTGGTCATGACGTCCTACTACGACTTGAACCCCCTTGTCCAGTCGTTGGATTTCGCAGACCGGATGATCCAGCCGGATGACATCTTTGGGAATCCGGGTGTAAAGACCATTGACAAGAGAGATCATACCCCCGGTAAGCCGCCATCCGGGCGGATCCATGGGATAACCTGCAATGGTTTCAACATGGCCATCCTTGGCCTGGAATCGGGCCAGGCCTGTTTCAAATTGGGGATATCCTTTAAGGCCCAGTGTCTGTATCAGTGATTTTATCTTTGGGTTGACTCTGGGCCAATACCAGGAGGGTCCCAAGTCAGTAAAAAAGCCTTGATGTTCCGGGCTTAAAATTCTGCCCCCCACACGGGATCGGGCTTCAAGCAAAACAAAGGATTTTTTCTTTGCCGCCAGCAGAAAGGCCGCATAAATTCCGCTGAGGCCGCCCCCAATGATGATGGTATCAACTTCTTTCGTATGCATATCTACTTAGAGTCCTTGTCTTTTCAAATATCTATGAAACCGTTGATTGTTTCACCCCGTTTAAGTACCCACACCTATTTTTTTCGGGGTTGATCATAAGATGGGCCACTATACGGGAGCGAAGTTAACACTCATTGCAAACGCTTGGAGTAATAGTTCTTATTTTTAGATTCTAAAATTTAACCACAAGGTGGCCAACGTTATGATCAAGCCCTGTTTTTCAGTATTCTGTGAATGTAAATCCTTTATATCTCTATGTTTTATCTTAAAAAATATCTGCTCGGGTACTTATGACGGGCTTTTGGAGAAGAATCACGTCCTTTCCAAAAAGATCAAGGGCATACCCGTTGAGATCTGCAAGCCAATGAAATGTTTCTTTTGAAAAAAAGCAAACATGGGTTGGGTCAGTAATATAGTGCCAGCCTGCAAAGGCGTCTTGATCTATTACAAGTTTGGTCATGATGCCAAGCACTCCCCCCGGCATGAGCATGGAAAAAAGGGTGTTGATCACCTCTCCTGGTTGAAAAAGGTGTTCTACAACTTCGCTGCAACTTATGAAATCGTATTCTTTCTGGAGAACGGTGGGGTCGTCAGTATAAAAAATATCATAGAGTGCCATATCATATCCAGCCTCCTCAAACATGATGGAGAGTGTGGGCCCAGGGCCGGACCCGAAATCCAGCCCCTTTGCCCCCGGTTGGACACGTTCGGCAATGGGGTCGAACAGTCGGGATAGAAATTTTCTGTACCCCGGGTCATGGGGGTGGTTCTGGTGAAGGTCATAAATAGCTTTCTCCTTCTCCGGTGTCAGACGCTGCTCTTCAGGAACAAAGACCAGGGCACATTGGGGGCATCTTTTGTATTCACGGCGAGCATCTTTGTGAAACAGGACAGATTTTTCATGATTGCACAGGGGGCAGTTCATTTTCCTCCAGCAGGATACCCCTTCCTATGACAGTTTCAGCTTTGCCCAAAATGGCAGGATAGGGAGAGGTGCATTAAAATGAATGGAAAATACGCTGGAGGGAACTTTCTGTCAAGGAAAAGGGGGTACGAGCGCCTTTGTGGTTGATTTTTCCCTGGAGTCTGGTTATATCTGTCATTTATAAATGTTAATAAGGTCACCATAGCCATAATGATTAGCCTGGTAGAAAAATTAAACCCAACATGGCCAATATGGCCAACGGTTCCACGTGATTTTTGCCCCAACAGGAGGGGAATCTGATGCGTGAAAATCGAATGAATTAAATTTGCCTGATGGATAACGTCCGGCCTAAATAATTAGGAGAATATTGAATGCAGAAATTTGAAACCCCGGTCAATCTGGTGGAACTTTTTGAAAACGGTGTTCGGAGATTTAAAGACAATCCTCTTTTCGGGTTGAAAAACGAATCTAAAACCGAACTTAACTGGATGACATACGGGGATGTGGGCCTGCGCGTTGATAATCTCAGGGGCGGCCTGGTGCAGAAAGGCATTGGTAAAAACGATGTGGTTGGCTTCATTGGAAACAACAGACCTGAATGGGCAATTTGTGCGTTTGCAACATACGGTACCGGTGCCCGCTTTGTCCCTATGTACGAGGCGGAACTGGAAAGCACCTGGGAATATATTATCAAAGACAGTGGCGTTAAGCTGCTAATGGTCTCTAAGCCTGAAATCTATGAAAAAGTAATTAAATTTACCGAAACCATCCCTACTCTTGAGCATGTTTTTGTCATTGAAAGCAATGGTGAAAACTCAATGGCCGAACTGGAAAGCAGTGGTAAAAAAAATCCGGTACCGTCTGTAAATCCGGAAATAGACGACATCGCCACTCTGATTTATACTTCTGGAACCACCGGTGATCCCAAAGGTGTGCTGTTGTCCCACGGGAATTTTACCTCCAATGCCGTGGGTGGTAACCGGATATTTCAGGATGTTTTAGATGAAAATGCCCGCAGTATTTCTATTTTACCCTGGGCACATTCATACGGCCAGACGGCTGAACTAAATAATTGGATGCTGGTGGGCGGTTCCATTGGATTTATGGAATCTGTGGCCACGTTGGGGGACGATATGGCACTGATCAAGCCCACATTCATGATTGCAGTGCCCCGGGTGTTTAATAAAATTTATGATGGCCTGTGGACAAAAATGAATGAAACCGGGGGGGCTGCCAAGGCATTGTTTGAAATGGGCGTAAATAGCGCTAAAAAGAAGCGAGAACTGGCAGCAGAAGGCAAATCCTGTGTTATGGTTAACTTGAAGGTCGCACTGGCAGATAAAATCGTGTTTAAAAAAATACGGGGCAAATTTGGTGGCCGCTTAGAAGGTGCACTCACTGCCAGCGCCCTGATGAATGTCGATATTTCAAATTTTTTTACCGACATCGGAATTCCCGTGTTTGACTGTTACGGATTGAGTGAAACTTCTCCGGCGGTTAGCATGAATGGTTTTTCTGCTTTTAAAACCGGCAGCGTTGGCCGAGTCATCGATGGTGTTAAGGTTGTCATTGATCAATCCGTTGTGGAAGAGGGCCGTGATGACGGAGAAATTGTTGTCTACGGCCCCAACGTCATGCAGGGGTATCACAACAAACCGGAAGAGACCTGGTCCACCATGACTGCCGACGGCGGTTTTAAAACAGGAGACCTGGGCCGGATAGATGAAGAGGGTTACCTTTTTATTACCGGCCGGATCAAGGAACAATACAAGCTGCAAAACGGAAAATACGTTTTCCCGGGTGCCATTGAAGAAGACATCCGCCTGCTGCCGAATGTGTCCAATGCCATGCTGTCCGGTGAAGGTAAGGGTTACAATGTCTGCCTGGTCATTCCCGATTTTAAAGTACTAACCCAATACGCTGAACAAAACGGTTTGCCAACCGATCCAAAACAGCTGATTGAAAACGAGCAGGTAAAAAATATGATGTCCGCTGAAATAACCGCATCCTTGAAAAATAAATACGGCGGATACGAAATCCCCAAAAAATTTATTTTCATTGCGGAAGACTTTACCATTGAAAACAACATGCTCACTCAGACAATGAAATTAAAACGGCGGGTGGTATCTGATAAGTATAATCAGGCAATGGAAGAGCTGTACAAATAGACCTGAATTTTTTATAGAATAGGAAGATCCATGATTCCGATACCGTCCGCTACGCGCCGTAGCTGTGAAGCCCCGGCAGGAGATTAACACCAAAGTAGGTAAAAATCACCGCAGCAAATCCAATAATGGAAAGGAAAGCGATTCTTTTTCCCTGCCAGCCGCGCATGAAACGGGCATGGATCGGTATGGCATATATAAACCAGGTGATCAGCGACCAAGTTTCCTTGGGATCCCAGCCCCAATACCTACCCCAGGCAGAGTTGGCCCAGACAGCACCTGTAATGATACCCAGTGAGAGAAATAAAAAGCCAAATGTTATCATCTGATGGTTTAGCTCATCAATGTGCTCAAGGTCCGGAAAGGCCTGGGTTATGCTCTTTTTACCGGCATTCGCCTTGAGCAGAAACATGATGCCAAGGGCAAAGGCAAGGGCAAAGGCGGCATAGCCCACAAAGCAGGCCATCACATGCACAGACAGCCAGTTGCTTTTGAGTGCAGGCATAAGGGGTCTTATCTGAACCCCCATGTCTGGAGACAGGGAGGCGTAAGCCAGGCATAAAAATCCCAGGGGCAAGGCAAATGCCCCTAGAGTGCGGGCTTTATATCTAAATTCGATGAACAGATAAATCACCACAATGGTCAGGGCATAAAATACCAGGGACTCATATAGATTTGAAAGGGGAATTCGGCCAAACCCGGCCGCGTAGGAATCCTGCCACCTCAGTATAAAGCCTGTAATATTACCGGTAACCCCGGCAAGGGTCACCCAGAGAGCAAGCTTGCCCGGCAACGGTTTTTTGAAAATTAATGCCGTGATATAAAAGAACGCAGCCAGTCCGTAAATAAATGTCGTGACGGATAAAACATGTGAGCTGTTCATGAAAATTCCTTGTGCTTAAGAGACGAGATTATTGGGTTTTTGGGAGCAGAGATGGCAAATATTCGAGTTAGTAATGTAAATGTTTAGACAGTGCCCCATATTCGTCTATTTGGGACTGCGTAGCACATGCTAATGCTATGTGAGCAGGCCAAAATAGGTGAAGATGGGGTGCTGGCCGAATATCTACCGGAGCTGTTCTGATATCTGTTTGACCATCACTCGTATCCCCAGTTTGTTTTTGTTTGAAGCGCCTGATACGGTTATATGGGTTCCGGCCTCGTCTTTTGTCACCGCGATGAATATTTTTTTATGGGACATGAAAAAAGAGATGAAACAGCCTGCAAGCAACATAAGAAATCCCGTGTAAACAAGCCATACCCCTGGATCTTTGGTGACTGCAACTCCTGTGTAAAACTGTTTTTCCTGCTTTGCTATACCCAGTATCCACTCTCCCTTTCTCATTTTGTCATAGGAGGGAAATCGAGTGGGCAGTGCCACCTCCACGGGCACTTTACCCGCTTGTGTAATCTCGCATATATAGGTTTTTCCCACTTCCCGGCCCATGAGTGTGTATTTGTTCTTGACCGCTTTGAGGGTTAGAGACTTTACGCCATCGGGGAATGGAATCGTCTTACCCCTTTCGATTTTAACTTGGGTCACTTCTCCCGTGACCTCGTTGGTTAAATTCAGAATCTTTGTCCTGGCAGGAACGGTGCCATAGCTTGATTGATACAGGGTGAATCCCTTGTATGTTAAGGGATCATTCACGATGATATCCTTTTCTACAACCGCTTTACCATTTTCCAGGATAGCCAGGCTGGATCGGTACTCTTTGACGGCACCGGTGTTGTAATAGGCGATATTAAAATCATTGCATTGGATTTCAAAGCCAAGGGGAACGCTGATGCCACTGTTTCTCAGCTGAACGGCTCCAACGGATTTTCCCTCTGGGATATTCACATAGGCATCGATACCAAATAAAGACCCAAGGAGCGCTCCAAACAGCAGCACAATAATGCCCAGATGAGTGCCGTAAAAGGAGAGGCGGGTCCAGGCCCCTTTTTCTGCAAAGGTGGAAAACCCACTTTGATCTTCTCTCATGTGAACTTCTTTAAAGATTTTTGAAAGCTTTTTTTCAACGGCATCCTTTACCTCTTCCACGGGTTTTTCAGAACTAAGCTCCTGACGAATGCCCAGTGGTTTGAATGCTGGTTTTTTTTTAAACACCATGGCCAGGGTGCCAGAAAGCCTGCTCAGGGAACAGACCAGGATATTCCCAGCCAGGGTAATTATCAGTATCCGGTACCACCAGGAGTTGTACATGTTGAAAAGATCAAATACGCTAAAGAATCTGAAAAAAAACGCTCCGTAGGCGTTGATGTAATCCGTTGCATGTTGATTCTGGGGAATCAGAGTGCCGAAAATAGAGGTGAATGCCAGCATGGCAAGGGTTGCCACCGTGAGTTTGACGGATACAAAAAAATTCCAGACATGGCCACCAGCACCACCGGGCCTTGAAATGTTTCCCATGATTTCTCCTGTATTATTGCTCTGGATGATCTGTGTAGTGGGTGATTAACTCCTCAACGGTCTGGTCAGTTCCTGCCATGGCCAGGGGATTGATCTCCAACAGCTGTTTCCAGACCTTGATGGCCTCTTCTTTTTTATTGAGATCATTGACAAGGACGATCCCCTTGTTCATATAAGCCACTTCAAATTTCGAATCCATTGCCAGTGCTCGATCAAAGGATTTGACAGCCATTTGAGGTTGTTTGTTTCTTCGGTACATGACACCCAGATCACAGAGAATCAAAGGGGTTTCAGATCCCGTCTCCATGGCCTTGGAATAGCTGTTGATGGCCTTTTTGTATTGATCCGTGTCAAAATAGATATTGCCAAGTTTTACCCAGGAGTCGGTGTCCTTTGGATTTGCCTCAACCATGGATTCCAGTTGCGCCGCCATTTTACCAAAATTTTTTCCTGGAGTTGATTCCATGCCCCCGGATGGGCTGGTTTTAATAATGGTCATGGCAACCCCACCGGTAAAACCAACTGCGAGAATAATCAATGTGCAAAGCACGGCAGATGTCCGGGTTAAAATGATTTGATCCTTCTTCCTCTTACCCATGGAGCACTCCCTCATCTTAAGATAAATTGTTTTGATAACCGGCCTTTATTGCCGAAAATCATTATTGGGTTTATATATATGGGTAACATTACAAGAACCTTTCATTACCATTACATTTCAGTAATGTTTGCATCGCAGGTTGACAATTTTTCATTTGACTCCCACAATCAAGGATCTTCGGAAATTCTATGATTCGATGTGTGTTTGCCGTAAAGAAACTATTTTTAAAAACCTCTCTTGCTAAGGGACTTTATAAGAATGAAATCACCCGCTTTTGCATGCAGAATTAGCGGATAGTCAATATGGAGTTATTAATATTGGGTAGATTGTTTTCTAAAATTTCCTAAGGATATGGAATGAAATTGTTGATTGTAGAGGATGACCATGAGATTGCCGGTTTTATTAAAAAAGGCTTTATCCAGGAAGGGTTTGCCGTGGACCATGCAGCTGATGGAGAGGAGGGACTGGCCCTGGCATTGATGGAACCATATGATGCGGCCATCATTGATTTGATGCTGCCTAAATTGAGTGGCATTTCCATCATAGAGACTTTGCGAAAACGGCATATCAACCTACCCGTTCTCATCCTGAGTGCCCGGCGTTCGCTGGATGACCGGGTCCGGGGTATTCAAAAGGGGGGGGATGATTACCTGGTCAAGCCCTTTGCCTTTTCTGAACTTTTGGTGAGAATACAGGCTTTGATCCGCAGGTCCAGCGGTATCACCGAGGCCTCTGGGCTCTGTGTGGGGGATCTTTCCCTGGATCTGTTGACCCGGAAGGTCGTAAGAGACGGAGTCTCTATTGATCTTCAGCCCCGGGAGTTTTCTTTGTTGGAATATATGATGCGGAATGTGGACCGCCCCGTTTCCAAAACCATGATTCTGGAAAAAATATGGGATTTCCATTTCGATCCCCAGACCAATGTGGTGGATGTTCTGGTGTGCAGACTCAGGAACAAGGTAGACAAGGGATTTTCCGATAAATTAATTCACACTATCCGCGGACTGGGCTATGTCTTTAAAACAGACGATTAATCTTAAAATGAGATTTAACCTGTTAAGGAAGATCAGATTTCCGGAAACCATTGGCGCAAAAGTAGCCCTTTGGTACGCCGGTTTCTTTATTTTAAGTTCGTCCCTGCTGTTTCTTTTTGCCTATTATTACTTCTCTTCAATTCTGGTGAAGCAAGACCGTGGGGAGGTGATGATGGAACTTACGGAGATATCTTCCATATACAAAATAGGGGGCATTCAGGCGATTGAAATTTTTCTCCAGGACAATGCCACCGCCCGCAGGGCAAACCCTTTGTTTCTAAGGATTGCCACTGCCCAAAATAAAACCATCCATCTCTTTTCGCCCGAACAGTGGGAGGATTTTGACATCTCCCTGCTGGAGAAAAAAAACTTTTGCAATACCGTGTGCAGCCATACCTGGGTTCAACTCTCCTCTAATAATGGGGATTATGTGCTGGATATCAAATCCACTCCGCTGACCAAGGGACACTGGGTCCAGTTGGGCATGAGCAGTCAGGGCCGGGAAAAGGTGCTCCGGCAGTTCCACAGGATCTTTATGGTGGTGATGGTCCCACTGTTCATCCTGGGGCTGGGTGGTGGACTTCTTCTCTCCAGAAGAACGCTCCAACCCCTTCGTCACATGATCAATACGGTACGCTCCATCGATATCACCAAGGAGAGGACTACGTTGCCTCGCACCATGACTGGGGATGAACTGGATGAACTGGCAGGCCTTTTTAACGCAATGCTTGAAAATATTCACCGGCTGGTGGGGGGGATGAAAAATGCCCTGGACAACGTGGCCCATGATCTGAGAACTCCCATGACCCGACTCAGGAATTTTGCAGAGATGGCACTGCGTGAAAAAGAGGATGCAAATCTCTTGAGATCGGCCCTTGCAAAGGGCGTTGAAGAATCTGACAATATTATTAGAATGCTCAACACTCTGATGGACATATCCGAGGCGGAAACAGGCTCCATGAACCTTAATATCAAACGGACAAATATTTCAAACATCATAACTAATATTGTCGATATGTATCAATTCGTCGCAGAAGAAAAAGGGGTGGAGGTTCTGCTTTCGGTGGGAGATGAGCTGTGGGTGGATGTGGATGCCAGTCGAATCGGCCAGGTCCTTGCAAATATTGTGGACAATGCCATCAAGTTCACCCCTGCTGGCGGACGGATGAGCCTGGAAGGCTTGGAGAGCCATGCCCATGTGATCATCAAAGTGCGGGATACGGGTTCAGGCATCCCCCCCGAAGACGCTTCCCAAATTTGGCATCGACTCTATCGGGGAGATGCAAGCCGCAGTGAAAAAGGACTTGGCCTGGGACTCAGCCTTGTCAAGGGGATCATTAATGCCCACAGAGGCCGCATCGAATTAGAAAGCAACCCCGGAGGGGGATCTGTGTTTGTGATTTATCTATTAAAAAATCTGACATGTTATGGAGTCATTCTTCCAAGAGTGTAAAGTACTTTTGGGGTGATATAAAGGATGTCTAAATATGCAGCTTTTTGTGAGCATATGACCGTATCTGTGGATAGTCGCTTAATGCAAAAAAAATGCCAATAAATAAATAAAAAATATTTGGTCCTTGACTTTATTCCATATTACTATACCTTATTAATAGTAGTGCAGATATAAAGGATGCGCAAAAATTCCCTCTTAAGGTGTATATCCCCGATACGCAAATGCGGTTTGCCCCCAAAGTTAGAAACCTTTATTTTTAAGAAAATCTGTCAATCGCCCAAGAAATTTCATCTCCAAAAGAGATGTTTATTTTTTGCGTCCATTAATCTTTAATATTAGGAGGCCCATGATACCAGAAACGAAATCCTTTCCCCAAAAACGCATAACAACCGCCCTGCTGCTGGCCGCTGGCACAGGGAGTCGCCTGCTCCCCCTTACGAAAAAATCACCTAAATGCCTCACCCTTGTAAATGAAACTTCCATATTGGAACGGTTGGTCAAAAGCCTGAACCAAAATGGTTTCAAACGATTGGTTGTGGTTACCGGTCACCTGGAAGACTGTATTCGTAATTTTCTGGACAAACGGGCTGGCAATCTTACCATTGAGTATATTTTCAGTCCCTTATACAAAACAACAAATAATATATACTCCCTATGGATGGCCAGAGACGTTATTAATGAACCTTTTGTACTCATTGAAAGTGATCTTGTTTTTGACCCCTCCTTACTAAAGGAGATGGTTTACCCGGACAGGATTGCCATCGCTAAAATGCAGCCATGGTTGAACGGCTCGACCGTAACAATTAATACATCAAGCGCCATTAATGCATTCCACAGCGATGGGGTAGAAGGGTCCGGTCCCACTCGTTATAAGACGGTAAATATATACAGTCTTTCCGTCTCCTCCTGGTATCGGGTTATTGAAAAACTGAATCAATATATTCTGGCAGGCAAAGTTAATGAGTATTATGAAGCGGTGTTCAGGCAATTGGTGATTGAAAAAAGACTATCCCTTGAGGCGGTCTTTTTTGACCATAAGCCATGGTATGAAATTGACACCGCAGAAGATCTTGCATCCGCTGAAAGATTGTTTCCATCAAAGGTCCGTCTACCCTTTGATATTTTAGGCAAAAATTATTTTAAAAAGACAGATCGACCTCTCCGGAAAAAAACTTTGCAGGGAGGCCTTTATGCCCATCCCTCAGTATAACACTCCAGCGGAGAAATATGACTATGTTGAAGGTCAACATGGCGGATATTATCGCCACGATTTTATTGATCATGCATATTTATATAACCTTTATTTCCCACCGGAAGAGGTGTTTAGCGGTTTTAAAAACAAAATTCATGAACTTGTCCTGAACTATCCGGTTGCCCAGGATGTTCTGGCGAATCTGGTGGGTAACCTTATTGATCAGCCGCCGGAGCGCATTGTTGTTGGTAATGGTGCTGCAGAGCTTATCAAAATCGTCTCGGGGCAGATTTCAAACAGGCTCATCGTTCCGGTGCCGTCATTCAATGAATATGTGAATGCCGCGCCAAAGGGCGGTGCCATAGAGTTTCCCCTTGAATGGCCCTCTTTCCAGCTGGATGTAGACAAATTCGCAGTCCAAGCCATTAAAGCCAAAGCAGATATTGCAGTTGTGGTCACACCGAACAACCCGACCTCCATCGCCGTTCCCAAACAGGATCTGGTGCGCCTGGCAAAGAAACTGGCCGATCATGACTGTCTGCTGATTATTGATGA
>Ga0307987_1001436_pt1 | contig 13093 bp, 20 predicted proteins | sample EllFjometagen181_FD_203157 | JGI IMG/M metagenome (GOLD analysis project Ga0307987, IMG submission 203157) | Marine microbial communities from Ellis Fjord, Antarctic Ocean - #181 | ecosystem: Environmental > Aquatic > Marine > Unclassified | place: Southern Ocean | collected 2014-10-08
AAGAATGCTATGATGAGATTTCAGTAGCTAAGGATGGGAGTATTGACTACGTGAGCCATCTAATAACACCAGAAGGAGTTGAATAATGACACTAGTAGAGCTAAATAAGATTAAAGCACTAGCTAACATGGTTAGTGCAATGTATAAGAAGGATAAACACCTAATTCTTCAACGTATGGGAGACTCCATTGGTGAATCATGTATCTATTTACATGAACCAACTAAGCAGTGTTTTCTCGGCGATATAAAGGGTAACTTCCACAGTGTTGTTACCTATAAAGCATGGGAGAAACTAGTTGTATATGGTGTTCATTTACCCTGTTGCGTAGCTATTCCAGCTGATAGGTTAGAACTGGTAGAGCTTAACTGGAAATTAGAGGAGAACCACTTTATGAAGAACGACGAGTTTAGTGAATATGAGTTTCTAGGTAAAGCAAAGGCTAGGGTATTCTCATGGATAGACTAATAATATTAGATACTGAAACAACTGGGTTAGGTAGAGAGGATAAGATTATTCAACTAGCTTATTGTTATCATGATTTAGATGATACTCAATTTATCCAAACCATGAGTGATCCACAATGTGTTATTAAGCCAGAGGCAATGGCAACACACCATATAACACCAGAGATGTTAACAGGAGCACAGCCATTAGAGGACACACAAGAGTTTCAGATGTTAAGAGAGCTAATGACTAGTGATTATTATTTAGTAGCTCATAATGCTCAATTTGACATTCAGCAACTAAAGAAGTATAACCTTAATATGGGAAACTATAAATTAATAGATACCTTGAAGGTCATGAGAGCTTTGTTACCAATTAACAGGCACGATTTACAGTATGTCAGATATTATCTAAAATTATACGAGAAAGAAGCAGAGTTCAGAGCTAAGCATAAAATAGATAATATTACAGCTCATGATGCAATGGGTGATGTTATAGTATGCTATATGATTATAGATAGATTGTTGAACAGCACCAAGCGAAGCTATACCTTAGAAGAGCTACACCAGATAACAGTTGCACCTGTAACAGATGTTATAATGAAGTTCGGTAAACATAAAGGTAGTAAAATAAGTGAAATATTAAAGAGTGATAGAGGCTACCTGGAGTGGATTATAAAAGGAATGGATAACCTAGACCCTGAAACCAAGGAAGCTACAATATATCAATTAGCTAGATAGGAGAATAAGATGAAAAGAAAAGTTTATGCAGGACCAGTATTTGTTAATTTCGCAGAGAATATCAGAGTGATTATAGACTATGTTGGGAAAGAGGTAGAGTCAACAACTGTTGAGTTGTTACCACAGTTTAATAAGGGTGATTGTTATGTTCAATACTTTCCAGGTGGAAATATGTCCAACAGTCCAGAAACAGATGTACTAAAATTAATCAAGAATAAAGGAGAGTAGAATTATGGCAAATAAATATGCACAAGGTTATGCGAAGAACACAGGAAGTAGCACAGAGAAATGTCCGATAGGAATGCACGAAGCTATGTGTATTGAGATTGTAGAATTAGGTGAAAAGACAGGTCAATTTGGCAAGAAGTACTGGTATAACTTTGCTTTTGAGGTATTCAATGAAAAGAATCCAGATACACCATTTGTTATTAGCACCAAACTTACACTTTCACTTTATGAAAAGAGTGGTTTAGCTGTGATGTTGAAGTCCTGGAGAGGTAAAGCATTCACAAATGAAGAAGTAAAAGAGTACGAGCAAGATATTGATAAGCTATTTAAAAAAGTTATTGGTGTTGGCTGTACTCTCAATGTGATTGAAGCAGAGAATAAGAAAGGTGGAGACCCTTATCATAATATTGGTAATGTTCTACCCCTCAAACAGGCTAATTGGTTCACACCAGTTAAAGAGCCACTCTTCTTTAATCTAACTGATGACCTACCTACAAACCTAGAGAAACAGAAACAACTTTCTACGCTCCCTAGGTGGATAGTTAAGATTATGTTTGATGAACACACGACAGTTCAGCAGATTTATGCAGAAGCTAATAAACAATGTCCAACAAGTGAACAGATGTTGAACATGTTAGCTGGTGATAGTCCAAAACCTCAATCACAGGGTGCACCAACTCCAACTGATGATGTTGACTCGGACGTTCCATTTTAAGATGTAGGTGTCTTTTGGTAGTTAGACTATAAAGAAACTACCAACAACTAATAAGGAGTATATTATGAATCAAATTAAAGCAATGACAGATACTGAATACAGAGCACACACCTCAATCGCCAATAGTGACCTTTCTTACATCCTACAGGGTCAACACCACTTCTTACACTATAAACAACAAGGAAGCCACTCAACCCCTGCTATGCTCATTGGAACAACGTATCATCACAATGTACTTGAACCAGCTGAACAGATGAAAGGTATTACTTCTGATACTAAGTTTATAGAATCACATCCAGAACTACTTAAGAATGGTAAGATTAGTAGAAATGCTAAAGCCTATCAGGAGTGGAAGAAAATGACTATAGCATTAGGTGATGAAATCGTGAAAGATGAAGATATTAAGATTATAGCTGAAATGACAACAAGTTCACGGGCTCATACATGGTTAATTAAAATGTTATCTCATCCAAATGGAATGAATGAAAAAGCATTCTTCTTTGAACTATATGGTGTACCATGTAAAGCTAAACTTGATCATTTCCATGAAGATGAACTATGCAACATCGTAATAGACTTGAAGTCCACCGAGGACTGCTCAATAGACAACATCATGAAATCTATTAACAAGTACCACTATTACAGGCAAGATGCTTTTTATTCAGAAGCAGCAACTGCACAAAATGGTAAGCCTACACTTTATTACTTTGCATTTCAAGAGAAAACTTACCCATTTGGTATGCGTGTTGTTCAGTTAGGTACTAAGTATAAAGAAGTTGGTAATCGTGAGATAGCGACTGCACTAGAGAAGTATAAGAACTTTCCAGCTGAACCACCCAAACACCCTTATGGTGATAGCTTTGAAGTATTAAGCTGTCCTAACTGGTTAAGCAGAGAAGAGGGGGAGGAGTAATGTCAAATGATGTAAAAGATAAAAAAGCTGTAACTGTTCAGTTTGATATGCCTGAATTACCACCTGAATATATACCACCTAATAGGAAGGAACGTAGACGTAGAGGAATGTATAAAAAAGCAATAGACCGTAGAGCTAAAAAGGAGCAAAAGAACAATGGAAAATAATAACGACTTAACATATAAAGTACAGGGTATAACAGTGGAGAATTTCAAAGGTTTAACTAATATAGAGATTGAATTGAACGGTGAACATAAGACTTTCATAGGTATGAATGGAGCAGGTAAGACATCTATCATTCAAGCTATGGTTATGGGTATCACAGGTGAACAAATTAAGTCAAATGGTAAGAAGCTAAATAAGAAGGATTACTTTAACCTTATCAGCAATGGAGCCACTAGTTCTAATATAGATACTAGATTAGTAGAAATAGAAACTGGTAAAATTGTAGTAATGAAGCGAAAAGTAAACAAGACTTCCGAGAAACTTCTTAGTATAACCTATGAAGATGGAACCCCAGTTAAGCATGATATATTTAATAACCTAGTGAGCCAGTTCAGTATTGACCTAGGCAACTTCTTTACACTATCAGCTAAACAACAGGCACAGTACTTTGGGATAGACACAGATATTTATGATAAAGCTATCCTAGTAGCTAAAGAGTCTGTCAAAGATGCTAATAAGGATAAACTAACCTCATCTAATAAATTAAAAGCATTAGGTAATCCAGAACCAGTTGAAAAGGCTAGTTCAGTAGCTATCATGGCAGAGATTGAGTTGATTAATGAGCATAATGCTAAGCGTGTTGAGGTTTCTACATGGTTTAAGAATAAGAAAGCTGAATTAGATAGTCTTAATAAGCTAGACCAAGCTAACAGGAAAGAAGAAGATGAGTTGATAGAGAAGTTAAACGCTTTAAAGATTAAAATAGTTGAAACAGGTGAACAGGCTTTAGAGTTGGATAAGTTTATTAATACTAAACAAGCTGATGCTGATAAGAAAGGTGTGTTAGTTATTAAAAGTACAGATGATGCTAAAAAGAAACTTTCAGAAGTTGATTATATTAATAGTAAAGCTCATGAGTATAAAGTGTTCACAGAGACACAAAAAGAGCTAACCTCTGCAGGTTTAGTATGGACTACCACTAAAGACACTCTTTCACAGAAGGAGGCTGAAAAGGTAGCTTATTTGAAGTCTGTTGATGTTCCAGCTGAAATAGGGTTTGATGATAATGGTGGACTACTCTTTAAGGGTAAGGAACTAGATGAAACTAACCTTAACCGTGCTCAATTACTTTTAGCTATTATAGCTATCTGTAGAAAGCAAGAAGTAGGACTTAAAACATTCTTCATCAAAAACATTAATCTCTTTGATAAATCTACCCTTGAAAAAGTTGCATCACTTGGATGGCAAATCATAGGTGAAATGGTTTATAGTGTACCAGCTGATAGCATGGGAGCTATTTACATTAAGGAGTCTGAAATAGTAGATAGTCTAGAAAAGAAGTCAGAACAAATAGCAACAAATAAATCTATTTTCGAGTAGATATTAACACTCCTCATCTTGGCACGGTGGGGATAGTTAATAACTAACAAAAGGAGTATAGAATGATTACAGCTAAACTACTAATTGAAAATGTAATAATTCATAGTGGGTATCAAAAACAATACTATGAAGAATGTCAAACCAACGAGAATACGATAGGTGAGCTATTATCTAAACATATAGCTTGTACCTATGCAAAATCAGATAAAGGTGAAGCTTTCTTATTGTGGTGTAGTACCAACAATGCTAATCCTAAGGAAGAGCTTAGAATACTATTAAAAGAACGTTACTCTATCAAATACAACTGTGGGAACCACCAGTGTAGGTTTAAGGAACAATGCTCAACCTTTAATACTAAGAGTTGGCAGGGTGTGATACCACCTACACCAGTTGAAGCACTAGCATGTTCATACTTTAAAAGTAAAGAGGAGGTAAAAAATGATAATATTTGAATGCGTAAATGAAAGATGTGAACTTAGAGATAATTGCATGGTTTATCACAATAGACAGCAAATGACTAAGGGTGATATTCATATAACAGTTGAACCACCTACACCAGTTGAAGCACTAGCATGTGAGTACTACAAGAGCAAGGAGATGTTATAATGAAATTAATCAAAGTTAATCGCACACTCATGGATACAGAAAGTGTTGTGTTTATTAATCCTAATAACATATTAGTTATTGAGGAGACTAGAGATATAGGGTGTGATGTCATAATGGTAGGGCAATACTCAATACACCTGTCCCAACTAGAACGTGTTGACTTTATGCACCAGTTAGAAGGTAAACCAGTTGTAAAGAAAACAGATAAGCTACTTTATGTTGTTGATAGGGTCATAGGTTATCTCAACACAGTAATGAACACTAAATACTCCCCACGCTCTCATATTGATAAGTTATCTAAAATAATAAGCAAATATAGAGATACTAATAATTCATCAGCAGAAAGGCAGTTTTATTATGATGCAAAGTTGATTATAGATTATTACTCTGTAGAATGGGATAATGAGAAGATGAGACAATATATAAATCCTGTTAGTTTATTTGTACCTACTAAGTTCTTTGATAAGCTAGAAATAGCTAAGAATAATAACCCTAAAGATGGAGACTCACTAGGTGATGTCCAGATATGTCAGTAAGTGACAGTATACTATATCAACTAGGCAACAAGCAGGAAAAGGGTAGTGGTAAGATAATCTATGAAACTTGCCCTTTCTGTGAAGGTGGAGACCACCAGGACAAGTGGTCATTTGTTGTATTTGTAAAAGAACCCTTTAAAGACTCCTATTACTCCTGTCAAAGGGGTAAGTGTGGAGCAAAGGGTAATATCAGACAACTAGTTGAACATGTAACAGGGGATAAACCAACGTACGAGCATAAAAAGGAGGTAGTTATCTCTAAACCTAAAGTAAAGCCTAAAGTGGAACTACTACCCCTTAACGAGGTTCAGAAATCATATATGACCAAGAGGGGATTAAAGCAGGAGACCTGGGAACATTTCAGAATAGCAAGTAAAGCTTTTGGCAATGAACAACTACTAGCTTTTCCATTCTACAAGGATAGTGAGCTTACTTTCTTAAAATATAGAAAGGCAGGTAAAATACCTAAGGGTGAACCTAAGATGAGAGCTGAAGCTGGCACACAGCCTATTCTATTCAACATGGAGAAACACCATGATAGCATAATAATCTGCGAGGGTGAGTTTGACTCTATGATAGTTTGGCAAGTACTCCATGAGAAACATGATGTAGTATCTATTCCAATAGGTTCACAGGGCTTCACGTGGTTAGAAGAATGCTATGATTACCTAATGTCATATAAGAAGTTTTACCTCTGGGGAGATGCTGATGAGCCTGGACAGAAGTTCAACGAGGAACTAGCTAAGAAGCTAGGTAAAGAATTTTGTTATAGAGTTGGTCACCTACCTGATCCAGCATTTCCATCTAAGACACTCAAGGATCCTAACCTAATACACTTTTATCATGGTAATGGTGGTATAGCTGATTGTTTAGGTAAAGCTGAACAAATGGGTGAGGGTATGTGGATTCCAGTTTCATCTATACCTTATGTATCACTTATAAATGAAGAGAGCATTAGAAGTAGAATTAAAGTCATTAATTCCTGTTTCGGTGGTTATGTGTTTGGTGAGTGGTACTTAATAACAGGTTATCGTGGTCATGGCAAGTCTAGTTTTGCCTTTGGAGAGGTTCTCTATATGCTTTCATGTGGTATTAAGGTAGCTGTGTTTAGTGGTGAGCAGAGGCGTCAACAGTTCAGAAGGTGGTTACAAGCAATGGCGTTTGGTGATAAGGCTAAGTTTGTTCATAGTCCACGTAGAAATAAGGATGTATCAGTAGCTACGCCAGAACAGATAGAGGTATTTAACAAGTGGTTAGACAATAACCTTATATTCTATAACACGGAAAGTTACTCTAAGAAGTCAGAAGATATATCTGATGCAGTAGAATACGCTTATAAAAGATTGAATATTAAAGTGTTCCTAATAGATAACCTAATGACAGTTGAGTTTGGTGGTTACGAAAGTGAGAGTAAAGATGCAGTTAGGTTTTTAGAGAACATAAAAGCTGTTACTGAAAAGTACGAGCTTATCTCATTAATAATAGCTCATCCACGTAAGAAGCAACAAGATGATGGTAATGATTTAATTATTCCAACACTAGATAGTATTAAGGGTCTAGGGGATATAGGCAATCTAGCACAGAATGTCTTTGTAGTCCAGAAACTAAATGATAAAATGAGAAAAGGTTTTATTAATAGATTTAGAAATATGGAAGCTAAAATAAATAAAGCTAAATCAGTTATCAGAAGTCTTAAGGAGAGAGAAACAGGAGCAGATGGTATAACAGATTTCCTAGGGTTCAACACAGGAACTAGGAGATTTTATGACATAGATGAAAATGGTGATGAGATTAAAAACATGTTAAATAGCTATAAATTTCCATGGGAGGAAGTAGATGAGTAAGACTAATATTAAGAACCCTGCAGGACTGAACTATAAGGGTGATACTTTCAAGAATGATTCAGAGCTAGGCTTTGCTAAATGGTTAGATAGAATGATGGGCTGGGGCTTCGTTACTTCATGGAGCTATGAGAGTGTTACCTTTCAGTTGATGCCACGTAGAGAGCTTACAGATGGTTTATTAGTTAAAACTATTAGACCATGTTCATACACTCCCGACTTCGTGGTTACACTAGGTGAGAACTGGTTAGCAACTGGTATCAACTGGGTAACTTCATCTGATAAGAAAGTATATATTGAAACAAAGGGTAGTAGGAAGTCAAGAGGATATAATGAGACTTATCTAAAAACTAAAATACTCTATGATAAGCATGAGATATATACCAACATAGTAGTGTATAAAGAGCTATATGGTAAGACCTTTACAGTTACACCTGGTGAAGCAGGTCATAAGAAGTTTAAACGTTCAGAGTGGTGGATTAGTAGAATACTAAAGAAGAAAACTAAAAATAAATATTTTAATAAATGTATGTATTTTGGAGGTAATGATGATTAAGTGTCATGGTGGAAGATATAGGATACCTACTAGAAGAAATAAAATAACCCTTTGGGATTTAATAAGTAGATTAGCCAAGGTACACAAATATACTCTTTTTGGACAAGAGCAGTGGAAGTCGGTAACAGTTAATAAGAATTATCTCATCAGCTCCTATGGTAGGGTTTTATTACTTAACATCTATCCAAGTGGAAATTGGTTACCAGAAGGAGTCAAGATGATACGTGAGAAGTCAATTAGAGAAGGTTTTAATCTTAGAGATGATAAAGGTAACCGTGTTCATTTGCGTAGGTGGGATTGTGTAAGAGATGCTTTTGGTATTGAGAGGCTATATGAATTAGCTAATTTATACGAAGAACTCATGGTCATAGAAGAAGATGAGCTTAGAGGATGTATTACCTTTGAAAAGAGATATGTAGAAATGCTAACAAGGGAAGTAAAATGAATGTTTTCATATTGATTATGATACCTATACTCACAGGTATATTAGGATATTGTATATGCTACAGAAAAGTTAAAACTAAGAATAAAGAAATAGATTTTTATGTGAACAAGCTGTCTAGGGTTGGTATTGAACTAGGTACAGCTAAAACTAACCTACATAGGATGCAAAATAAATAAGGAGTAAACTATGTCAGAAATAGAGAGACTTAAAATAGAGCTTATAAAAGCCATGAGAGAGGTAGATAGACTAGCTAAAGCAGTAGGTATTAAACCTAATGACAAGGGTGTTTATATTGGAGCTGATGAGATACTGAATAACCTTAGGGATGATACAGATAGAACAGTAATAGTATCAGAACCAAGTGGACTGTATGAAGCTATTAGATATGGTGATATGTGTATCAAGAAGAAAGATAAAGATATTACATGGGAGCACTATGATATAAAAGAACAGCCAGACATGGGTAAGCTATTTGAGGAGAAGTTAACTTTTGAGATGCTAAGAATACTATTATGGAAGACTAATGTTTCTAAAGGATGGGATAAAGTAGAACACTCACCACTTGAAGCTATTGCACTCATGCACACAGAGCTATCAGAAGCAGTAGAAGCTATTAGAAATGGAGAAGAGTACTACTGGGTAGATGATACAAATAAACCACAGGGTATAGCTACTGAACTAGTTGACTGTATGATTAGGTTAATAAACTATTTCACCAGTCAAGGGTGGGATATGGTAGACATCATATTGAAAAAGAATAAGTATAATGAGACTAGAGAAATGTTACATGGGAAAGTTAAATAGTATAAAAGGAGTTATGAGATGAATATGTATTTAATCATTGGTGTGAGTATTATTGTAGTGATGATAATTTGGATTAGTTATTTGGTGAATAATATAAAGGGGTTAAAGAATATTAATAGTGAAAACATCCTTTCGTCAAACAAGAAGATGACAAAGTTGATAGTTGAAAAATGTTCACTAGAAACAGGAAAGGACTCCCTTAATGGTATTATAATGAAAGAGAAAGAGGAGAACAAAAGATTAATTGGTAGAATAAAGAAAGAGGAGAATAATAATACAAACCACCAGTCAACCATTGATAGGCTTAACCAGCAATGCAAGGTAGATAAGAAAAGGTTAGCCAAGATAGAAGGGTGGAACTTTAAACAGAAAGCCACCCTACTGAACAAGGATGAAACTATTAAGAATATGCAAGATAGTTATGATGCTTTACAGGAAGAGAATGATAAAACAAAAAAAACAATGGAGAAAACTCTCTTTGTTAACTCTGCACTTATTACTAATAAGGAGGTAATGAGAAAGCAGGCAAAGAACCTTAAGAAGAGGGTGGATAAGGCTGTCGAAAAAGCAATAGTCTTCGGTATATCTCCAACAACTAAAACACCTCCTATGACAGATGGAGCTGTTACAACAAGCAAGGATAAGCCTATTGATGATGGCTTACCTATTAAATAACTTAACTCCGTAACATAGAATACCCCCTTAGACAGCCTAACAAGGTTATCCGAGGGGGTTATTTTTTTGCCTACAAGTTATTTACTATTTTCCTTATTGTCTCCAGTTGGAGCTGTGAAGTCTATCCCTAGGCCCCTCTTCTCTATAAACTTTTGAGCTGTGTCATTAACAATTACATCTGCTTCTTCACTACGATTAATCATTTCAAGAGCATAGCTACCACTAACTGATACTTCTGACTTATCTTTATAGTTATGATGTTGTTTAAGAAACAAGGCAAGGGACTTAGGATCGCCATCTCTCATTTTGTACGATACCTGTTCAATTTGATACGCACATATATTGCTTAATCTTTCAAAGTAAGCTAAAACAGCTTCACTTGCATTAGGCTGCATCCTACCAGCATACTGATAGAATAAATCCATGCTACAATGTAGAGCTATGCAAATACCTGGCACACAGAGTATGTCCTTACTATCTTCATCTTGACAGCTAGCTAGGTAGTCTATAAATTCGATAGTGTTTATATCTTTAAGGCTTCTAAATTTTAATCCACTTGTTGCCATCTTATACCTCCTAAATTAGTAATGTTGGTGCCTGTTCAATAGATGAAATAGAGAAAACTGGTATAGGTACTATATTACTCCCCCCACCATCAACGTTAAATATTGTAAATACTAAATCAAACAAACCATTCCAATTTGCATCAATTTTGAGTACCAGGAATCCTTTGATAGTGTTAGCGACGAATGAACCAGCAAAAGGTTGACCTACGGCAAGGCTTTTTTTGGCATATCTTTCCCCACCTTCATCTACCTGTTCCCATAATTCAATAATTGAGAAAGGTCTATAGTAGGTACCACCATAATCCTGTTCACAATTAATCATATAATTTAGGCTAGATACACCATTAGGAATAGTAATACTATAGGGAATTAATAAATCAGCATCATTTTCGATACGTGCATAATCAGCAGAATCTAGTCCTGGTATGGTAATGGGGTCACCACCGTAATCACTAACCGTGAGATGTTCGATTGATGTCAATAAAACACCTACTGGAACATTATCACCTGTTATAATAGTAAACGGGGGAGACTCTCTTAATCCACCTACTGCATCATATACCTCTATAGCATAAGAACCAGGCTCAATCGCAGATATATCTGTTGCAGTATAAGTAACTTTTACAGAATAATCAGGATCACTAGAACCAACATATCCTGCATCACTAATAGCTACACTAAACCCAGGCAAATTAAAACTAGGGTCAATAGCTGGTTTAGAGCCTGCTCCAAGCTCTGTTTGTATGTGTGATAGCTTTAAATGCTTATCAAGGTCTATATAATCACCACCTGTGATAGCTGTAACACCAAGAAAATCTGCTCCATCCTCTACATCATCAAGATTATACACCTCTACATAAAAAGTGTCTCCTACGTTCTCAATAGTTATATTATTATTAGAGATAGCTGATCCATCTATTTTAATTTTAAAAGTAGGAAGATTATTTTTGATAGCTATATCAAGTGACAACTCTGGGCTTAGCTGTGGAGTACCTGGTGTATTATCCTTAGCTTGAATAATTACTGTTTCGGTGTATATACCAATATTAGCATTATTCTCATCAGCTGTCCATTCTAAGGTATCTACAAGCAGGGGAATACTAAACCCTACTCGCATAGGAACTGATTGTTTGTTTGAAGTTATACCTTCTATAGGTGCAAGATTTGTAAAAGGAACACGTAAATTATAATCAAATAAAGTAACAATACCAGCACCTAAATTTGTGGTCGTTAGCGTAAGGCTATCACTTCTACCTATGTTGTTCTTATACTCATCAAGGTCGGCATCATAAAAGACACCACTCATTATCTCTATAGTTGCTTCTGGAATATTCTCCCGTACTATGTCTTTATAAAATATTTCAGCCATGTTATCCTCTCTGGTTATTGTGGGGTTACTTGAGTCGTTAGATGAAAAGGGAATAAGAAAAAATTTGTATCGTCAACACCATCCACATTGACCTTCAATCCATCATCAAGCCAAACAAGATAGCGTCTTTGCATATTAATATATTGCTCTGTAACAGTAGCTAGTATCAAAGCATACATCCTTTCAGTTGTCTGGTTACCAACTAGATTAGAAGTAATAGTTGTAATACCAGTGGAAGGGGAAAACTGTAGAGAAATACCAACATCTGTTGATTGCATATATACTACAGAATCATATATTTTAGAGTAAACTAATTCTATAAGATTTTTAAAGATATATAACTTCTTTTTCTTTGCAAGAGCCTCTGCCTTAGTAAAATCTGTCTCAAAGTCATCTATATCTATTCTTATAAATCTATTTTTAATATCAGAATCTCCCTCTACCTCCTCTGTGTATTCATAGAAAGGACTTGTATTTCCTATTAAGCTCCAGTTAAGAGCTTCTAAACACTCCCATGCTCTTAATTGTGTCGCACCATAACTGTATCCACGTTGTTCTGTTGTTATTTTTATTCTTTCTGCCATCTTATACCTCCTATAGGTTTATGTGAAATAGCTTCTCTATGCTCCATTCTATACCCCTTGAAAGAGCAATGAAACAAGCTACTACAAATGTTAGCCATGAGAGCTTCACTTTGTTATTTAATACAGAGTTCTTATTCTTTTTAATATTATATCTTTTCATGAACTCATCACAACGTAGTCCTATTGACACCTCTATCTCTTTAGTAGTAGGATGTGTAGCTCTACATTGATGAGCTTGTTTACTGATTTTGTTATCCATTACTATGTCATAGTTACTCATGTAACCCTCTATCTTAGTAATCTTGATATTCATTTCAGCCATGCTAGCCATTAAGGTAAGCATCATTTCTAATTCTTTTGAGTTATCCACGAATCCCCCTGTTAGTAATGAGAGTATAGGTGAACCTATCATAGCCTGTAACTTTTATAGATTGATTTAATATTGCCATGAGATACTCATACCCCCATGGGTCTTGTATTACCTGACAGCCAGCTGATATGCCACCTATCTTAGTAGCGTAGCTA
>Ga0307987_1001437_pt1 | contig 13076 bp, 9 predicted proteins | sample EllFjometagen181_FD_203157 | JGI IMG/M metagenome (GOLD analysis project Ga0307987, IMG submission 203157) | Marine microbial communities from Ellis Fjord, Antarctic Ocean - #181 | ecosystem: Environmental > Aquatic > Marine > Unclassified | place: Southern Ocean | collected 2014-10-08
TCCTGCTCCTGGCCGTCACCGGCTGCACGCAGGAGCAGCTCGAAGCTCTGCTCTTCGACACCTACCTGGTGAAGCTCGAGGCCGAGCCTGCAGACGTCGTCACCACGGTCAACAACATCGCCACGGTGTTCGATCTCGAGCCCATCCATATCTTCGAGCAGGCCACCCAGGGCTTCCAGGTGGATCTGCCCATCGGCGTCGCTGACGAGATCGCCTCATGGGACGAGGTCCAGTACGTGGTCATCGACAACCCCGACTCCTACGCCCCGCCCCCCGACTGGGAAGAGCCTGAATTAGGCGACGGCGAGGTCCCCGGCGGCATCGAGCGCATCGGCGGCGCGGTCACCAACGTCGACTTCAGCGGCACCGCCGTGGCGATCATCGACACCGGCGTCGATCTCGATCATCCCGATCTGAACGTCGTTGGCGGCTACGACGCGGTGGGCGACGCAGTGGGCACCGACAACAGCGGCGACGACGGCCACGGCCACGGCACCCACGTGGCCGGCACCATCGGCGCCATCGCCGACGGCGAGGGGGTCGCGGGCGTAGCTCCGGGCATCGACATCTACGCCGTGCGCGTGCTGGACGACGACGGCGCGGGCACCTACGGCAACATCATCGCGGGCCTCGAGTGGGTGATCACTCAGCAGGACATCCGCGTGGTCAACATGTCTCTGGGCGGAGCGGGTGACCCCTCGAGCAACACCATGCTCGAGGACGCCATCCAGGCCGTGATCGATGCGGGCATCGTGGTCGTCATCGCCGCAGGCAACGACGCCACCGACACCTCCGGCTTCATCCCCGCCGGCTATGATCTGGGCATCGTGGTCAGCGCCTACGACAGCTACGGTGGCGACAACGGCTTCGCCTACTTCTCGAACTACGGCGACGCCGTGGACATCGCCGCACCGGGCATGACCATCACCTCCACCTACCCTGACGGCGACTATGCCGCGCTGTCGGGCACCTCCATGGCCGCCCCCCACGTGGCTGGCGCCGCGGCAGCCTACCTGGCCAAGTACCCCACGCTCAGCCCTGCCGAGGTGCTCAGCGACATCCTGACCACCGCCGAAGACGGCTTCACCGGCCAAGGCGGAGACTACCCCGAGCCCCTCATCGACGTGGCGGCACTGGTCGGGAACTAGACGCGGTATAGATCGTACGCAGAGCCGCAGAGGGAAGGAGAAGCGGGAGGCCCTATCCGACGGTGGAGCTTCGCATGCAACGCCCCAGGCCGCCGATGCGTCGGCTGTCTCCCGGTAGCTCTGTAGCTCTGTAGCTCTGCAGCTCTCTGCGCCTCCGCGTCCGAGCGTGAGGCCTCGTCCGGGTGGCCAACCGTGTACCCGGTGCCTAGCTTCTGAACGTACGTGGGCCCCTGAGCGGATAGGCTTCTTGGACGGTGACCCATCGGCCGTTTCCAGGAGTTTGGCATGAAGTTCGATCGATTTACGGTCAAGGCCCGCGAAGTCATCCACGACGCTCAGAACCTCGCTGGCAAGATGGGGAATCCCGAGATTCGGCCCCATCACTTTCTCACGGTGCTGCTCACCCAGGATGGGGGCATCGCGCCCCGCATCCTGCAGACCATCGGCGCGGACGTCATGGGCCTCACCCGCGGCGCCGCCAAGCAGCTCGACGAGCTGTCCAAGGTCAGCGGAGGCACCAAGGCGCGCCTGTCCCGCCAGGCCAACGAGCTCATCGATCACGCCGAGAAGGGTGCCCGAGAGCTGGGCGACACCCACGTGGCCACCGAGATGCTCCTGGTGGCCATCGAGGCCACCGACGACAAACCCAGCCAGCTGCTCAAAGACTACGGCGTCACCCGCCAGCGCCTGCTCGAGGCCATCCACTCGGTGCGCGGCGGGCGTGGGGTCAAGGGCGAAGACGCCGAAGGCAGCTACGAAGCCCTGGACAAGTACACCCGCGACATGACCCAGCAGGCCCGGGACAACAAGCTCGACCCGGTCATCGGCCGCGACACCGAGATCCGACGCGCCCTGCAGGTGCTCGCCCGACGCACCAAGAACAACCCTGTGCTCATCGGCGACCCCGGCGTGGGCAAGACCGCCCTCGTCGAAGGCATCGCCCAGCGCATCGCCAAGAACGACGTGCCCGAGTCCCTCCAAGGCAAGCGTCTGCTGGCTTTGGACCTCGCCGCCATCATCGCCGGCGCCAAGTACCGCGGCGAGTTCGAAGAGCGCCTCAAGGCCGTACTCGAGGAGATCGAGAACTCCCAGGGCAACATCATCCTGTTCATCGACGAGCTGCACACCATCGTCAACGCCGGCGGCTCCGGCGGCGCCATGGACGCCGGCAACATGATCAAGCCGGCCCTGGCCCGGGGCGAGCTGCGCTGCATCGGCGCCACCACGGTGGACGAGTACCGCAAGCATCTCGAGAAGGACAAAGCCCTCGAGCGCCGCTTCCAGCCCGTGATGATCGAGGAACCCACGGTCACCGACACCATCCGTATCCTCCGGGGTATCAAGGAGCGCTACGAGACCCACCACGGCATCCGCATCACCGACGACGCCATCGTGGCCGCGGCCACCATGTCCGACCGCTACATCGCCGACCGCCACCAGCCGGACAAGGCCATCGACCTCATCGACGAAGCCGCCAGCCGCGTGCGCATGGAGATCGAGAGCATCCCCCAGCCCATCGACACCCTCGAGCGGGCCATCGCCGGCCTGAGGGTCGAGCTGCAGGCCCTCAACCGCGAAAAGGACGACGACAACGCCCGTCAGCGGGCCAACCAGATCGACAAGGACATCACCGGCAAGGAAGAAGAAGCGCTGAAGCTCCGCAATCGCTGGGAACAAGAACGCGCGGCCCTCGAGGCCATCAGCGAACTCAAGGAGCGCCTGGACCAGCTGCGCCACGAAGGTGAGACCGCCCAGCGGTCGGCCAACTACGAGCGCGCCAGCCAGGTGTTCTACGGCGAGATCCCCGGCATCCAGGACGCCCTGAAAGAACGCCAAGCCGCCTTGGACGAGCTGCAAAAGGACGGCGCCATCCTGCGCGAAGAGGTCAGCGACGACGACATCGCCGTGGTGGTCTCCGCCTGGACCGGCGTGCCGGTGACCAAGCTCGTGGAGAGCGAGCAGGCCAAGCTGCTGCTGATGGAAGACCGCATCCACGAACGCCTGGTGGGCCAGGCCGAAGCCGTCACCGCCGTGGCCAACGCCGTGCGGCGCTCCCGCGCCGGCCTGCAGGACCCCAACCGCCCCATCGGCAGCTTCATCTTCCTGGGCCCCACGGGCGTAGGCAAGACCGAGCTGGCCCGAGCATTGGCCGAGTTTCTGTTTGACGACGACAAGAACCTCATCCGCATCGACATGTCCGAGTACCAGGAGAAGCACACGGTGGCCCGCCTCATCGGCGCCCCTCCGGGCTACGTCGGCTACGACGAGGGCGGCCAGCTCACCGAAGCCGTGCGCCGCCGGCCCTACTCGGTGGTGCTGTTCGACGAGATCGAGAAGGCTCACGCCGACATCTTCAACGTCCTGCTCCAGGTGCTCGACGACGGGCGCCTGACCGACAGCAAGGGCCGCACGGTGGACTTCAAGAACGTCGTGCTGCTCATGACCTCGAACGTCGGTTCCCGCCAGATCCTTGCAGGCACCGAGCAGGGTCTCGAGCAAGGCCAGATCGACGCCATGGTCCAGGAAGAGATGCGCAAGACCTTCCGCCCGGAGTTCCTCAACCGGGTCGACGAGATCACCACCTTCCACGCCCTGCGCTACGAGCACATGGACGCCATCCTCACCATCCAGCTGCGACACATCCGCAAGCTGCTGGATGCTCGGCAGCTGAACTTCGAGATCACGCCCGCCGCACGCAAGGCCTTGTGCGACGCCGGCTTCGACCCCCTGTACGGTGCCCGACCCCTCAAACGCGCCATCCAGCAGTACTGCATGAACCCCATGTCCCGGGCCATCGTGGCTGGAGACTTCGGCCCCCGCGACACCATCGCGGTGGACGTGCAGGACGAACAGCTGATGTTCGCACGCATCCCGGCCCCACCCCAGGAAGAAGAGGACATGGGCTACGACGGCCCCCCCCTGAAGTCTATCTAGCCGAGCCCTGCCCCACCGTGCCCACGGTGAACGAAAGATCGCCCCTGCCCCTGTACGCCCGGGGCGCTATGGGCTCCCCATGACCCACGCCGATCGTCCCGCCACCGCCCCGATCCTCTACGCCGCGTTTCTGTGGTGGGTGGCGGTGATCTCGGTCCAGGCCCTGCTGGATCTGGTGGGTACCGGTATGTACCTGGGGCTGCTGTACAACGGCGCCACCGCCACCACCCTCTTCACCTTCACGGCGGGACAGCAGGCCCTGTCCCTGATGCTCCTCTGGGTGGGCTTCGCCGCGGCGCTGCGCCCGGGAGCCCTCGAGCCCAGCCCCATCGCCCGCCATGGTGGCGTGCTGGCCGGGGCCCTGCTGCTGATGCTCGGCAGCCTGGTGGTGGCCATCGTCATGCCCGCCATGCGCTTCGCCCTGTTCGCCCAGGAAGCGGTGCTCGAAGACATCGCCATGGTCGCCCAGGCCCAGCAGTACATGCTGGGGGTCCACCACGTGGTGCTGGCCCTGACCTACGCCCTGGTGATGGGCCTGCTGTGGCTACGGGTGAACAACCAGGGTGAAGCCTAGCCCCGCAACGCCAGCAGCCCGCGCAGCAGGCCGTCGAGCTCAGCCAGGGGCAGCATGTTCGAGCCATCGCAGGGGGCCCGGTCCGGGTCGGGGTGCACCTCGAGGAACAGGGCATCGATTCCCACCGCCACCGCGGCGCGCGCCAGGGTGGGCACCATGTCCCGCAGTCCGCCGGTGCTGGCGCCACCCGTGGGGGGTTGCTGGCAGGCGTGGGTGGCGTCCATGCAGACCGGGGCGCCCAGTCCGCGCAGGATGGGCAGCCCGCGGTAGTCCACCACCAAGTCGCCGTGGCCGAAGCTGGTACCTCGTTCGGTGAGGACCACGCCGGACGCCCCGGAGACCCGGAGCTTGTCCACCACCGCCCCCATGGCCTGGGGCGCCATGAACTGGCCCTTCTTGACGTTGACGGGTCGCCCCGTCTCGGCGCAAGCCACCAGCAGATCGGTCTGGCGACACAGGAACGCCGGCACCTGCAGCAGGTCCACCACAGCCGCGATGGCGGCGGCCTGATGGGGATGATGCACGTCGGTGGTCAGCGGCAGGCCCGTGGCAGCACCCACGGCCGCCAGGACCTCGAGCCCGGCGTCGAGCCCCGGGCCCCGGTAGGCTGCGATGGAGCTGCGATTGGCCTTGTCGAAGCTGGCCTTGAAGACCAGGGGCAGGTTCAGAGCGGCGGTGATGTCTGCCAAACGATGGGCGATGTCGAGGGTCGCGGCGCGGCTCTCGATGACGCATGGACCAGCGATGAGCACCAGATCAGGGCCGCCGATGGTGACTGGGCCGACCTGGACGGGATGGATGTTCATGGCTCCAGTCTATCCCAGGCCCGCTTGCACAAGATCGTGAATGCGCACCAGGCCGACCACGCGTTCGTCGTCGTCAAGGACGGGCAGCACGGCGATCTGGCTGGGGCGTTCTTCCATGAGCCGCAGGGCGTCACCGATGGGGGCCGACGCCCGCACCGCGACGGGGCGGACCGTGGCGATGGCCTGGGCCTGCAGGGCCAGAACGTTGTCACCGTGCCGAGCCACCGCACGACGCAGATCGCCGTCGGTGACGATGCCGCAGAGCCTGTCATCGCGCACCAGCAGCACCGCCCCCAGGCCACACTTGGACAGGGCCGAGAGCAAATCAGGCATGGGCAGCGCAGGCGAGACCGCCGGGGGCGGATGCATCACCCGGGACACCGGGATGCTGCGAGCGCGGCCGATGGCGCCCGCGGGATGCTCGGGTTGGCCGGAGGGTCCCACAGCCAGCGCCAGGGCGTCGGCCACCGCCACAGCAGCGAGGAAGCTGGCGCTGGGAGGCGCGCCTTGGGGATCGGGGACCTGGCCACAGGCGAGCACCGCCGCCGCCGCACGCCCCAGACGACTCCCAGGCCGAGCGGTGAGGACCACCACCGGGCAAGGTGCCCCCAGGGCCATGGCGACCACCTCGTCGCTCTCGCCCGAACGGCTGATCAAGACCAACAGGTCGGCGTCCTGCAGCAGGGCGCCTTCGCCGTGGGCAGCGGCGCCAGGATCGAGGAAGCAGGCCCTACGCCCCTGGGTGTTCAGGGTGGCCGCGAGCTTACGCGCCACCAGGCTGCTCTTGCCGGCCCCGGAGCACACCACCAAGCCACGGCAGTCGGCCAACAGCGTGGCCGCCCCAGGAAGCCCCTGGGCACATGCGGCGCTGGCCTCTCTGAGTGCGTGGACGAAGTGATCGAAGAGCGCTACCGAGTCCATGGCCTCGCCCGTTCCGCGGGTGCTCGAGGCACCTATCTCGCGCAGGGAGGTTAAGCTTTGGTCGTTGGTGACTCTTTCTTGAGTTACTATTGACCCAGGAGATCGTCATGCCCTCGATGAACCGACCCATGCTCCTGCTCGCCTGCCTGCCCTTGCTGGGCTGCCCGCCAGAGTACGAACCCGCAGCCCAGACGCGGGTGCTCACCACCGAGCCCATGCTGGATGCCGGCGCGGTGGCCGTGGGCGATCGCCTCACCCTGGGTCTCGAGCTGCGATCCCAAGGCGCGGCGCCGGTCACCATCACCGACATCAGCATCGAACACGACGGCGACGACGAGCCCTTCGTGCTGCTGCCATGGGACGACGGCACCGGCCGCCTCGAGTTGTCCAGGGGCAGCGAATCCGCGCCCACCATCGCCGTGGCCCAGATCAGCTACCGCCCCGAGAGCGCGGGCACCCACCGCGGGCTGCTCACCGTCACCTCCACCGACACCCAGGTGGACGGCGGTCAGTGGCACGTGGCCCTCCGGGGCTTGGCCATGCTCCCCTGTGCCTCCGTCAGCCCCGTGCACCACGACTTCGGCCCACGCACGGCGGGCAGCTACACTACCGCCGAGCTCGGGATCGCCAACTGTGGCCAGGTGGAGCTCACCATCAGCGGCTACGACCTGGCCGACTCCGGCACCTTCACCGTGCTCACCCCCGACCCCATCTACGTGCAGCCCGGTACCACCCAGGCCATCGACCTGGCCTGGGTACCGTCCGACATCCAGCCCGACGCCACCACCCTCACCCTGCAGAGCAACGCCCCGGACCACCCCCTCGAGGTGGCGCTCATGGGCAACGACTGCGAACACTCCGCCCATCCCGGCTGGGATGACGACGGCGACGGCTGGTTCGCCTGCGCGGGAGACTGCGACGACGGCGACCCACTGGTGAGCCCCTCGGCCCCAGAGCTTGGCAACGGGGTGGACGACGACTGCGATGGCGAGATCGACGAACCCGCCAACCCCACCAGCAGCGACGACGACGGCGACGGCTGGTCCGAGAACGAAGGCGACTGCGACGACGCCAGCTCCGCCGTCCACCCCGACGCCGACGAGACCCCCGACGGCATCGACCAGGACTGCAACGGCGACGTCGACGACCAGACCGAGCGCTTCGACGACGACGAAGACGGCTTCTCGGAGATCGAGGGCGACTGCGACGACGACGACGACGGCATCTACCCGGGCGCCTTCGAGTCCCGATCAGGGGTGGACGACGACTGCGATGGCCTGCTGGACGAAGGCACGCTGGCCTTCGATGACGACGGCGACGGCTGGTCCGAAGACGGCGGCGACTGCGACGACGACGATCCCTGGACCCACCCCGACGGCCTGGAAGACTGCGACGACATCGACAACGACTGCGACGGTGAGACCGACGAGAGCGAAGCCTGCGCCTATCTCTCCGAGCGCACCATCGACACCGGCATCGGTCAGCCCACGAGCTGCAGCAGCGCCCCCGCGGGCCCCAAGGCGGCCCTGCTGCTGGCGCTGCTGGGCTTGGTGGGGATCACCCGTAAGGACATCCCCTGGCTGGTCTCGGTCACCGCTCCGGCCACCCAGCGAAAAGTCCTGGTTGAACCAAGAGTCAATTTCCGGGGAGCCTCCGGCGACCCGGCGCGCCCATAAGGCGCGGGGAGGGGGGCGCGATAGCGGTCTGGGGGGAGGCAGCCTCCCCCCACCAGTGAGCAAGGCCGGGGTTGTCGTACGGGCCTGCTGGCCCGAACGATGACCATGGCCCCCTGGCCCATGTAGGGCGGCGCACCCGCGCTACATCCCGAAGCCGCTGGACAGGTAGACGATGACCCGACCGGCGTGGATGTTGGCGTCGGTGGTGTCGTCCCAGCCCAAGGCGGAGATGGCGATGTCGTTGACGTCGTCACCGTCGAAGTCGGCCACCAGGATGTCGGTGGCGAATGCGTCGTCACTGTCGCTACCCTCGAAGCCCATCAAAGATGCGGACTCGATGTCGGACTCGGTGTTCAGCAGCGCTCCGGACACCAGGTAGGTGCGGCCCACGTCGAAGGAACCACCACCGGGCTCGGAGACCAGCAGGTCCTCGTAGCCGTCGCCGTCGATGTCACCCGCGGACTCGATCTGGATGCCAAGTTCGCCGTCGTCGAAGGTGCCATAGATGTGCCCGCCCGCGTCGGTGGTGTCAAAGGAACCACCGCCCGCGAACAGGGACGTGGACGCGAAGAAGGTGTACAGACCGCCGCCGTTGTCGGCGCCGGCGTCGTCGAGCACCGCGGAGATGACCGTGTCGTCGTTGCCGTCGGCGTCAAAGTCGCCCTGGGCGGCGTGCCAGCCGAACATGGTGTCGGACACACCGGCGATGGTGGCGTAGGCCGCCTCCGCGAGGGTGGTGTCGTCCAGGGAGTTCAGGTCGCTGACGAGCAGCGCCTGGCCCTCCTTGCTCCAGTTGTCCAGCATGTAGAAGCCGGTGTCGGCCGAGTCGGGGATCACGCTGGACGAATAGTAGGCTTCACCCACGAACATGTCGCTCAGGCCATCGCCATCGATGTCCTGCAACACTCGCACATGGGCCAGCGAGAACGCCTGGGAGCCTTCGACCCAGGTCTCGATGTACTCGGCCGCCTCGAGGGAGCCGGAGTACACACCACCGGGCACCACCAGCAGGTCGGCGTCCGCGAAGACGGTGGCCGATCCCCACTCGATGACAACCTCGGAGGCGCCGTCACCGTCGAGATCGCCCACGTCCCAGGTGGATGAGTACACCGTGGGCTCGCCCGAGGGGACTTCCATGGCCAGGACGAGCTCAGCGTCGGCCTGGTTGTCGGTCAGGGCCGGGTCCAGGGCGTTGCCGTCTCCGTAGTAGATCAGCAGCCCAAACTCGGTCTGGTAGGTGGAGTAGTTGATCTCGCCGCGGTCGGTGACCACGTCCATGTGCCCGTCGCCGTCCACATCGGTACAGGCCACGTCGAAGCCGATGAAATCGGTGCCGCTGCCCACGATGAGGGTGTCGGCGTCGTCGAGCACCATGCCGCCAGTCCAGATGCCGGCGCCGTTGCCGTACCAGATACCCACGGCCCCGCCGTAGCTGTTGGAGAAGGGCGCACCGATGAGGATGTCGTCCAGGCCGTCCTCGTCGAGGTCGCAGGCGTCCATGCCGTAGCCCAGCAGGTCGTAGAAGTAGCCGCTGGTGCTATCGCCATCCCAGACACCGTCGAAGGTGGGCTCGGCAGCATCGAGCTCGTAGTAGGCGCCCACGTCGTCGCCGCTGCAGTCGGCGTCCAGGCCGTCGTTCCACCAGTCCCAGGCTCCGGGGTGGATGGTGGGATCGGCGTCGTCACAGTCATCGCCGCCATGGTCGGCGTCGTGGTAGCCGTCGCCGTCGGCGTCAGCGGAGTCGCCGTCCTGGCAGTCGTTGTCGATGCCATCGAAGGGGACCTCGCTCTGGGCCGGGTTCACGTCGGCGTTGCTGTCATCGCAGTCGTTGCCGCCGGCTTCTTCGGCGATGAAGCCGTCGCCGTCGGCGTCGGTGACATCCGCGCCGTCGCAGTCCTGGTCCACGCCGTCGTAGGGGATCTCGGCGGCGCCGGGGTAGCTGGCACCGTCGGCGTCGTCGCAGTCGTCGCCGTAGCTGCACTCGTACTCGCTGTAGTGGCCGTCGCCGTCGGCGTCGAAGTCCTCGTCGATCTCTTCGTCGCAGTCGTTGTCGATCTCATCGCACTCTTCGGCGGCGTCGGGATTCACGCGGTAGTCGTTGTCGTCGCAGTCCACGTTGTTGAGGAACCCGTCGTTGTCCTCGTCCACCCACTCGGTGTCGGGGGCGGTGTCGTCCGGGGTGGTCTCGGGGGGGGCGGTGTCGTCCTTGACGGGCTCGTCGTCGCCGCAGGCAGTGAGACCGAGGCCGAGGCCGAGGACAAGGCAGAGCAGCCGATGGTTCATGGTTCCTCCGTGGGGCTGGAGGAAGACGATACCACGACTTCAGCCGGTGTTGGCCTCTACTCGCCGTTGCCCAGGGGCGGGATTCCCACTTCGATGCGACGACCCTTGGCGGTGATGACCACCCAGTCGTCGTAGCGCTGGGGCTGGTAGTGCCCGTCCACCACCACGGGGTTGCCACGGCTGTCGGTCTGCAGCACGGGGCGGTTCTTCTCGCCTGTGGCGATCTTGTCGTCGTGGCGCTCGGACTGGACGTTCAGGTTGACCCAGCCCGCCAGCCAGTGATGCACAGCCATGTCGCCGGTGCGCAGCCCCGACAGGCCGTTGGCGTTCACGGAGAACTGAAGCTGTGACTTCAGCCGCATCTTCTTGCTGTCGGTCTTCTCATCCCGTACCCGGTTCTTGCGGTCCACCTTGTAGGGATCCGAGCTCAGGCGGGAGTCGAGCACCTTCTGAGTGGAGCCAGGCAGCTGGATGTCCCGGTAACCATCGCGACCGAAGTCGAAGTGGAACGTGACCTTGCCCTTGGCCGCCTCGACCCGGTTCAGCGCTTCGAGGGGCAGGAAGTCGAGGGACACGTCGTACTTGGCGAACATCGCCCGCACGTTGTCGCCGCTGAGGGTGCGCGCCTGACCGTCGGCCAGCAGGCCGAAGAAGCCCATGATGCCCCGGCCGCTCTTCTGCACCTCGGAAAAGGCGCGCTCGAGGTCGGCGGCGCTCAGCTCGCCCGACGGTAGCACCCACTGTTCCGCGGCGATGCCCTGGGTGTCGGCAGCGGCCTGCAGGTCGTCGATGACGCAGGCGCCGCTCGAAGGGTTGCAGGGGTCCTTGGCCAGCGCCGCCGGCGCGGCGAAGAGGGCGAAGAGGGCGATGAGCAGGGGGAGCAGGACGCGGCGCATGGGGTCTCCAGGGTCTCCCCCAGACACAACGCAAGAGCCGTGCCAGCCCAGCCCGCACCAGAGAAGGCTGTATTCCTGCACGCGTACCCCACGCCCGACACGGGCACCGGGGCCCCCTGCACCCGGCTGCGACAGGCAGGTCGCGCTGCCGGCTAGCGGATGGGCGCTGGGAGCGCTGCCACGGCAGGCTCGAGGGCGTCGAGCTGCTCGCGCAGGTGGGTCAGCGCCGCCAGGACAGGTGCCGGACGGGGAGACTCGAGGCCTTCGCGCACACGCCCGAAGGCATACTCCACCGCCATGATCTGGTGTACGTCCACGTCGGCCCCCACCGGCTGCTCGATGAGGATCTCGAAGCGCTGCCGATAGGCCTGTTCCCAGCTGGCCACCGCCGCGTCTTGGTCCTTGGCGCCGTGGGCAGCCTCGAGCTGCACGAGATCGGAACGCACCAGCTCGAAGCGCTCGGCCCAGCTGGCAACCGTGGCTTCGGCAGGTTCCACCCCGCCCGGGGTCCCAGGCTGGGGGTTGCACGCCAGGGCCAACAGGATGAGCGCGAAGCGAAGATCAATCATGACGATTCGACTCCAAGGACAACACGTCCACCACCACCAGGCTGGCGTCATCGGCGCCGTGACGCTCTTCGACCATGTTGACCACGGACTCGGCACAGACTTGGGGGACACCGCTCGAATCCCACCAGCGGTTCAGCAGCTGGGCGGCGGTGATGAGATCGGTGACGCCGTCGGTGGTGAGGATGAACAGATCGCCCACGAACAGCGGGCCGCGCCACAGCTGGGCGACCTCGTTGAGCTGGGGTCCCATGCCCATGAACGCCCCCAGGCGGCGACCGCTGCCCTGGCGCTCTGTGATGCTCTCGATGTCGCCATGGCGTACCCGGAACACCTCACTGTCGCCCACATGCACCAGGTGGGCGGTGCGGTCGGCCAGCCACAGGGCGCTAAGGGTGCACGCGGCCTGGCCCTTGCCCCGCCCACGAAGCTCCCAGTCGATCTCGTTGATGAGCTGCAGCAGGCCTTCCTGGGTGGGGGAGACGTCCGTGTCGAAGAAGCTGATCAGGCGCTCGCAGGTGACCTGGGCCGCCCAGCCTCCATCGGGCACGGTGCTGACACCGTCACAGACAGCAAACAGCGTGCCACGACGGAGCTGGACCACTTCGGCCACCCGGGCGTCGAGCACACAGACCGAGTCCTCGTTGCTGCGGTGGGTACGGCCGCGGAGCGTTGCCGACCCAACGGCGACCAAGGGTAGCGTGTCGACACGCATGGAGAGGGCTAGCGCTCCTGCTCGCGGCGGCGAATGAGCGCCAGGGAGGCCAAACCCAGCAGCCACAGCGGCGACGTGGACCGTCCCCCGCTGGCGCAGCCACAGCCCACCTCGGCGGGGATGGTTGTGATGACCTCTTCGACCTCTTCGATACCCACGCCGGTCAGCGCGATGCTGTAGGTGGGATGGGCCGGGTCGTTGGTGGCCAGCATCAGGGTGGCGGTGAACTCGCCAGGGCTCTGGGGGCCGAAGGTGACCACCATGCCGTCGTAGCTGTCGGCGTCGGCCAGCACGAAGTCGGGGTAGACCTCGAAGTACTCGGAGCCGGTGATGCCGGCTTCGCCCTGGAGAATCTCCACGCCGCCGTTGAGGATCTCCACGTTCCAGTTGGCCAGGGTTTCGACATAGACCTCACCGAAGTCGTAGGACTCGTCGGGCGGGGTCATCACCGGAAGCAGGAACTCGTACTCGACGGTGTCGAAGGGATCTTCGAGGGTGTTCGAGCCCATGTCGATGGGGATGTCGAAGACATCGTCCCACTCATAGCAGCCCAGCAC
>Ga0307987_1001438_pt1 | contig 13073 bp, 9 predicted proteins | sample EllFjometagen181_FD_203157 | JGI IMG/M metagenome (GOLD analysis project Ga0307987, IMG submission 203157) | Marine microbial communities from Ellis Fjord, Antarctic Ocean - #181 | ecosystem: Environmental > Aquatic > Marine > Unclassified | place: Southern Ocean | collected 2014-10-08
CTTTGCCTCCACCCGGCCCACGGTACCCAGAACATCGGCGTCCAGTCCACGCTGTACGGAAATAGCAATGGATTCACGCCCATTGCCGTAGTAGCCGGAACTGTTTTCATAATGACCAAAATAGATGTTACTCACATCACCCAGACGGATATTCGGAGTCAGATACAGATCACGAAGCCCCTGTACCGTCTCTTCTTTGCCAGGAGATTTCAAGAGGTAACGACTCTTATCATTCGTTATAAAACCAATGGCGTAATCTTTATTATTGCTCTGTAATACCGCAAGAACCGACCCGAGTCCAAGACCGTACTGATCCAATTTGGCCTTATCAATAATGATCTGCATCTCTTTTTTATAGCTGCCAAAAATATCAACATTAGCAACACCCGCCGTTTTCAGCAGTTCATGACGCAGGTCGGTTTCGGCAAGTTGGCGAATGTCAGGAAGCGGCAGGGTATCTGAGCTAACGCCAATCACCACGATGGGTGCGGTGGCAGCGGAAATTTTATGGATCTGTGGTTCCTGAATATCAGACGGTAATGATGAGCGGATTTTATTGATGGCGTTTGTGACATCACTCGCCGCCATATCAAGCGCCTTGCTGTATTCAAACTCAGCCCGAATAACAGAGACCTCATCGATGGTGGTTGAAAAAACCCGGCGCACCTCATCCAAACTATACAGTTCCTCTTCCACGGGAACTGCCACATTAGCAGCAAGGGTCTTGGCAGAACCACCGGGCTGGATAATGACAATGGCAATCTCCGGATAGTTCGATTCCGGAAAGAGTTTGCGAGGAACCTTCTGATAGCCGACAATACCTAGAAATACAAAGAGTGCCAAAAAAGAGTATATAAAATAGGGTCGCCCCAGAAGTTTCTCAATAAAACTACTCTTCATCCGTTTCACTCCTGTTAATCCGAACCTGTGCAAAACCTGGAAGTTGGCTTAACTTTGTGGCGACAGCAACTGCCACGGGTGAGCTGGGGCATGGGTCGATAAGCGCATAATCCCTATTACTGGCAACGATGCTCACACCAAGTGGAGAAAATGCGCCATCTTCATAATGCATCACCTGCACGCCCTCTTTTCTCTGAATAAGCGCGTTGATAGGAACACGGCAACCTTCACCTGCAAAGGTGAGCAACTCAATATTGACATAACTGTTGTTTGGTCGTTCAAGAGAAGTTCCGACAGCAACCTCGGCCACGCTAAGAGCGTTGGTTGCATCACTATAAATGCTCTTTACTTGACCAATTTTTACGCCTTTGAGAAGTACCTGCTGCCCCGTTTGAACTGCGATATCCCCGGGCACATAACTAAAAGTGAGTTTCTGACCGGGCGAGTTTATGGTAAGCAGAGCTTTACCCGGAACGGCAAGATCTCCTTTACGGGAGAAGATGGTACCCACTGTTCCGTCAAAAGGAGCCTTTATATTGAGGTAGCTCAGTTGAACCTGAAGCGCGACAATCTTCTGATGCGTATTTTCAACAACTGCCTGTTTCGCAGCATAGGAAACGCCAGAAGCTTCAAATTTCTCACGGGCCAACCCACCGACATCAAAGAGCGATTTATTGCGCTTATGAAGGCTTTTGACATATTGCACATCTTTTTCCTGAGCAGCAAGAGTCACTTCCAGGGATTTGATAGTGGACACGATCTCACGATCATCAATGCGCAGTAGAAGCTCCCCTTCTTTCACCAACTGATTTTCTGCAACCAGCATCTCTATAATCCGGCCACTCAACTTAGAAGAGACCGCAGCGGTATCTTCGGAACTCAGTTGGGCCAAAAATGGTCGGGTTTGCTCCACACTCGCATTCCGAGCCGAAACAACTTTTACCTGATGGCTCATAGGGAGTGGTACAGGAGCATTTTCCACGCTCTGCTTTCGTTTTTTAAGCAGCAGGGCAGCACTAGCAACCAAGGCGACAATCACCAACAGTACTATAATTTTCTTCACTTTTTTTCTCCATTCTCAAGCAGATAATCCAGGTAAAAGCGCCCACTCTGATAGCTGTATTTGGCCGTAATAGAACGACTCAAGGCCAGCTGATTCCTCGCCTTGGCATACAGCAGATCATTTAAGTCAGTGGCCCCTTTTTCAAAACGAGTCTGCTCAATCACCTCGGTTTCACGAGTGAGTGCCAGCTCTGCTTCTGCAGAATAGTACTCATCAAGTGCCATTTCAATTTTTGTCACGGCTTCACTGAGTGACTTTTTCAATTCAAGTTCCGTTGTTACCTGCTCTCTGCGACTTTGCTGCTTCTGGATAACGGCGATCTGCTTCGATGTCCTTCGACTGCCAAAATCAAAAACAGTCCACTTCAGGTTCACCACCGCCTGCCAGGTCTCTTCGCTATTCCAATCACCCTCATACTTGTTGGAACTGTCATTGGGACCAAAGTTTTGTCCGTAATAGCCATTAAAAACCACCTGGGGGTAATACGCTGCGCTGCTCTTCTCCACAAGCATACCTTTTTTTTCCACCTCAAGAAGTACAGCACGATAACGATCGAGTTCCTGAATATTGGTCTTGTATGAAGTCCCGGTGCCAAATGGCGGCATCTCGAGCGCCAACTCTTCCAGATCATCGATGCGATCACTATTCAAAAGAGCACTGAGACTGGCCTTGAGTATTCTGATATTGCCATTCAACTTGCGTACCATCACTTTCGCATTTTCTTTGTCTGCAGCGGCCTTCAACTGCTCGACTCTTGCTTTTTTCCCCAGTTTCACCTCAAAAACGATAGCATCATAGAGGCTTTCTAGTGCCGCATGGTATTCACCCTGTGCTTCCTGCTGGGCGATAAGAGAAAGAATATTTACATAGAGAGCTTTCACATTGTAAATCAGCTGCTCTTTACTTAATTTCAGTGCTGCTCCAGCCATCTCCTGCTCCAACAGAGCAATATCCACCGAACGCTGCTGAGAAAATCCGGTGAACAGTGGTACTTCATACATAATTCCGGTGGAAAAGAGATCTTCCGTTGTAGGAACGGCGGTGGGATCGGTAAAAATTGATGCCGGAGTCAATGGAACCAAGGTACGGGGAAGATTATAGTGACCATAGGAGGCGACCAGATCAATCTTTCCAAAATTCTGCGATTTTTTGCCACTCAAGCCTTCTTCACTAAGCGCCTTATTCATTCGTTGTTTCTGCAACCCTGGATTTTGTTCAAGCGCCAGAGACACAGCCTCATCAATACTTAGGCCACTGCTTACTCCGGGATGAAACAGACAAACAGGAGCCAGCAAGCAGCTTATCAATACCTTTGTTTTTTTTATAAACACGTAGACACCTTTCATTGTTTTCCCTTCTCATTAGCCAGTGCGGAGGGGGCAGCAATGCCCTGTAAAATTGTCCTGACGATCATCTCTGTATACTCATCAATATCGACTGCTTTTGAGCTTCCCTCTTCCACCTTTTCCATCACCGGAGCAAAGAGAAAACGAGATGCCATAAGAGTGGTCAACATGGGCGCTAAACAGGTAGGATGAATGGATTGTCCATTTTGGGCAGCAAGAGGTAGACAGAGCTCATGGTTTACAATCTCAACCATCTGCCTAGCCCACCCTGCCTTATATTCCAGTATTTCAGGGTCGTCGTGTGGAAGTTCGCTAATAGCAATCACCAGTGCACCCTGGTTCGCATTAAAATAACGAATGGCACCGCCAATAAAGCTTTTAAGCCTTACCTGCATATCCCCTTCCGCAACCAGTGTATCGTGTGCAATAGCCAGATATCCGGAGAAAAAATCATTGAGAATCTCTTTGAGCAATCCCTTCTTACTGCCAAAAAAATAATTCACCATCGACAAATTCACTTCTGCTTCGGCCACCAGTTCCCGCATCCCTGTCTCAGCAAATCCATGGCGGGAAAACAGGGAAACAGCGGCTTGCTGAATCCGTATTTTGGAATCACTTTTATGTTGTTTTGTATTGTTGACTTTCATACAACTCCCAAATAAATCAAACGTTCGTTTGAGTCTTGGTGGAAAATTACTTTCTTCTTGAAGATGTGTCAAACGATTTCCGTGCTCTCAGGCACCTAAGGGGCTGTATGAAAATAGTACTCTTTTACAGTCCCTAAGAGCAAAAGAACCCTATAATTACTCCTTAGGGTTCTCTGTTCTTTTTGTATCCAGCTACCATCTATAATAATTTTGACTACTCACAAAACTCAGCCAGTATTCCAAGAGGTGTGTAGAAGCCAGCCCCTGCTGGCGATTAGGAGGATAACGTTGTCTCGAATACTATCGTCCGCAGGGGCGAACGCCTACAATTACATACGTCTTCAAACTGTTACGTAGTTTGCATATTTGATGGCTGAGCTTCGTACGTAATCAGTATAAAAATAGATTTTAGAAGTTAAAGCGCAGCCCAAGCATTACATCATTGCTGTTCACATTAAAATCTGAGTCATCAATCGTGGCATCACTACTTCCCATAAAACGGTACTGCCCATCCAGCGACCATTGCTCATTGAACGCATAGGAAACACCACCAATAAGTTGGTATGCAAACACATCGTCACTATCGGAACTGTTAAACCCGGGATCATTAATAACAACTCTGCCCCAGCCCATTCCAATACCGGCAAATGGTGTCCATGCGGAACCGGTGTCAATATCGTAGAAGCCATTGAACATAATGGATCGGGTTTTCAGGTCCCCCTCATTAAAGCTGCTGTACTGATTATTATATGATGTAATATCAAGATCATTTTTTTGGCCTATAATCTCCAACTCCACACGCAATGGATTTGCAAAATCATAACCAGCAGCAAATGAACCGACAAAGCCGCTATCAAATGTCATTTTAGCCGAATCTCCTGAACTAAAAAGATTGTCGATGTCACTATTCAGGGTCATACCGACACCAATGTTTGCCTTCAGATAAAAAGAGTCGTCGTTGGCCATCGAGTGTATCGGAAAAGTAAGTACACTCAGGCTTGCTGCTGCTAATATAATTTTCTTCATTGTTTATTCCTCGGTTAAAATTTTTAGAATACGTTAGTTTTCCAGTGGCACTCCCTCAAACAAGTGTCACAAATTAAATAGAACGATCATGCCTTGAATCAATCCAAACCCAAACAATCGACCTTGGATTTTGATACCGTAACGCAGACTTTTAATGATTGCTGTTAAGCTGCGGTCAAGTTGTGTAAAGTTGTGTAAAGCTATTATCTAAATAATAAAAACTGCAGTACTATTACTGAAGATGCCTAAAGATGTTGATCTTCAGAGGACCCAAGATGAAAAAAATTTTAGTCATTGATGATGACAAAGAATTATGTGAACTGCTGGTAGAATTCCTGGAACCAGAAGGATTCAGCGTGGAAACGGTAAACCTGCCACATGATGGTCTGCAGCGTGCTTTGTCAGGTGATCACTGTCTTGTGGTTCTTGATGTGATGCTTCCCGGCATGACAGGGTTTGAACTCCTGCGACACTTAAGAATATCATCACAGATCCCGGTAATGATGCTCACGGCAAGGGGGGAAGATATCGATCGTATTGTCGGGCTTGAAATGGGAGCAGATGACTACCTGCCCAAGCCCTTTAACCCTCGTGAGCTTGTGGCACGAATTCAGGCCATCTGGCGTCGAACCCAACCGGAAGAACAGAAACCGACAGACAGCCCTTTGCGAATTGAGCTCGACGACATCGTTCTTGATACTGGATCTAGAAGTGTGAAACAAAACAATAAAAATATCAAACTGACAGCCGCCGAATTTTCACTCCTCCATGAATTGTTAAAAAAAGTAGGCCAAGTGATGACACGTGAGGAGTTGACAGAAAAGGTTTTGAACCGCACGCTAGAGATCTTTGACCGCAGCATTGATGTCCATGTCAGCAGCCTGCGCAAAAAGCTGGGCCACACGCTAGAAAACAGAGAGCGGATTAAAACAATACGCAGTATTGGGTATTTATACACCCAGGCTAACCAGGATTTATGAACATGCGGAGCCTTTTTTGTAAGATTTTCTTAAGCTTTCTTCTGATCACTCTCCTGGCCAGTTTTACCACGGTAATGATTTCCTATTGGGCCCAGATTGGCCCCTATGGCGAGCTGAAAAAACGTGTGGTGCACCATCAGGTTCAAGCCCTTACCCACTCCCTTTCGGTAACAGGCCTCGCGGGGACAAGGATTTTTGAACAGAGCGGCAGAGAAGCCCTGATTTCCTATTTGCAGGAAGTTGAAGAACAGCATCACAGTCAAATCTTTTTATTACAGGCAGGTAATAGTTGGATGCCCGATAGCGAGCTGCCACCCGATGCTGCCGAGCTTGCCGTAACTTCCCGGCAATCCCGTAGTGTTCAATACAAGGTGTCGAAAACCGAAATTATTGTTGCCCTCCCTCTTATCGCCAAAGACCATCAGGGCCTGACTCTTGTGGGAACCACAGCCAGAATAATACGACCTGAATTCTTTGGGAGCAGTGACAAAAACAGCGGATGGAAAAGGCTTCTTTTCTTTCGCCATCGCATTGGCTTGCCGCTTATAGTGCTGATCTTTATTGCCGGAGCCGGTTGTTTTCTGTTGGCACGCTCCCTTACAGCGCCTATTCGTGATCTGCGTAAAGCAACCCAACAGATGAGCAAAGGAGACTTCTCGGCCAGAGTTGAGCTGACCCAGCGTAAACAAGATGAAATGACGGACTTGGGACGGGACTTTAATACCATGGCCGAACAAACAGAATCCCTTATCCACTCTCAGAAGCGCTTGCTACGTGATGTTTCTCATGAACTACGTTCCCCCCTGACGAGACAAAATCTCGCAGTTGAGCTGGCCAGACAACGATTCAGCGAAGCGGAGCCCTATCTTGCACGCATTGAAAAAGAATCTGGACGCCTCGGTGAACTCATTGATCAGTTGCTGCTCCTGACCAGACTTGAAAGTAATATGGATAATGCCCCGCAGGAACCGGTAAGACTCCATGAGCTTCTCAGCAATATTGTACACGATGCCAATTTTGAAGCGGCTCACCAGAACCGGAGCATAACAGTCCAGACGCTTGACGAGGTCACAGTAGCCGGATCAATGGAGATGCTTGGGCGTGCATTGGAAAATGTGATTCGAAACGGCCTGCGCTACACAGCAGATGGGAGCAGTGTCGATATCACTCTCTTAGAGGGTAAAGAAACCGTAATAATTACCGTTACAGACCATGGTCCTGGCGTTCCGGAAAACTCACTCGAGCAGATCTTCACACCATTCTTCCGAGTAGCAGAATCACGGGATCGCGATAGTGGCGGAACTGGTATCGGTCTAGCCATCGCCAGACAAGCAGTTTTAATGCATGGCGGAAGCATAGAAGCAACAAATGTTCAGGAAGGCGGCCTGAGAATCACGATACAACTCCCTTTATTATAACAGCTTCAGATATAGATATTCATACCTGAGTTCTTGAATCTATTTCCTACTACGAAGAATGTCGAGTCGGTTTAGGACGTCGTTTTCGGGATGTCGTAGAATCGGCTGTTCAGTCAATTTCCGAAGCACCTTTCCGCTATCGAGTACTTCAGGCACCATTCAGACGATGCGTTTTACAGAAATTCCCCTATGCAATTATTTATCGAATTACATATGAAACTCAGCCAATTCTGCATCTCGAACACGTAATACCATGATATACCGATTTATTAGTGGCAGAAGGAAGAATTAGCTCCGGGGGTCCTCTTTTTCCTTTGTCTTTAATAAATTTTCACCGTATTATTAGAAGAGGCATTTTTTATAAAATGCAAGCTTCTACGCTTAGCTAGCTGCTACCATTCTTCTGAAATGTGCTCACTAAGCCCCAAGCGAAAACCCTGGAAATCGTAGCCGTTTAAATTGTAAAAACAGACCCTGGAGCCGCAGCAATGACCACAAAAAAAGAGAAGTCAGGCAAAGGGACAACTCAAAAAGTTACAGCAAGAAAAAAGAAACCAGCAAGCAAGCCTTCAGAAGGCAAAACACAATTTCCAGTAGTCGGCATAGGAGCTTCTGCAGGCGGTCTGGAGGCGTTTCAAGAGTTTTTTACAGCAATGCCAGAAGATTCCGGTGTCGCCTTTGTCCTGATATCCCATCTTGATCCCAGCCACACCAGTATCCTGCCAGACCTTATTCAGAGAAAGACACAGATGAAGGTCACCCAGATCACCGATAACATGGCACTTGTTCCAAACCAGGTCTTTATTATCCCCCCCAACAAAGAATTATCCATCCTCAATGGTACGCTGCAATTAATGGAAATGCACAGACCCCGTGGAGTCAACCTGCCAATTGACAGTTTTCTACGCTCTCTTGCCCTGGATCAGAAAGACAGGGCTGTGGGCATCATTCTCTCCGGCACGGGCACAGACGGTACCCTTGGAATCAGGGCCGTAAAGGGCGAAGGCGGTATGGTAATGGTACAGGATGCGGACTCAGCTAAATACGACGGTATGCCCATGAATGCCATTGCTACCGGTTTAGTCGACTATATTCTATCCCCAGGTAAAATGCCGGAGCAGCTGCTCAATTATGTCCAGCACCAGGGCAGGAAGCAAGAGCGTCCGGTCAGTGACGATGGCAGTATGCAGAGCGCACTGCAGAAAATCTTTATTCTGATTCGAACTGCCACGGGCCATGATTTTTCACTGTATAAGAAGAACACCATCAACCGCCGCATCGAAAGAAGAATGCATATTCATCAAATCGACAAGATCGATGAATATATCCGCTATCTACAGAACTCCGAGAGTGAAATATCCATTCTCTTTAGGGAACTCCTGATCGGTGTTACCAGTTTCTTCAGGGACAGCGAAGCCTTTGATTTGCTGAAAGAGCAATATTTACCGCTTTTATTAAAGGACAAGGCGGACGACTATCAGGTCCGAATCTGGGTGACAGGTTGCAGCAGCGGTGAGGAGGCGTATTCCATTGCCATTATTCTTTTAGAGGTTATGGAGGCGCTGGGTCGTCATTTCACTGTACAGATATTTGGCACTGATCTTGATGAAAACGCTATCAATGTGGCCAGAGTCGGAATGTATCCAGCGGCGATCTCAGCCGATGTTTCCCCGCAACGTCTGCAAAAATTTTTCACCAAGGATGAAAATCACTACCGGGTCAAAAAAATGTCCGTGAAATGGTGGTCTTTGCCTCGCAAAATGTTACCAAGGATCCACCCTTTACCAAACTGGACCTGCTGTGCTGTCGAAATATGCTTATTTACTTCGGTCCGGAGCTGCAGAAGAAATTACTTCCTTTATTCCATTACAGTTTGAAAGCAGACGGTATGCTCTTTCTCGGTTCGTCGGAAACCATTGGTCAGGCCACGGATCTTTTTACTCCGCTGAACAGAAAATTAAAAATATTCAAGCGCCAGCCGACTAAGAGAGCTGTTCACTCGGTCTTGGATTTTTCACCTGCTGAAGAGATCGTCCAGATACCTCAGAAAGAAGCCACGCAACCGCTGGAACCGTCCAAGGGTGTCAATACAGTAAAGCTCCTGCAAGCGATTCTTTCTCAAAGTGATATGCCTGCCTGTGTGATTATCGATGACTCGTCAAACATCATTTATATCCATGGTCGAGCTGGGCGCTTTCTTGAGCCTGCCGAGGGAGAGACGAGCATTAATATCCTCAAGATGGCAAAGCCAGGCTTAAAAGCTGGGCTAACAAGCGCCATCCGTAAAATGACAGTCGAGCGTCAGGAAGTCATTGTCAAAGACCTACAGGTAAAAGAGAACAGCGGTTACATTACCATCGACCTCATTGTAAGACCGTTGCCCGATTTACAAACAGGCCGTTGTGGGTTGATGATGGTTATATTTGATAAAGGGTCACCGCAGGAAAAAAAGGTGGTGACAAGTACAAAACAGATGCACAAAAAAAAGAGTGATGCTGTCAAGAAGCTTGAGGGTGAGCTACAGCACACCAGGGAAAACCTGCAGATCACCATTGAGGAATTAGAGACATCCAACGAGGAATTGAAATCCACCAATGAAGAGCTGCAATCTACCAACGAGGAACTACAAAGCACCAATGAAGAGATGGAGACCTCAAAAGAGGAGTTGCAATCCCTGAACGAAGAATCGGCCACGGTTAACTCGGAGCTGCAGGGCAGAATCGACGATCTTGTTTTCGCCAATGATGACATCAAAAATCTCCTTGATGCCACTCAGATCGCCACCCTTTTTCTCGATATCGATTTGAACATCAGGCGTTTCACCTCAATAATGACCAAGATCTTCCCACTCACAGCCACCGATACAGGTCGTCCGATCAGTCATTTCAGCTCCAGCCTGAAAGATGTGGACCTGCAACAGTACGCAAAACAAGTACTAATAGACTTGGACAAACAAGACGCCGTAGTGAGAGACACTGTTGGAACAGTTTATCGTATGCGGCTACGACCTTACCGCACGGTGAATAACGTGATCGACGGGGTGGTGATCACCTTTGAGGATATCACTGAATTACAGCAACTCATCAACAAGGAAAAAAGGCTAGCCGCTATTGTCAAAGACTCCAATGATGCCATTACCTTGCAGGATACTATGGGGAATATCATAGCCTGGAACAATGGAGCGGTAAAGCTGTATGGCTTTTCCGAGGAGGAAGCCCTGAAAATGAATAGCAATGATCTTCTTCCCAGGCCAAAGGAAAAAGTGAAAAAGATTTTGCTAGGAGCCCGAGGAGAAGAAGAAGAAGAAGAAGTGTCAGTAGTGACAGAACGGCAGGCAAAAAACGGAAAAATCATTACTGTTTGGCTCACAGTAACCAAGCTGTTTGATGAGAAGAAGAGACTGGCATATATTGCTAGCACTGAAAGAGATTTGAGCAAGCTCTCTGAGGTTGCATCACAACTACTAACAGGGCAAGACGATGACAAGTGATACTGGAACGACAAATAATACGTTTGCTGAACTACGAAGACGTGCCCAGACGTTTCTTGCAGCCGACAAAAGTGATATAAAGACCATGTCGCAGGAAGATGTCAGGAACCTGGTGCATGAGTTCGACACCTATCAGATTGAACTTGAGTTGCAGAACGAGGATCTCCGCAAATCGCAGGAAGATCTGGAGACCTCTCGTCAAAAATATAGCGACCTCTATGACTTTGCTCCGGTGGGCTATCTCACTATCAGCGACAAGGGGCTGATTGTCGAGGCCAATTTGACCGCTGCCGATATGCTTGGTGTGGCACGATCCTTTCTGCTTAAGCACCCATTCAGTGCATTTATTGTCCACGATGATCAGGATAGCTACTACCGATATCGTCAAAATCTGCTTGACTCAAAGGAGCGCCAAAGCTGTGAGCTGCGGATACAGAAAAAAGACAACAGCGTACTTGAGGTTCAACTGGAAAGTGCTATAAGCCAGAATATTGATGGAGATCTAGGCCAGTTCAGGGTCTGTCTGACAGAAATCACTCAACTGAAAAATGTCGAAGGGGAGTTACGCAAGAGCAAAGAACAGTGGGAGGAAACGTTTAATTCCATTACCGATATTATCACGGTTCAAGACAAAGAGATGCACATTGTCCAGGCCAACAAGGCGGCCCATGACTTTTTCAAAGTGGCTGCAGGTGGTCTCGTTGGACAGAAATGTTCTCAAGTCTTTCGTGGTACTTCCGAGCCCTGTCCTGAGTGTCCCGTGCTTGAGACCGGCAAGACGTCCCAAAATTGTTCGGAAATCATAAAACATACGCAGCTGGACAAAACATTTCTGGTCTCCTCCTCGGCAATACAAGATACGAATGGTCACGGCCAATATCTCGTCCATATAGCCAAAGATATTACAGAACAAAAACGACTTGAAGAAGAGCTTTTTCAGTCCCACAAGATGGAGGCCATCGGCACTCTAGCAGGCGGCATCGCGCACGATTTTAACAATATCCTCACGGCCATCCTCGGGTATTCGCAATTTGTCAAAAAAGAGATTCCTGCCGGCAGTCCTGCTGACAAAGATATTGATATGGTTATCCAGTCAGGACTAAGGGCTGCTGAGCTTGTTAAACAGATCCTCAGCTTCAGCCGCAAAACTGATCATCATCTACAAGCCCTTACTCCGCATCCAATTATCAAAGAAGCACTGCAGATGCTGCGATCCACATTACCAGCCACTATTGAGATAAAACAGGATATCGACAAAGAATGTGGGAAGATTAAAGCAGATCCGACAAATATCCATCAGATCATGGTCAATCTCTGCTCTAATGCTCTCCACGCCATGGACCAGCAAAAGGGCACGTTGACAGTGAGACTGTCTCGCGAAAACCTTGAGACTAGGGACGTTGAAGCATACGAGAATGTTGCTGCCGGTTCCTTTGTTGTGCTTTCTGTCAGTGACACTGGCCATGGCATGGATACAAAAACCATGCAAAGGGTTTTTGAGCCCTATTTCACCACCAAAAAGGTAGGAGAAGGTTCCGGTATCGGCCTTGCTGTTATTCACGGCATTGTCCAGGACTACAAAGGATTCGTCAAGGTGGCGAGTACACCAGACCAGGGCAGTACTTTTTCTGTCTATCTCCCTCTATTGGAAGAAACCGCAGCCGTTGAAAACGATCAGCTCACATCGCAAAAAGATGAAGTATCATTGCTTCAGGGCAGTGGCCGAATTCTTGTTGTTGATGACGAAGAGATGCTTGTCCGGCTCAACAAAAGACGCCTGGAGAATTTTGGGTACATCGTCACCGCCACAACTGACAGTGAAGAAGCCCTGGAGAAAATAGGTGCCCATCCGGAACAGTTTGATCTGCTTATTACGGATCAGACCATGCCGAAGATGAGCGGTATGGAGCTAACCCACGAAGTGCATAAAATAAAACCTGACATGCCTGTTATCATGTCGACAGGCCACAGCGATTTAATAACAAAGGAAAAGGCGCTGGAGATGGGGGTCAGTAAATATGTGGCCAAACCGATTCAGGGTAATGAGCTAATTAATGCCGTCGAAGAATTGCTTGATCGAACATAATTCATGGGGTAGAAGCAATTCGCCTCTTCTGAACGTATTGCAACATAATCACTGTACACCTGGAAAAATTTGTAAAACGTGCATTGTCACCAACACAAGCAATAATATTACAGTATG
>Ga0307987_1001441_pt1 | contig 13069 bp, 3 predicted proteins | sample EllFjometagen181_FD_203157 | JGI IMG/M metagenome (GOLD analysis project Ga0307987, IMG submission 203157) | Marine microbial communities from Ellis Fjord, Antarctic Ocean - #181 | ecosystem: Environmental > Aquatic > Marine > Unclassified | place: Southern Ocean | collected 2014-10-08
CGGCGTCAGAAAATCGGCTTCGCGCAAGCGGACTCGGACCAACCCTTGCATGGTCGTGATCCAGATCTCGCCTGGATTGGGCTCGAAGACGTAGGGATAGGCCAGCCATTGGTCGTTCTGCTTCGCGATGACTGTGGGAGTGCTCCAGCTGCGACCGTCGTCCGCAGAGAAGGCGATGGCCAGCTCCTCCCGGTGGTTGCTGACCGGCACCGCCGACCAGATCCCGTCGCCGCCCGACTTCGGCCAGTCCTTCTTCCCCGCCGGCAAGGGCATGTTCCAAACGAGCAGGAGACGACCGCTGGCCAGTCGCTGAAGGAGGCCGGGTGCGCTGCTGGCAGCGATTCCGGACGGCTGCATAATCTGCCAGAAGCCCCCGCCATCGTTCGAGTAAGCCGACCAGAACTCGCCCCAGTTGGTGCGGATCAGCATCCATACACGGCCGTCCGCCAACTCCGTCAAGGTCGGTTCGGTAACGCCGCCGTGGTGGCCCATGCCGCCCAAATCGATCAGATTGCTCGCCTTCCAGGTCTTCCCATTGTCCGTGGAGGAGTACGTGAGAACCGAGTGCCGACCCGGGTCGTGGAGGAACTTCATCGCCGTGAACATGATCCGACCGTCCTTGGTCTGGATCATGTCTCGAACCGCGCCCGACCAGTCCTCGTGCAGCTTCTGGATATCCTGCCAGGTCCGGCCATTGTCGAGGCTCCGCATCACATAGGTGGGGAGCCGCGCGCCAGGCGCGTCGTGGAGGGCATTCTTCCAGGTCCAGTGCCGTTCCGCCAGGTTCATGAAAGCAGCGACAATGGCTCCATCCTTGGTCCGGAACAGGGCCCGTTCATTGCTGACTTTGATCGCTGGCTGGCCCTCTGCGAAGAGTGGTCGGGGTGCAGACCAGGTCTTCCCGGCATCGGTACTGACCCGCGAGGAATTGGCATCGATGCAGAGCAAGGCCCCGTCCGCCAGCTTCACGAACGGCCCCAGCTGAGCAGTCGGCAACTTCTCACACTTCGGGTGAAGCCAAAGCTCCGCCCCTTCCAGGCCTTGCGCACATGCGATGATCGACAGAGCGGAAGCAGTGATCAACTCTCTCATGGCAATACCCTTGGTGATGTGTCCATAGCCTTGCTGGTCGGGCTCCAGGCTTCGCCAAGGTAGCTCCTCGCGCCGCCCGCATCCACCACTGCGGAGCGGTTCTTTGGGAGCATGCATGGTCCGCGAAAAACCCGGCAGATCCCCTTGCGCCTCCCTGCCCCTGGCACTACCGTGCGTCTCCCCATCGCTTCGGGAAGCAATTCCCTACCTGCAAGAGGGGATGCGTAACGGGTGTCCTGTGGTTTCAGACGGCACCGCGCCTGCACGGGCCCCCGCACGAGCGGGAAACAGAAGAATCCAAGAAGGCGAAGGCATCACAGAGAATCCGGTCGGTCGTCGGTATTCCTGCACGATAGCAGGGCTACGGGTCATGTGTCGTGTTTCGTTCCCCATGTGTTTGTTCCCTTGACCGTGAGGGCCCCGACGGAAGTGTCGGCGTCTATCGATAGCCTTGCAGAGATCCCAGAAGACTGAGAACTGCGAGCACGTATGCTCGCACTTTGGAGATATTCAGTGGTCAGACTGTGGCGATTCCCGATTGCGGTTGTGTTGTGTGTGTTGTCTCTGGCCCTCGGCGGGGCAGATGCCCTCGGGAAGGGGCGTGAGGGTGAGGCTCTAACCGACGCGAGCGAGGCCACGGGGACAATCGCCGTCGGCGGCGAGGTGGATGAGTACACCTTCACCGTGCAAGAAGGAGACCGGCTCGTCGTGGTGGGCGACGGTGCCGCGCTGAACGACTACGATGATCTCTACCTGAGCGTGTACGCCCCCTCAGGTGGGCGCGTTGACGATGACCATGCCGATGGAGTGTTCCGTATCGTGTTGCAGGCCGAAGAGACCGGCACCTATCGCCTCGAAGCCAAGGGGCAGTACGGCGACACGGTCGGGGATTACACCCTTCGCTTTTGGAACCTGGACGAGGAAGGGCGGGCCGGGGGCTGGCAGGCGCTCAGCGATGGGGAGACGGTGGAAGACGTCGCCATCGACGGCCACGGCGACATCGATGGACACACCTTCGACGGGCAGGCCGGCGACCGGATCGTGCTTGTTGCGGACGGCGTGCCGCTGAACGGCGGGGACGATCTGAAGGTGGAAGTGTACACACCTTCCGGCAGCCGATTGGGGTACGGGATCAGCCAATACATGTCTAGCCTGCCCCTCACATTGACCGAGACGGGCATCCACTTTGTGAAGGTCACCGGGCAGTATGCCGACACGGTGGGCAGCTACACACTGTGGCTCAGCAACTTCGACGAGGAGCGACGAGCGGGACTGTGGCCCGAGCTTCACCATGGGGACGCCGTCCTAGACCAGAGCATCGGCTTCCCGGGGGATGTGGACGGGTACACGTTTGCGGGGCTGGCCGGCGACCGGGTGACTGTGGTCGGCAATGGCATACCCCTGCTGGGCAGCGACGATCTCCGTCTGAAAGTGTACGCTCCCGACGGTACGACGATCCTCAACGTGCGGTCGTCTGGCTACCCCCGAGCGACGGTCGCGCTGCCCGCAGATGGCACCTACGTCATCAAGGCCGAGGGCGAATACGCCGATACGGTGGGGGACTACAGTCTGTGGCTGACCAATCTCGACGAGGATCAACGCCAGGGCGGCTGGGGAGAGCTCAGCGATGGCGCCGAGACCACCGGCGCGGAACTTCTCCATCCCGGCGACATGGACGCGTATACCTTTGACGGCATGGCTGGGGATGTGATCAAGCTGCTTGCCAACGGGCAGGCCTTCACAGGCTCTCACGATCTGGTCATGAGGGTCTATGGACCCGATGGCACGCAGGTGCTCTATAAGAAGAGTAGTGGCTATGTCGTGACCGACCTTGAGCTGGGCGACACCGGCACCTATCTCCTGACCGTAGAGGGCGAGTATGCCAATACGGTGGGGACCTACACGCTGTGGTCCCACAACTGGCAGGCTGCCGTTCGCGCAGAAGACTGGAGCGAGCTGTCGAATGGGGTGAGCACCCCGGGCAACCTTGATGCGATCGGGGAGCAGGACGTCTACTTCTTCCGGGCATTCGCGGGGGACACGGTCACCATCTCGGGGACCGACAGCTTCTCATCAAGCGGCTCTGACCTGCACATCTCCGTGTACGCCCCCGACGGGACGCTCCTGACCGACAAGTGGGGGGCATACGGGGTCAACATCGCCGATCTGGCCATTCCTGTCTTCGCGCCGGACTACCGCATCGTGGTGGATGGCGAGAGCATCACCACGGGGGGCTACACGGTGACTCTCACCAACCCAAGTGAACCGGACTGGCCCCGACCGGCAGTCGGCACGGTCGAACCATTGGTGCTGATGAAGGGGGCCGCCGCTGCCGATCTGGACCTGAGCACACTTGTCTCCGATCCCGACCACAGCTTCGCGGAGCTACAGCTTGCGTTGCTTGGCAATACCCCGGCTGGGATTGTGACGGCGGCACTCGGAGATGACGGGGTTCTGCAGCTTACTCCGGTAGCCGATATCGTGGGAACGGCGACCATCTCGCTTTCGGCCACCGACCCGACCGGTCTTGCGGTGACGTTCGACCAGCTGGTCCATGTCGTCGCCACCCCTGTTCTGGCAGACGGCGAATTCGATCTCTCCGAGGAGGCCGGGGATGGTCAGGCGCTGGGCACGATGGCGGTTGAGGATGATGAACCGGACGACGTCTTCACGTTCGCAATCACTGACGGTCCTGCGGGCGTCCTGGCGATCGATTCCGCCACCGGCGCGCTGACCGTCCTGGACTCCTGGCTGCTGGACTTCGAGACCCAGCCCCTGCTTGGCTTCACCGTGCAGGTGACCGACCGCTGGGGCCTCACCGACGCCGCCGACTTGACCGTTCACATTCTTGACGGCAATGACCGACCGGAACCGGTGGACGACACCTTCGCCATCGATGAGGACACGGTCCTGAGCGATGACCTTCTCGCCAACGACAGCGACCGGAACGCCGGTGACACGCTCAGCGTGAATGCCGGCGCTGTGGTCTCGGAGCGTGGCATACGTGTTGAGCTGTCGTCGGACGGCGCGTTCGTCTATGACCCACAGCCGGTTGGGGTGCTGCAGGCGCTAGCCCCGGGCGAGGAGCTCGTCGATACATTCGACTACATTGTCCAGGACAACCACGGCGCTCGTGGCGGTGGGCAGGTAACGATTACGGTCGCGGGCAGGAACGACGCCCCCCACGGCATTGCCCTCAGTACCGATGGTATCGCGCGAACGGCCGGTCCCGGCACCGATGTCGGGATCCTGGCGATCAGCGATGTGGACAGTGATGCGTGGACGTTGGAACTCGTGGCCGGGGACGGTTCGACAGACAATACCGCCTTCCTAGTCAACGGCAGCCAGCTCGAGCTGAATGCTGACGCCTCGACGTTTGGCGGATCGACTGTATCGGTCCGGGTACGGGCCACCGACGGTGGCGGGTTGTCCTGCGAGAGTCCCTTGCAGATTGGTGTGATTCTCCGCGTGCCCGAGGATGCAGCAACACTGGACGGTGCCCTGACGGCCGTGGGCCCTGGTGGCATCATTGCACTCGGGGACGGCAACTTCACCTGTTCGGTCCCGGTCCCGGGCGGCGTGACCATTCGTGGCAATGGGAGCGACAAGACGTCAGTTGCAGGGCCACTGGTGATCCTGGGCGGCGGCGAACTGAGTGGGATCAGCTCCTCGGATGTGAGTTTCGTCGATGCCGACCTAGCCGACGTGGTGATTCGGGACTGCCAGATTTCCCGCCTGCTGGTGCGCGGATACGGAGCACGAATCGATGCCACCGGCAGCACAATCACGGGCGGCAGCACAGCTGCGGCCCGTCTGGAAGGCGACTTCATCACGCTCCGTGGTGGCACGTTCCAGGGCGGCAACGGCAGCGAGGGGGAATCCTACTTCAGTGAGACTGGAAACTACCCCAATCTGGATGGCAGCCCCGGCGGGGACGCGTTGCTGGTCGAAGGTCGTACGCTGACGCTGTTGGGTGTCGCTGGATTGCAGGGCGGTGCAGGCGGGGGAGGCGGGGTCGTGTTCGGCACCAACTACTTGGGACAGCTAGTTCTGAAGTTCATCGGGGCCACGGGCGCCGACGGTGAAGACGTACGGATGGTGCCGGCCGGCAGCACGGTCAACTGCGTGGGCTGTGGGCCATTCGGGGATCCCTCCGTGCAGGACTACCCCTACCTGTCGCCTCGGAGCATTCTGCCAGAGGTGCAGTATGCGGGCAATGCGGTCAGCTTCTCCTTCGTGCCCCAGACGACGGCGGGCGCGGCGCTGGTGTCGATTGGCTGGCAACTGGGAGACGGGTCTGTGCAACCCCTGGCCGCTGACCCGGAGGGGTTCTTCTCGCTCCAATTCCCCGCTCCGGAAGCAGCGGGAAACTACGTGTTCCACGTGATTCTGAGCGACGATGCCGGGCGCGAGTCCCGCTTCACAGTACCCGTGTTCGTCGAACTGGGTGAGCCGAAGGGAGTGTTCCTCGGACCAAAGCTGGCGAATCCGGGAGATACGGTCGTGCTCGAAGTCCAGGCGACCGATCCGAACGGCACAGTCGCATCCGTGGCCGCCGACAGTGTCCCGTTCGGCCCGGGGAGCCCCATTGCGCTCCAAGACGACGGCACGGGTGGTGATATGGTTGCTGGCGATGGTGTGTGGTCCGCCACGGTGACTCTACCCACAGATCTCACGGTCGGGCGCTATCCAGTCGCGCTCACGCTGACCGATGACGGCGGCTTAGCGAGTGGCAGCACCGGCAGCATCCTCGTGGACCCCAATACAATCCTCCTGATCGACGACTTCGAGAGCGGCGATCTGTCCGCCCGGCCCTGGGTGGCCTGGGAAGACCCCCTGAACCCAGGTGGTGTGTCTGTGGTCGCCCAGGATGCGCCTGGCGGGGGAAGCTTCCAGGCCAAGCTTGCGGCGCCGCCGGGCGATTGCTCCCTGTCGCTGACGATCGACCTCCCGGAAGCAGGTTGCCTGACCTTCCTCGCCCACTTTGACTCCTACGACAACTGGGCTTCGCTCACGGTAGATGGTGTCGAAGCAGTCAGTTGGGACGCCATGATGGACCCAGAACTGGGGGGGCAGTGGCAGACCATGTGCGTGCCTGGCCTTGCGGCAGGGCAGCACACCTTCACCTGGAGCGTGGACATCGACGCCTGGGGGGACCTCCCGGATGGTGTCCGCCTACGGCTGGACGACATTCGTCTCGTACGCCTGCCTCCCGAACCGCTCGACCTGACGACAATGCCAGGCACCGAGGGCTGTGCCCTTACCTGGCGCTCTGCTCCTGGGGTCACGCGCTACGAAATCTGGCGTGGAGTTGCCGAAAACCTGAGCGACCGGCAGAGGATCGGGGAGGTAATGGAGCGGGAATACACCAGTCCGGACGGCCACGGGGCACCCTACTGGTACCTGGACAGCACGGCGGGGCCTCAACAGTACCGTTATACCGTGCGCGCGATCTACGGCGAAACGCCATCTGGCTTCAGCGCGGCAGTGGTCGGCGGCGCGTATACCCCGACCGTTGCCTGGCAGTCGAAGGACAAGTTGGCGACGACAGCCTCGGGACAACTCGTGGCCGATGCCGATCGGGCGGTGGTATTCAGCGGTGCCGATGGCGCGCTGCACTGCTACGAACGCACAGGAGGCGTATGGTCCGAAACACAGGTGCTGCCAGCCCCCGAGGTGCCCCTTGGTGACGGCGAGAGCCTTGCCATCGATGGCGATTGGATGGCGGTGGGAGCGGGGCAGAGCTGCTATCTATACCACTTCGCGGAGGGCACATGGAGTCTGCAGCAGACTCTGGCGAGCCCGCTTGGCGACGATGACGGCGGGCGCTTTGGGCACGCCGTTTCAATGCAAGACGGCCGCCTCGCGGTCGGCGCGCCAGGGTACGATATCGAGGGGGATCAGAATCGCGGGGCGGTGTATCTCTACGACCTCGCCGAGGGGGTCTGGGAGTTCCAGGAGGCACTGCTGTCTGCGGGTGAGTTCGACGGTCTCGGGTCTGTGCTCTGCCTGAACGGGGACGGCCTTTTCGCCGGGGGAGCCAACAGCCAAGACAGCATCCTCCTCTTTGCGAAGGCCGGCGTGTGGACAGAAACAACCGTCCTAGCGCCGTCCCCAGTCCCGGATGCCGGCTACTGGTGGTCGGTGAGTGACATGGAGGTCTTCGGTGGCCTCTTGGCGGTGAGTACGGACGGGAGAGGACTGTTCTTCTATGCGGAGCAACCCGACGGGACCTGGAGCAGCCAGGCAAGCGAGGATATGCAGGAGCCTCGGAGTGCGTTCGTTGGGCCCATGTCAGTGGATGGGCAGACCCTCGTGGTTGGGCTGAGACAGGTACTGGACTACGACTGGAGGAGTCGGCACATCGCCAGCATCTGGCGGCTGGTCGGCGGCGTCCCCACCGAAGTGTCACGAGTGTCGGCCGGAGCTGCCTACGCCAACTGCGATGCCGGGTACGCGCTTTCGGGATCCGACTTGCTGGTCAGCGTGAGCAGCGGGGATGACAAAGGCGTATGGCTGTTCTCCGAGGCATCTCCCGCCGTGGTCACGCAACCCATCTCCGTCTCTGTGCCCGTCGGCGAAGACGTCGTCTTCACGGTCGAGTGTTCCGGGGCGGGCGTGTTGACCTACCAGTGGCATGTCGGGGACACCCCGCTGGCGGGTGCCAATTCGTCCGCGCTGTCTCTGAATGACGTGGCGTGGGCAAATGCGGGAGACTACCAGTGCCGCGTCACCAATGCGTACGGTGACGCATGGTCCTTGGTGGCGACGCTGACGGTCATCAGACAGAACCAGACCATCGCCTTCGCGGCCCTGCCCGGGAAGACCTATGGCGACGCCCCGTTCCCCGCCGGGGCCGTGTCCGATGCCGGACTCACCGTGGCTCTCGCGTCTTCGGAGGCTGGGGTCGCGACCGTTGCCGACGGGGCGATCACGGTGGTGGGGGCCGGCACGTGCGTGGTCACGGCCTCGCAGCGAGGCAATGCGGACTTCGAGCCCGCGGTGGACGTGGCGAGGACGCTCACGGTTGCCAAGCGATCCCTCGTGGTCGTCGCCAACGACGCGGCATTCACCTACGGACAGGCGGTCCCGGCGTTCACCGTGTCGCTGACCGGCTTGGTGCCTGGCGACACGGCAGGGGACATTGACGTGTTGCCCACCATAGCCGCCGGGTCAGTCGTGCTCGATTCGACTTTGGCGCCGAGTGGCGGGGCGGACGCCAACTACGCCTTCACCCAGTATCTGGCCGGGGCCCTCACCGTACGCCCGGTTCCGCTCACCGTCCGGGCGCTTGACGTGCAGCGGCGACCGGGGCATCCGAATCCGGGGTTCGAGTCCACGGTGACAGGTCTGATCAATGGCGACGCCTTCGACGATCTCGGGATGGCCGTGTCCCTCACCTGTGCCGCCACCGAGGCAAGCCCGGTGGGGGACTACGCGATCACGCCGAGTTTCCAGGGCGAACTCCAACGCGCCTACACGCTCATTCCCCAGTCGGGCACGCTCGCCGTCAGAGATGAGCCGACCGCCGTGTTCTACGTGGATAGCCAAGCGCCTGCCGATGGCGACGGGAGCAGTTGGCAGACGGCCTTCCAGAGCATCTCCGAGGCGATGCTGCATGCTCGGCAAGACAATGATGTATGGGTTGCTGCGGGGACCTATGTCGAGACGGTCGAGGTGCCTGCATACGTATGGGTCTTTGCTGGGTTCGCCGGGGCCGAGACCGTCCTGGAGGCCCGGGACTGGCGATACAATCGGACCATCATCTCGCAGCCCGTCGGGTTGCGGGCCGAGGTCCCCCTGGCGGTGCTTCGCGAGGGGAGCGTGGTGGATGGCATGCAGATCCTGGGAGGCCTGACGGATGTGCCCGAAGGCAGAGCGGAACTGCGGCACTGCCAACTGCGCGGCGCGCCCGTTCTGCTACAGTGCGCACAGGGATTGGTCGTGGAGAACTGCGCTCTGGCCGAGGCGCAGCGCGGGATTGTGGGGACTGAAGGAACGCCCGATGTCGATGTCCGGAACTGTCTGTTCTGGGACATTGCACAGGCGGGAATCAGCGACACCGATGCCACTGTCTACAACTCGTCCTTCCTGAATACGGGCGGGAGTGAATCGCCAATCTGGACCCACCTCGGCGGCAACACGGCAACGGCCACGAATTGCATCTTTCTCGGGGGCGAGTGGGCTGGCCCCATTGCCGGGGGTGCCCTGACGAACTGCTTCCTCGACAGCAACCGCGACTTCGGCAGCGACGCGGCGTTCGTGGACTGCATGATACTGGACAGTCCGGGCGTTGTCAGCGACTCGCCGGAAGGCCCGGACGGGATCCTGTGGACGTTGGACGACGGGCTTCGTTTGGGCGAAGGGAGTGCCTGCATCGACGCCGGATCGGCGACCGCCGCGCCTGCCAAGGATTGCCTGGGCCGCGCCCGGCGGGACGAACCGACAGCCCCGAACAACGGCTCCGGGGAAATGCCCTGGACCGATATCGGTGCCTACGAGTTTCCCGGTACCGGCGATGAAGTGGCCTTAGCCGTCGGCGATGGGTGGAGCCTGGTGAGCGCTCCTTTTGAGGTACCCTCCTTCCTTACCTCGCTGGCAGACGCCACGCGCTCACCTCTGCTTGCCAGCACTGCCTGGACTTGGAACGCGGCGACCCTTCGCTACGCTCCTGTCGCGCCTGGCGGAGACCTGGCGGCACGGCAGGGATCCTGGATCAGGACGACGGGAGCCGGTCGTGCGGCGGCGAATCTCCCGGGAATTCGTTCGTCAGTTTCCCTTCCTCAGTTGGTGCCGGGATGGAACATGGTCGGGGTGTCCGATACGGTCCCCGCAACCGCCTTGGCCAGGCCGGGGGCCGGGCGCATCCCGTCGGTCTGGTGCTGGGACACGGGCGCTCAGATCTACGTGCTCCTTGACGCGGACACCAAGCTCCAGCGCGGCAGGGGCTACTGGGTCTACCAGCAGCCCTGACCCAGGCGAGGAACGGCGGTGCCCACTGGCCCGAAGGAAACCCCCGCCGCGAGGATCGGGTTGGGGAGTGAAGAGCGTCCTTCTACGTCGCTCTTCCCCATGGCCGGCGGCACGACTGCCCTCTATAGGCTGGCTTTTGCCAGCCCCGCCAGGTCGATGGGGTATCGCCCGAATCGGTCCATCAGGTTCCAGAAGAGGTCGTAGGCGTCGCTCGACACATCCGGGCCGATGGAATGGGCAGACAGGCCCATGTACCGGCCATCGCTGGCGGCCGCAAGAACGCGCTGGACCTCGGCCCGGATCGCGGCCGGGTTGCCGCTGGGCAGCACATTGACATTGCAGACGTTGCCCCACACGAAGAAGCGGTCGGCAAAGCGCTCCCGGATATGCTCGAGGAACATGCCCGCGCGGGGTTCCATGTTCACCAATCCGTCCACGCCGGCGTCGTCGAGCAGATCGAGCATCGGGGAGACGTTCCCTTCGCTCTCGTAGCTCACCCGAAAGCCTTCCCCGTGGAAGGCATCGACCATGCGTTTCAGATTCGGCAGGAGGATGTCCTCGTACGCCTTCGGCGAGAGCAGCGGGCCCCGGGTGGCGGCAAAGTCGTCGGCGATGTGCACGAGCACACGGGGGAAATCCAGGCTGCGCGCCGCGGCAAGAGTGACCGCGATCAGATGGTCGGTGACCCGCCGGACGATCTCGGCGGCAAACGGTGGGTCGGCCGCCAAGTCGAGCAGGAACTGTTGCAGTCCCCGCAGCCGCCAACTGCGGCTGAACGGGCCGCCGCTCTTGAGCACCGGGCAGACCCGCGAACACACCTCGGGGAGGGCCTGGCGAAGACCGGAAAAGCGCTCTGTGGCAGCGGCGTCCTCGAATGGGAACCGGTCCAGATCCGCAATCCTCTTGATCTTGCAGTCGATCTGCTGCGACATGGTTGTCGGGCCGGGGCAAGTGCGCGTGACCAGGCCGAAATCGTCCCGTTGCAGGCGGTGTCCCTCGCGGTCGGTGCCCAGGTCCGCCCGGTCGCTGGGCCAGGGCCCCATGGTTGGGGCCATCTCCTGAAGATCATGGTCGAAGTGCGTGGGCAGGCTGGTATTGGGAGGTAGGCCGCGATCTTGCAGATACCTCGTCCGGAACTCGGGCCAGTAGCTGTCGCAGAATGGGATGCGGTCCGGACGCCGACCGTCAAGGACAGCCCGTACCCGCGCCACCGCAAGCCGAGCGCGGGGGGTGCTCAGAAGAGTGGCTTCATCATTGGGGGGATTCCTCGCCGGCGTGGCTGCAGACATGTTCTTCCCTCACGCTTTCTCGGCTTGGTGGCCGCCCTGCCGCGTTCCGTTCCTAGCGGCCTGCAGCCCTTCGGCGACCGCGAGGGCGTCCTCGGCGCTGCCCGCCTGGAATTCGAAGACCACGCGGCTTCCTGGCGGGTACTGGCCGGGCCATGTCTGGGGAGGCCCATCCGGTCGCCACCCGATCGGCATCTGGGCAACCCCGGGACCGTAGAACGACAAGGCATCGGGGACGTACTCGTCAGCCCGACGGGTGGGGGGAACGTTGTGATTGATCAGTCTGAGACCGGGCAAGTCGCGGAAGCTCCCCCACTGATGCCGAGCATCTGCACAGCAGTGAATCCCCAGGCCGCCAAAGTGCCGGCCCAGTTCGACCAATTCGGGGTGGAAGAACTCACGGAACATCTCTTCGCTCACGGCACCCACCTCATCCACTGACAGCGTCAGCCCGCCGTGCATCACGTAGTCCGGATAGTGGGCGACAAACACGGTGCCATAGCGCCCGAACCACTCGTCGAAGAACGCCGTCAGCAACCGCCGCACCTTCTTCGCCAGGCTCTTCACCGCCTCGGGGGCCTCGATCATGGCGATGAAGAGGTCCGACTTGTCCCAGATCAGCGCGACGATGTCCATCGGGCTCTGGATATCGACCGGCTTCATCACCGCTTCAGGACCACCCCGCCGGTAGAGCTCATCGGCGATATCGAACAGATAGGCAAGCGAAGACGTGCTCAGTTCCGGGGCCTCCAGCCCATCGGCTGCGGCGGCGTTGTCAACGAGGGGCAAAGCGAACGGGTTGGTATCATCCGGCCGATGGACACGGCAGCCGAAGGCTTCGGCAAAGATCTCCGTGCCGGTGACATTGCTCAGGTACGGGACGCGGTCGTCATCGACCATCTCCGCCTGCCGACACATCACCTCGTAGGCCGCCCAACTCCGCTCGATGCGCTCCTCGGCCCTGTCCGGCCACAGCGGTACCGGCGCAGGCAGTGCATGGGCAAGTTCCGCAGCAGGGAAATCGACGTGGAACATGAATCCCGGAGTGGCCTCTTCACCGAGGAACTCCCGCCACGCCGCCAGACGGTTCCCGATCTTTTCTGTCAGACCTGACATGACACATGTCCTTGTTGCTTCTGTATCTGCCTGCACCAGCATTGCTGCCCGACAGTATGGGACGTTCCACCGGTTGTGTCAATCGGCGCGGGCACCCCCTCTTGCTCTCCCACCGGTCCCCGTGACTGCCGTGGTGCCCTCTTCGTAGCCGGAGCATCCCTGCTCCGGTACCTGCGGTCCCGCCAACCGCCAGCCCTCCCTCGTAGCCGGAGCATCCCTGTTCCGGCACCTGCGGTCCCGCCAACCGCCAGCGCTCCCCCGTCGCCACCAACCACCAGCGCTCCCTCGTAGCCGCCAACCACCAGCGCTCCCTCGTAGCCGGAGCATCCCTGCTCCGGCACCCGCGGTCCCGCCAACCGCCAGCCCTCCCTCGTAGCCGGAGCATCCCTGCTCCGGCACCTGCGGTCCCGCCAACCGCCAGCCCTCCCCCGTCACCGCCAACCACCAGCGCTCCCTCGTAGCCGGAGCATCCCTGCTCCGGTACCTGCGGTCCCGCCAACCGCCAGCCCTCCCCCGTCACCGCCAACCACCAGCGCTCCCTCGTAGCCGCCAACCACCAGCGCTCCCTCGTAGCCGGAGCATCCCTGCTCCGGTACCTGCGG
>Ga0307987_1001442_pt1 | contig 13060 bp, 8 predicted proteins | sample EllFjometagen181_FD_203157 | JGI IMG/M metagenome (GOLD analysis project Ga0307987, IMG submission 203157) | Marine microbial communities from Ellis Fjord, Antarctic Ocean - #181 | ecosystem: Environmental > Aquatic > Marine > Unclassified | place: Southern Ocean | collected 2014-10-08
TATTTTCAAAAAGTTTAAAAATACTAGATAAGGAAGAAATAGAACATAAAAAAGATATTGTCAGTTCCCTAGGATTAAAATGCTAGATAGGCAGTGATACCCCATTCTAAGTATAAATTTTCGAATAGATTGATAAAATCTATTTTTGAAAAACTGAATTAAATACAGTTTCTATTGTAGTAAAACTGACTGAAGTATATCTTGAGAATACATAGTAAATTTCAATATATTATTAATGATAAATTTCTTCATAAAGAAGACATTTCTCATACAGTACTGCCGTCTCAGCCGTTTGCCTAGGCAAGACGCATGAGTTACTTTTTTAAATTCAATGGCATTGAGTTTGCAGCAGGTATCTAAAAAATCAGTTTAACCTCAAATAGAGGTTAAACTAACAAACTCAAATAAGCGTTTATTAATATCAATTAGTTGCACTGTGACATTGTCACAGACGACTACTGACAGTTAAAATTTTTTGACTTTCCAGCTCTTTTATTATTTCATCTACGGTCTTCAGGGCCGTGGCACACCGTTCATTAACAAAATCGGTCAGCTTTTTTCTGACGGCAGTATCTGTATTTTTATCGTTTTTGTCTGCGAGCATGACAGCTGCATCAGCAACAATACCGCGATATAAAGAAATTGTTTCAACCTCCTGCCCTTTCCAATATTCAACAATTCTTTCTCTATGCTCAGTATTAGTAAGCAATAATGTTCTTAACTTATTAAATTTTTCAGCGGCGACTGTTGAGCTGTATTCCTTTGGAACTTCATTAATACCAATAAAAAATGGAAGAAACGGACATATATCAGGCTCACCGAAGGTCAACCACATAGTACTTAAATATTCAATGTAATCAGCAGATGGGTTGATAATTACAGAGTTATATGTTTTTTCAACACTACCTTGAATATTAATAGATTTATTATTATTTACTGTGTATGATGTATCTCTTTCATTCTCAAGCATACTTACTTCTTTATCATGATATTTCAGGATATCCATCATATAAGGCAGAACAAGACCTGATCCCTGTATAGGATTCAGATTATAATCGTTATATTGATTTTTTATAAGAAGTTCCCACATTGCCTGTGCACGACTGTAACCTGCACCGCTCCCTATCTGATATTTTCTAAGATTTTTATCAAGGTAGAAGTTTGCCTGAGCAAATACTGTATCTTTCATAGGCCCGTAAACTGCATGATTAAGTTTGGAGTTATATATATAATTAGATGCTTCAATCAAATATCCATCCTTGGGATCAACTATTAACAGTGCAAGGCCACCTGAAGATAGAGTTGAACCTATTTTAGTGAACATTCCTGATAATTTATCTATCATCTCTTTAGCGCTCCCACAGGTTGTCATTACTTCATCAGTAGTAGGTATCAAATTTTCATCAGGCAGTTTAAGACTTTGACTAACCCTGAAAAAAGCTTTTGTTCCTACACCTTTTTCATTTAAATATGTTCCACCTAATAACTGAGCAGCTTTTTGAGCACTCAAATACCTAAATTTACTCTTATCTTCAGGAACAATTAATTTCAGGGTTAAGCGATCTAGTTCTACAGGAACAGTCCAGTCTAAGTTAGCCAAGAGGACATTTCCTTCAGCACATGTTAACCCTAAGGCTAACCCTCCAGTACATGCCAATGTGTTAAACGAAAGATTCGGCATTAATAACAGGGTGAATACAATCAACAGTTGTTTTTTCATCTATTTCTCCATATTATGGATTAACTATTTTAACTTTTACTTTGTCACCAAAGCGGAATAAAAATCTTTGAGGATTGTAAACTACTTTAGTTCCATCTTCAAGCTTAGCTTTTGTATCAACTACTATAACGTCGTTATTATTCAATAGTATTCCAACAGGAAGTACCGATTGATATTTGTTTGAATGGAAATATCTATAAACATCTTCAGGTTTCACATAAATTTTGCGTATAAAAAATGCTCTGTCAATAGGTTTATCAGGATTACTGTACTGTTGATCTAATGCCAACCAGATATAAAAACCTTTGTCATCTTTCTTGAGCGCATCCACTCTCACCAATACATGTTTTATATCCTTCCTTGTAAAAATATAGCTAAGCAGTTGAACCTGGGGTAAATTTTTCATATCTTTATTCATTTGATACATATTAATCAGAGGATTATCTACATATATATTAATGCTGCCTGATTTATTATCTTTATGTTCCAGTTTACCACCAACGGGTTTACCAGCCCCAAGTGGATAAATCATAATTTTACTGCATGGAGAAAGTTTATTCGCCATACCTTGAGGTAGTTTCACTCTTACTTTCATAGGGCTATTAGTCACCAACTGAATAACCGGGGTATTGTTTCGGTAGTTATTATTTATAAATTCTCCTGGTGAGTAATACACATTAGAAACAATACCGTCAAATGGTGCAAAAATTTTGCATTCAAGAATCATACCTTCTATATCATTGACTTTAAATTTTAACTGATCCACCTTACCCTTTGCCCTAAAATACTGGGCGGTGATTTCTTCAAGTATTTTTTCGCTGACTGTACCAGTTTTCCTAAGCTTTTTCTGCCTTTTGAGATTCTTTTCAATTATTTCAAGGTCAATCACAGCGGCATTATGCATACTTTTATACATATTAAGCATATTATCGTATTGCTCATGCCTTTGTTCTGCAATTATGGTTCCTCCATCAGAAACAGAACCTTTGCTATTAAAAACAGAACCTTTAACTTTTGTTCCTACTGGAAGGATGTCTGATAAGACCCCATCTAAAGAAAAAATAAAATTCTGTAAATGACCGTATACAACAACTCCTTCATATTCATTATTAGAGTTTTGAGAAGCTCCTCCATCTGCAGAAACAACACCTGAATAACAAAAAACATACATAAATAAAATAAAAATAATATTTTTGATTTTCATAATTTCCTTATAATATACTATATTTAAATTTGAACAGAAGGAAAAAACAAAATCCCCTTCAATTCAATTGTTCGTTTATTCCTAATTTTGTGTATTAGTGTTACCGTTAATAGCTATACTACTTTTTCTAAAAACAACTTTGCCTTTAAACAGAGTCATGAGAACATCTTTTTCACTAACTGTAATAGGTTTTGTAAATGAATCTTTGTCTAATACAACCAAGTCAGCGTATTTACCAACTTCGAGAGTACCTGTTTCTTTTTCAAGATTCATTGAAACAGCATTATTCAGTGTATATATCCTTAAAGCATCGTTTAATGAAATCCTTTCAGAATATCCAAAAGTGCATGAAGGTTGAAGTACAGAATTTGGAGGGCATTTATAGTTTGGGTCAGGATTTTTACGGGTAACCATGGTCTGTATACCAACCCATGGATTCATATCCTCTACTGCAGCCGGCCAGTCTGAACCTGAAGAAACAGGTATTTGTTTTTTAAGCAGTGTCCTGATAGGATAGAATTTAAGAGCCACATCTTTTTTAACTACAGATAATACACCTTCTATAATAGGTGATGGATACCAGATAGCTGGAGAAAGACCAATTTCAACATTTTCTTTATATTTTTCTAAAAGGATATAGTCTTCATCCGTTATAAACCCTGCATGAGCTAATTCAATCTTTGATGAGAAGCCTGGTTGCATAGCCTTTAGTACAAGGTCAAGAGCACCGTTACCACCAGTATGAACGACAATATCAAACTTAGCCTTATCTAATTTAGCTAATATTTTTTTTAGCTGATTAGGAGAGTAGCGTATTTCTCCATTGGAAGGTGTGCCTGGTTTGTATCCTTCATCTAGATTATTCAGCATACAGGCAGTCCTTGCTGGAGTGGGAACTCCGTCCAAATATACTTTTGCATAGTTTGTTGAAAAATGATTAGTTTTATATAAATCTCGTAAATTTTCCAGTTTTGAAATATTCAGCACACGATTTGGATAACTTCCGCTGTGAGGCTTGCATATTTGAGCCTTATCAGGAATTATAGGAGGTCCTTCCAACTGATCCTCAGCTAAAGTAATCTGAATTGCTGCTGCCAGGTGTGTGGTTGCTTCATCGTCTACAACAACTTTTTTCAATGCTTCTAAACGTCTTTTAGATAGCGCATCAGCTTCTCTCATTCCAGTAATACCAAGTTTATTAGCATTTTTCATTACATATTTCAAACCTGACATATATTGTTCCATAGACCAGTCCGGCATATCTTTTCTTACTAAGTTAGAGCGGTCTTCATATAGTATTCCCGTTGTTTTAAAGGGTTTTGGTTCACCCTTTAGCTTTATGATAGCTTCTTTTTTTTGGTCATCAGGTACGGTGAATCCGCTACTTTGCAGTGCCTTAGAATTTCCCCACCATGCATGACCTGAATCCGCTCTAAGCATTACAGCATAATCACCTGAAAACCTGTCAAGAAATACTCTTGGCAATAGTGAAGGTTTATCTTTCCCTATCTGCTTAAAATAGTCCTCACTCCAGTTTCCGTCTCCGTCAAAGAATTCACTATTCCATTGACCACCAACAATCCATTTTACATCTTCTCCATTTTTATCCTTACTAACTAAGTCCTGAGAGTAATTAGGCTTCCAGTAACTTTGTACTTTTTCTCCAATTTTATCCGGCATTGTTGCAAATGGAAATGCACACTCAGCTGTTTCTTTTATTCCACCTGCAACAGGGTGTACATGAGCATCAATAAGACCTGGAATTATAATAGCTCCATCTAAGTCAATACTGTTAATAGTATCTTTTGTTTTGTACTTGGAACTTTCAGCATTAGTTCCGACAAAAATAATTTTCCCATTATCAATAGCTATTGCCTCTACAGTATAGGGCTTTTTATTCTGAGCATCTATTGTGAAGTCAGGTTTTGAAAACGAAGGATAAATTTTCCCATTGTGTAACAGCATATCAACATTCACGACTTTTTGCTGCTGTTTTGAAACACATGAAGTAAATAGTATGAGCATTAATGCGATGAAGAAAAAATTGAGATATTTCATAGTACTAAGACCTTTCTGTTCTTTAGTTATGTTAAATATTTAAAATTATTGCATAAAACAAGTAAAGTTTTAATTTTATTATTTTTTAAGATTTTTAATTTTGTCATTCAGTTCAGAAAAATAATCTGATTGAGTTATCTTTTCGACCTCCTTTTCCAAGTTCTTTTTATCAATTATTATCTCAAGATCAGTTATCTGCTTTTTCAACTTTTTAACAACTACTTTCTGGTAGATAATCAGCAGAATCATCAAAACAAGTATAATAAATGTAAATACAATGATCAAAAGAATTCTTCTAAAAGAATCAGCAGAATAGTTAAAAGTCTTCATGTAAGGTTCAGAAGCCACAACCAATAAAGAAATATCCTTCAGATTAATCTTACTTGTAGTCAGGAATAGTTTCTTACTTCCTTTATCAATGAGTACAGAACTATTTTTATTATCTGTTTTAGCTGCAGCTATAATAAAATTTCTTGCATTTTCTCTACCTGATTCAGAGATTTTTCCCTGCATATTGTCAGGTGAACACAATATTTGATCATATTCGGGATTAACAATATAAAACTTAATATGACTTTCACGACTGACATACCTTTGAAGCTGTATTAAGTTTGTTAGACCTTCAGTTCCTATACTGACAGTCACATAACCTATCCTAGCTCCTTTATAATTCGTAACAGGAGTAATTAATACAAAAAAAGACCTATCATTAAGTTTACTATCACTATATTTATAAGAAACGACTTTAGAAGCTGTAAGCTTTCCAAGCTTTTTTGATTTCCTGAAAAATTCATATTCAGAATAGTTTCTACCTACAGCTTCAGAAAAAGCTGGCGGATAAATAGTTTTAAGTGTACCATCCAAATCAATAAACCCCAGACTCTCTATTGGTAAGTCTAAAATCGATATAGAGTTGTATATAGTTTCCAAATCAATACTGTCAGGAATTGCATCAAATTTAGAGATTTTTTTAGCAGAATGTTTCACACATGATATAATATTATTCATAAAATGTGCTGTAATAACAGATACAGCAGATGCGTTCATCTCCAGATCATTAATTCTTGCTTCATCAAAACTTTTCTGTTGTGAAGTAAACAAAGAGTTGCAAAAATAATACGCGCCGGCAATAAGCACTGCAAAAATAATGGTTGTAATAATATTTTGTTTCATAAGGTATTAAGTACTTTCTTCACCATGTAGACCACAAAGCGGTTAACCGCAAAGAACGCAAAGGGAATTCGTAAAGTTCGCAAACAATATTTTTTAGTTTAACTTATATTCAAAAATGAAATCAAATAAAAATGTAATCGCTGCATATAAAAAGAGCTTTCAATATTAAATAGATTATTCATATAGTACTATGGAACATGTAAAACAATTTTTTATTAGTGTATATTTGCGTTGATTTGCAGTTTTTAAATCTTTGTGACTTTGTGCCTCTGTGTGATATATTTAGTTGCGGCTATTCTGCTCCAAGTTCTATATGAACTATATGGTGAAAAAGCTCTTTGTTTTGAATTTACAGTTTTTTACCTGGTACTTTTTCTTTTACAGCAAAAAAATCTTTGTTGATTTTTTGATTTAGCTTATACTTGTCCAATCTGTAATAACTTGTCACCTTATCAAAATGAAGATCTTCAATTTCAGTATATTTTTCAGGAATCATCATGCCATCGATTTTCCTGTATTTGATATCTCTTACTACAAAGGATTTTCCTGTAATTTTTTTTATTAAAAATTTTTCACTGTCTATATAGTACATCAATTCATTATCTCGTTTACTTCTCATTTTTTTATCAAGAGTTACCTTAATTTTATAGCACTTAACTCCCTGAATAAGTGAAAATTTCTTATAAAGTTTTTCAGTTAAAAAGTCCTGATAAATTCCCAGTGAAAGTTGTATTTTAGCATTATGCACATCATCTTTTAAGACATTAATCTTTGATTTAGTAGATTCCAGGTGATCAGGTTTTTCCCCATTGATCAATACCCTGATTTTATCACCGAATTTTGTATACTCTAAAGTTTTTATTTCATGTCCACCTGACAAAGTATCAGTTGTTGTTTTAGCAATGAATTTATAGTTATCAGGTTTTTCATAGTAGTATTTGGTATTAAGATTTATTTTGAGATTGTTTTTAGTATGAACTTTGCTAATTGTACATTTGTATTCGACAGTTTTAATTTTCTTATCCAATTCAACAGAGACTATATTGCTTTTAACTTTAGCAATAACAGATTCAGCAGTAGCTCCTTTAGGAGTATTATTTGTTTGTTTCACTATCTTATGCTGACATCCTAATATAATTACAGAAGTAAATACTATCAAAATACCATTCGTCATATTTCTCATAAAATCCTCCAATCGGTTATTATTAATAAATCATATCTAAAATCACTCTATCATAAAACAATTATATTGTCGACAAAACAACAATGTAAACAATTATCACAATTACGTACTTAGAGAAGTACAAACCTTACTATAAAAACATTTTAATTCAGCGAATAGCTGTGTAAAGGAATTTATAGATTACTGTCCAATACCCAAACCAGAGACGAAACCAAATAAATATTGACACCACGAAGTTATTCATCTTTTGTTCCAAAAGCAAAATAAAGGTCTTTCTTTTCTTCGTGGTAAAAAAACTCTTTTAACTTTTAACAATATAATTATCTTGTAGTTAAGATATTATGAATATATTATTTTAAAACCTAGCTAAAAAAACAAGGTTTGGACGGATTGTAGTACGAAGATTTAATATATGTAAAATCTATTGTTTACACCTTCGTGGCTAAATAAAAAAGTTCAATTTACTTTTCTATAATATAACTATATTGGGTTATAATTGTTACATGTTAGTCGATAAATATCATGCCCACGCTTTCAGGGTGGCGAGCAATAATCTTGTCCAGCTTTGCGGTGACATAATCTAATTTAAAAAGGTTTGAAATGTTATAATGCGTTTAAAGGTCATCTTAAATGCATTAAAAACCAATCTATACCTTTTCTATCCTAACTAGAGATTATCTGCAAAGGTTACGAAAAATATTTTTTGTCCATAGCAATCTCAGGTGTACCGCCGGCTGTGCTACATAAAAAACTTACTCTTTATATAGGTTCCAAATAACATAAGACAGTTTTATCAGGATAACTTTTAAGAAGTTTCCCTAATTTCGCCGCAGGACAAACCCCAATCACAAAAGTATTCGGCTTCTTCAGAGCATACTCGGAATCTTCATAATCTCCATTACTGTTTCCAGCAACAAAAATCAGTTCATAATTTTCATCCTGCTCAATGTTTTTAATAGCGACCCCTTTTCCTTCGTGATCAACAATATAAAGTTCACCATTGTTATTCTTAACATATCTATCATCGTAAACTCAGAATTAAAAGAACAATTATTTATTTCATAGTTTTCCTCTATGGATTTTATCAGGATCTATCACACGATTAAGCAATTTATTCCTTGTATTTCTATATTCTTTTTTACCTTCTGATATTAATTCAAGCCCATCAGTTTTTAACTGTAGAGCTTTTATAATCTCATTATATTGGTTTATCAATTTATCATTCCCATTCTGTTCTGCCTTTTGGATATTTTGCAAGCATATATCCATACTTTTCTGGATATTTTTTTCATTGCTATTTCTCGCATCAGGATATAGTGCAGTTAGCTTTATAGCAGGGTTTGATGAAAATATTTTATCGCACTTCTGTTCACTTTTATTCATTTTTATATAGCCGTTTACCATTGTTTGTTTGGCTTCAGAATAAGATCTATAAATTTTCTTTAAAAACTTATCTTTTTGATTGGCAGACTTTTCTTTATAATAGTCTGCCCTATCTGTTAGAATTTTGATCTTTTGATCATAGAAATCAGGAGTACTCTTACCTTCCGCAACATTGAAGACAAAAAGCATTAAAGTTATTATAATCAGTATAAATTTTTTCATATCAATTTCCCTGGTTTACTAAATGTTTAAAAAAGACTAAATTGTTTTTATTTATCAAAATCAAATATTGCATAATCCTCATATTTTTCAAAACCAACTGCATTAAATGGTTTATTAACCCGCAGTGGCAGGATAGTTTCATTTAGTTCAATTAAATATAAAGTCACAGGCTTTTTAATTCTACCATCTACTGCATAAGTCAACAACTTTTCCGGGGCACTTTCAATTAAATGTCCACGATCATTATAGTTCCCCATTAAAGGACCTTCACCTCCTTTATTATCTAACTCCAGTTTCCAGTATGTGCATGATAATGTTTCTTTTTTTCCTGTAATTTTTGCTTTAAAGAGCCATTTTGTAGAATATTTGTCTGCGAGCGCAAGATTCTGCTTTTTGTGATAAGCCATTGCAACTATAAATTGAACGTGTTCAGTACTCCTACTAAAACTATCAAAGACTAGTAAAACGATCACATTCCCTGCTTCGTCCATAGTCAAATATGGTATTAAAATAATAAGTCCAAGTGATTTATTATCTAAAACCCTATTCACTAATTTGGATATAGAATTAAAATGACCATTGGCATCTTTATCATGATCAAATTTTATCTCACCTTGCCGATACACGAGCAAAGGTCCATTCTGACTAATATTATTACTAGTAGGTTCAGAACTATTAACCATTAATTGAGCAGCACAACCATAATTCATATCAAGTAATAAAGCTAATAAATACTCATTTCCCTTTTTAAAAAGGTATGTATACATTTGTTGAAATTCGTATGATAATTTATTAGTATGAAAAGCTAGCTGTAATTCATTATTGAAATCTTTTTTTATTTTATCAAATGTCACCAAATCCAGGTTTGTGTTATTGTTATCTCCCGCTGCTGATTGTGTTACATTGCTTATTAGTTTAAGTACCATTAAAGAAAAAATATTGGCATCTCTGACTCTTTCTTCTCTCTCATAGCGACTAGTAACAAGATTCCTTCCATTGTTACCATCACCACCATAACAGGGTGTTATTGTTGAACACCATTTAAAGTATGAACTTAATTTAGTCTGAATATTTAAAAAAAGAAATGAGTAACTGGTAACTAAGCTAGTTCCATTACGCATTACATTTCCCCGGTCTAATTCACTGAATAGCAAAGACCATTTAGTAGTTTGATAACCTTTAGGTCTGTAATCACCGAATAACTCCGTTGAACTAACACCATAACACTTTGCACTCACAATTACTACAAAAAAAATAAAGATGATCTTTTTTACTTTTTTATTATACATTTTTAATTTTTCCTTTATAATATTTGATTTTTAAGTAATTCGTCTGCTATACTGAAAGAAGATATATTTGATTCTTTGGATGAAAGTGAAGGGTTTCCGATCTTTTGTATAACATTAGGCTCACTCATCTGCTTCGCTGCTTTGTCAACTTTAGCCTTTGACTCCTCCGCTTTCTTATCCTCATCTGCTTTGTACTCTTTGTATTCAGCATAGTTCATTTTTATACCAGGATATTCATAAGGATGTTTTGTCTCCCCATGACTTGTATCATAATCTATTTTACTTGGCATTGCAGGCTGTGAAATTAGTTTAAGGTCATCACCTGGAATAGATGACTTTATAACATTTGTTGAAAAGGAACTCATCATTGTAGCACAATTTGATTGAACATAATTATAGCATACACTTCCTACTGGCATACCGTAAATTAATTCACTGACTTTACCTGAAGAAAAGGCATCGCGTGCGTTGCTCATTGCAGATTCTGTAAATTCAACATCTCCTCCAAAACCAAATCCTCCATAACTCACACCACCCTCATTACTATGAGTACCACCTTTATCAGTAGTATCAAGATTAATTGTTTGAGATACAACACCAAGACCAAACTGATGTAACTCTATTTTAGAAATAAAACAATCACCGTAATCAATCTCCCACTCATCAATTAATTCCATATGTTCTTCTAAAGAAGGATCATCCCGTTCAACATATATATATTTTGTAGGGTTAGTCCCTGAAACAGGTTCTAAATCATAATAGCAATCTTTTATCTCTGAAAGTAATTCTTGTGCATCCTCTGTAAGGCATTTAAAATATTTTTTGCCCTGCCTTGTTGAAGGCTTTCTTGGCAATAATATTTTATATGTCCACCCAGTAACCTCAGCCTTACTTGTAAATGTCAACCCGGATTTGACATTGTTTTCCAAACTGGAGTCAGCTTCAGAATGCGAGAATTCACCTTTAAATCCCCACCCTTTCACTGAGCCACCAGCACTCCATGAACTAGAACCTTGGTTCATATTCCTACTTCCTCCCATAGTAAGCTCATTGTTAGCATGCATAATCTGGGAGCCTGAAATAGTTATCAACTTTTTAGCTTCAAGTTCACTATATGAAAATGGTATAGTAGAGTTCATATATATAACTCGATCAGCTATACTGCCACACATGCCCGGAAGTATCGAAAACATACTACTATTTGACAGTTGTGCAGCTAACTTTTCTATTTGATTCTCCATTTGAATTTGATGAGTATCTCCGAACAATTTAGTTACAGGTAAGAGGTACAATAATGATATTGTAACCATAAATACATGCAACAGACTAATTTTTCTTATTTTTTTCATAATTAATTAATCCTATCCTTCATTTTGGTTTTGTAAAAATTATTTTATTTTCGTGTTTGTTTTATTGTGGGGCGTTGCAATATAAGTTACTATATGATCAATCGTTCAATATAATAATTTAGATATATACTGCTTAAATAGTTATTTATTAATAATAATCAACTATTTAAGATTATTTTTTTAAATCAAAATTTTCTTTTTCTTAAGTATGACTCATTGAAAAAATACAAAATAAATAAATTTCCATATTTTTTAGATTTGTATGTAACTGGATTTTCATCGACACTCTTTTTATTTTTATAGTCGAGTTTAGCTAAATTAAAAGAATATATCAATTATTTAAATTACAGTTTAAACCCCCGAAGAGCCTAAACTTCTAATATAAATCCATATCGAACATATAAGTTAACCTAGTCAATCATAATGTTAAAAAACTACATCTATTTAGTTAAGTTTGCTAATAATTGAAACATAAGCATCCTAACGGATAAATTCCAAGTTTTTCAATAGTATCATCATTTTTTTTTTACTTTGACACTAATATTAACTTTTTTTAATTTTCTACAAAATAGAATATTTCTATAAGGGGTTATAAATATTATCAATAACCCATACGTTTATCACATGAAATATTTTTAATCATTGTCTTGATCGATATCGATTACGATATTTGTTTTTCTTCAGAAATCGTTATATTAAAGCAGTGAAGCAATGGCTTTAATTTGAGAGATTATCCAAAGTATAGCCTGATCGTTATCCTTATCTATACCCCTGCACAGTGATATTCTGAGTTCAGGAATCTTAAAAGGAGGAGTTCTATAGGCTAAATTAAACGATTTTGTTTGGCAGTTAATCTTCTTTGCCGCTAAACAAATATAATTTGTTCCAAGTAACAAACCGAAACATTCTGTAGAGTTATGAATAGAAATATTGCCTGTATGACCTGAATCGATTATATCTTTAAATGTACCACCTTCAATAGTAGACCTCGAACAGGATTTTGGATGTCTGATAACTAAATGTGGATATTTCATATAATCATCCATTGTTAATACTTCACTCTGAAAAGCAGGATGGTTTATGTCTGCCCAACAGCCTACTTCCTCCGAAAAAAGATAATCATAAACAAATAAAGACTTTTCTGTTTCGTGATTAAACGCCCCGATAGCAATATCAATCTCTTGATTATTCAACTGTTCCCTAACAGTCGAATAGTTTATACCTGAAATTCTGAATGCTACATGCGGAGCTTGTTTATTAACTTTTCTTATAAGGTACGGCATCAGTGCGGAAAGGGCATAATCACTTATGGCAATTCTAATAATTCTTCTAGAACTATTAGGGTCAAAGTCTTTAATTTTAAATACACTTTCCAGGTTCAGAACAGCACTTCTCACGAAATAAACAAGAGATTTTGCCAATGGAGTCATGTACATTGTACTATTAAAGTTATTTCTAATTAGAAATAACTTTAATAGT
>Ga0307987_1001443_pt1 | contig 13059 bp, 13 predicted proteins | sample EllFjometagen181_FD_203157 | JGI IMG/M metagenome (GOLD analysis project Ga0307987, IMG submission 203157) | Marine microbial communities from Ellis Fjord, Antarctic Ocean - #181 | ecosystem: Environmental > Aquatic > Marine > Unclassified | place: Southern Ocean | collected 2014-10-08
TCTTTTTCGTCCATTTCCCTTTGAAGACTGGCATTGGACTTCACGAGGGCTGCGGTGCGTTTTTTCACCGTTTTTTCAAGATCAATATTGAGTTGTGCCAATGCATTATTTGATTGTTCAATCTCAGCATTCACCCTTTTAAAGTCCCTGTTGGCGATTATAAGCTTTAATGCATACTCAGTCTCTGTTTGAACCGCGTTTTCCAGTGCGGTGCGATTTTCAAGCAATGTGTCAGACATTTTATTAAAAACAGCTCCCATTTCACCGATTTCATCCCTGGCGGAAAGATCCACTTTTATACCAAGGATTCCATTGTCAAGCTTTTCCATGGACTGCTTTAATGTTAGTACCGGTTTAATAATAAAACGGGATAATAAGGTGTTTAAAAGTAACGGAATAAAAATGGTCAGTACCATGAAAAAAGTAATTAAAGCAATTACAACGTGGTTCAGTTGTTCATTTATAGATTTGGAATCATAGTATGTTTTTATATATCCAAGCTGTTCTCCAATGACTTTAATCATTGAAGAATAGGAGGCCATATTTTTATTTGTTTTAAGTCTTTTGTCAAAGATAGCGGTCTTGTTAAGGGCTTGCATCTCATTTTGGGAGAGTGTTTCTATAAAATCTGTTCCGGTGGACAGTATTAAAATGCCTTTTTTGTCATATACCCCCACCCCTGCAATGCCTTTAACCCCCAGGATGTCTTTTAATGATTCCTGTAGTGCCATTTGCTGTTCTGCAAATATTTCATTGGCAATGTCTTCTCGATTTTGTTCAAAAAGCACACTTAAAAGCGTGTTGATCTCATCATATTTTTGATCCAGGATTTTGGTACCAGTAAAATACAGCACGCAACTGCACATCAGTGCAAATATCAAACAGGTTGTTAAAACAATGGTGTTTATCTTAAAACCAAGACTTGTTGTTTTTATTTTTTTGCTCATAATAAGTAACTTTTAATTGATAATGCGTTGTTGAAATTGTTTTTGGAAAAATAGGGTCAGGCTTAAGCCCATTTCTGTCAAAGAATATACCAGTCTACTTGGCTTGTATCCGTCCTCTACGTTGGGTTCTCCCGCACATAGAACCAATTAGGGACTTCATCATAATAAAAAACTACCCACTATTGCATGCAGCACTCTGGAGAGTCGGTATGAAGCTCATTGATGTTGGGTATATTATTTTCCATGAACTCTCTTACGGCACACGAAACCCGCCTTTAATACAACTATAATCCTGCGCATCCCGGCGGGGTGGATCAGGGAAAAATGGTTTCAAAATATCTGATATTACCATTATTAATTTCATTGATCACAGCATTCTTAACAGGATTTCGGTTTTTGTCAAAAAATATTTTTCCGGTGATGCCCTCAAAGGTGCTGGTTTTTTGTAATGCATCTCGAATTTTTTTTTTGTCCATGGACCCCGCCCGAATCATGGCATTGGTCAGTAAAAAAACCGCATCATGGGAAAGCGCAAAAGCCGAAGTTATTTTTTTCATAGTTTTAAATTTTTCCACAAAGGCAAGGGAAACAAGAGACTGGGAGGCCGCTGACCAATGGGTACAATAATATCCCTTTTTGATCTCTTTGCCGCCCTTTGCTAAAAAGCTCTTTGTATCCCAATCGTCCCCCCCCAGAAGAATTGATTTGATTCCGGAAAGTTGTGCCTGTTTGGCCAGAAATCCCCCTTCATCGTGGCCCGAGAAAAAGATTACATCTGGATTTTTATTTTTGGTTTGTAAAATAAGCTTTTTATATTTTTTTAATCCAGTTTTGTATGGTGCGGTAAATAAAACCTTGCCCCCTGATTTTTCAAATGTTTTTTGAAATTCCCGGGACAATCCCATACTGTAAGAACTTGTAATATTAGTAAAAATGACGGCGGAGGCTGCCTTTAAATTCTCAATGGCAAATTGGGCCATCACCTGACCTTGAAAAGAGTCAATAAAACAGACCCGGAAAATATAATCCCCTGTTTGTGTCACCGCCTCATTTGTTGAAATATTGGTTATCATGGGGATCCCCGCAGCCTGTACGACCTTGGCAATTGCCAGTGAATGGCCACTCCAGTCGGCTCCGATAATGGCGGTAACGCCTTTTGAAACTGCCTTTTCCGCAGCTATTTTAGAACCGATGGGGGTGCTTTGATTGTCAAAAATATGAAGTTTTATTTTTTTGTCGAAAATGCCCCCGGAGGCATTGATCTCATCAACGGCACTGATCACCCCCCCAAGGGACGGTTTGTTTGATGCGGTTGCCTTACCTGTCAATGCAAAAATTGCCGCTATTTTGACAGGGGCAAAAGTGGATGCGGGCTGGGGTGTACAGATAAGATACGACAGAGAAACCAGTGCCCATATTGTTTTCACAAAACCCATGATAACACCTCCACTGTCAAATGTTTGATTGGTCTGCTCTGATTAATTCCTGGATTTGTCTCAACGTTTCCACCATTGTGACAGTGGTGGATATCTAAGGGGCGCATTCCCATTTTCCCGGCACCGTTTATAACTTATTAATTTTATTATCTCAGTCGTGAATTGACTCAGGAATTATATTTTTATGAATCAAAGGCTTAAAATTCCGACCGGGAAAATGGGAATGCGCCCTACCTATTATTAAATGAGGCAATCTTTGTGCCTTCAGCTTTGGTGCACGGGATCAGGTTTGTTTCATAACAGGAATTATAAAAAAAGTCGACGGTTTGACTCATAGGCCATTTGGGTACCTGAAATTGGATCACGGAATTTAAGTTTTCTGGCAAGAAGCTGGAGCGGTGCTGAAAAATTTCTTTTTCTCTCTGGCAGGAGTTCCGGATAATACCTGTCATTGAGTATGGGGAACCCCAATCCACTGAGATGCAGACGTAGCTGATGTTTTTTGCCGGTGATGGGTTGTAATTGAAAAAATGCCTTGTTGTCTTTAACTTTTACCAGGGTTATTTTTGAAATGGCATTGGATTGACCCGGGGTTGACTTCATTCTGAACCATGGCTCCCCCTTGACCAGCCTATTTTCCACGGTCCATAAATTTTGCTTTGGCTCCTGGGGTAATACCGTCACCGCTTGGTAGGTTTTTTCAATTTCCCCTTTCATGAACAGCTCCTGGTACCGTCCCCTAGTTTCCGGGTTCATGGAAAACAGAACCAGGCCTGCGGTTTCCCGGTCGATTCTGTTGATGGGTGAAAGAGTGGGGTTTCCTGTTTTTTTCTTTAAACGATGCAGTAGACACTCATTTACATAGGGCCCCCCTGGGGTCACCGGAAGAAAATGGGGCTTACAGGCCACAAGTATTTCTTTGTTGTAAAAAAGAATGGTTTCGGTGAAGGGAATAACAGGTTCCTGGGCCACCTCTCTGAAATAATGGAGTCTTTTCAAGGGGGCGTAAGGCGTGTCTATGAAGACAGTGTCACCTTCTTCTGTGAGGACCTTTCCGGAATCTATTCTGGCCTTCCAGATATCCCCGGGAATGTTGGGGAATCGTTTGACTAAAAAGTCCAGGATCAATGGATAAGGCTTTTCCATCCGGGGCATGAGGACGGTGGAGGGATATTCAGATATTATCATGTTTGAATGGTTCCTTGTTTGGCATCTTTATAATTATATGGATAACGTTACCGTGATGAACGGTTAACGTTTTTGTAACGGTAACACCCTTGTGTAAGTATTGGAATTGAATTTTTTTTATATTAAATGAATGTGGCGTCTCCCTGAATTCATTGATTTTTTTTATGTTAATGGGTGACTTTTATGGTGTAATGAGGTAATGATCAAAATGTGGTATTTCTTTTGCATATATGCCTTTCCAGGAATACTAATGCATTTTTCTGTTAAAAAAATAAAGGAGACCTTGTATGAAAAAGGGAGAAAATCTTGTCATTGTCGGATGTGGGGGGGTGGGTGCACCCGCGGCCATGCTTTCCAGAAAATTGATGCCCGAGGTGAGCATCACCCTGATCCGGGCGGAAGACCGATTCATTGTTCGCTGAGCGTTACCCCATGTCGTGGCCGGTCTGGTCACAGGAGAGTCCATTGTTAATCCCGACACCATGTTCACAAACAATAATATTGACGTGATCATTGATCGTGTTGAAACGGTGAACCGGGAAGATAAAACCGTATCCTTGAGTGATGGAAAGAAAATTGCCTATGATAAGCTTATTCTTTCCACAGGCTCCTCACCATTCTTACTGCCCATTCCCGGCAATGATCTGGAAGGGGTTTTTACCTTGAGAGCCCTTGTTGATGCGGAAAAAGTGCGGACATATATAGAAACAAAGACCCCGAAAAAAGCAGTGTTCATCGGTGCAGGTTTCTTAAATCTGGAAGTAGCAACGCTTTTAAAAAAATCCAATCCGGATTTTTACGAAATGACTGTGGTGGAAGTGTTGGATCACCCCCTGGGGCTGATGCTGGACTCTGAAATGGCAGGTACGGTTCAGACCTATCTTGAAGAAAAAGGCCTGACCATGCGCATGGGTGAAAAGGTCATTGAAATTTTCGGAACAGATGGACATGTCAGTGGGGTTAAATTTGAGTCCGGAGAAATCGTGGAGACCGACATGGTTTTCATGAACGTTGGCTCCAGGCCCAATCTGGAACTGGCTACGGCCGCTGGTCTTGAGATGGGACAATTTGGCATAAAGGCCAATGAATTCATGGAGACTTCCGACCCCGACGTGTTTGCCGGGGGAGACTGCATTGATAATTTTCATTTTATCACCAAAGCATCCACCCCCATTCAGCTCAGAGGACCTGCCGTTATCCAGGGACGTCTCATTGCCAAACGTCTGGCTGGATTTGATCTTCCATTCCCAGGACTTTTGGGTAACAGTGCTGTGAAATTGTTTGAAAAGAATATTGCAGCCACGGGATTCACCGAGGAACAGGCAAAACAGAACGGGTTTACCCCGGTGTGCGCCACGGTGGATTCGGTGAGTAAGCACAGCATGATCCCCGGGGTTCTTCCCTGGACCCTTAAGTTGGTGTTTGACAAGGAGTCCCAGAAACTGTTGGGTGGTCAGATCATCAGTGACGCTGAAGGACCGTTAAAGGAGATTGACACCATCAATGCCCTGATATTGGGAGAAAAGAAGATTGCTGATCTGGTGATGCTGATGTGTGCTGGAAACCCCGATTGCGCGTCAGAACCAAGCAAAGAACCCATCACCATTGCGGCGGAGCAGGCCCTGCAAAAGGCCCGCAAGTAAAATAATCCAACATCTTTCATGTGAAGAGTTGATACCTGTTAAGGGAGTCAGCCTATCTTGATATATCAGTTATAAACGTGTTCATGCCATCAATGTTGAGATGATTGGGGCATAAGCGGTATTTTGAAATTGGCTAACTCCCTAAAGTCAAAAACCCCTGAGCTAAAGACTCAGGGGTTTTTTTGCCTATTTTTTATAAAATTTTTATTTCCCAGAAATGAGTAACAGGCGTCAACGCTTTTTCAGTAGTTATTCATATCCCGGGCAAACGCATCAAAATCACGATCATACAGAAATTGTGAAATCACCTTTCCCAGACAGTCAGCCGTATCCACACGGTAAACCCCCCGCTCATTTTTTCCCGCAGCTTCTTTGGCATTGGCCACTACGGTTTGCAATGCATCAACGGTGATGTCCAGGTTGACCTGAACCGTTATCATCTCCCGGTCGTCGTTCATTGGGTCTCTTCCTTTTTTTTTCTATTGTCGGAGGTATAGTATCCTTTTAAGGCCTCTTGCACGGTACCAGCGGCCAGAAAGGCACAATGCTGATCATCTTCGGGAACATCTCCAAGTTTTGAGAGAATGAGTTCCCCGGTGATGTCAGCAAGTTCCTCTACCCGTTTTCCCAGGCTCAACTCTGCGGCAAAGGAACCGCATACATTGCTGGAGCCACACCCATCCGTTATGTAGGAAGCGTCTGACACTATTTCGTTGTCGAATTTAAAATAAATGTCCATGGAATCCCCGCAGGCCCCAACGGTGTGGGCATGGACATCACACGGGGTGAGTTTTCCCCTGAATCTGGGATTTTGCCATCGATGAAATCCCTTGTCACCCAACACTTCCTTTGCTTCATCAAATATTTTTTCCTGGAGGTCATCCAGAAATTGATCCAGTTTGTCTGCCATCTCTATGTTTCCTGATTGTCTGGGTTGGTTTTTTATATGAAACTCCGTTCAAAATACTGAACTATAGCTCCGGCCACATGACTTGATACTAATATGGAAGTTTAAGTCTATTAAAATTAGAGTATTATGACTCAAAAATGATATCTTTTTAATTGACCGGCACTATAATTGGAGTTTCAATTTTCGTTGTGGCAGGCGGTTACTGCCATGTATGTTATTTAAGAAGTCCTTCTTCCCTTAATCTCTGAACAATTCGGGTCACCGAGGGGACCCGATTCATGGTGTAAAAATGGAGACCGTCCACGCCATGGGCCAGAAGATCTTTGCATTGTTCAAATGCCACATCCATGCCCAATGCTGTGGCTTCCTTTGCATCTTTTGTGTCGTCCAGTTGTTTTTTTACCCCTTCTGGCAGGGTTGAACCACATAGTTTGCACAGCATATTGGTAAGTTTTGCAGTGTAGATGGGCATGACACCCGGAATGATGGGAACGGTGATACCAGCGGCCCGGCATTTGTCCACATAGGTGTAGAAAAAAGCATTATCGTAAAAATATTGGACCACCACGTATTGTGCGCCGTTGTCCTGTTTCAGCTTGAGGTATTCAATGTCTTTTTCCAGACTTTCTGCTTGGACATGGGCCTCGGGGTAGCCAGCGCATCCCAGATCAAATTCGTAGTGATCACTGATGAACTTCAGGATGTCTGAGGCATAGGAGAAGCCATCCGGGTGGGGAACAAAATCGGTGCCCCGGGGTTCGTCCCCCCGTAGGACAAAGATGGTTTCAATGCCAAGAGCTTTGTATCTGTCCAGGACTGTGGTGATGCTGTCGGGGCTAAGGCCAAATCCGGCCAGGTAGGCCACAGTGGGTAGCTTTTTTTCTTGTTGCATCATTTTGACGGCTTGGTAAGATCCTTCACTTGTTGATCCGCCAGCTCCGAAGGTCATGGACATGTAATCGGGTGCCAGGGTGGCCAATTGATCAACAACCGTGGTAAACTCTGCCTCAGCTTTTTTATCCCTGGGAGGGAAAAATTCAAAAGAAATACGGGGATGTGTCTGATTTTTATACAATGTGGCAACGTGCATATTGGCTTTCCTTTATTTATGAGTTATGACTCTTAAGTTGTTCTATAAAGTAGACCAAAATGGGAAAAAAGCAATAATAATCCGTAAAAAAATGGAAGTGCCACTCTTGTTTGGGGGATATATTCTAAAATATCAATCAAAAGAACTTTGCACTTTTTGAAGGCATTTTCCATTGTCAGGGGGGGGGGCTCCAGAAACTGTAAAGCACTTTTGAGATCATATTACGGATGCTGATTTTAAGGCGTATTTTTGTTGACGCTGGGGGGAAGTATGGCATTGTCTGGATATTTTCCTGTCACCCGGGAATAAAATTTACTGATGATTTCCATGTCTGCTGCCAGATCTCCCTGGGGTACGAGGTGGGGACCGATGCCACCTGCTTTTCTTTGATAATCCAGAAAACCCAATGCAATGGGCACCTTTGCCCCGTTGGCGATGTGATAAAATCCTGTTTTCCAGCGGGTCACCCGTTGTCGGGTTCCCGAAGGGGGGACTATCAGGGCCAGATTATCGTTATGGGTCAGGGTTTCAATGGACTGCTGAACAACATTATGGCTGCTGCTTCTGTCAATGGGAATGCCCCCCAGCCATTTAAAAAGACCTCTGAAGGGTTTGCGAAAAATAGCATCTTTTCCCATCCAGTTAATTTTCATTTTCATGGCAAATGAGACTAAGAGCATAAAGGGTAAATCCCAATTGGATGTGTGGGGTGCTGCAATGATAACAAACCGGGTACTATTGGGAACACTGCCTTCAACCCGCCATCCGGCAATTTTTAATATAAGGTGAGAGATGCGCGGCATTATTTTTTGTAGTACCGGGGTATCAAAAATTGTATGGGACAAAGTGGTTCTCCATGGTGTGAATCTTCAGCACATGGGCCGTTGATTTATGAAATAAGGGGAAATAATCAGTGGAAATATTTATGTATGAATTTCTTTATAAAGTCAAAGATGCGCGGGAAGGGGGACAAAAGTTTTACAAACCATTCATTAAATATTTCAATATCGTTAGGCACATTCCTATTTTTTTGGCATCATCATACCATTCTATGGAGCTGATTTCCGGGCAAGGCTGACTCCTTGTTATAGTCAATTTCACATGACTTCATGCCACCTTTTATTTGTTTAAGGTGAAAAATTACGAATTCATATGAAATGCACTATAATTAACCCTCCGATCGGAAAAATGGGAATGCGCCCTAACGTTTTTACATGACGGCATATCCAATGACAATATAGCGCAACAATTTTCCTGTGGTAACAAGGGACAAAAAGATAAACCAGTTAACTCTTAATGCACCAGCAACCACAGTCAACGGATCGCCTATGATGGGGACCCATGCAAAAAATAGGGAAAAAACGCCATGGCGTGAAAATCGCTGTATGGCTTTTTCAACCGCCTCATCGGAAATTTTCAGTACGCGTTTCACTACCACCATGCGGCCCCAGAATCCCATGGCATAATTAAGTACAGATCCCAGCACATTACCCGCTGTGGCAATGGCGATTGTCACCACGGGATCATAGTGGTTGGCAAGGAGCAGGGTCAGTACAAGTTCCGAGCTTAACGGTAGTATGGTGGCCGCCAGAAAGGAAGAAATAAACTGCCCCAGGTACCCGAACTCTAAAAAAAAATCCATTATATTTTTCTCCATGGGCAAACAAATCAAGATTGAAAAAAATTACTCATAAGTGCATGGACGAAAGTTTTTTCCTGTTAAAATTTTGAATAACATCTATCATCAAAGCAATTGTCTGATGCACCAAGGGGAAAAAAATTATGTTCTGCTACTTACCATTCCAGGCAGGGTGAAAACAACACTCTTTTATGTTGTTCATTGGAGAAGTCCTTAATAAATCCTGTCATTCAGGGAATTGACTCTGTGGCAGTTTCTGCAAACCCCAACTCCTTGATGAAGTCCTTAATAAGTTCCGTTATTCAGGGCATTGGCCCCATTGGCTCGCCAATTATGAGGACTGGCCGATGTTATGAGCAACCTGAATCTTTTTTATATTGACAAGCCTGACCCCTCCCCAATATGTTATCATAAAACATTTGATCATTGAGATCCCCTGTTCCAATGGATCAATCATTGGGTGAAATGAGGCCAGTATTTTATGAAGTCATCTGAATTTCAAAAGCTGTTTCCAGGTGTGGATGTCGCTGCCATCCCTTTTTTTTCCATTCTGGATCAATTCTATGAAGGGGTGGTTATCACGGACCATCTGGGCCATATTCGTTATTTTAACGATGCCCAGGCCAGAATTGATGATCTGGACACCACGGGTGTCATCGGTGATTCCGTTCGGGAACTTTATCGTGTGGACGATGATGACACCCCCATTATCAAATGCCTGGAGAGCGGAAAGGTGGTTGAAAATTTCCCTTGCTATTATCGCACTCGTCTGGGCCGAGTCATCAACTCCATTCATAATGTGTTTCCCTTGTATGCCCACGATACGCTGGTGGGTGCCATCTGTTTTGTCAGGGATTACAGCATTGTGGAACAAACCTTTGAAATTATATCCCAACCCCATAAACGTAGCAGCATACAACATTTTGGTCCTTCGGCAAGGCCGGAGAACAGTAGAACCTTCCTGGCCAATGGGACTCGATTTTCATTTAGTGATATCATTGGCACGTCTCCGGTGTTTACCAGGGCTGTGACAGCGGCCAAGATGTCATCGGATTCGCCTTCTTCCATTATGGTCAGTGGCGAAACCGGTACGGGAAAGGAGCTTTTGGCCCAATCTGTTCATAACCGCAGTGGGCGAAAAAAGAAGCCATTTATTGCCATTAACTGCGCAGCCATCCCCGAACATCTGCTGGAGGGTATTTTGTTTGGAACGGTGCGAGGGGCCTTCACCGGTGCCCAGGATAAACCAGGGCTTTTTGAACAGGCCCATGGGGGGACCCTGTTCATGGATGAGGTCAATTCCATGTCTGTTGGATTACAGTCTAAACTGCTCCGGGTACTTCAAGAACGAAAGATAAGACGGGTGGGAGCTTTGCAGGAGATGGATATTGATCTTCGAATTATCAGCTCTGTGAATGAAGACCCCCATCAGGCAGCAGAACGGGGTGCCTTGCGATATGATCTGCTTTATCGATTGGGGGTGGTGCTCATAAATATTCCTCCGTTGAGGGAACGAATGGGGGATCTTGAACCACTTATCAGCCATTTTCTTCACAAGTGCAATGGCATTCTTGATAAAAAAATTAACGCGATTTCCGCAGATGTCATGGCCTTGTTTTACACTTATCGCTGGACGGGTAATGTACGGGAACTGGAACACGTTATTGAGGGGGCTGCCAACTTGGTGGAAGAAGGGGCAAGGGTTATAGAGCTTGTGCATCTGCCAGCCCACATCCGTCGCGTATCTTCGGCAGCCTCTGATATTTTTTCCGAAACATTGAATGCACTTCCAGATGATCCCGGGTTTTCCATTGATTATAGAGAACTTGAATCCAGTCCCTCTGCTCTGGGTCTTGACGGAGGCGGCCACTCTTTGGGCAAGACACAGGCGGACAATGAATATCGGGCCATATACGCCATGTTGACCCGCTTTCAGGGGAATATATCCCGGGCCGCAAAGGAGCTGGGTATTTCTCCACAACTTCTCCATTACAAAATGAAAAAACATAATCTGACTCGAAAGGCCTTTCTTCTGTAAAAATATTGGCATCCTTCATATGAGCCCAAAAGTATTTTACAGTTTTTTGTGAAAAAGTCCCTGCAAATGGGAAATGTTCTAAAAAGTGTAAAGTACTTTTAAAGGATGCCAAAATATTTACTTTGGTTTTTGTTTTTTTTAAAATATTTTGATAGTTTTACTATCAATTACCCCCTTTCTTTTTAAAAACCTTACGTTATCTGCATTATCTATCCTACAAAATTTGAATGGTATGGAAGTTGCTCTGTTTCCTGGGAACCGGGGAATTTTGATGCCCTCGTAAAATCATCTGAAAAAGATAATCATCAAATGGCAGTGAGATGATCCGAAATCTGGGCATCCATCATATGACCCCAAAAGTACTTTACAGTTTTTTGGAAAAATTCCCTACAAATGGGGAATGATCGAAGAAAGTGTAAAATAGTTTTGTAGGATACCGAAATCTGGCTGGATAAATGATCACTTATGAGGAGGTTTACCATGGGAAAAAAGATGAAACTTGGACTTCATACTTATACACTGCATCTGTGGGGGTTGGGTCAAAACTGGGGAATCCAGGCGGATCCAAGGCCCAAAGAGATGAATCTGTTACAGTTGATGGACAAAGCCGTGGAATGGGGTCTTGATGGGCTGCATATTACGGGATGTGACCTTGAAACTAAGGGTGATGCCCGGCTCCAGGAGGTAAATCAGGCGGCAAAGGCCCATGGGCTTTACCTGGAATATAATTATTCCCGGGCTGAAGAGTTCGATGCCCGGCTCACCGACACCGTGGAAGAGGGGCTTCACATCACCCATAAACTGGGGGCCGATTTGGCCAAACTCAGCCTTGATATCCGGCGGCCCCGTCCATTGTATGGCAGTTGCTTTCATCCCAAGGTCATGCGTCAACTGTGTGATGTCTACGACGAGGTGATGGCCGTTCTTCCGCTTTTGGAAAAAACGGGAATCAAACTGGCCCTGGAAAATCACACCGAAACATTCAGTGATGAAATTATCTGGCTCATTGAACAGATCAATCATCCGCTGGTGGGAGCCTGTGTGGATACTGTGAACTCCATGGGTGTCCTTGAAAATCCCGAAGATGCCGTGGAAAAATTGGCCCCCTATGCTTTTTCCAACCATTTTTGCGATCATAAGCTGGACCGGGATCAGTTTGGCATCCGTTTCCATGGGGTGGCCCTGGGTGATGGGGACATCGATTGTTTTAAAACCTACAATACCATTCGAGAATTTTCCCCCACCGATCGTATTACCTTTGAGATCGAATGGGACATGGGAGAAGATTCTGTGGAAGTGGCCCGTCAAAAAGAGATGGATGCGTGCATTAAAAGCATTAAATACGCCAGAGATGTATTGGGTATTGGAAAATAAAACGTAAATATTCGGCCGGCACCCCATATTTACCTATTTGGGCCTGCTCACATAGCATTAGTATGCTACACAGTCCCAAATAAGTAAATATGGGGCACTGGCCAAACATTTACTATAGTGCCGGTCACATGACTTGATGCTAAGTCTTGGAGTTTATCTTAAGAAATAGTAACTTACGGGTTAAAACTAGTGCCATTTCAATTGACCGGTACTATACCACCCCGAATATTTACAATAAAACATGCGGGGTCACGGTTTTACTGAAGGTGTGCTTCCTCCCTTTTAACCACGGTGTAGGTAACCGTTACTATATTTTTTTTATCAGGTACTTTCAGGGAGGAGGGTTGGAGGATAACTGCCAAGTCTATCTTGCCCGAGGTTTGGATGGTGTCCAGGGAAATTTTTTCCGTATAAAGGGTGGTGAGGGTCTTAAGGATCTTCTGGGGGCCCGTCACCGTAATGGTTTTGGGCTGAATGTCTGCATGGGTCAGGATCAGTTGTTCTGATAATTTCCCGGTCCAGTTCAACTGAATGGGAAGCTGTCTGGTAATGGTGCCGTCAAGAACCAGCGAGACAGTGGAAGGCTCCACCTTTTTCAGATGAACCCCCGGGGGCAGAAGAACATTTTTACCGGAAACCGTGTAGATGTTTTCACCGGCGGAGGCTGCGTTGAGTTTTAGGAGCACTTTTATCTGCTGGGGCCCCAGGGATTTGAGCAGGGGAACTGATCCACCAAGGTGAAGGGTGACGGTATTGGTGGAAGACTCAATGATCTCAAAGTCTTTTTGGATATC
>Ga0307987_1001444_pt1 | contig 13058 bp, 5 predicted proteins | sample EllFjometagen181_FD_203157 | JGI IMG/M metagenome (GOLD analysis project Ga0307987, IMG submission 203157) | Marine microbial communities from Ellis Fjord, Antarctic Ocean - #181 | ecosystem: Environmental > Aquatic > Marine > Unclassified | place: Southern Ocean | collected 2014-10-08
CTCCCCCTCCCCCTACCCGTCGTAGGTTCCGAGCCGCAATCCCTCATCCACGAAGAACCGATAGGTCTCGTATTCGGTCGTTGTGGGAATGGAGTGGTCCGAGTGCAGGATGTAGCCGGAGTTCTCCTTGAGAATCGGGATCTTCTCCGCCAGTTCGGCCCGGATGGCGTCGATGTCGTTGGCCACCAAGTTGGTGGCGTCCATGCCGCCGAAGAGCACCAGCTTGTCGCCGAAGTCGCGTTTGATGCGGAGCGGGTCCATGCCGGCTTTCACTTCCATCACTTGTAGACAGTCGATGCCGGCCTCGACCATGCCTGGCAGCAAGGGCTCGATGAACCCGCAGGAGTGCATGATCACCTTCAGGCCCAGGGAGTGGCAGTAGTCAATGGTCTTCTTGTGCCCGGGCATGACGATATCGCGGTACATGGCGGGGCTCATGAAGGGGCGGAACTTGAAGCCCATGTCCTCGTAGAACCAGATGCCGTCCGGCTTGCCTTCCTGGGCAAAGAGAATCTCCATCAGGGCGATGGTCAGATCGGCATAGGTGTTCACCATGTCCTTCACCCAGTCGGGATCCATGGCCATGCCCATGAGCATATACTCGTGCCCGCACACGGGGTGCATCTGCTCGAAGACATTCACCCCGCCCCAGCAGAAGAACCGCTGCTTGTCCGCCGCCGCCTTCTTGGCATTGCGGTAGGCCTCGAAGTTGATGCGCCGGGGCTCGGGCTTCAGAATCGGCTTGATGAGCTCGTCCCAGGCCACACGCTCCATGACCTCGAAGGCCACATGCTCCGGGGTGGAGGCATGGAGCTTGTGGGTGCGCAACGTGGCGTAGTTGCCATTCTTGACCAGACGAGTTTCCTCGTCCTCCTCGATCGTTTGCGGCACGAAATCGAGGTCCGCCGTGCAGTTGAAAACCCAGCTTGTGGCGATGTCGAAGCCGAAGTGGGTGGGCAGATCCTGTCCGGGCTGAATCTTGCCGTCTTCCTGCCACTTCTTCAGGGTGTCCCCCCAGAAGTGCTCGAACAGGCCGATGCGATCCACGGGCCGACGGTGCAGGATGTTGTCGATGCGTTCGATGCTGGTCAACGGCTGCATAGTGGGAGACCTTTCCGCAGGGGATGACAGGTTGCGATTCCGACTCTGCGTAGCGTATCCGCTCAACCCGCGAATGCCAGACCCGGACCCAGCTCACCTGCCTCCGGCACGGGCCGCCTGCAAGCCCTCCTCAAGAGCGGCTACGGGCGGTGATTCCTTGTCGAAGCGGGCGGTCAACCTGTGCAGGACCAGGGCATCTTCGAATAGCCGGACGGCGTCCGCTGAGCGCTCGCATCCGAGACAGGTCTGCGCCAGACGGGTCACCTCCTTCAGACGCCGAGCGCCCTGCCGGCTCAGACCGGTCTCGATGGCGACAAGGGCGGCACTGAATCCTGGCCCATCGTCTGCTGCGGCAAGGGCCCCAAGCCAAAGGACCTGAGCATCCAGCGGCTTCACCTCAATGAACAGGCCGAGAGGAGCAGCATGGAGGTCGGTGGCCAGACGGCGGGCGAGCGTCGCCGCCTCGGCAGCATGGTCTGCCGCCAAGGTGTAGCGGACCCGTGCCAACCGTCCCTCGAAACCGAGCCGCCCCCTGCCCTCCGCCTCGGCCAGGACCGCCGCCGCACGGCCGGGCATCCTCAACTCAACGCCCAGGTAATGGGCTGCCTGCATGGCCACAAAATCGGCAGCGGGATTGGCGCGACATTCCGCCTCCGCCGCTGCGGCGAAATCGGGCACAAGATCCTCCCGGAAAAGAAGCCCGCCGCGCTGATAGTGGAGCCCCGGTTGCCAGTTCTCATGGTTCCGATGCAGGAACATGCGCAGTTCGCGACAGGCCAGGGCGCCCATGCGGCGCTCCAGGGCGGCATCCGCACCGATCTCGCGTTTCCATGTGGCGATGATCTCGGCGTGTGTGCCCCAGCCTTCGTTGTTCTCATAGCGCAGGCGACGAGGCTCGCGCTCGATCCAACCGAGCAGGAAGTCAAGGGCGGCCCGGGGACCAAGGATCTGGTGACGGGCTGCGGCCACCGTCCCAACCGTATCTTGGACGCGGAAGCCAACCAGCGGCCCGGACAGCATGGCGGGAAGGGCCAGGCTGAGTGCCTCCAGACGTTCCGGGACACCCTTGCAGCCCTCCCGATGGGCAGCCATGTACAGGGCGCAAAGGTGCTTGACCAGTTTGGCAAAGTGTGGTCCGGCCGCCGTGTCCAGCCAGGCGCGGAGCTGCCGATGAGCGGCGTCATACAGCGCTTGGCCTGTCCCGGCCTGCACAGCCTGTCTGCCGCTGATAGCCTGTACCCAGAACGCAGCAAGGTCTTCCTCAAGCCGGGCCTTCTCGCCCGATTCGGCAGCTTGGGCCAGGCGGTTGCGCAACATGCTCTCACAACGCCGGAACTGGGCGGTCTCACACAGGTACCCCACCGCAGTGTCCAGCACGGGATCACGGGACCAATAGTGATGCGAGCCTGGCAGATCGATGGGATCGGCCAGGGCCAACTCCAGAATCCGCGATGCGGCGTCTCGCTGCTCATAGCCCCAGAGGAGCTTGGCGTAGGCCAGGCGCAGATTGCGGCGCGACGATGCCTGGGCGAATTCCGGGTCGGCCATGAGCTCTGCGAGCCAGTGCGTTAGCGCCTGTCGAAGGGGACCGGCGGCGACCGCCCCCCAATCCAGCAGGAAGCTGGCCAGGCTCTCCGCGGAGCCGCGTTCGCGGCACCCCACTGCCACTCGCTCCAGCCGGGCGACGGTCTGTTCCAGCTCTGCCGCCTTGAGCCGCCCCGCAGTGGCCAGCATCGGGGCACAAACGAGGTCCACGAGGTCTGCCGCAAGGAGCCGCTCGCCAGTCAGGCCGGGTCTCGCCGACCGTACCGCCTGCGCGAGGGTGCCAGCCGCGGCCTCGTCGTTGAGTCTGGTCAAAAGGCCGTGGACCATCTTGGCCAAGACGAAGGGCTCTGGCAACTGTGCCTCACGCAGGAGATCCGCCACGATAGCCAGCAGCCGAGGATCGCGATTCCGGCCATACGCCTTCGCCAGGAAGCCGAACACCTCGCGTCTCCGCCCTGCATGATGCGCCAGGCGGAGCAGAATCTCCCGGGTCTCCGCAGAGGTCAGCGCTAGACCGGTCTTGGCCGCGTCCGCCATCAGCAGGCGGTAGAGAACCGGGCGTGAGAGCCGGGCGAAGTCGGGGCGCGAGGGCGGCGGGGCATCCTCGGCCGGCTCGGGAACCGGGGCCACCAGCATGCGCCAGGCGCTGAGCAGACGGGCTTCGCGCGCTGGCAAGCCGAAGGGCTCGGCAGCGGTCTCGAACTGGACGATGGCCTCGGCCAGGCGGTTGTGGCGGGCCAAGAGATAACCCAAGGCAATGTGCCAAGTCGGTTCCGCCGGTTCGTCCCGTACCCACGCCAGCAGCCGCGTCTCCAGTTCTTCCTGACGGTCGAGGGCGAGCAACAGGCTCAACTGGTGCAGCTTCCAGACGCGTGCCTGCGGCTCCCGTGCGGCACCCTTGGCGAGGTAGGCGAGGAGCGCTTCGACCTGTTCTGGCGGCAAGCGACCAGCCAAACACAGCCGCTTGAGGATGGTCAGCCGCTGCGCCATGGGCAGGGCCTGGAGCCAAGTGGACTGGGTACCGGCAGGTGGCGGCGACATACCCAGGGCCTGCCAACACTCTCTCGCCAAGGCCTCGGAGTCATCCCCCGCCAGCAGCTCCAACCACTGCCGTTCCAGGGCGAGCCAGGGGAGCAGGGACGGGCCAGTACTCGCGCCCACGTCCCGCAACCGTTCGGCGACCTCGATCCGGGCCTGCCGCAGGGCATCGGCGCTAGCCACTTCAAGGTCGCGGGCCACCAGCCGGCGTGCCTCCATGTCGTCGCGCAGCAGCCGGGCAGAGCGCGACTGCACCATGGCATCGACCACCTGGGCCAGCGCATTCACACGGTCAGCCGAGGCACGTTCGCCCTGCTCTGGCAGGCCAAGACCGGCTACCATGGCCAACGCGTGGCCTTCCTCGGCTTCGGCCAGCCCATCACGGCGAAGTTCCGTGAGGAACTCCCAGAAGGGGGCCATCGGGTGGGTGGAGACGATCTTGCGCGCCTCGTCCTTCTCCTTCTGCCACACCAGTCGCGCGCTCCAGAACGCCTCTCGGCGACCCCAGTACCCCCATGAGCCGAAAAACTCGATGCTGGATACGAGCCACTCGAGATCAGGGCGGCGCAGCGCCGCCACGCCGGTGTCCAACAGCAGGTCATCGAGGCAGCTGTCCACGTAAGGCGGCATCTCTAACCACGGCCCCGTGAAGGCGAAACGGACGGCCGCCTTGGCTTCGGCCTGCTCCTGCGGCGACACCGCCGCATTGGATATCGGGCGCTGCAGCCAGGTCGCCGCCAGGGCAAATGCTTCGTCCTCCCGACCCTCCCGGGCCAGCGCCAAGAGGTAGTGGTAGTGGCCATTGTGGTCCAGCGAACCGAATGGGGTCTCCGGCAATGCCTCGGGCACGCGCGCGACGTGCCGACGCCATTCGCCCAGCATGGCCAGGGCTGCAGCCGGTCGCCCCCGCCGGATCTGTGTCTCGCAGTATTGGTGCAGCTGGGCCTCCGCTTCTGTATCCCGGCGTCCCGCAGGCAGGCCGTAGGCAAGCACTCGCGCATCCAACGCCGCCACATCCTGCCGGTGGTGCGACAATCCGAGTCCCAGATTACCGGAGATGCCGCCCGGAAGGGGCGTGGCACTGCTCTCCTCGTTCTTCTGGGCCAAGAGGGCCGCCGCTTCGGCTCGGCGGCCTGCCGCCTGCAAGGCAGTGGCACGGAGGCGGCGCAGACGGTGCTTACTCTGCATCCACTGCGGCTGACGGCTGAAGATCGGGGTCACGGCATCGATCAGCCGCAGTTGCTCCTCTGCGCCCACGGTCCGCTGCGCCTGAGAAAGCCAAGGCAGAGCCACGGCCAGTTCGTCCGCCTGCGGTTCGGCGGCCAAACGTTGCGCCCGCCCCAGAAGTCTTGCCAACCACTCCTCGCTGCCTTGGGTGCCAAGCACAATCGCGTCCCGTGCCTCCTGCAAGGCCAACTCGGGAACGCCTGCATTCGCCAACGCTGCCCGCTGTTTCTCGGCCGCCGCCCACTGCGCAGTGTCGATGAAATGGCGCAGAAAGGCATACCGTTGCGGCACGGTCAAGGCACCCTCTCGCCAAGCAGAGATCAAGGCTCGACGCGGCGCGCTTGGGAACGGGAGCACCAGACTCGCCTTGGGCTCGCCGAACGCCTCCTCCCACAGCCTCTCGAAGGCGACCGCATCGAGCGCGCGAACGGTGAACGTGGTCCGCTGCTCCATGGCGTTGCCGCTGGTGCGCCACTCCATCCGCCCCGGCCACCAACACCCGCCTGCCTCAACAAAGTCGCTGAGAACAAACAGAGAAGGGCTTTGCGGCAACGAGCGGTTGATCTCCTGGCGTCGCAACACGACCCGGCGCACGGGATCAATGAGGTACTCATGCCCATACCCCGTGCCGCCGAGCGTCAACCGCAGCCGGTCTTCGCCCAAGCGCTCGACCTTCGCCTTCTCATCGTTCCCGTGGATGGACGCCAGATCCCGGAACGAGCCCCAGAAGTGCACCACCGGGAGCGGGACAGAATCCACCGGGAGAGGCGCACGAGACACGCCCAAGCCGCGCGAGGGCACAAGCACACCGCGCTCCTTGCCCGTACGCCACTGCAGGCTTCTGGGCCGACTTGCCCCTCCTCTTGAGAGCGAATTCTCCACCAACAGCCAGCGGTCCGGGGCCAGCAACAGGCGGACGCGACGCTCCGTCGCCTTGACCGTGGGCTGAGCGCCCCACTTCTCGCTGACCAAGCCGATCAGAACCGGCCCCGTCAGTCTTGGCAGGCAGAGCAACTCCCGGGTCACGGCTCTGGCCTCCGCGGGAAGCACTGTCGCAACAGGCTTCGGCGGCTCCAGGGCGGCGGCCATCGGTTCGGTCCAGCGCCGGTTACCCAACGACCACACTTCACCACGCGGCAGACCCAGCAGTTCACATGCAGCTGGCGGGGGCTCCTGCCAGTTGGCCGAGGGACCCCCGCCGCTCAGACGGTCGATGCGCTTCAAGGGTTCGCCAGGCAACGGCTCCGGACGGGGCCGTACCGCGGGTGGCAAGGGCTGCGCAGCCGACTGGGCCACGGCCCGGTCCATTTCCTCCCAGGCGGTCACTGCCGCCACCAAGCGCAACTCCATGCCGAGGGTGGGAGAACCGCCATGCTGCAAGGGACGGGGACGGGTAGGTGAAGGCTTGCCAAGACGGTTCCAGGCCCAGCGGAACCCAAACAGGGGTCGTAACGCCTCCAGCCGGAACTCGGCCCATGCGTCGTCCGCCACCCGTTGCTGCTGGCGCAAAGTATCGAGACGAGCCCGTTCCTTGCCCGCCGCGAAGAACCAGGCACCGTTGCTGGGGCGCAGGCGTCGGCGCAGGCCCTGATCCCTGATCCCATCCATTCCGTCATTCCCAGAGTCAAGAACAAGGAATGTGGTGTAGGGGGTCAGGAGGAAGAACTCCTTGGACAGCTCCACGATGCCCGCTACCAGGTCCTCGGTCTGCGGCTGGGCCAGCTGGGCCTTCAGATGCCGTTGCGCCCACAGTCGCGGAATGAAGGACAGGCCATCTTCGGCCCGTCGCAGGGGCGCTTCAAGGCGTACCGGCTGGCCGCCGCGAAGACCATGCAACACTAGGTCCGCCGCCGACCCGCGCGCCGGAGGCTGGTAGCGCCCGAGCACGACCAGTTGCCCGCCCTGCGGCAGATCGGGCAGCGACTGCGGGTACAGTCCGGCGACCCGCAGGCCATTGGCTTCAAGACGAAGACCAGTGAGAGGAGCCGAAGGGGCGTTCGCCAAGAGCAGGAAGTAGCCGTCGCTGCCCTTCTCGTAGCCACAGGCCACCAGGGAGGCGGCAGCGACCTCGGGCGATAGGTCAACCCGGAAGGGATCAATGCCACCCTTGCCGCGGTAGTCGATGAGCGCCGAACTGCGGCCACGGCGAATCTGTGCGGTAGGCAGCGAACAGTCGACCGTGCGGAGCGGCGTGGCCGAGTGGACCCTAAGGCGCAGCGTCTCGGGTACTCCCGCCGGAGCCCGGGGTAGCGAGCAGGTGTAGGCCCCGCCCTGCAAAGGCAGGAACTCTGTGTAGGTGAGTTCCAGCCGGGGCGAGAGCTGCGGGGGAAGCCGCCCCAGCCTCACCTCGAATAGTCCCGGTGCCACCGGGCTCAGCTGGACAGATGAGCGGCTCTTCTCTTCCAGGGCAGCCAGAATCCCGCCCACCCGCCGCCGTTCGACGACCTGCGCGGCGACTATGCCGCCGTCTCCCGTCGAGACGGAGAAGAACGAGACGGATGCCGTTGGCGGCAGCTGTAGCCGAAACACGCCGTCTGTCAGTTCTCTCCCCACGGGGGCTCGGAAGGTCAGCGCCACCTGGACCCGGAGCATCTGGTCGCGGATGTCGGCGGTGAGTTGCTGTTCGGCCAGTTCAAGCGGCGTGGCCTCGGCATCACTGCCAAGCACCAACGAGGCTGTCGGTGCCTCTGGAGCCCCGGGCTCGGAGAGGTGATTACACGCAGAGACGGCCACCAACAGGACCATCGTGAGCCCTGAACGAATCACCAGTCGGCATCTGCCCCAATCCTGCATCTCCATGTCCTCCACCAGTGATGGCCTCCCGATTCCCCCGGGCCACGATGCAGACCGGGACCTGCGACGATAGAGATAGAGACGCGAGAGAACCGGGAACCGCGCGCAGAGAGCTCTGACGCCCCACCGCGTTCAAGGCTCCAGGCGCATCTCCACCCACACCACCTTCTCGCCTTCGCTGCCGGGCTTGGGTACCAGGCGGATCGTGTTGTGCCCCGCCGCCAAGACCTTGAGAGGAACAGCGAACTGCAGCCCCCGTCTGCTGGCGCCGCCCAGTTTCCCGAGGTCCGCAGCATCTGCAGCAGGCTGCGTCTCCTTGCCGTTCACGGTCACCAGGAATGCGGCATCCTTGAGCGTTTGGCTGCCGCCAAGGCCAGCAAGCACCCAAGCCTTCCCGCTTGTCGGCGCGGGCCCGATGTGCACGCGGCACGTGCCGCCGGCCTTGCCCGTGATGGGAAGGACGGCATCGCTGGGAAAGCCCGCAGGCACGGTGTCACGGAAGCAGACGGGATGGCGGCGAACGCCAGCCAGAACCACCTTCCGGGCCAGCCCCTGTTTGATCAGTGTTGCGTAGGCCGATGCGGGTACTGGCCGAGTCCCGCTATCCATCCAGTTGAACAGGTACATCCCCGTCGCTCCCCGATCCCAGCCCGACGCTGCGAAGCCGGCCAGGCAGGCCAGGTCATTCGCCACCGGTTTGCCGCTGGGCCAGGGCCGCGCGTTGTACTCAATGCCAGGGGTGATCCTCACCTTGGTTGCCGCTTCGCCCAGCCGCTCCCGCCAGAGCTCCACCGGGATGTCGAAATCCGTACTGGTCCAGAAGGGACAGGGAACCAGCCAGTCCACCAGACCTTCCTTCGCCCAGGTCACCCCATCCATACCCAGACCCAGCGCGGCCTCTGGGTGGGCGGGCACGCGGGCCGCGAGCAGGACCGGGTGACCACGTTTCTTGGACCACATCTGCACGAGCTCCCTCACCTCACGCATGAATCCAGTGAGCAGCGGGGCTTCCTGCCGCTCCTTGCCCGGTGTCAAATGGTGCCCGAAGCGCATCCAGTCCAGTTCCAGTCCATCGGGATCGTAGCGTTCGAGAAGCTCCTTCACGAAGGCCATCTGATAGGCCCGAACTTCCGGGTGGGCGTAGTTGAGCGCCCAGTTTGTCCAGGCGCCCCCCTTGTTGTTCGGCACGCGCCAAAGCTCGGGATGCTTCCGCCAAAAGGTGTCGTGCATATAGCTGTCGGGCTTGGGGACGTCGTGCAGATCATTCATGCGCATGCTGACCCACGGCGAGATGCCCTTCTCCCGGGCCCGCGCAATCCACACTGCATAGGGGTCGATTCCCTTCTCGTGCAGCAATTTGGCATTGGCTGGCCAGGGACCCGGGGAGGGGTTGCCCTTCACCGGGTCCCAGATGGCATCCCGCACCTTGCTGCGGACATTGGCGCGCATGGCGTTGGTGCAGAGGAACAGATGCGTCACCGCCGAATCGGCATACTGATCCACGAACTGGTGCAGGCCTGGCACGTTCATCTGCTCAGGCAAACGACTCCCGAAGAAATGGCTGTTGTCCTCGTTCACCACCAGCACCGGACGCTCCCCCCCTTGTCCTCGGGCGACAACGCCCAGCCCAGGGAGGAGAGTAGCTACCACAATCACCAGCCTGTATCCCGTCGTCATCGGTACGCTCCGGTTGTGCTTCACGCTCGTATCCGCCGATCTCGTACCTTGCCGCCACCCAACCCGCTTGTCCACACCCACCACGCAACCACTGCGGCGGACTTGATCCGGCGGGGGCAGTGACTACCTTCACCAGACTCCCCCCACCCAGAGGAATCGCACCGATGACCAGCCCAACCAACACCCGCCCCAATGTCCTCTTCGTCGTGGTCGACGACCTGCGATGCCAGCTCGGCTGCTACGGCATGCCCCACGTCATCTCCCCCAACATCGACGCCCTGGCCGCCGATGGCCTGCTCTGCGAACGGGCCTACTGCCAGCAGGCCATCTGCGCGCCTTCGCGAGCCAGCGTGCTGACCGGCTGTCGCCCGGATACCACCACCATCTACGACCTCAAGACCCCCGTGCGTTCGGCCATGCCGACGGTCCTCACCCTGCCCGAGTTCTTCAAGGAGAACGGCTACGAGACCATGTCCGTCGGCAAGGTCTATCACCATCACGACGACGACCGGCAAGGGTGGTGCGACGAACCCTTCGTCTCCAAGGGCGATTGGCAAGGACGGGGCTATCTCACCGACGAAGCCATCGAGGAGATGAAGGAGAACACGGCAATCAACCGGGCGCGAGGGGACACGCGAGTTGGCATCGGTCCAGCATTCGAAGCCGCTGACGTGGATGACGAGGGCTACCACGACGGGCTTGATGCCAGTGCTGCCATCCGCGAACTGAACCGTCTGGACACCCTCGACCGGCCCTTCTTCCTGGCTCTGGGCTTCCACAAGCCCCACCTCCCCTTCAACGCCCCCAAGCGCTATTGGGACATGTACGACCGTGCCGCCCTCCCCCTGGCCGAGAATCCCTTCGTTCCCGAAGGTGCCAACAAGTTCTCCCTGCACAACTTCGGCGAACTGCGCGGCTACTTCGGGATTCCCAAGGAAGGCCCGGTCCCCGAGCCCCTGGCCCGCCAGCTGATCCACGGGTACTGCGCCTGCGTGACCTACATGGATGCCCAGCTCGGTCGCGTGCTGGCCGAACTGGGCCGCCTTGGCCTGCGCGAGAACACCGTCGTCATCTTCTGGGGAGACCATGGCTGGAAGCTCGGCGAGCACGCCTGCTGGTGCAAGCACACCAACTTCGAGATCGACACCCAGGCCCCGCTGATCCTCAGTACGCCCGGAACCGTTGGCAAGGCGCTACGCACCTCGGCGCTGATCGAGTTCGTGGACATGTATCCCACGTTGGCGGACCTTGCGGGCCTGCCCATTCCGGCCCACTGCGAAGGCACCAGCTTCGCCCCGCTGCTGACCGATCCCAAACAGCCCTGGAAACGCGCCGCCTTCAGTCAGTACCCGCGGGGTGGCGGGGTCATGGGCTACACCATCCGCACTGACCGCTTCCGCTACACGGAATGGCTCCGACGCAGTTCCGGCGAGATCCTGGCCCGCGAGCTCTACGACCATGAGACCGATCCCCAGGAGAACATCAACGCCGCCACCGACAGCGAGAACGCCACCACCATCGACCAACTCCACAGCGTCCTTGCCGCCGGCTGGCAGGCGGCCAAACCAGCCGCCCCGGCCTAACCTGGGAGGCCAAGGCTAGCGAATGGAGTCCAGGGGCAACACCTCGCTCGTGTCCTCTTCCCCCAACTCCGGGATGGCCCGCAGGACGCGGAAACCGAGGATATTGCCGTGGGAGGTGGCAGTAAGTCGTCCCCGCTCCGCCGACCGACAGTCGATCACGCGCACGCGCCAGTTGCCACCGCGCAGACAACGCATGCGTTTCTCGTCGTCGAAGGGGGCCGTGGGGTCGTCCGCATAGCGGGTGTAGCGATCCAGGCACCATTCCCAGACATTGCCGTGCATGTTATACAGCCCCAGAGCATTCGGGGGGCGGCCACCGACGTTCACGGTCCCCCGATTGTTAGTGTCGGCAGTCTCGGCCACGCGATTTCCGTCGGCCAGGGCGTTGCCGGAGTAGTAGGCCGTGGTGGTCCCTGCGCGACAGGCATATTCCCACTCCACCTCGGTGGGCAGGCGGTAGGTGTTTTTGGGGAGCCCCTCGCGTTTGTTCAGGTTGATGCAGAACTTCTGGGCCTCGAACCAGGTGATCTCCTCCACCGGGCGCCGCGGTCCCCGGAAGCCGGAGGGGTTGCGCGCCATGACTTTGGTGAACTCCGCCTGGGTGACCTCGAACTTGCCGAGGTAGAACGGGCGGTAGACAACCCGCACGTGCTGCGGCTCCACCACGCCGCGCCCCCGCTCGCCCGGAGGACTGCCAATCACACAACTGCCCGGTGGCACCAGCCGGAAGCGCATACCGATGGAGTTCTCGACCTCGATCGGGAGCTTGCGGTCCAAGGCATACTGCGCCTGGCCATTGCGCATGGCCTCACTCCCCTCCGCCAACGTGCCCGTGGCAGCCAGCAGCGTCCCTGCCGTTGCCTTGGCCCCGCCCAAGGCAATCGCGTTGGGCAGCGCGGGAGCAGGAGACATGCCCTCCTCATGCACGCGGGCCGCATCCTGGCCTGGCCGGCCTCGGTCGCGATGACGGCGCACGGCAAAATCCACGCAGGCGAGCAGAGCCACCAGCTCCAAACCCCAGAGAATCAAGCGGAAACGGGAGAAGCGACGGCCCTTCCGGGCACGGCGCAACTCGGCCCGATTGGCCGCCGCCTGCTCGCGGGCTCGTTTCGCCAACTCCTCACGGGTAGAAGCAGGTGAGCTCGGGGTAGCGGGGCTAGCATCCGGAGGAGGGGAAGGGTTGGACGGGCAGGAGGCTGGCATGGAATCTACCGTTTCCGATGCATCTGCCAGAACGCGATGCCAAGGAAGATCAAGGTGGGAAGAGCGCCAGCGGCGAAGGCGGGCATGTGTCCCTGTTGCCCCAGCACGAGCGCAATCTGGCAGACGATATAGTAGAGCACCATGAGCCCGATCGCCAGCGCGAACCCACGCAGAGCGCTCCCGCGCTCGCGAGCGATGGACAGAGCCATGCCCAGGAACGCCCCGACCAGGCAAGAGAAGGGGAAGGCAAGTCGGTACCAAACCGTGGCGTGGACCCGGCGGCGGAAGCTCTCGGGCAAGGCCGGGTTGAGACGCAGGACGTTGAGCATCTTGCGTACCGAAAGCTCGGATTCCGGACGGAGCTGGTTGAGGATCCGCGCCGGCGTCTCAGCCAGTTCCGGGAAGGCTCGGCGCTTGAAGGCGAGTCGCACGCCCTCCCGATGGCGTCCTTCGTCGTCGAATCGCTCCAGCGTGCCGTCGTAGAAAACCCACTCTCCGCCCACGTGCTGAGCACGCAACGCCTTCAGATCCCACTCGGTACTGTGGTCGGGGCGGAACTGCTTGACCAGCACCCCCTGATGCGTGCCGGCGGGATCGAACCGGCTGAAGAACCAGTCTCGCCGAAGCTGTGCGTTGCTGTAGCTTAGCTGCCCGCTCGATTCCCTGTACTCCTTGTTTTCGGTCCAGGCGTCTCGCATCCTCTCCGCCGTGGTCGCGCAACGCGGTGCGAGGGCCTCACCGACCCAGAGCGACGCGATGGAAAGCACAAAGCCAAGAATCCAGACCGGGCGTGCGCACACCAGCAGGGAGAGACCGGCAGCCCGCATGGCGGCCAGCTCGTGGTGCCGTTGCAGGCTGTTGACCATGAAACTCGCCGAGAGCAGCACCGAC
>Ga0307987_1001445_pt1 | contig 13053 bp, 9 predicted proteins | sample EllFjometagen181_FD_203157 | JGI IMG/M metagenome (GOLD analysis project Ga0307987, IMG submission 203157) | Marine microbial communities from Ellis Fjord, Antarctic Ocean - #181 | ecosystem: Environmental > Aquatic > Marine > Unclassified | place: Southern Ocean | collected 2014-10-08
AAGGTGGGTAATGAATTAATGGTTGGCGAGTGCCTGTCGGGTGCTAATTTCAACAATCGCGGTCGATGTCCAAACGAAAACCCGGGAAGAAGGGCCATTGTGGGTGGCCGGAACGATGACCGAGGCCTAGCCGAACACCCGCTCGGTCTGTATGTTGCAGTCCAGGATGGTGCCGTCCATCGAGAGTCGCGCGATGGGGTTGGCCGCTCGCTCGAAGACGGTGCGGTAGCGACGCTCGGCGTCCACGCGGTCGGTGATGTCCAGGCCGGAGCTAATGCTCTCGAGCACGGTTCCGTCGTCGTCGCGGGTGATGGTGTTGTGCCAGTAGATGATGCGCTCGTCACCCCGGGCGGTGAGCACCGAGTTTTCGTAGAACTCCACGGGCTCGATGGTCCCTGCGAAGGCCCTATCGGCCACCAGGCGCACCGCGTCTCTGTCGCGCTCGGGCAGGAAGGTGGTGACCCAGTCCTTGCCGATGATCCACTCTCGGGGATGGCCCAGGATGCGGCAGCCTTCGGCGTTGATGCGCGAGACCTCACCGCTGGACTCGAGCACCACGATGATGGTGCCAGAAACATCCAGCAGGTGATCGGTCCACTCGAGGGCTCGCTCGAGGGCCCTGGAGGTGCGGCGCTGCTTGGAGGTGTCCAGGATGGACAGGAGAATGCGGAGCTCCCTGTCGGGTTCCTCGAGGGTTGTGATCTCGATCTCGGCCACGAAGACCGTGCCGTCCCTGCGCTCGAGGCGCCAGGGGCCCCTGGACCCTTCGAGTCGATCGGCGAGCCGTTGGCGAACCATGGCGCGGGCGCGCTCGTCTTCGGTATCGGCCACCAGATCGAACGCGTCCGATCCGATCAGTGCGCTCACGCTGTCGGCGCCGAACAGGGTGGCGGCCCCTGGCGACGCGTGCAGCACGGTGATGTCCGGTGAGAGGATGAGGATGGCGTGCAGGGGTCCCGTCAAGCCGCGCTCCGTGACGTGAGCTTTGATGACTTCGACAGAGTACTCCGTTGTGCCGTCGGGAGACAGGGTGGGCTTCAGCAGCCCGAGGTAGCCGCGCTGTTTCCCGCCGTTCCGGTGCTACCGCTGCTAAAACCGCCGGTGCCGCTGGCGCCGATGCTGTAGGTCGTCGCGGCGTCGGTGCTCAGGATTGAGCTGCCCTCGCAGCGCACGCCGTAGCTCGGACCGCCGCCGCCGCCGCCGCCGTGCCCGCCCCGGCCGCCGCTGCCACCGAGCCCGCCAGCTCCCCCCGCGCCCGCGGAGAGGAAGTCGGTGCCACCGCCGCCGCCGCCGCCGCTGCCGCCGCCGCCGCCGCTGCCCGCGGTGCCGCCGCTGCCGCCGCCGCCGCCGCCGGCTGTCTCCACCGTGGTGTTCAGCAGTTCGACGGTGGAGCCCACCAGCAGGATGGCTACGCTGGCGCCGCCGCCGCTGCCGCCGGTGCCGGAGCTTCCGCCGCAGCCTCCGCCACCACCGCCGCCGCCGCCGCCGCCGTAGGAGATGCACACCAGGTAGTCGGTGCCACCGCCGCCGCCGCCGCCGCCGCCGCCGCCGTGCCCCGCGTTGCCGCTGGAGCCTGCGGTGCCGTCCGCGGTGGTGTAGCCACCGGCGCCGAAGCTGCCGCTGGCCGCGCCTGCGGTACCGTTGGAGCCTGTGCTGCCTGCGGTGCCTGCGCTTCCTGAGCTGCCGTCTGAGTAGGCGCTCCCACCCGACCCGCCTGAGCCGCCGCCTGTGCTGCCCGCGCTGCCGTTGTCGCCGCTCTCCCAGCCGTAGCCGGAGTCGCCGCCGTTCCCGCCGGCGGCGCCCGAGCAGCCTCCGCCGCCGGAACCGGGAGACGGATCGCTGCAGGTCTCACAGGCGTGACAGCCGTCGTCGCCCGCGGCGCCGCCCACCGCTGACACACCTGTCGTGCCCGCAGCGCCGGCGGAGCCCGAGGCGCCGATGCCCGCGTAGACCTGGCAGCCCACCATTATCAGACCGCTGGAGCTGTGGACGCGCAGGGCGATGGACGCTGCGCCGCCAGTCCCGGTGGCGCCAGCCGCGTTGAGCTCGAGCTGCTGCCACTCGGTGGTGGCGGTCCAGCCGGAGATCAGCGCGCCTTCGGCTGGGAGGGGAATGACCGGAAGGATGGCGGCGTCCCGGGTCCAGCCCGCGCTGGCGTCGTAGCCGCCCGCCAGGTGTACGCCTTCTTCGAAGTCTCCCAGCAGCTCGGCGGTGCCCTCGGCCACCAAGACCCAGTCCAGGCCCTCGGCGATGGCGATGGCGATGCCCGTGTCCAGGGTCTCCACGGCGGTGGCGGCGCTCAGGCCGTCGTCCAGGTCGTCGCCAGTGCCGGGGTCCACGAACACCGAGCCGTCGGCGTCTCCGTCGATGCCGTCGCAGTCCGCGTCTACGTAAAGCGTGTCGGGTTCGTCCAGCGCAGCGGGGCTGATGGTGATGTCGCTGTCGTCGCAGTCATCGCCGAGCACCATGCCGCAGCTCGCGTCACTCGAGCCCGCGCATGGGGCGATCTCGCAGTAGCAGTCACCGTCGTCGTCCCAGGCGGTGGTGGCCTCGTCGATGGCGCCGTTGCAGTCGTTGTCCACACCATCCAAGACCTCACCTGCGGAGGGGTTGATGGACGCGTCGCTGTCGTCGCAGTCGTCGGCGGGGGCGGTGCCGTCGGTGTCTGTGCAAGCGGCGTCCACGTGGCCGTCGCCGTCGTCGTCCTTGTTGTCCACCACGCCGTCGCAGTCTTCATCCACCGCATCGCAGCTCTCGCTTGCGTCGGGGTTGACCCCGGCATCGGCGTCGTCGCAGTCGGCCGTGTTGGACACCGTGCCCGCGGGCTGGGCGCAGGCGGTGATGGGACTGTCCAGGTCGCCGTAGCCGTCGCCGTCGCTGTCGGCGTACCAGGTGGTGATCGCGAGGCCTTCGTCGATCCGTCCGTCGCAGTTTTCGTCGCGGCCGTCGCAGGTCTCCGAGGCGTCGGGGTTGATGCCCGCGTCGCTGTCATCACAGTCCAGGGCCAGGCCTGGGCGGGTCGTGCCCCCAGGTTGCTCGCAGGCGGCGACGGTGACGTCGGGGTCGCCGTAGCCGTCGCCGTCATCGTCGATGTACCAGGTGGCGGCGTCGATGGCGTCGTCGTCGATGCTGTCGTCGCAGTCGTTGTCCACGCCGTCGCAGACTTCCTGGGCGTCGGGGCTGATGGCCGCGTCGTTGTCGTCGCAGTCGTTGTCGTCGGCCACCGTGCCGCTGGGTTGAGTGCAGCTGGACTGGCTGTGTTCGGCGGAACCGTAGCCGTCGGCATCGGCGTCGGCGTACCAGTCGCCGGCATCGATGGCGTCATCGTCCACGCGCTGGTTGCAGTCGTTGTCGATGCCGTCGCATAGCTCGTTGGCGTCGGGGTTGACCGCGGGATCGTTGTCGTCGCAGTCGTCCTCCACCGCCCAGCCGTCGCCGTCTTCGTCGATGATGGGTGGGGCGGTGTCGACGCCCGGTCCCATGGGGTACCAGGTGGCGTCCCAGGTGCTGCCGCAGGCGCTCAGGGTGGCCAGCAGCACAGCGAAGACGGGGATGAAGCAGCGCACGATGGTTGTCCCGGCGGGAGGCGGCCGCACGGTATCCTCCCCGCGGTCCACTCGCAGCTACGAGGCCCGCGACCTTGCGGATGACTGACAGGCGTCCGGTGGGGGCGCGGTCTAGAAGCGCCACTCCAGCACGGCGCCCACACCCAGGCCCGCCGCGGCGACGGAGCAGCCGGCGCCGCTCCAGGCGAAGGCCACCGCGCGGCGCTGCTTGGCATCCATGCCGTCGGTCCAGGCGTCTTCGTCGGCCACGCAGGCCGCGTCTTCGATGCACTGCTTCTGGGCGCTGGCACGCTGTGCCTGGCTGACCAGGGAAGCGGTGAACAGGCCCAGTGCCGCCACCCCGAAGCCCGCGGTGCCGTAGGCCAGCCGGCCGGCGGTGTTGCGGTCGTAGCCGTCCTCGTCGCCCAGGGCTTGGGCCAGGGCCGAGCTGCCCTTGGCGAAGCGGGTTGGGTCTACGACCGCGGGGGGAAGATTGTCACCCGGTGCGAGCGCTCCGGACCACAGCACATCCCAGTCCTCGTTCACCAGCTGCAGCACGCAGGGCCGGTCGGCTGGCCGCTCGAGAGACGGCTCTCCGTCGATCATGAAGACGAAGCCGTTGTGGTTCACCAGGGGTAGGCGGGGCCCAGCGCTGCGGGAGGCCGCCTGACCCTGCACCTCCACCAGCACGCTGCCGTCCGGGGCGACCCTGTCCGGCAGGCGCCAGCCGGGATCCGCGGCGACGGCAGCGAAGAATGCGGCCTCGGTGCCCGCGTCGTCCTCGGTCAGAAAGGCCGCCAGCCCGGTGACGCCGTGAAAGTCGGCGATCTCTTCGGGCTCGAGCAGCGCGCCGAGGCAGCTCACGGCTTCTCGGGCCTGGCGATGGGCGGCGAAGAAGGCGTCCGTGTCCATGATGGCGTAGGCATCCAGGGCCAGATCCACCCGATGTTCGAGCTCGGCGAGGTCGGCGGGGCAGGACACCTCGCTGGCGAGAGCGCTGGTGCTCGCGCTCAACAGGGCGAGCAGCGGCAGGGCGTGCAGGGGCATGACGGCACCGATGAAGAGTGGAGATCGCGTGAGCACACGGTGGTTCTACCACGCCTCCCCTCACTCCGGTGGTCGGTGGTAGGCACCGTGTGTAGAGTGGAGTCCAGTTGGGGCTCGATCCCGAAGCCCCCTGCGAGGTGAAGCTTCCAGCGACTGCCCAGGATTCTCCTACTCGTTCTCCTGCCCCTCATGCTGGTGTTCTCCATCGGCGCGGGCTCTCCTTCCTGGACCAGCGCTTCTGCGCCCTCCACCGCCGTTTTGGCACTCGAGGCTCCGCCTTCGTGGCCGGAGCACTGGGTAGTCGAGGAAGGTCTGTACGCAGCGGTGGCTGGCGATCCGGCCGACCGCGCCGCTGTGCGCCGGGTGGCCCGGCACGTCGAAGAGGCGGTACCGCGCATCGCCGAGCAGCTGGATCTGCCCACCGGGCGCCGCATGCGCGTGTATGTGACCCACAGCCAGGATCAGTTCGATGAGCTGCAGCCCGGCAACCCCTCGGACTGGGTGGACGCCACGGCCTATCCCCACCGGGCGCTGATCTTCCTGCGCGCTCCGCGGCTGCGGCCAGGCACCGCCAAGCCCCTGGAGCAGGTGACGGATCACGAGATCACCCACGTCCTGGTGGAGCAGAGCTTCCACGGTGCCCCGGTTCCCCGCTGGCTGCACGAGGGGCTCGCCCAGGTGGTGGCACGGGAGTACACCCAGGAGACGACCCAGGCCATCTCCAAGGGTATGCTCGGTGACAGCCTGCTCACCCTCGGTGAGCTGGTGGAGGGCTTCCCCCGGGATCCCCTCCGCGCGCGGCTGGCCTACGCCCAGTCGGCGGATCTTGTGGCGTATATTCGCAACGAGTTCGGCGAGGTGGCGGTGCAGGAGCTGCTGCGGGAGATGGCCGGCGGCACCAACGTGCGCGCGGCGTTCCGGAAGGCCACGGGCCAGAGCCTGGACCAGGTGGACAACGCCTGGCGGGCGCGGCTCCAGAAGAGCCAGCTGTGGTTTCCCCCTCTGGTCTCCGATTCCGTGTGGTTCGCCTTGGGCGGCTTCGTGTTGTTCGGGGGTTGGCTGCGGGTGCGGCGTCGCAACCGCGAGCGGCGGGCCTGGATGGAGCGAGAGGAAGAGCTCCAGCGTCAGCTCGAGCTGCTGTGGGCCCAGCACACTGGAACCCCCGAAGAGCCGGACGGCCCTGACGGTCCCTGGGCGTCACCCTCCGGAATGCGTCCGCCGGACACCGACGGGTGGTCCCAGCGGGCCCAGCGGCCCAGGCTGGCGGGCTGGTTGTCCGACGAGCGCATCGCTCGAGGTGTGAAGGAGGACGATGAGTACCCGCTGTGGGACCACCCGGTGCCGCCCCCCGAGAGGCGTTCAGGCGGATAGGCGCGCCGATGCGCCCGATGCCCAGGAGGCGAAGGCCAGGTGAGTGGAAGACCCGCGCGTTTCCCTGCCCTGGGCACGGCCCATGGGGGCGTCCTCGGCCCGACCAAGCCTGCGTTCTCCCTGCCTTCGCGGGGACTGCGGCGGGTGCGGCCGAGGGACGCTGGTGGGCGCCTGGGTTACAATCCGGCTCCGGAGGCCTCATGCGTGCGCCCTGTTCCCTGCTTTTCCTGCTCCTTCCTCTGTCGGCTTGCGAGCCCATGGACGATCCGGGCAGCCCCTGGAAGCCCGCTGCGGTGTCCGCCGCGGCCACGGGTGCGGCCCATGCCAGCCCGAATGCGGAAGATGCAGCAAGCGAGGTGCCGGAGGTCGATCCCATGTTCGACGTGCCCGAGCCCGTAGTGATCCACTCCAGTGAGCTGGGACAGGCCCCCACCGAGCCCGATCCGGAGCCCGTCGTCGAGCCAGAGCTGCCCGTCGAGCCGCCGCAGCCCGAGGCTCTTCCCCAGCCCGACCCGGACGAGCTGGCCGCCCCCCAGCTGCCTGCCCACGGCTTCTCGCAGTACACCGCCAGCGCGGTGGGATCCTGGCCTCTGCGGTTGGTGGCTACGGTGCCTGGTGCTCAGCCCCCGCGGGCCATTTTGGGTCTACCCGGCGGCGCCGAGGTGGTGGTCACTCCTGGCACCATGCTCCCCGACGTCGGCGTTGTGGTCATGGCCATCGGCAGCGAGTCGGTCGACCTGGCCGAGGTACGCCCCGCCGGTGATCACGCCGTGGTCCAGGGTCGCTCATTGCAGGCCCAGCGCACCCAGCGCATCGAGATCGGCGCCGCGCAGTAGGTACCTGGGGCTCCCTAGGGCCCTACGTCTCCCAGTGCGTTGTTCTGGTAGCTGTTGTCCGCGATGGTGGGCGACGCGTCGCCCTGTACCAGAATGCCCCAGCCCGTCGAGTAGCTGATGGTGTTGCCGGTGATGGTGGCATCGGTGGCTAAGGTGATGTTGGCGCTGTCGTTCAGGCCGCCGTGGGACACCGTGGAGCCGGTGATGGAGACCTCGCCCGCGCTGATATCGATGCCGGACCAGCCACCACTGGTGGCGGTCTGGTGCTCGAAGCTCATGCCATCGGCGGTGAGGCTGCCACCGCTAACGGAGAAGCTCATACCGTCGGCGAAGACCAGGTTGCCCCCCGATAGGCTGTGGCTGCCGCCGATGATGTCGACCACGCCGCCGAAGAGCACAGGATCGCTGGGCCACGCGTTGATGGTGATGTCGGATTCGTATTCGCCACCCGCCACGGAGAGGCCGTCGAAGAGGGAGCCGCTGTAGGTGTTCACTCCGACCGCGGGCAGCAGGTCGTAGTCCACGATCAGGCCGACGTCGTAGCCGGCGAAGCTGTTGTCGGTGAAGTTGTCGGGGTCATCGTCCTGGATGCTGCCGGTGACCACCAGCGGCGTGCCGATGGTGGAGCTGACGTCACAGTCCGCGAAGTACAGCCCTTCGGCGGCGGCGTTGATCAACGCGCCGGTGATGGTGGCGTAGCGGAAGGTGGCCGCCTCGGCTTGCTCGCCGATGTTGATGGCGAACCCGGTGTCGGGGTCGTAGGCCTGGATGGTGGCCCCTGAGATCTGGTCGCCGTAGGCAACGATGCTGCCATCTCTGACGACGATGTCGCCCGCCATCTCCAGCACGGCTCCGGCCCCGACATCCAGCCGGCCGCCAGCCTGGATGGCTACGCCTTGGCTGAGGTAGGGGAAGTCCTGTTCCGGCAGGGTGGCCTCGGCCTCCAAGGTGGCCTCGGAGAGGATGATGGCCTCGGTGCCCACCTCTTGGAAGAACACAGCGGACAGCACCTGGGCGGCGGTCCAGGGCAGCTCCAGGGGGGTGGGGACGTAGGCGATCTCGAGGGCTTGGATCTTATCGAAGCTGGTGCCGGTGGCCGACAGGCCAGTGGAGATGCCGTTGCTCAGGCTGATCTGTTCGAGGGACGCTGTGCCGCCGTCGAATTGCACCAGGGCGCCGGTGCTGCCAGCGTGGCGCAGGGTGACCCAGGAGAGCTGGATGTCGGCGTCGGCGCCCACCAGACCCACCCAGTCGCCCGCCCGCGGGTAGCCTTCGTGGCTGCCGATGAGGATGCCCTGGTCGGAGCTGCCCGCGGCCAGCAGGGTGCCGCCTTCCACCCGCAGGGCGATGTCGCGATCGGCGTAGACCTCGACCCCCGGGTCCAGCGTGAGGCTGCCGGTGATCGTGACATCGCAGGTGAGGATGTGGGTGGCGTCGATGTCCCAGGTCTCGTCCCCGGAGACCTCGCCGCAGTGCTCGATGATGACGGGGCCGGGCTCGCCGGTGTCCTCGGGCACCTGGGTGCCCTTTTTGCACGCGGAGGTGAGGACGATGAGCAGCGCGGAAGACAGCATCAGGGTGGAGTGGGCAGGCCTCAAGGGAACCTCGCAGCTTCGAGCAGGGCGGGATGGCGGGGGCATTATAGTCGACGTGCTGCCGACCAACCCCTACCCAGGACACTCCCGTGCCTCCGCGCTTGCGACCCACGCTCCTTCCGCTGTGCTCGCTGCTGCTGGCGCTGGTGGGGTCCAGCCGGGTTCGGGCCGAGCCTGGTGATGCCGGCGCGGTCGAGCAAGGGCCGGGTCTCTCGTTGCTACACGACGGGGATCGGGCCTGGTTCGAAGGGGAGCGTCGTGCAGCGGTGGCGGCTTGGCGCGATGCGGCGGCCACAGGTGAGCCTGCAGCCGAGGCCATGGCAAGGCTTCGGCTGCTGATGTTCACCGGAAACTGGGGCATGGCGGTCCAGGGCCCCCGCATCGACCGGGCGCTGGCGGCCTGTCCTGACAGCGACGCCTGGTGTCGCTTGGCCCGGGTGGACTACCACCTGTTCGCCCCCCCCGAGGTGGGGGCCGACGCCCAGCTTGCGGCGGAGCTTGCGGCCGAACTGGCGTCGGCTCTCGAGGGGCCGGCCCTGGCTCGTCTGCTGATGACGAAGCCCGATGACGCCACCCTCCAGCGGCTGGCCGAACTACCCCGGGATGGTCTGGGGGACGGGTTGGTGCACAGCGGGGGAGCTCACCCACCCTACGAGGGCACCTGGCTGCTGGGGCTGGGCCTGCTTGGCGGCCCCGGCATCGGCTTCGGCGGCGGCCTGCACTTCGTCCACCCCGACCTGTTCTACGGCGGCCACAATCTGGGCATCGAAGCCGGCGCCACCACCCGGGGGTCGGTCTGGCTGGCCGCCGCTGGCGCCAGCGCGGGCACGGTGTTCGGCTACGGGGATCTGCGGGCCTCGCGCTGGGTGCAGGACCTATGGGTGGATGATGAGGTCCTGGAGTGGCGGGTCGAGGGTGCCCAAGCGGCCCTGGGCCCCGGCCTGCGCCTCGATGCCCTGCGCCTGACCCTCGGCGCGCGGGCGCGCTGGGACCGCTGGGATGGCGAGGCCCTGGCGGGCCACGGCCCCGAGCTGAGCGTCTCCCTGGACCACCGCCGCGGCTGGGGCTCATCCCGCCGTGGCTGGTACCTGGACAGTAGCTGGCGCTCGGCGCTGACCATGCTGGGCTCGGACTACGAACACCTGCGGGGCCAGGTCGAGGCCCGTGGCTATGTCGGCGGCCCATGGGAAACTGTGGTCGCGGGCCGGCTCCTAGGAGATCGGGCCTTCGTGGACGGTGCCCCCTGGTACCGGGAGCCCGTGGCCGGCGGTGCCGACATCCTCCGGGGCGCCCCCGCGGGTCGCTACCGGGGCCAGAGCCTGGCGGCGGTGGATCTCGAGTGGCGGCGCATGATCGCGGGGCCCCTCGAGGGCGTGCTCTTCGGTGCGGGGGCCTGGGTGCAGGACACGGGACTCCATCCCAGCGGAGGCATCGGCCTGCGCCTGCTCATGCCCCCCAGGCAGCTCAACGTGGTTCGCCTCGATCTGGCCGTGAGCGATGCGGGTTGGGCGGTGACCACGGGGTGGGGTGAGGTGTTCTGAGGCGCCCGTCGGGGGCCCCCGGCCCCCGGTGCGGATAGGCTTCTCAGCCCCCCTCTCGGAGCCACACCATGGACTACGACCTGCTGCGCATCGATCTCGAGAAGAGCATCAGCGAAGAGCTGTTCACACTGTTCCGGGGCGACATCATCCAGCGGGTGTTGCGGGAGAGCAAGGTCGAGTCCGACCAGGAGCACCTGCGCATGATGCTCGAGGGCCACGCCTTCCGCATCACCGAGCGCTTGGCCCCCCGGCTGCACACCCTCTGTCACGGGGTGATGGAGAAGCTGAAGTTCGAAGAGCCCGTGGAGTTCTTCGTGCGCTCGGCCCCGGAGCTCAACTGTGCGGCCTACACGCGGGTCGAGGAAGACCAGGCCCACATCGTGATGATCAACTCGGGTCTGCTCAAACGCTTCGACGACGACAAGATGCGCTTTGTGATCGGCCACGAGCTTGGGCACCTCATCTCTCGCAACTCGGAGCTTGTCCGCATCATGGGCTTCGTGTTCCCCGAGGGCGTGGACGTCCCCCTGATCTTCAAGAACCGCTTGGCCCTGTGGAACAAGCTCGCGGAGCTGTCCGCCGATCGCTATGGCTTCATCGCCTCGCCCAGCCTCGACACCTGCATCCGGGTGTTCTTCGAGCTGGCGTCGGGCCTGGACACTGAGCGAATGGCATTCGAGCCCATGGCCTACCTCGAGGAGATGGAGGCGGTGATCGCCTTTTTCCAGGAGAAGGGCACGTTGCAGGGCAGCCACCCCATCAACCCGGTGCGCATCAAGGCGCTGGAGTTCTTCTCCCAGTCCGAGCTGTACAAGGCGGTGGAAACTGATGGAGACATGAAGGCCGATAAGAAGCTCCAGGCCAAGGTGGACGAGCTGCAGAACATCCTGCTCCACGCGGGGCTGTCACCCCTGGACGGGCACCGCAAGCGCTTCCTGGCCGCCGGCGGGCTGATCATTGCGGGGGCCGATCAGGAGCTCACCGAGGACGAGATCGACCGCATCCTGGCGCCTCTGGCTGCGGTCACCAGCTTCCCTCGCAAGTACCTCGAGAGCGTGATGGAGTCGGGCGAGGTGCCCAAGATCTTCCAGGAGTCGGTGGTCGCCATCCTCCAGGCCAACCCCTCTGAGCGCTACAAGATGTTCGCCTACCTCATCGACGTGGCCTTGGCCGACCGGGCCATCCGCGACCCCGAGGTGGAGCTGCTCTTCGAGATGGGCGAGAACGTGTTCGGTTTGGCCCACAAGGAAGTGGCCCAGCACCTCGGCGCCGCCATCCAGCGCACCTTCATCCCCCGCTTCTCGGGCTCCTAGATATGGTGGAGATCCCCGCCCGCGGCGTGGCCATGGCGTCCTGGCGCGAACGGGGTGGCGGGGTGGCGGCTGTGTTTCCCATTCACCATCCCCGCTCGCTGTGGCGCGCCTACGGCCTGCTTCCGGTGGAGGTCTGGGGTCCGCCCATCACCGACACATCTCGGGGCGATGCACGGCTACAGGCCTATACCTGTTCCATCGTGCGCTGCGGGCTGGCCTTCCTCGAGAGCGGCGGTCTGGACGATGTGGATCTGGTGGTGGTCCCCCACGCCTGCGACAGCCTGCAGGGCCTGGGTTCGCTGCTGCTGGACTTTTCTCCCCCGCGCCAGCCCCTGATCACCCCCTACCTGCCCCGCACCCGCGACGCGGCGGCGGTGAATTTTCTGGCCGCCGAGCTGCGAGGCATCGGCGCTCGCCTGGCGAAGATCACGGGAAAGAGCCCGAACGAAGAAGAGATCGTGGCCTGTGTGCAAGCCGAAGAGCGCGCCGACGCGGCCCTGGTGGCCCTGTTCGAGGCGCGTCGAAACCTGCACCTGTCCAACCATGCGTTCTACCGCCTGGTGAGATCCAGGGAGTACCTGCCGGCCGAAGCCTTCGAGGCCTTGGTGGCCCAGGCCCTCGAGGACCGGGTGGACGCCGTCATGCCGGGTCCCGGCGTGCTGCTCTCGGGGCTGCTGCCCGAGCCTATGGCCATCCTCGAGGTGCTGGACCGTGCGGGCGCTGTGGTGGTGCTCGACGACTACGCCTGCTCCGCCCGGCGGCACTACCCGGCGGGGACCTCCGACGATCCCTGGCAGCGCATGGCCCAGCGCCTGCTCGGCGGGCCTCCCGACCCCACCCTGGGGCATCCCATCGCCCAGAGGGTGGAGCACCTGGTCGCGGGCTGTGAGCGCACCGGCGTGCGTGCGGCCATCTTCCACGGGGTCAAGTTCTGCGAGCCCGAGCGCTTCGATCTTCCCCTGGTGCGAGCGGGCCTCGAGGCGGCCGGCGTCCCCTGCATCGATCTCGAGGTGGATCTGGCCAGCCCCTTGGCCCATCAGGCCATCACCCAGGTCGAAGCCCTGGTGGAGGGTCTGTCATGAGCCTGCTCGGTAGCGCCCGCTATCACCTGCAGGTCGACCTGCTGGGCAAGTCCTTCCTGCGCTACGAGCGCCGTAAGCTGACCCGCAAGCTGGCCAACCCGCGCCCCCACCCACACCTGGGGCCACCCCTGGTGACCAGCGCCGAGCTCAAGGAGCTCATCAGCCGTCACTACCTGCAAGGCCAATACGCCAACGGGCACATGCCGGTGGCCTGGGTCACCTCGGGCGCGCCGGTGGAGTTCCTGCAGGCCCTGGGGTTCTTCCTGCTGTACCCGGAGAACCACGGTGCGGTCTGTGGAATCCGCCGCAAAGGCGAAGAGTACTGTTCCGCGGCCGAAGATCTCGGCTACTCCCGGGACATCTGCTCCTACGCCCGCACCGACATCGGCTCGGTGATGACCGGGAACACCCCGGTGGGTCGTCTGCCCAAGCCCGACCTGCTGCTGTGCTGCACCAACATCTGCCAGACGGTGCTGTACTGGTACCGGGTGTTGGCCGAGCACTTCGGCTGCCCCCTGGTGATCATCGACACCCCCTTCCTGTACGACAGCGCCAGCGAACACGCCGTGGCGTATGTCTACAAGCAGATCCAGCAGGCCGTCGAGGTCTCCGAGCGGGTGGCTGGTCGCAGCCTCGACCCGGTCAAGCTGCGGCAGGCCACTCAGCTGTCCCGGGATGCTGTGGACCTGTGGATGCAGGTGCTGGATCGTTGCCGCCACCGGC
>Ga0307987_1001446_pt1 | contig 13043 bp, 9 predicted proteins | sample EllFjometagen181_FD_203157 | JGI IMG/M metagenome (GOLD analysis project Ga0307987, IMG submission 203157) | Marine microbial communities from Ellis Fjord, Antarctic Ocean - #181 | ecosystem: Environmental > Aquatic > Marine > Unclassified | place: Southern Ocean | collected 2014-10-08
CCAGAGGTCTGGAGTCTGCCTGTTGTTTCTGTCATATACTCGTACATTTTTTTTAGTCCCCGAAGTATTACATGTATGTAAAAAAATTAAAGGCAAATGTCAAATACGAGACATGACCCCAATAGTATGCTACTGAATTGTTCAATTCTTGGAATTTAATAGTTGTTCTTCTATTAATCTTTATAGCAAAGCATACTCTAATTCTTACGGGGCTTCAGTTTGAATTTCTCTTTCTACATCAGAACGACAAACTCCCACGTTTCATGTAAAAAGAATATTGATTGTCTATTTCTAAATAAGTATTTATGCTTCAAAAACTTACTATTTGTTTAAATATTTACTAAAGACCAGATGAAAAACTTTAGATTTTTCAAATAACCATTTAAAACATTCATCCCATTTCTCTTTATTTTTAACATCTATATTTAAAATAGTTGTTATCTTACTTGCATCTTGGACTGAATCACTATCCCAATCTAATTCACAATTAATTTCTTTATTTATTTCTTCTTTTTTAAAAAATAGTTTATCTGATATATATAAGTCTCGAATATAACATTCACATCTAATTTCTGATTTTCTAAATAGTACATACAAAAATATATTTACATTCTTCGCATCAAGCTTTATCATATAGTAATATTCTACAATAGGATTTAAAAGCTTTAATGAGCAGTCTTTATTCTCTGCAAATACTTTAAACTGTGTCCAAAAATCTAACTGCTTTAATTTTATTTCTGATAATTTAGGGTTTTTAACCGCTTTCTCAAAAGTTTTAGCCAAGTCATTTGGCTTTGAATTTATCTTCACTGGAATATCTGAAGCAACCAATTGAAGATTATCTACAGTTATTGAGTTATTGAGTTTTTTTTTACTATTTTAATTTCATCTATTTCAGTTTTATTCACCTTTGATATTTCAACACCATGAATATCATCATGACATTTACTGCACAGAATCATAGTATTACCAATATCAGTTATCCCTCCATCTACATATCTTACTTTATGATGATATTCTGCTTCTTTATAATCTTTAAATTCGTAACCACAAGATTCACATTCTTGTTTTTGGGAAAAAATATCAATTTTCTCTTCATCTGATATTTGTCGTCTGTCATCTAATTCACATAGCTGATACTTTAATAGAAAATCTCTAATAAGTATATCTTTTCGTATTTTAATAATTTTTTCAGACCAACCACCGCGTACATTATCATAGAATCGTTGGTAAATAATATTAGATTTTCTGAAATCTTCTGAATATACTTTACTGTGAAAATCTTTGATAAAATTTTTAATAGTTTCTTCTTTTCCAATAAGTGAATGAGTTAGTTTTAGATCTCTTATCATTGAATAAACAGCAAGAACCCAAGCATGTTTCTCTAGGAATTTATATTTACCTGGACTTACAGGAAAACATTTGGCTAGAAAATTTAACACATTTTTAGCTCCTTTAAACTCGATTGAATTCATATCCAAATCTTTATAATTCTCTAGAAAGTTATATAAATCAGGTGTTCCACTATTTTTTGCTCCAAATTTTTCATAAAAAAGAATTCTTGCTGCATCAGGAAATAGTCCGTATCTATTTTTTGCAATTGCAGTTGATTCATGTAAAAAATCGTGAACTGCCAATTCTCTTATTAACCTAATAATTGTTCCTGGTTTCGCATTTATCCTTTCTCCTAAACTTAATGGTTTACCTCGTTGCAATCTACTAAATATCAACCTTACTCTTTCGTCATCATAATTTTCCATTATATGAAAATTTAAATTATACTCAAGAAACTTTGATTTTTCAAAATCATCTAAAGGGTTATCACCATTAAAAGTTTTATCTTTTAATGTTTCACCTGAAAATTTTTTATTCAATTTAATTCTATTTTCATAAAATTGAGCAATACAGTGTAATCTTTGTTGCCCGTCTACAATATAATATACTCCTTCAATTGAAATATAATTCATAAAGAAAATTGGCATCGGCTCACCTTTTAAGATTGTATCAATCAAACATTGTTTGTCTTGAGTAGACCAAGCATCTTTCGGTCTTTGATAGTTATAATCAACCTTATACTTATTTCTATCATTGATGTATTTTTGTATTTTCATGCTTCCTCTTTTATGTCAATATTTAATCAAGCTACTTCTAACCCGTTTTCTGAACTTTTTTATCGAATAATTGTTTAGTTTCTATCGCATTAATAACGTAAATACCTTCTGTAAGCAAATTGGAGATGAAATATTTTCTTTGTTTAGTCTTTTCTACCCTGTTGTTACCATTACTATATTGTTTCTTCAATTGCCGGGACATGTGCTATTTTATTTCCTGTATTATTTGACAGTTTAACAACAAGTCTACTCTCATTAGAATCAAAGTGTAAAACTTGAACTGATTCAGCATATTTACTTGAAATAACTTCAATTACTCACTAGTTAACTCACTAGCAATCATTTCAGCCTGCTTTAGTACCGTTTCAGTTGCCAGTTTTTGCATATCAGGTGGATAGCCAAACTGTCTTAAAGTTCTTTTTATTATTACTTTGAGTTTTGCTTTTACACTTTCTTTAATTGTCCAGTCGATAGATGCGTTTGCTTTTACTCTTTCAGTTAAGATTACAGCCAATTCTCTTAATTTATCTTTTTGCATCAATTCTTTTGCGCTATCATTTTCTGCAACTGCTGTATAGAATGCATATTCAAAATCAGTCAATCCCATTGCCTTGGCTTCGCTGTCCATATTAATTATCTCTTTACTCAAGTTGATGAGTTCATCCATTACTTCAACTGCAGTCAATATTTTGGCATGATATTTTTTAATAGAGTTTTCCAGCATTTCCATTAATGTCTTGCTTTTTACCAGATTCTTTTTAGAGCGTGACTTTATTTCATCATTAAGCAGTTTTTTCAAAACTTCCAATGCAATATTTTTGTGTTCCATTCCTTTGAGTTCCATTAAAAAATCTTCTGATAGAATGGAGATATCAGGTTTTTTAATTCCTGCTGCATCAAAAATATCAATTACTTGTTCAGATACTAATGCTTTGTCTATTACCTGTCGAATTGTTGTTTCTATTTCTTCATCTGTTCGACCTGTACCTGAGCTGTCAAACTTTGCCAATCGTGCTTTTACTGCCTGAAAGAATGAAACTTCATCTTTTACATCCATAGCTTGCTCATGAGGTATAGCAATTGTAAAAGATTGTGATAACGCGGTAACTTCATTAACATATCTTTTTTTACCATCTTCTAAGCAGAGTATATGCTCTTCAGCTGAAAGAATCATTGACAGTTTTTTTGAAGTATCTGCATCAAAATAATCTTCATATGGAAAACCATGATACATGTTTGCAACAACTTCCATTTTCTCAAGCATCAGATTAACTGCTTGTTCCTGTAGTATTGTGGGATCGCCTTTTCCTCCTGAATCGGAATAAAAAGAAAGAGCCTTTTTCAAGTCAGAAGCAATTCCAAGATAATCAACAACTAATCCGCCAGGTTTGTCCTTATAGACACGATTAACCCTGGCAATGGCCTGCATTAAGTTATGACCTTTCATTGGTTTATCAATGTATAAGGTATGCAAATTTGGAACATCAAAACCAGTAAGCCACATATCTCTAACTATGACTAATTTTAATTCATCATCCGTATCCTTCATTCTATCTGCTAAAATTTTTCTCTGCTGTTTAGTCGTATGGTGTTTAGCTATTTTTGGTCCATCGGAGCTTTTAGAAGTCATAACAACTTTAATTACTCCTTTATCTAAATCATTTGAATGCCACTCAGGTTTTATCTTTACAATCTCATCGTATAAATCAGCAGCAATTCTTCTTGACATAGAAACAATCATTCCTTTTCCTTCAAAGACTTCCTGACGCAGTTCAAAATGATTTACTATATCTTTGGCAATATTTTTAACTCTATTCTCGCTACCAATCAAAGCTTCCAGTTGTGTCCACTTAGCTTTAACCTTTTGTGTGTTGGTTAAATCTTCATGGTCAAGTTCTTTATCTAAATCATTGACAAGCTTTTTACCTTCTTCACTCAGATTCACTTTGGCCAAACGGCTTTCATAGAAAATACGGACTGTAGCACCATCTTCTACTGCTTGAGCAATATCATAAACATCAATATAATTACCAAACACTGCTGGAGTATTAGTATCAGAACTTTCTATTGGAGTACCTGTAAATCCAAGATAAGTTGCTTTTGGCAGGGCATCACGCATATATTTAGCAAAACCGTAAACTATTTTCTTACCAATCACATTACCGTCTGCATCTTTGTCATCAATAGTTTTGGCTTTAAAGCCGTACTGCGTTCTGTGTGCTTCATCTGCTATCACAACAATATTTTCTCTTTCAGATAATGTCTCATATATATTTCCATTATCAGGCTGAAATTTTTGAATAGTTGAAAATATTACACCACCCGAAGCTACTTTTAATTTCTCTTTTAAATCTTCTCTATTTTCAACCTGTTTGGGTTCCTGTCTCAAAAGTTGTGTTGAAGATACAAATGTATCAAACAACTGGTCATCCAAATCATTACGGTCTGTAATGATTAGAATGGTTGGATTATCTAATGCTAAAACAATTTTACCAGTGAAGAAAACCATTGAAATAGATTTACCGCTTCCCTGAGTATGCCATACAACACCACCTTTCCTATCACCTGTAGGCTGGATATCAACACCTGTTAGTCCATAATTTCTTGGTGATTCATGTGTGGACAAGGTATATGTCTCTTCTTTTTTATATCCTGTAGCTCTTAAAGTAGATTCAACAGCTCTGTTTACGGCATAATACTGATGATATGCTGCTAATTTCTTTACTGTAGTAATTGTAATTATACCAGTTTTCGGATCTTCTTTTTTAGACTTCTCAAATACTATAAAACTTTTAATCAGATCAAGCAGAGTTTCTTTGTTAAGCATTCCATTTATTAATACTTCTAACTGACTAACTAAATTTGATGCTTCTTCTTTGCCGTCAAAAGACTTCCAAGCCATGAAACGAGTTAAGCCGGCAGACAATGAACCGGCTTTAGCTTCCAGACCATCAGAGATAACCATAAATCCATTATAAGTAAAAAGACTTGGTATTATTTGTTTGTAGGTCTGCAATTGTTTATATGCTGATTTAACCGTTGCATTTTCATCAGCAGGATTTTTTAATTCAATTACAACTAAAGGAATACCGTTGACAAACAAAATAATATCAGGGCGTTTATTATTTCCATTTTCAATTACAGTGAATTGATTAGCAACTATAAATTCGTTGTTCTCAGGTGTTTTAAAATCAATCAACCAAACTAAATCACCTCTATGATGTCCTTCTTTCTGATATGAAACTTTAATCCCTTCGGTAATCATTCTGTGAAAACACTCATTATTAGCTATTAGTTCAGGGGAACTAATACGCTGAATTTCTTTTAAAGCTTCCTGCTGTGAATCAATCGGAATATTAGGATTAATTCTACAAATAGCATCCTGCAGTCTTTCAATAAGCAAAACTTCCTCATAGCTTTTTCTTTCAAAAGCCACCCTCTCTCTAATCTCTCCCAACGGGAGAGAGGCATTTTCCCCCTCGCCTTTTGGGAGAGGGGCTGGGGTGAGGGTTTCTGGCGACAGATATAGATAGCCTAAATGCTCCAGTAGCTCTATTGCAAACTCTTCAATTGTGTTTTCAGTTATTTTATTGCTCATTTTTTTTACCAGTAATTCGTTTAATCTCTCTATCAAAATCTGAAATATAATTTTTATCCTGCTTAATCCGGTATTCTTCAAACTCCTGTTCAGCTTTTAATTTTGCTTCTAATGCTGTGATCTTCACTTTATGCTTTAAAATAGGAAATTGAGCTAATTTTAGAAAATCATTCAGTAAAATCACCCACTCATCCATATTAGTAATAATCTGTCGTTTAGCTCGGAGTTCTGCAAGGTCAAGATAACCGGAAACAATTTGGTTAAGTTCGTCAATATGTGTTTTGTTCAGGTAGTTTTTTGCAATAGAAACATCAGATTTGAGAATTTTCCCATCGGGTGCCTGTTTCCAATTAGTAAGTCCCATATAGATTTTTGCTGCATCAGCTTTGCTGTATATAATTTCAGCGGCTGTTTTTCCTGTTATTGCCCAATGGAGTGTATTTTGAGCAGTAGAAAAGAAATTTGTTGTAATATAAGAATTTTTATCATAATCAGCAGAAAGAGCATATATATCGGTAATTTTCTGATAGAATCTTCGTTCACTGGCTCGTATCTCTCGTATTCTTTCAAGAAGCTCATCAAAATAATCTTTGCCAAAAATGACTCCCCCCTGTTTAAGGCGTTCATCATCCATCACATATCCCTTGATCATATATTCTTTTAGGGTTTTTGTTGCCCAAATCCGAAATTGAGTTGCCTGATAGGAGTTTACCCGATAGCCAACTGAGATAATTACATCAAGGTTATAATATTTTATGGGTCTATCAGAATGACTAATGTGCATTATTTGCACATTGCTTTTTTGTTCTAATTCACCGCTTTCAAAGATGTTTTTGAGGTGCTTGGTAATGACGCTTCGTTCTTTTCCGAATAATTCTGATAAAGCTTTTTGAGTAAGCCAAACAGTTTCGTCTTTTACAAATACCTCAACATTCACTTTACCTGTGGAAGTTTGAAAGATGACAAAATTTGAGAATTTTTCTACTTGGTTATTTTTATCTTTCATAGTTCCATAATTCCCTTATTTTTATCTTCCTGCATATAAGTGTATTAATAGCCCAAATGCTCCAGTAATTCGATTGCAAACTCCTCAATTGTATTTTCAGTTATTTTCCCAATATACATATGTCAATTTCGCTTCTCATTTAATAATAGTTTCTTAAATTTATCAATATCAAACAATTCAACTGAATTGCCAGTAAACATTATTAAGCAACTACCCTTCATAAACGATTTAAATGAATCAAATGTAACAACCAGACTTATATTATTTTCCAGTAATGTGCATTGTAGTTTGCAAATAACGCAGGCTATCTTTTTCATGCTTCTATAGTTTTCTTCTGTGTAATAGATTCCTTTTCCATTTTTAGGTATATCGTCAGCTTTATTAACTATATGGCTGAGGAAAAAACCTGGAATTTGCTCGTTCTCTTTTAATACATGTAATGAATTAAAGAAATTAATCCATAGAGGATTGTCAATACGTATGTTAGAATCAGCAATCCATTGGCTTAAATCAAGGAAGATGAACTTTTTGTAGCTATGCTGTTTATTCCTATTGGCATATGTATTGCATTGATTTATTTTATCTTTAATTTTTTTTGAGACATCATCAAAACCAAGCATCGTTGAGATATGTCTTGGCGTTATAAAGCTTTCAAAAGAGACCGTCTTGCCTGAGTTAAGATTCTTTATAGCTTCATTATTTATTTCGATAAACTTATTTATTGCTTCGTTATTGGATAGATTTAAATCGAACTTAGTAAGTTCTACTAATGCGATGTATTCATTGCCATTTATGCCTATTATAAAATCTGGATTCTTGCTTATATTGCCCTTATTGTCTTTTATGGGAAATGCTCTTTCAATAGATATTCCATCTCTATTTAATAATTTGAAATACATCCATAGAAAATCATATTCAAAATAGTTAGCCTCGTTTTCCTTTGGTGTTAAATGAGATAATCTATGCCACTCGGTAAATTCTTTGTTATGTGACAAATTATGAATCTTGTTTTTGCTTTTGAGAGTTTCTTTCAAGTTTTTACACTTTGATAAAAGCTCCTTAGTGTAACCCTCATGTGTATCAGGATTGTTTTGCTTAATACTCTCAAGCAAAGGAATATGTTCAGGTTTAACCAGTGGGCTATTTTGAATTAAAAAAGACATATATACAGCTCTCTCTCCACCTTCATTGTCTGCAAGTTGAATAAAGTCTTCGTAGGTTCTATTTTCTGTTTTGGGTAGTATTATCCATTTAGAATGTGGTGCTGAATTATAGTTACTCAATAACAATGTGCTCTTTTCAATAACCTCCCATTTTCTCACAAATATGAACTTCGTATTCAGATCAAAAATCATTGTCCCATAGATTAAAGCTTTATCAGGTGGAGGTTCGTAAAAAGGTTTACAATGCTCAATAAATCGTTTTATGTCATTCTCTGTTTCAACAATTAGGCATGGATATTTAGTAGAACGGTTTATTAATTCTGCTTCATAAAAATTATCAGTGATTACAAAAGTGCCTTTTTTATCTAACTGATAATTGCTGATTTGTTGTAAAATATCTTCTGGAATAGTTTTCATTCTACCCTCACTTCACCACTCATTAATTTTGGCAGTAATGTATCTCTTAGTTTTTCTAGAGTATAGATTTGATTTTGATTGATTTTAATTTTTCCGAAATATGGTCTTATTAAATCTTCAAATTTAATTAATATACTTTCAGGATATTTTAAAATATCTAAATCCATAATGTGACTTGGATAAACATGAGGTTGTGCACTTCCTTCTTGTTTATCAAAAAGTAAATCTTGGCTTATTTTTAAAAAAATATAAAAGGTAAAGATAAAAGAAGTTATTGTTTTATCAATAAATGATGAATCCGATGACCAAACAGGTGTATTGTAAAGTCTAATAAATCCAGCATTGGCACCAGAAGCACTAACTGTAATCACAGGAGCTTTTGTATTGGATTTATTGTGATAACATGAAGGTTCTAAGCCTCCTGCAACAACAGGATATTCTCCATCAATCGCTTCCGACTTTGTGATATTCCTTCCTTTTTGAGGCTGTAAAAAACATCCAAGTTTTTCTTCCTCCCAATCTTCTTTAGCTTCTTCAATAAACCACTGTCTGAAGAGCGTTTCTGCCATTGCTTCGAGAGTTTTATTTTGACGATGAAGCAGATCGATTTTGTCGTCTAAACTGCTAAGTACTTCGGCTATGGCTTTTTGTTCTATTGGGTGTGCAAAATTCCATTTAGATTTACTCACAAATTCCCAATCAGCTCTTGGCATCCTTGTTCCAGATGAGCCAGAATAGGTAAAATCAACAAATTCTTGATTTGCAAAAAAATAGAAAAGAAAATCTTTGTCATTTTCTCCTTTTGGTTTTACAACCCATATATCAGTTGAACAAATTCCTTCAAAACCTGGTCTATACAACTTTCTAAAATATGGGCGAAGTTTACCAAACAAAAAACAATCAGAATTGAAACGATACTTATTACTTGCAATTGTGTTAGAGTCTCCAATTCCTTGTAATCTTAATCCACCTTCAACAATATGTTCAAGGGCTATGTAAGGAAGTTCTTCATCTCCAACTTTCCAACTTCCTTTTTCGAGTTGAGCAACCTCCCCTAACTCACACACCTTCCAAACACTTTTTTTTCTACTATAAATTGTTTTACCTTTAGTATTAATATGCTTCTTTAATTCATCTGATTTAATTGTATTATAGGCTATAATATCAAAGAAAAATGGGAGGTAGGTTTCTTCTTCTAAATGATCTTTAATTTTGGCAGCCAGTGACCAATTAACTTTTTTGCCTCTAACTGCAATATCAACATCCGATGCTTCTTTATATGTATCAATAGCTCTTGAACCAAAAAGCACAGCTTCTTCAACTTCAGGATACGAGGCAAGAATATCTTTGATTTCTTTTAGCTGTTTTTCTGAAAGTCCGTATTTCATAGTTCTTTTTTTAGTTTGTGATATAGGTTTCTTACGCTGCTATAAAATTCGTTATTAACATAAGTCAAAATTTCAATAAGTGTATTTTCATCGTAGGTATGGCTTGTAAGATTGCGATTTTTGATAGAGTCCATCCATACTTCTACATCTTTCGTTATAATTTCTTCCTGAAAAGCAGTGCGAAAAACTTTTCTGGCATTATTTACATCTTCATATCCTTCATTTTCAAGATAATCTTTTAACACTTTCCAGCTTAACTCCTGTATCATTTCAAAAGCCTGTATTAATGCCATTTGATAAGCTTCAGTATCTGAATATTGCTGATACTCATCGATTCTTCTTTGAAAAACTTTGAATGCATTTTCAAAATTTTGAAATCTCTGCTTCCATCTTATATAATTATTCATTTTTATCTCCATCTATAAGGTCTACTTTAGCAAGATTCTCTGTAATACGCTTGTTCAAAATTGCTTCTTCCTTTAACTGTTCTTCAAACTCAGCTTTAAGGCTTGTAAAGCGTTCGTTAAAATCAAAATCATCTTCTAAATCAGCTAAACCAACATATCTCCCTGGAGTCAACACATAATCGAGTTCTTTTACCCTCTCAATATCTGCAGCGTTACAAAAACCTTTCACATCTTGGTATTCACCAAGACCCTCACCCCAGCCTCTCCCAGAGGGAGAGGAGCTTTCAGTGTTGTTGAGCCTGTCTCTCCCAGAGGGAGAAAAGCTAAAATCTCTTGAATATTTCCAGGAATGATACGTGTCTGCAATTAGCGTTATATCTTCTTTGGATAGTTCACGGGTTCTGCGGTTTATCAGATGCCCCATATTTCTTGCGTCTATAAACAAAATTTCATTTTGTTTACCCTCTCTTCCGTCTCTCCCAAGGGGAGAGAAACTTTTGGAAATTAAGGCTAAAACATTTTTAGGATTATCGAGCAATTCTTTATTTTTAAATCGTAATACTTTATTTCCTAAGCATGTTAAATACTTATCTCTTTTCCGGTCATGCTTTTTTCTTTCTTCTGTATTATGAACTTCTCCGTCAAACTCAATTATCAGTTTTTCAGAATGACAATAAAAATCTACAATGTAGTCTCCTATCTGATGCTGCCTGCGAAATTTTAAATCATTAAACTTCTTATTTCTTACTAATTCCCAAAATATTTCTTCTGCTTTAGTCTGTTTTTTTCTAAGTTCCCTTGCTTCATCAACCAATCCTGAGAAGTTGAAATTTCCTCTATAGTTAACTGTATTTCCCGCCCTTTGGGAGGGATTAAGGGAGGGTTTTGCGTAAAGTAAATTTGAGGGCTTCACTTTACGTGAAGTAAACCACAAAGAAGCAGGAATTTGTGTATTTAGAAATAGTTTTGCAGGAAGATTAACAATACAGTCAATAAGACCTGCTTCAATTAAGTTCTTTCTAATGACTCCTTCACCTGATGTTTTAGAAGTCAAAGAACCTTTAGCCAACACAAAACCTGCCTGTCCATTAGGTGCAAGATGATAAATAAAATGCTGTATCCATGCATAGTTCGCATTTCCCTCAGGTGGAGTTCCATATTGCCAGCGTCCATCTTTTCGGAGCAAATCACCACTCCAGTCACTTACATTAAAAGGTGGATTTGCAATTATATAATCAGTTTTAAGGTCTTTATGTGCATTATTCAAAAACGAGCCTTCATTATTCCATTTTACCTGAGAACTGTCAATCCCTCTAATTGCAAGATTCATTTTTGCCAGTCGCCATGTGGTTTGGTTACTCTCCTGACCGTAAATAGAAATATCGTTTAATCTTCCCTGATGCTCTGTTACAAACTTTTCAGACTGTACAAACATACCGCCTGAACCACAACATGGGTCAAAAACACGCCCTTTATAAGGTTCAAGCATTTCAACCAGTAATTCTACAACGCTTCTTGGTGTATAAAACTGTCCGCCTTTTTTCCCTTCTGCAAGTGCAAATTCTCCAAGAAAATATTCAAAAACATGCCCCAGAACATCAGCACTTCTAGATTTAGCATCACCTAAAGCAATATTCCCAATCATGTCAATTAATTCGCCTAAACTGGTTGGGTCAAGATTCTGTCTGGCATAAACTTTAGGTAATACACCTTTTAAGGAAGGATTTTCTTTTTCAATTACATCCATCGCATCATCAACAGTTTTTCCAATTGTAGGCTGTTTGGCTTTTGAAAGAAGAAAATTCCAGCGTGCATCAACCGGTACAAAGAATACATTTTCAGCTTTGTATTCGTCCTTATCTTCAGAGTCGGCACCCACATATTCACCTTCACCTGCTTTTAGCTTATCATGCAGTTCTTCAAAGGAATCAGATATATATTTTAAAAATATTAATCCTAAAACAACATGCTTATATTCTGCCGCATCAATATTTTTTCTTAGCTTATCGGCTGATTTCCAAAGTTGTTTTTCCAGAGAGACTTCAGAATTACTTATTTTTTTCTTTGCCATAATCAAATAAATCCTTAAATATAGTAAAAGACCTACTATTTTCTTTTAAATTTATGCATACTCACATCTCTATTAAAGAAAATAATATACACTCAAATTCTTCTTCTATTGCCTGCTTTGTTACACTAATTGTATAGAAACTTGATAATTGAATATATAGAATTAATTCCAAATGCTTAGTATTTTACGTGTATATCATTCAATTTCATATATATCATCTTTATTGAATATAAGTATAACATATTAATTCAATTAAAGAAAGAGATAGTTTGAATATGGATATTAATAAACAACCCCAGAGCAGAAAATATGGGTTATCTCGTAAAAATGAGAAACCATGGTTATTTTCTGACTCTGATTTGAAAAAAGAAAAGTGCATATCCGATTGTTAGACATACTTAAGAAATAATTTTAAATATTTTTTGAACTGTTCCCTTACTATCTAAATTAACTGCAAATTCAAGACCATCGGTAAGTGTCTGACACTTTTTGAGGAGCATTGGGGTCAAACCTACTAATTGATATTTAATTTCTCTTTTATCGTTTTAATTCTCTTTTTGATTTCTTTTTTCATCAGCATTTTTTTCTTAAAGTTATAACATGCCCCCGATATACCACCCAGTGAAATAGGACCAAGCATACTACATAGTTCAGTTAGTGAATATCTCCCCCTGCAGTAAGTACTTGCCATGTATATTAATACCTGTCTTGATTCATGTCTAAAATGTAGTTTAAGTAACAGTTTTTTCTCAATGTTATACTCAATTGACACAATATCAAGAAGACTATCAAACGTTACAGAAGCATTTATTTTTTCATTGCTACCATTCTCTCGCCTTTGGTTCTTATTATATTTTGTTACAATCATATTTCTACGAATTT
>Ga0307987_1001447_pt1 | contig 13043 bp, 4 predicted proteins | sample EllFjometagen181_FD_203157 | JGI IMG/M metagenome (GOLD analysis project Ga0307987, IMG submission 203157) | Marine microbial communities from Ellis Fjord, Antarctic Ocean - #181 | ecosystem: Environmental > Aquatic > Marine > Unclassified | place: Southern Ocean | collected 2014-10-08
TGTCGCTGTAGAAGTCGAGCCTTTCCTGGCAGGTGAAGCCGGTCGTGACTACCTGCTCTATTCGCCTCGGGCCGCAGGCATCGACTTCTACAGCGACAACCTGTTCACCACCGAAGCCATGGTCACGGAGAGACCGGAGCTGGTACGCAGGTTCCTGGCGGCAAGCCTACAGGGGTGGGACTACGCCATGCAACACCGGGAGGAGCTGGTGCAGCTCATCCATGGGGAGTACAGCCAGCACCGCAGCATAGATCACCTCCGGTTTGAGGCCCGGCAGATGGAGCCTTTGCTGCAGACCAAGCTGGTGGCAGTCGGCCATATGAACGCGGGCCGCTGGCGCCACATCACCGAGATATACGCCGAGATGGGGATGCTGAAGACGGACTTCGATCTGAAGGGGTTCCTCTACGATCCCAACCCGATGCCGAGAGATCTCACTTGGCTCTATGGCACTCTGGCCGCGATTGCGGCGTTGTTGGTTGTGGTCATCCTGATTGCGGTCCGTTTTGCCCGACTGTCGGCAGCGTTGAAGAGAAGCGACGCCGAACGGGAGCGGGCCCTGACCGAGGTCCGGGCCGGCGAGAGCAAGTACCGCTCGCTCACAGAGAGCATGAAGGATGTGGTTTGGACGCTCGACACAGAGACCATGCGCTTCCTCTACGTCAGCCCCTCGGTGCAGCAGTTGCGAGGGTTCACGCCCAAGGAGGTCATCGCCGAGCCCATATGGTCTGCCTTCACACCAGCGCAGGCAGGCCGGATGGAGAAGGACATGCGCGAACGTGTTGACGGACTCCTAGGCAAAGGGGATTCCCAGCCCAAGTTCTACACCGATGAAGTGGAGCAGTCGTGCAAGGATGGCACGACAGTCTGGACCGAGATGATTCAGCAGTACTATGTCAACGCCGAGAGCGGCCATGTGGAGTTGCGTGGCGTCACGCGCGACATCACCGAACGCAAGCAAACAGAGGAGGCGCTGCAGGAGAGCGAAGCGAAGTACAGGAGAGTCTCGGATAACTCGCCTGCCCTTCTCTACCAGTTCCTGCTGAGCCCAAATGGAACGTTCTCATTTTTGTATGTGGGTGATGTGGTAGTGACCATCTTCGGCATTTCACCTGAAGACGTCATGGAGGATTCATCAAGACTTCTCGGCATGGTGCATCCCGAAGACCAGGAAATGTTTCAAGAAGCCATCATGAGATCCGCCGACACGCTAGAATCTTTCCCCCTATCATTCCGGTGCGTGAAAGACGCGGAAGTGATATGGGTCGAAGCGCTTGGGATGCCGACGGCCCTACCGGATGGAGGTATACTCTGGGATGGATTTCTTCTTGACATCACCGAGCGCAAGCAGGCGGAGGAGGAGCGAGAGAATGTTCGCCGCATGTTGCAGAGGGCAGAGGACATCTCGAACCAAGGCTCATGGGAATGGGATATCGTTAACGACAAATGGACGCTCTCCGCGAACTGGCTCCGGATTCACGGATGTTCTGTTTCAGGTATCTCGCGGACGGAATTGATGGCGCTTGCCGACCCAGACGATGCCTCCAGAATCGAACGTTCATTCCAAGACGCTTTGACAGGAACAGCAGTTTATCGACTTGAGCACCGTATCGTCCGGCAGAACGACAAGGAGGTCCGACATGTTTACGCGCTGGGTGAAGTAGTCCGTGATGACATGGGGCGACCTGTCAAGATGTATGGCACGACTCAGGAAATAACCGAGCGCAAGCAACTTGAGGAACGTCTCCGCCAGTCCGAGAAGATGGAGGCGATTGGCCGGCTCGCAGGCGGAATGGCGCACGACTTCAACAACCAGCTTGGCGGCATCATGAACTACGCCGACCTCCTGCTGAGCGATGCGGATGACGAGATGCTGCGCTTGTATTATGTCGAAGGTATCATCCGGCTGTGCACAAGGAGCGGCGAACTGACCAACCAGCTGCTTGCCTTCTCGCGCAAGGGCAAGTACCAAGTCGTACCTGTCGATGTCCATCAGACTATCCCCGAGGTAGTGGCCATGCTTGGGCGCAGCAGCGACAAGCGCATCGCAATTCGGCAACTGCTTGAGGCCAATCCTCGAATCGTCACCGGTGACCCGACACAACTCCAGAATGCACTGCTCAACCTTGGCCTCAACGCCTGCTATGCCATGCCCGAGGGCGGAAAGTTAGTGTTTGCGACCGACACCGTCACGCTGGATGGAGTGCACTGCCGCAAGAGCAGCTTCGACATCATGCCGGGCGAGTACGTGAGAATCAGAGTGACGGACTCAGGCACCGGGATGGACAAGGAAACCCGGTCAAAGATGTTCGAGCCGTTCTTCACGACGAAGGAACAGGGGAAAGGGACAGGCATGGGCTTGGCCGCCGCCTTTGGCACGGTTGTCAACCATCGCGGGGCCATCGAGGTGGAGAGTGAGATCGGGAGGGGCACGACCATGACGGTCTACATGCCCCTGGCGACGGAGGAACCCCAGGAAGCCGAAGCGGGCATGCATGTGGTAGCGCATGCGGCAGCGGCAGAGATTGCCAGCGCCAGGATTCTAGTTGTTGATGACGAAGAAATCGTGCGAGAATTCACTGCCAAGCTGTTGCGTCGAAGGGGGTACAGAGTTGCCACATGCAAGGACGGTGCGGAGGCGGTTGAGTACTATGGGGAGTCGTGGCAGGAGATAGACCTTGTGATTCTGGACATGAACATGCCGGTGATGAATGGGCACGACGCGTTCATCGCCATGCGTGGGATAAACGCTGACATCAGGGCGATGCTGGCCACGGGCTACAGCTTGGACGACAATGCCCAGGCGATGCTGGACGAAGGCGTGCTCTCCTACATCCAGAAGCCATTCCGCATCAACGCGTTGATCGTGCAGATAGAACAGGCGTTGGACGGATAGCAGACCGCCATGGGCAAGGGGCGCTCTCTTCTCCCCTTGCGCTGGAGTCGATCCCAGACAGGGCAGTTCCTTGAGAAGCACCTCGGCCGGGTTCTGTGCTGCCGGGGACACATCTTGCGAGGCAGGCTAGAGTCTTGGGGTGGTGCTACAAGAGGTGGCACAGGCAACCCAAAACAGGCAGGCGGACCAAGATGGACGGTGCTACGAGACCGCCTCCTGATCCCTATGACGCTGAACTGAGCCTACTGCCGTGTTGTGTGGGAGGATGTTCCCCTGCCGTCCTTCAAATACCCCTCAATTCAGAGCGGGCCATGGAGGGTCATGGAAGGGCATGAGGCCGGGGTTGAAAGTGGGTGAATGGCAGGCATATAGAGTCGCATATAACTGCCTTCCAAAGTGATATGACATAGACACTCATTCGGGTTCGAGTCCCACCTCCGGCTCGCCTATGTTGGACGCCAGATCTTGGACCATCGCCTGGAGTGGCGCAAATGCACCTTGTTGTGGGATGCCAGAAGGAGGGTGTCCCCATGCGGACACTACACACCGCCTCGTTTGATTTGGTTTTCCCCATTATTTCCCCAAAATGGGACAATGCGACTATACGATAGAGCTTACTAATCTGATGACAAGCATTTTATGGCTTGCATATAGTGTCCAGTGTTCGAATCCCTGCCTCTCCTCCAAGTCTTGAACGCCCGCCTGTGCGGGCGTTCTCTTTTTCGAGAGTAGCCAGACCGTCTCGGCCTGGTATCCGGGGGAACGAACGGCCAGAGCAAGGTGCCCTGCCGGTACCGGGTCTCCGGGCGGCGATACGGGAGTCACCAGACCGAGACGGTCTGGCTACCACGGGATACCGAGCAGTGATCTGATTGCCTGTGGGGCCACGGCACGTACGCAGTAGCCGGAAGACACTCTCCCGGATGGTGGCGGCTCGGGATGAGTTCCTGCGTGAAGTGTTGCGAAAGGAGAAAGGGGGAGGAAAGGCGATTCTGGACATGACGAGCGCCGAACTCGCCTCCCCAAGCAAGTGCGCCGGGCCCCGGTGCACTCTTCCGCCTGTGGCGGGTCGCCACGCGTGGCCATGGTCGGCGGTGTCCCCCCTGGGAGCGCGGAGCCCCAGCTCGGCATCTTACGCCCGTGGCGGGTCCCCACGCGTGGTCCGCTGGTTGGCGCGACCATCGGGCACAGAAGAGGCTCTTGGTTAGCCGACACCGTCCCATGCCAAGCTGGGGCTTGGCGCTCCCAGGGGGGAGACCAGCGCGCAGCAGAAGCGCGACCACGAAGACGAGAGTGTATGTAAGCGGAGATGCGGAGGAGAAAAGGGATGAGAAGCCCGCGAGGTAGGTGCACCGGGATCCAGCGCACCTGCGGGGGGGCCAGTGTTGCAGCGGGCGGAGGCGTGGGGCATACTAATCCCGTGCCAACTGCCAACCCACTCTCGTTGGAGACCCAGCTCATGAAACGGTTTGCTCTACTTCTCGCCCTCTCGGCCCAGTTGGGATTCGCTGCCACCTACTTCGTGAACGGCCCGGCAGAGAACGCCTCCGACGAGAATCCCGGGACGGAAGCCGAGCCTTGGCAGACCATCGCCCGCGCGGGTTCCGCCGGGGAGCTCAAGCCGGGCGACACGGTGCGGATCCAGACCGGAGTCTACCGGGAACACGCCAAAATCACGGTCTCCGGCGAACCCGGCAAGCCGATCACCTTCGCGGCAGCGCCGGGGGCGAAGGTCGTGGTCAAGGGCTCCGAGATCATCCAAGGGGAGTGGACGCGCGTGTCCGACGACCCGGCTGAGAAGGAGCCGTTCCCCAACGCCTACACGGGTGTCTGGAAGATCCAGCTCGGGGACGAGTACTTCACCGATCCCGATTTCGAGCACAGCTACAAGAAGCTTGAGAAGCGCTGGGTGTCGCAGGTCTTCATGCAGGACCGGAAGCCGCTCCAACTCATCGGCCCGTCCCGGACCTACCCGGCGGTGGGGTACCCGCGCCTACGGATCGTAGGGCAGGATCTGGCCGACATCTACGACGACGCATTCCACTTCGATGCCTCGACCCAGACGCTCTACATCAAGATCTCGGGGGATCCATCCTGGTATGTGATCGAGGTCGGCGTCCGAGGCTGGGGATTCACGGCCAGGGAGGTCCATGATGTGGTCGTTCGCGGGCTCGAGGTGCGGCACAACCGGCAACCGGGAGGGAACTGGCCGATGGCCTCCATCAGCGGTGCGGAACGGGTAGTCGTGGAGGACTGCCAGTTCACCCTGGCTGACTTCTGCGGCCTCAGCATCGGCACCTCCAAGCACTGTGTGGTCCGCGACTGCGACCTGTCGGGCAACGGCAACACCGGGCTCGGCATGTCCAAGACGGAGGACATCCTGATCGAGGACTGCACCGTCATGTTCAACAACTACCGCCGGTTCCGTTCCAGCTGGCACGCGGGCGGCATGAAGTGCATCCCCGGCAACAAGCGCTCCATCGTGCGCAACTGCGAGGTGGCCTACAACATCGCGTCCGACGGCATCTGGTTCGACGCGTTCAACGAGGATATCCTGATCGAGGGCAACGTCAGCCATCACAACGATGGCTGCGGCATCTTCTTCGAGATCAACAAGGGTGGCGGGGTGATCGCCAACAACCTGGTCTATGCCAACGGTGGGCGCGGCATCTACGTCTCCGGCTCCCAGAAGACCTGGGTGGTGCACAACACGGTCGCCGCCAACGACTGCGGCATCGTCGCCATGCCGCGCGGCGCGGATTGGCCACTCGAGGACGTCCACGTGCTCAACAACCTGCTGATCAGCAATTACATCCCGGCCAAGACTGTGACCCGGGGCACCGATCTGACCCTGTTCATGGACAATGAGGATGACGGAGTGGCCTTCAAGCGGCGCAACACCACCAATCACTCCGACTATAACGTCTTTGCCGCCACCAGCTGGGCGCCCACCATGCGCCATTCCTGGAACCCCGACAACACCTTGGCCCAATGGCGCGAACGGTGGACTGAGGACCTGCACTCCAAGCAGATGCCGGTCGCCTACGAACAGAAGGGCACCTCCTTCCGCCTGCTGACCAAGGAGGGCCTGGACTCCGCCACCCCCCTTCCCAAGGCCGTCACCTGGCGTCCGGCCGACCCCAAGCGCGTCGGTTGTACGCGCACCCAGTGGCCGGAGCGGCGGGAAGCTCCGTAGCCCCCTACGGCGCTTCCTCCAGCACCTGCGCCATGCGGTCGGGAAACAGGATCTCCAGCATCCCTCGCGTCTCGGGCGTGGCGTCTGTGTCCTCGGAGATGGCGCGGATCAGGGCGACCGTGCAGGGATCGGAACCGCGATGGCGGTCGCCCAGGGCGAAGTACCAGCTCTTGTTGTCGGCTTTGGCCTTCTCACTCTCGATCAGGGCCGTCAAGGCGGAGTCCAGATCCCCCACCCGCAGCGCTGCGTCGGCTTCGGCCAGCCGCACATCTGTGATGTGCCACATGGAGGCATGAATGGCGGCGTTGCCAAGAACGCGGTTCTCGTAGCCAGGAATGTTGTTGAAGCTGCGGCAGAGAGCGGCGGTTGTGAAGTCATCGCGGGAACGCGCGAGCATTCCGGCCAGGTAGGTGACAAGCTGCCGCTCCATCAAGGCAGCGTCCAGTTCGGCACCGAACTCATCGAGATGCTGCTTGATCTGGAAGCCGAAGCGAGCCCCGCCCCGGCTCCAGTAGAGCCGCCATGCCTCCTCGACCCGCTGCGTTGGATCGGCAATCGCCTTCAGTCGCTTGAGCTCACTCAACAGGGGCTGGGCCTTCTGGTCCCAGACGGACACGCCCTGCGCGTGCACCCACGTCCGCACGCCTCGCTGGAGAGCGCGATCATAGGAATGCCGGTCGGTGTTCTGGTGCTCGGCCATGAAGTCGAGCACCATGCCATAGTGCGGGATGGTGCGGATCAGAGGAACCACGTGCTTCTTGCAGTAGGCCCAGCTCTGACTGTTGAGTCGCTTGCCCTTCAGCTTCCGACAGTAGTGCAACCGCAGCTTGGCCAAGCCCTGTTCGGTGGCGAAGAGCTTCTTCGCCTCCTCGGCCGGCAACGTCTCGCTGCCGGGCACGTCGGCCAGCGCCATGGCAGCGACCCGGGTTAGACGGGCATCGATCTCCTCGTCCGTCAGATCGTTGCTCAGCGGTGCTTCCTGCATCATGGCCCAACCGATGGGGCCGAGGTAGCTGGAAACTCGATCCTGGAACGCCTCGGGGGCGGCGTCCGGATCGGCATCCATCCAGTGCACGAAGGACTGCACCAGCACTTCCCGCCGCCTCATGTCAATGATCGCGTCCAGAATCTTGCCAGCGACTTCGGGGGCTTCGACGAACGGCACATCGCAGACCAGATCGCCCACATATGCATGGAGTTTCGGCTCCGTGTCCCGCAACGCCAGCATGAGATCCCGCAGGAGCGGCACGGCCTCGTCGTATTCCTCCTGTTCAAGGAGTTCCAGCCCCTTCTTTGCCGTCTCGGCATGCGGTCCCGCGAGAAGTTGCACCTCCGCGACGAGCTGGTCAAGATCGACGCGCGCGTCCTTGCAGACCACCACGTCTGGCTGGGTGCCGAGACTGTCGAGCGCCCGCTTGGCTTCCGTCGCCTTGCCCGCACCCCAGCAACCAATGAGTTGAATGGTGTACCAGAAATCCGCCGGATACTTCGGGTCGGGCGGTTCCCGGTCCAGGTATCCCTCGCAGACAGCATTGAGCGTACCGATAGCGCCTGGGCGGGCCATAATCTCCTGCCAGCTCTCCCCTTCGCCCCGCATGTCCTTCAGGGAGAGCCAAAAATGGTGCGGGGCATAGGAGTCGAACCGTTTGGTGTTGGCCGCCTCCACGCCATGGGCGTAGGTCCAGTCCAGCGTGCCTCCCCAGCGGGGCCGATAGGCCCAGCGCAGCTTGGCATAGGCGTCTCCCCAGTCAAGTTGCCCGGCAATCGCCCGGTCGAACCAGAGCCGTTCCGACTCGTCGGCGGCGCCCCCCATGGCCACGGTGATCATCTGGCAGGGAGCTTCGGGGAACTCCGGGTGCAGCTTCCAGGCTGCAACAAACTGTTCCCCGGCCAACTTCAGGTGCTCGCCGAACCCCTTCCAACCGTCCTTCTTGACGGTGTGCGCGTAGCCCGCCCCCCGCGCGGTCCAGGCTTCCCGGATGTGGTAGCGCCCCATGTAGTAGGCGCGTAGCCATGGGTCGATGCCAGGCGACTTCTTCATCCGCTCGACGACCAACCGCTTCTCCGCCATCCTCATACCTGTCCAGTCCGAGTTGAAGAGCATGCAGAAATATCGCTGGTTTCCGGCCGCGAAACTGGGCTCGGCGAGGGACTGAACAAACAGGGTCAGGAGCTGATCCCGGAGCTGGGCGTGGAGCTCCTTCTCGTCCTTCCGGGTCTTCCTGAGTACTCCCAGGTACCGTTTCAGGACCGGGTTCTTCACAGACGGCGGGTAGGAGCTGTCCTTGATTGCCTCCCATGCAGCCGCCAGCAACGGTTCCGCTGCGGCATCGCCTTCCAGGAAGTGGGTGCCATTGGCCAGACGGTACATGATCACCGGATCGTGGCAACCCAGCGACTGGATGTAGAACAGCTGTTCGCGCAGATCGACCAGACGGCGCATGGACGTGTCGCCCACGAGCCGGTCCGCCCATCCCTCATGGAGCTTCATCACCGCCTCGTCCCATTTGGCATCACAGTGTCCATGTGCCTTGTAAGCCTGCTGGTAGCGGGGCACATACCATGCCCGGATGTCATCGGCATGGACGCGGGCGGTCACCGCATCAGGGCCAGCAGGGAAAGGCTTGCCCGGAGGCGGCTTGCGAGAGACTGCCGTTCTCTCCTCGGACTGCCCCGCGATGGCTTTCGCCACGTCATCAACCTGCTTCGCGCCCTCTGGCGGGGTGAAAACAAAGGCGTCCTTGGGCAAGGGCGGATCCAGCTTCCAGTCGCTGAGCGCCAGGACCGACCGGAGCTTGGTGTTCTTCTCACCCCAAGCCATATCGCGGAGACTGGAGAGACGAACGGGCAGTACCTGCTCACCGGTTGAGAGGAAGAGCGATAGCCTGTACTGCGGGAGCTTCGCGTCGATCCGGTGCAGTTCCCGGCCATCGATCGTCTCCGTCCCTGCATAGGTGCAGGTCTCCGCGCCAGCCAGGAGGGTGCCTAGGGAGTGGCCGCCGAGCCACAGGCTGCCGAGACCGCGCCCGGTCAGCAGCAGCGTCTGCGCTGCCGGCGGTCGGTAGAGGGCAGCAGCGGCATGCTTCGAGACATCCGTCTTCTGGTATGCGTTGACCGCGCCCACGTACCGAATCCACTCGCTGCCGGTCGAGACGGTGAACTCGGGCATGTCGCCCTGTTTCTCGGTCCGGAACAGCCCTGGGCGAGAAGCGAGGATCAGCGTCTTCTCGCCGCCCATCGACTGCTCCTTGCCTCCCCTGACCATCACCATGCTCTTCGTCTGCACCAGCGAGATGCTCTTCGCCTTGGCCAAGGCGGCGTCGGCCTGCGCAATCAACTCCTTGCTCTTCGCGTCCAGTTTGGGTTCCTGCGCGCGGACCGCGCACGCGAACAGACACAGAGCCACAATGGCGGCACGGGGCGATACGAGGGAAGCCATCCTTGATCTCCTCCAGAATCCATGGATACAGTCAACTCGCTACCGACAAACGCCGCAATCTACCGCGCACATCACCTGCCCCACACATTGGGGTCGTCCGTCAGCCGCCAAGCCGCGCGGTCCGCCTCAGTCACGTCACCCATCCCTTTCAGTTCGCTCACCTGACGCGCACCCTTGGGCGCTGTGAACGCGAATGCCCCCTCGGGCAACGTTGGGTTCAGCTTCCACTGCTCGAAGGCAAGCTCCACCCGGACCTGTGCCGCCCCACGGCCGATGGCGCGCACCCCCGTGCCGACGAAGAAGAGAGGGAGTGCCGATTCAGTCGTCGATAGATAAAGGTGGTAGGTGATGCCTTCCGCTTCGGCAGCGATCCTGTGCGCAAGGGTACCGTGCAGCCTCTTTATCCCGTCATACCAGATGCTCTGCCCCGGAAGGAGACTGCGCAACGAATGGCCGCCAAGCCAGAGACTTACCAGACCGCGCCTGCTTCGCAGAAGCCGCAGTGGCTGGGGAGCGCGGTAGAGCACACTGGCATCGTATTTGGAGACATCTTTCCTCTGGTATGCATTGGCTTCCTTGATGTAGCGGACCCATTCCGTGCCCGGGGAGACGGTGTATTCGGCTGTTTCTCCCTGCTGCTGAACGCGGAACCTCGACGGGCGGGCGGCCAGGATGGCCGTTTCCGGCCCTCGTTCGTTGGTCAGCTCCACCCGGTCCTTCACCACAAACACGCGCTGTTTCTGCACGAGCGAGATGCTCTTGGCCTTGGCCAGGGCAGCATCTGCCTTGTCGATCAGCTCCTTGCTCTTCGCATCCAGCTTGGCTTCCTGCGCACGGACCGCGCAAGCAACCACGAGCAAGGCAACGGCGGCAGTACGACGAAATGCTGGGGACGTCATTTTTGGGTCTCCTCCGCGATCCACGAAGTACAGCCAATCCATTATCGACAGACGCTGCAATCTACCGCGTTCTGCGGCCACGCACAACACGCCCTGACCGGGACTAGGATGGGTGGGGGCCCGGCACGACGCACGGGTCAGGTTACGGGACCGGAGCCGCACCAAGGGTCACGCGTACTGGAGCGGCTTGGTTCTCTGTGGACCCGATGCCGAGCTGACCGTACCAGTTCAGGCCCCAGGTCCAGACCGACCCATCACGTCTGCGCCCAACGCTGTGGTGTCCCTGCGCGGACACATCCACCCAATCACTCCCTCCGGCAACACGCACGGGCACGCGGCTGGCGTTCGAGACCTGCTTGCCGAAGACACCATGGTGTGGCGTGCCGCGGATCACGGTCGAACCGATGTCCCGCGTGTCCCCGTTCCCAAGCTGCCCGTAGCTGTTCGACCCCCAACCCCACAGCGCACCTTCCCGGTCGAGCACGAGCGTATGGTGCCATGCCCCCGTGGCTCGGACGCAGTCCAGCCCGGTCTGGGCGGTCACCAGCGCTTGCACCAGACGCTGTTTCGAGAATGGGGCCAACTGCCCGTACTCGTTCAGTCCCCAACCCCACAGACTCCCGTCCCGTCGCGTTCCCAACAGGTGATGCACGCCGGCGAACACCGCCGTCCAATCCATGCTCTCCCCAATGCGCACGGGCGCCAGTTCATGATTCCGGGTGGCGGTTCCCATCTGGCCGTAGCGATTGTCTCCCCACGCCCAAAGTGACCCATCGCGCTTCCGTGCTACAGAGTAGTAGGCCCCCGCATCGATGGCCACCCAGTCGCCATCTTCCCCAAGGCGAGTGGGCACGTGCGCATCCTTTACGATCCTGACGTCCGTCTCCACGGGAATCACGAGCCACGCGTCATCGTCCACGCGAACGGGCTTGCGTGCCCTGGGCTTAGAGCCGCTGCCCACTTGGCCACGCTTGTTGCAGCCCCACGCCCAGAGCGAGCCGTCCCGGCGCAGTGCCACCGTGTGGTAATCACCTGCCGCCACGGCCTGCCAATCCTCCCCTCCCTGCACCAGGATGGGAGTATGAGCATCGCGGATCGAGTCGTTGCCCAGTTGGCCAAACCGATTGTAGCCCCATGCCCACAGCGTCCCGTCCCGCTTCAGCGCCACGCTGTGGTGGTCTCCGGCCGAGACGCCAAGCCAGTCGGTTTCCTCACCGATGCGCTGGGGCGAATGGGCGTCCTTGGTCGAACCGTCTCCAAGTTGGCCTGCGTAGTTCCGCCCCCAACTCCAGAGAGAGCCATCCCGGTGAATCGCCAGGCTATGATGCCCCCCGGCCGCGATCTGACCGGTAACGGGTCCACCCCCGGCACTGGCCTCCATCACCCCGATCCACAGCAACGACGAAGGAATGACAAGCCGCATCATGTTCATGCTTTCCTCTTTCTTCATATGACGATGCTCCCGCACCGGCGAACAGCACCCACTCAGCGCCGCAGGACAACCCGGAGACCGGTCATGGACATGGCGGGCAGACTGAGCGTCACTGACGAGCCTTTTGCCTTGACTATGAGTGGCTTGAGGGAGACCGTGGCGGCATCCTTCTCGTTGGTGGCGTCGATGGTCGGCCCGGTCAGGACCTGGGCAGAAGCGCTACCCGCTTGGGCTCCAGGCAAGGCGATCACACAGTCCGCCGCCTCCTTGAGATGGCGATTGATGAGCATGATGCCGAGAGTGCGACCATCCGCCGATCGGCTGGCATTGACGGATACCGTGGCTGGCGCGGGGAAGGAGCGGGGTGTGTACTCGCGCAAGGTCAGGCCGCGCACCCACGCTTCGCCGCGGATCGTCCCGTAGCGCTTCCCGCCAAGCCGGCGAGTGAAGACATCCACGTTCTTGGTGTCACGCAGCGTGTGATAGACGACTTCGACCCGCGCCCAGTCCTTCGTCCCGGCCACGCCCGGACCGACCTTCTGGCTCTTGGTGATGGTGTAGCCTCGGGAGTCGCCAATGGCAAGACCGATACCATTGCCGCCTTCGTCTTCGAGCGCCTTGCAGCGGACCTCGCAGGAGGCCACGTAGTAGGTGTTGGACTTGACCGGGATGCGCGTCACTTTGGCATGAAAGTAGTTCATGTCTGTCGGCTCGGGGAAAGCGATATGCAGCACCCCGTCACCGACCTTGTGGATCACCGTGGCGGCCTTGCTGAAGCCCCACTTCACCGCCTCGATCAGATTGGGGCCCACCGGGCCAGCCACCAGACTCCCCTTGCCGCGGGCGGGCTCGATCTCCTTGAAGCCATCCGTGCTGAACGTGGGACACTGAACAACTCGACTGCCAACCAACTGGGTCTGGAAGTAGTCGTGGTAGAGCTTGTAGGGGAAGTAGTTGGGGCGGAGGAACTGCTCTCCCGTGCCGCTGTTGCCGCCCGCGCTCCTCACCTGTCCCCAGAAGGAGTTGGCAAACTGCCAGTAGTTCGCCATCAGAATCTGGTGCTTCGGGGAACTGAAGATCCGGAGCATCTCCCCATTCCACAACGCGGTCCCAAGGCTATGCCGGTAGGGCACGGGTTTGGCCTGGACGAAGGACGCGTTGTACTCGGTGATCGCCAGGGG
>Ga0307987_1001448_pt1 | contig 13037 bp, 13 predicted proteins | sample EllFjometagen181_FD_203157 | JGI IMG/M metagenome (GOLD analysis project Ga0307987, IMG submission 203157) | Marine microbial communities from Ellis Fjord, Antarctic Ocean - #181 | ecosystem: Environmental > Aquatic > Marine > Unclassified | place: Southern Ocean | collected 2014-10-08
ATCAACAAAACAATTCCAAACAATACAGTCCCTGTAATCGAAGTAAGCTCATTTCAACTCGAACATACCAAGCTTTTTGCTCCAGTCGCGGCATTGATACTGAACATAGCCGAAGACCATCTCGACCGTTACCCTGGAGGAATGACTGAATACTCCGCAACAAAAGAAAAAATATTTGAAAAAGTGCCCACTAAAAAGCAACTTTACGGCATCACTTACAAAGCTCAAACAGCAAATTCTAGATTTAAAATAGAAAAAGGCATTATAAAATTTAATGATCTTGAAATAATATCTTTTGATAAACTAAGGTTGAAAGGCATTCATAATCAGGAAAATGTTTTAGGGGCGTTAGAATTGATAAGCCGCCTCATTGAATTAGATGAATCTAAGCTTGATATGATTAAAAAATCTCTACAGACTTATAGTCCGGGTAAACACCGTGTAGAGAAAGTTATTGAGAAGAATGGAGTTAATTATATTGATGATTCCAAAGGAACCAACCCGGCCGCTGTTATTGCCGCGATAAAGAGCGTTTCAGACGCAGACAAGAACATTCGCTTGATACTGGGCGGTTTAGATAAAGGCATGGACTTTGCACCTCTAAAGGCCTATTCAGAGTATATCACAAAAGTCTATATACTCGGTGAATGTCGTGAAAAGATTTACGATACTCTCCACGATGCTTTAGATTGCGAAAAATTTACAGATTTTGACAACTGTGTTTTGACAGCTTGTGATGAAGTAGTCAAAGGCGACACTGTTTTGCTATCACCTGGCTGTGCCAGTTTCGATATGTTCGACGACTACAAGCAAAGAGGTCAACGCTTTTGCGAATTAGTTAATACCTGTGTCTAATGGGAGCCCCTGCACTAAACGGAAAATATGAGGCCGCAATATTTAACCTGACAGACTTGAAAATTCAGCGAAGAATCTTCCTCTCTATTCATTTTATAACCCCTTGATTCGGTGATTCATGATCCATTTATCAAGAGATGTACGCGCAATCAACACCTTACCAGTTTTTGCCTCATTCATCTTAATTGCTTGAAGCTCTCCGGCTTTAATAGCTCTAGAAATCGTCCATCTGCTTATACTTGAATATTCAGCTGCTGCTTTCGGAGATAGGTACTTCACCTTATCATCTTGTTGCAGTTTAGTTAAGGCATTAACATTGATTCCATAGGGATTCAATAATGCGTTTGCGGCAATTGTGATTGCTACAGGTAACTGCTTTGCCTGTTCTTTCATTTTTTGCTCCTTAGTTAAGGTTACGTTTTGTCAAAAATTTGACTTTATTTATTCTTTATCTTGTTCTTATTTATATATTTATGGGGAAATTTTTTCTTTCCCCCTTTTTTTTCTGGATTTTGATGTTCAAGTGAAAGCCTTTAAGTCAAGAACAAAATTGTATAAAAAGCCCCATGAAATGGAGCGGCTTTATGCCGATTTTGCGTCTTTACTCTCTACCGTAACGAAGTACCTATCTATCATTTTCGTCATCTCAAAATCTTTCATCACTTTTCATCGAACTTTTGACAGAACCCAATTTGATTAGAAAACTTTTTATGGTTTATTCTAATTATAACGTGTGAAATTGTAATTTACAAGGGCAAAAACAGGGAGCCAAAAAAACAGCGTAAGTACTTATCGTTCAGAATGATAGCCTTTCAATTATTTTTCATGTTTTTTCGATTACTTCTCGATTGTTTTCTAATTGTTTTTCGATTATTTTTCATAGTATTTCAATGATTTTGGCTTATAATTTTTTTTTGCTTTTTTTTATAGTTTTTTTGTAATTTTCATTTTTTTTGTAAAAAGCACACGCATATTCATCATTTCAAAGCGGCATTTCGCCGCTTTTTACTAATCTGAAACTTAATCTAAAACGTCAAAAACCGTTAGCAAAGGTATTACCTCTATCACTTATAGAGAAGTTGAAGAGCCAATTTATAAGCAATCAGAATTAAGAGGTTTAGAGAAGTTGAAGAGCCAATTTATAAGCAATCAGAATTAAGAGGTTTAGAGAAGTTGAAGAGCCAATTTATAAGCAATCAGAATTAAGAGGTTTAGAGAAGTATCAGTGCATTATAAAACATGCAAACGGACCACATGCAAAAGTTTATATGCCTCCCGTTGGGAAGAATGGGAAAATTCCATTTTATTACTATAGAGACAGGTTTGACGCCTTCGCCTGGTTGCTATATTTATTACAGGTTTAATATAATGGGGAACGCAAACCGAACGCAAACCGAACGGTGATTTGAGGCGGAAATCGTAAAAACCGAACGCAAACCAAACGGTAAACGAACGCAAAGCGAACGGCAAGCGAACGCAAATACGTAACCGAACGCAAACCGAACGGTAATTTGAGGGGCAAAGTGAGCAAAGCGAACGCAGACCGAACGCAAGAACCTCGGACGAGGGATATTGCGTCTACGAAAACATAAAAACACAAAATATCGTCTATTCTAAAGACTTTATATAAACACAAAACTCATTAACACAAGAGGTACCAAATTATGTTTACAATGGCAAAAGTAAAAGATGATAACAACACTCGTAATAACTTTATGTATGATCATTTGTCCTGTAACGATTATTATGCAGAGAACGAAAAAGTAGTTGGATACTGGCATGGAAAATTGGCTGAAGAATTTGGAATTATTGGAAACGAAATCGCGGCCGAGGAATTTGTAAAAATCCAGAAAAACGAAAACACGTGGTGTGGCGGCAAACTTACCCCCGCCGTCAGAAAAGGATCTTCCAGATTTTTTGATTTCCAATGTTCGGCGCAAAAATCAGTATCCATTATGGCAGTCGTCATGAACGATCACCGGCTATCAGAAGCGCATAGCGAATGTGTCAAAGAAGCCTTATCAGAAATGGAAAAATTTGTGTCATGCCGCATCCGAAAAGGACTTTTTAGAAACAGTGAAAAACTTGAAGTTACCAGCAATCTTATCGCCGGACTTTATAATCATAATGCAAGCCGTGCTCTTGATCCGCAAATCCATACACATTGCGTTGTCGCAAATGTCACCTGGTGCGAATCAGAACAGCGGTATAAAGCACTATCGGAATTTGAAATCCTCAAAGTAATGCCAAGCTTGGCATTACTTTGATTGAACTAAACCGCTGCGCGGTAGCTTCACGCATACTATATTTCCACTTTTAGTCGACATAGCTACTTACGGATATACTTTTCTCTAAAAGAATGCTCACAATGGGCATTCATTTAAACTCCAACAAATCAAGGAGAAAAGTATCATGGGTATTTTACAGGAAAAAATGTCGCGGGATATGTCCGTCCGAAACTTCGCCGCCAATACTATCGAGTCCTACCTCAGATCAGTCCGGTATCTGGCAAAGTATTACATGATTTCGCCTGATCGTCTAAGTCAGGAACAGTTACTGGATTATATTTATTTTCTGATCAAGGAACGAAAACTTGCGCCAGGTTCCGTAAATGCGGTAACGGCAGGATTACGTTTCTTCTACAAGGAAACTATGGGAATGAAAGACATGGCGCTAACGATCCCGCCACGGAAAACGGCACGGAAACTGCCAGAAATTTTTAACGCTGACGAATTGTCACGGCTTTTCTCTATGCTACAGACTTATAGTCCGGGTAAACATCGTGGTGAAAAAAATTTTGAGAAGAATGGAGTTAATTATATTGATGATTCCAAAGGAACCAACCCTGCCGCTGTTATTGCCGCCATACAAAGCATCTCAGGAGCAAATAAAAGTATTCGCTTGATATTACAAAGGAATGGATTTTGCCCCTTTAAACGACTATTCAGGACATATCAAAAAAGTATATATACTTGGCGAATGTCGTGAAAAACTATATAAAACCCTGCACGCGACATTGGATTGCGAAAAATTTAACGATTTTGATCAATGTGTTTTATCTGCCTGTCAAGAAGCACAGAAAGGCGATACTGTTTTACTTTCACCCGGTTGCGCCAGCTGGGCTATGTTCAAGAACTACAAAGAACGCGGTAAACGTTTCTGTGAATTAATTAATACCTGTGTCTAATGGGACCCCCTGCACTAAACGGAAAATATGAGGCCGCAATATTTAACCTGACAGACTTGAAAATCCAGCGAAGAATCTTCCTCTATATAAGTTACTCAAAAGTAAGCCTATAGGAAAAATGTATCAAAAATCGGGGTTTTCGTAGTCAAAATATTAAGATCAGCGCCAAACAAATAAAAATAGGAAAAGGTGTCGGTTGTAACGAAAACAGACTGCTAAAATCGAGTAAAACGGCTGATTTTCAGCCAATCAATTAACAAAGAATGGAATCCGGAAATTCTTTCACGGATTCAGGGTAACATCAAAGTTTCGATTTTTACTATCCTTTCTTCACTTTCTTTCGAATTAATAATGAAGATTCTTCGGAAGTGAAGGGATTGTAAAAATAACACTAATAGGAATATACAAGCTGAATTGAAATAAAAAGCGAAGCGGTTTATGTCGAATCAGAGCTGAACAGGAAGGCGGTAGTTATTATGCCGCAGAACAGATTTTTGTGAAGAACCATTTTATTTTCTATTCGTTCTATTGGTATTAAATCTGACATTATACTTTATCCTTTACCATATCATTTAAAAACCGGAACTTTTTCTGTTCGATCTAGTTTATCCTACCTTGTGCCTCTTATTACACAAAGAACCACGGGCGAACATCGGTATTGTTGCGAGTATAGCTGGAATCACCACCATAAATAAGCATAGCAGCTTGGGTATTAGTCAGGTTGCGCCACCAGTTTAAGGTTTTAAACATGCTTGAGTTTACTGTTTGACCTGATTTTATTTCGATAGGAAATAACTTTTCGCCATCTTCAATAATGACATCAATTTCATGCCCTTGTGAATCACGCCAGAAATACAATGGCGGTTCAATTCCAGAATTGAAGCACGCTTTGGTCAGTTCGGAGACTACGTAAGTTTCAAAAATTGCTCCGCGTAAGCTGTGCACGAGTAATTCCTCTGCACTGCGAATGCCGAGCAGGTAACACAATAAGCCGGTATCATAAAAATATAGTTTGGGGCTTTTGACCATTCTTTTGTTAAAATTTTTCAAATGCGGACGTAATAAGGTGATGGTATAACTTGCCGTCAGAAGTGAGAGCCAGCGTTTAGCGGTCATTGCAGAAATTCCTGCGTCATCTGCAAGACTTGCTATATTGAGCACCTGCCCAGAACGACCAGCACAAAGCCTTAAAAATCGTTCAAAAGTTTCCAGATCCCCGACATTGATTAGTGTACGGACATCTCGTTCAAGATAGGTTTGCGTATATTGTCCCAGCCAGTCATTTGGTTTAAGTTCACGGTCATACAAAGGGGGGAAACCTCCTTTAAAAAGATGCTCATAACAATCAGTTCCGAATGATGGAAGTACTTCATCGTTATTTAATTTAAATACATCAAGATTAGACTGATTAGCAATTTCACGAGTCGATAGAGGCAAAAGTTTAAAGGTTGCGCAACGTCCGGCTAATGATTGCGAAATAGACTCCATTAGATGAAAATTTTGTGATCCGGTTAGAATAAATTCACCCATTTTCCGATGTTCATCAACAATAGGCATTATATAGCTGAACAACTCTGGAACACGCTGCACCTCATCAAGAATAACCGGCTTTTTAAATTGTGCCAGAAAACCATTTGGATCTTCATGAGCAAATTGTCGAACATCCGGTTTTTCCAAATTCACATAGGCGTAATTCGGAAATAAAGCACGACATAAGGTTGTTTTGCCGGATTGTCGTGGTCCTGTAACAGCAACAACCGGGTATTGAACTACTGCTTTTTGAATTATTGAACTTAAATGTCTTGTAATCATTAGTCGCCTCCATTGTTGACGCACCTGTAAAGATAACATTAAAAGTTACAATTGCAAGCAAAAAAGGAAAATGTTTTCAAACCATCGTAAATTTTAATCAAAAGAATAAAATCAAAATTACACTTATGGAATTACTTGCATGGTATACCGTGGACGTGGCGTCATGATATTTCCTGTTAAATTCCGGGATGTAATGTAAAAATTGTCATAATAAAAAGTAGACGGTTGTTGTGAGCAACCGTCTTTGTCAGATTAAAATGCGGACAGTCGTTGCGATCGACCGATTTTGTCAATTTAAACCCGGTCATTGTCAAATTAAAACAGGGTTTTAAATTGTACCTGCAAATATTTATCCTCTGTTTATTTTTCGGTTTTTTGAGTGTTTTGTTAATATTTTCTCTTTTAAAATCTTCCGGAGAGATCAGCTGCAGAAGGTAAATGTTAACATTTTGTTTGCCGGTGCAGCTGCGCCTGGTTAAATTTTGTTATTATTTCATGTACTCAAAAAATTGCTTTTATATAGTAATTGTTGTATATTTATAATAGGCAAACAATTTATAGGTGAAAAAATGAGTTTAACACATCAACAAATAGACAGGCGGAGCCTGGCATTTTATAGAATTATAGTTTACTTGATCGAACATGATTCAAGTAGGCATGCTTTATTGGTTGCCAAAACAAAAGTAAATAAGTGGATGAAAGAACATCCAGAACAGCTTACTAATAGAATGTGGTTTGATATTTTGAATAAACCTTGGAACGAAGTAAAAAAGTGTCTTCTTGAAAAATCAGACAAAATGCAATATTTGCGTCAAGCTTCACCGTTTGCCGGCGAAGAGTGTATTCCCAATGATATTAGAATGAGAATAATTAAAAAATACTATTTCAGGGCAGAACATGAACAGATCGCAAGTTGAACATGTTATTAAAGCGGCAGGTGTTATTGCCAATGATAAAAAAGTAATGGTTGTTGGAAGCACCGCTATTTATGGTTCTGTTGGTTTTTTTGATTGTAATTTTTCCCAAACCAAAGAAGTCGATATTGTTTTCTTTGCAAATAATAAAGAAAAAGCATTAGTTGTTGATGGAGCTATTGGGGAGTTATCTCAATTTCACGACACCTATGATTATTACGGTCATGGCATTGATTTAAAAAATGTTGTTTTGCCCAAAGGATGGGAAAAAAGACTAAAGGTTCTTTATTCAGAAAATATGGGCCATGTAAAAGGGTATTGTATATCTGTTGAAGATTTAGCGGCAAGTAAGCTTGTTGCTGGTCGTGATAAAGATTTTACTTTTGTTATTGGTATGCTTGATAATAAAATTACAGCGCCGGGGAAAATAGAAGAGCTTATTCAGAAATTACCTCGCAAAAAAGATGTTGCTCTTGAAAATTTAAACATTTGTAGGCAACGGCTTCAATCTAAGGATGAAGATATGGGAATGGGATTTTAAGTTAAAAACAAAATGTTGTCATTTTGCGTATCGATCTTTCCGGATCCGACAGTTAATAATAACATTTCTTTCAAAGCATTGCTATATCTTGTTCAGAGAATGCCATGGGTGGATATCTTAATCCCACTTTGTCATTGGAGGTGCCGATTTGGCACTTCCAATCTTAAAGTTCTTCTTTGCTTAAAATAAAAATGAAGCCTTCGAGAAAATGTTTTATGTTTCTTTTTGTGGCTCGTTTGAGCTTCATATAGCCCTGGTCTGCCACGACCAGTGGTTTGCTATCGCCAATTGTGATTTCAAATAGCTAAACTCTTTGTTGGCGTTCTTTGGGCAAAAAAAACTCCCGCGAGAATACGGGAGTTTTATAAAATCTGACAGATAAAAACTTAGATAGAAGCTTTGTCCCAGGTATCTTTGCTAACGAAGGCAGTTAAGTTGCGCCCATCACAAGTTTTAGCTTTGAAGGCATGTCTTTCATTGTCTTTTGCTCCATAAGTAACTTTTTCAGTCACTTCTACTTCAATCTTCTTTTTGGCTTTGACATCATAAAAACTGTGTTTCACGGTGAACCTCCTACATAAATGGTTTAGAATTATAAGACTTGAAAACTTATAATAACATAAACAGTAAACCTGCTTTTGGCAAATGCAAAACAGGTGTTTTTTAAGAACTTACCGTTTTTGTTATCATTTTGATTGCTGGCGCAGCTACGCCAGGGCAAGTTTTATTATCCTTTTATATTTTACTCCTGTCGATAAAGATAGAATTCTCCGTTTGACGAATTAAAGTTGGACAGGTCGTCGCTGGCTTTTTGAAAAGAATCCTGATCTTCAAGAACTGAGACACTAACGCTTAGCCCTATTGCAAGCTTCCTGACAGTATTCTTAGTGGGGGAACGTTTATGACACTCATAAGCTGAAATCGAATTTTTTAAAATACCGCTTTTAAGGCAAAGTCTATTCTGAGTAAGGTTTCTACTTTTGCGTAAAGCCTCCAGGCGATTTCCAAATTTACTAAAATTAATTACCGTAAACAACGTAGCTATATCAGTTTTCAACAGCACACCTCTATTTATGTTATTTATTCATTTTCAACGACATTGTTGTACTTTTTAAAACGAGGAAAAAAATACTTTGAAGTAAAAGTATTACCGCTAAAGTTATATTTTTTTTGTCATTTATTATTTATTTACTTGATTTTTACTAACCTTTAGATTGCAAATCGGTATCCCATCTTGTTTTTCAGGCAAAAAAAATAGGGCTTAGGTTTCTAAGTGTTTAGAGGAGTAATTATGAAGAGGAGAAAATTGCGTATAGGAACTTAAAAGACCTAAGCCCTAAACCTATATTATTGTATAACACTACTTTGTTACTAATGTCAACAAATTATCTGATAAACAGGGAAATATTTTAGTGCTTTCTTAAATTTTCAAAGAACTTTTCTAAAACAAGAACGCAGTATAAGCGATGAATATTTTTAAAATTATTCTCTCCGCTATCAACAGACTGCTAATATATATGAAACAGTCATTATTGCAAACAAAAAAAGACTTTTTTAAAATGTTTTTTAGTTTTTAAATTAGTAAAAAGCGTATTGCTATGCAATTCGATGTAGTCTGGGCTTCCCCCTAGCTCTAACCCAAAAAAGCTTTCTTGCCTTTGAAAATAATTTATATGAGTAAATATAATTAGCTCAATCGAAAGCTACTGTTTGTCATCCCATGTATCAGTAGCCTTATTACATACCTGTGTTTAATGGGAGTCCCTGTACTAAACGGAAAATATGAGGCCGCAACATTTAACACAGACTTGACCAGCGAAGAATCTTCCTCTCTATTCATTTTATAACCCCCTTGATTCGGTGATTCATGATCCATTTATCAAGAGATGTACGCGCAATCAACACCTTACCAGTTTTTGCCTCATTCATCTTAATTGCTTGAAGATCTCCGGCTTTAATAGCTCTAAAAATAGTCCATCTGCTTATGCTTGAATATTCAGCTGCTGCTTTCGGGGATAGGTACTTCACCTTATCATCTTGTTGCGTTTTGGTTAAGGCATTTACATTGATTCCATAGGGATTCAATAATGCGTTTGCGGCGATTGTGATTGCTTCAGGTAACTGCTTTGCCTGTTCTTTCATTTTTTGCTCCTTAGGTTAACTTTACAATAGGATCGTTATCATCTGTAATGCCCATGTTTCGCAAATCTTCATACATTTTTGCTTTTTGGGAATCAGATAGTGAAAGCTCCTGAATAATAATTTGAAGAGCATTGCGGCTAACACTTTTTGATTGTTTTTTTACGGTACTATTATTTTTTTGCATTTGTCTAACTCCTTAAATATTTGGTTTCTCCAGTATTCTATTCTACATTTTGCTCCAAAACTTTTAAACAGAGGAATATTTGAATTCATAGCTGCTGTCAAAGTTAAGCCGTAATTTTCAAATTCAGTCTGCCATTTTGGAATATGGTCGTCTATTTTTATTTCATAGGGTCGAAAAGCTTGCCGGAATTTTTCCGCATCTTTACCCTCAACCCATAATTTAGGTTCTCCCTGAAAATAACTTTTCACAATCAGATATTTCACATTATTCTGTAATTCATTAGCCCAGGAAAAAACTGTTTCCAATGATCCAGGGTTTGATGTTACAGATCCGACTGCAAGAAAATTAATGCCATATTTTTGGGCAAGGGGAAACATTTCCTTAAACCACCGGATTAGATCAAAACCGGCTCCAGCTCCCAAGTCAGCAATGACTACAGGACTGTTGACCTTCTCGGTTGCGTCAAGAAATATATCTAAACCATCAGGATTTCTGATGTTTATTTTTATTGCTTCAGGGAAATAATGAGACAAACTGCCCCTTTGTTTGTTTTCCATATCACAATCAACCAGTGTTTTCGGAATATTGTGGAATGAAAAATACTCAGCTAGATTAACCATAAAGGCGGTTTTTCCGACGCCACCTTTTCCGCCCATTGTAAATATTACAAGTTTTCGCATAATTGTTAACTCCTTTTTTTATTTAAATGCTTTATTTATATCAAAGAAAACGGGTTTCTTTGATTTGGCTTTTTTAACTGTTTTTTGCTTCTTCCATTGATTCAGATTTACACTACCAGATTCATTTTTGCCATTTAATTCCTCCATTGTTATTGGCATTTTTATTAAGTAATCGGAGATTGATTGCTGGGTTATTTTAACACCTATTTTCCCCAGCGTTTCAACCATTTCTTTTTGGGAAAAGTATCCCCTTGTCATCTCTATCAAAAGATGACGATATTGTCCAAGCATGCCTCCACGATGCTTTTTTTTAGATTTAATTTCTAAAAGTATTTTTTTCTGTGAATCCATTTCTTTCCCTATTGTAAAGATGTCTGTATTTTGCCTGTAAAACGCCTGTTGACTGCCTGTGCGTTGCCGATAAAAAGCCTGTAAAACGCCTGTAAGTTGCCTGTATTTTGTCTGTACAGAATTCTTATCAAACGATAAGACGTTAGTCTATCAATAAAATTATATTCTTTCCTTTTAAAAAAGTTGAAAATTTTCTGATTTATACAAAACCTAAACATGCTATTTCCCTTGATTTTTTTATTTTTTTAATAACAAAACTCCTTGATTTTTCAATAAATATCACTTCTTATTCAAAAACTTTCTAGCAATTTTAAAGTTTGTTCGATCCAATTTAAAGAATATTCCTGACGTGTGTCTAAGCCCGCGCTTTTCAATTCTGAAATCTTCCCGATTAATAACAATTAGCTTTGTATAAAAACCATTAATCTCATGTGGTTCTTGTGTTAAAATTGCAATTTTCATAACAGCCGGTTTATTATTACAGCATAGATTCTCTATAAACGTCTTTAGTGGCTTTTTTGGTATATGTCGTCCCATTATCTTTCTCCTATTAAAACTGCATGAACTTCACGTTCTGAATACATCGCCCAGCCACCAGGGTTATAATTTTTCAAGCGTCCTGTTTGCTCATACTTACGAATAAAATGTCTTGTTGAACATTTAAGCCTTCTGGCTGCTTCTTTACGAGCTAACCAGTTATCTCCTTGTGTCTGTTCTTCATCGGCACTAAGAACTTTTTCCATTATAGAAAGTAATTCTAGCTTTTTTGTTGCATCCACGATTTGCCTCCATGGTTATTTGTTAAAATTGTTAAATCGATATTGATAGCTTTATAACATTTATCGTGCCAGATAATTGCAATATGTCATATTTGTTCCTATATTGTACATAAAAAAACTAGTATTTTTTTATTAAAGGTGTATATATCGATATAATAATTGATTATTTAAAAGGAGTTTAGAGATGAAAAAAGAGCCAGCTAAAGTCACAATAGTAGGAAATGAAAGCCTAGTTAAGCTATTGCGTTCTGATTTGTATGGAAATTCAGAAACAATAATTTATTCAATTGCTCCGAACTATGAAGCCTTATGTAGCAATAAAAAAATCATAGAAAACAGTGATATATTAATTTTAGATTCTATTCCTGAAATATATTCTCCCAGTTATTTCTATATCAGCGGAGGAACTGGTACTCGTGACGAATACAATAAATCATTTTCACCAATGATAAGTTTTGTAAATTTTGAGGAAGAAAAATTATCTTATAATGAGATATTGATTGTTAAAAATAGTGGTATATTTAATTTTTTCCATAATTTAAAAAGTGGAAAACCCAAAAAAATAATTGTTTTTTCCCCCACTAATTCAAGCTATGATTATCCTTCTAATGATAAAGAGTTCACGGTATTAAGAAAAATCATCACTGCGCCATTTGCTAAAATGTTAATATTAACAGACGGACAGCGAAAATTTATTGGTAAGCATATCTATTGGGATGTTTTTTCTTTTATTTTCAGAAAAGCCAGAGATTGTGAAGCAAACATTAATTCTCATTTTTTATCTCGTAAAAGAAGCCCCATTGAAAGTTGTCGCGCAAAAGATTTTACTTTGTCTCCCTTGAATGATGATTCTTTCCATGAAAACATAAGAAATTGGAAATTCATGGTTCATAATGACTTTTCTTTTCGGTATAAATTAAAAAATGAAAATATTCCTTTAAATGGTAAATGTCCCTCGTTATTCGTTCATCTATATTCATATTCAAATAATGTAATCGAAAAGCGAAACATCGCTTTGGCACATGTGCTGTCTAATTATTGCATAAAAAATGGTTTTGAGCTTTTAAAAGATAACTTTAAAGAACTTCTTGATAAATACAATGCAAGGCAAAAATTTCCAGCAGAGATAAATAGCTCAGTAATGCTTCCCTGGGGAAAAGAAATAATAGCATCATCGCAAATAAAGCAAAGTCACGTATTAATTCATGGAGAAAGTGGCACCGGAAAAGAAATGACCGCAGAGCTTATTAATTTAAAGACTTTTGGCAAAGAAGGCAAAAAATTAACAAAAGTAAACTGTGCATTGATAGATACAAATCTAGCAACATCTCTTTTGTTTGGTCACGAAAAGGGATCATTTACTGGTGCAAGTAAAAGTACGCATGGGCTTATTTATAACGCCAGGAACGGAGCTTTATTTCTGGACGAAATACATTATCTGCCTGCGGATACTCTGGGAAAACTTTTAAGGTTTATGGAAGATGGGATTATCGCAAAGCTAGGAGCACAAAATGAGATTCACTGTGATGTAAAAATAATTGCCGCAACAAACTCTAATGAGTTTATGGAAAATAAAAAGTTACATGATCTTG
>Ga0307987_1001449_pt1 | contig 13027 bp, 8 predicted proteins | sample EllFjometagen181_FD_203157 | JGI IMG/M metagenome (GOLD analysis project Ga0307987, IMG submission 203157) | Marine microbial communities from Ellis Fjord, Antarctic Ocean - #181 | ecosystem: Environmental > Aquatic > Marine > Unclassified | place: Southern Ocean | collected 2014-10-08
CCCTTATCTATCACAAGGAGGTGAATATGGTTTGATGTTGCCATATAATTTAAAACATGAAGGCCGTGCCTTTTCTTTGCTTGAAATAACCAATGAAGCCAACGTTCCCGGTCTTTGGCAAATTTCAACAAAAAATCTTTTTTGTGGCAACGATGGGTTATGTGCCAAACATACCCCGGAATAAAATGTCTTTTTGCGCGCGCCATTTCTATAATCTCACAGCGTAACCTTAAACATGCGTTTTTGACCCCCAAAAAGGGTGTTTAAGACCATTTCAGGGCCACATTTTTAGCCTTTTTTTTATCATTACAGGGTATTGCGACGGCCCGACCCCAATTTTTCTTCCATATCCCAAAAAGATATTTTCTATATAATAAGACCGGGCTTGTCCAACAAACGGTTCAGATTGTGGTTCGCTTCGCTCACACAATCTAACCTTATTCGTTATGCCATTAAATTTCACTAATCATAGTTTGTAATGAATGCACACTGCAATTAGTTGGATTATAAACCCATTCATTATCAAAAATTGTTATCAACCTCTCTTCTAAAAAAATATTACCAATAGATAATGAATAAAATTTATTCTTATTTTCCTTGGCATCGTTTATTTTACTTTTCAATTCATCAGGCAATGATGCCATTATAAAATCTGAAATCATTAACAAATCTGCTTTTTTGTATTCTTTTTCTTTCATGAGTTCAAGTGCATGTTTTAATGCTGGTGAAGCATCGGTTCCACCATGAAATGATCGTTGTAAAAATTCAATAACTTTTGAAATGCCTACACTTCTTGATAAATCTATAGTTTCAATCTCTGTTGAAAAGTTAATAAGGAAACAATTTCTATTTTGTCCAATGGCTCTGGTTGCCATAAACAAAGTGACAGCTTTCGCTACTGTTTCAGGAGAGCCTTGCATAGAACCGCTGGTATCGACACAAATAATAATAGGGCCAAACTCTTCTTTATCATCTGTTTCAATAACGATCTCTTCTTCAATGGGGTTTTCTTTTTGTTGTGAACCTTCCATATCAAAACAGATTAATCTATCTTCGGTATATTTCATATCAAATAAGATAGATATTTCATCATCAGCAAGTAAGAGTAATTCTTGAGGTAAAGTATGTTCAATATCACGCCCTAAGTGAATACCTACAATTTCCTCTTTTGAATTAACATCAGGCACAAACTCTTGAACTGTCATTATGTTTTTAACCAGCTCTTGACGTTTAGCTTTTCCTGCTTGTCTAAGCCTTCCCATAATATCACAGAGATTTTTAACGCCATCATCTTTAGATATATAAGTTACCCATTTCCTTAAACTCTCAATATCCGATAATGAAAGACTGCCTTGTGACAAGTCTAATAATAGCCCTGGCTCTAATGATAAACTGGAAAGTGTATTATCCAGTTTCTGAATCAAATGCAGCCATTCAGATAGTTTTTCCAGAAAATCATTTCTATATTTATCAATAGCTCCCAGCTCCCATTCTAAATATTTTGTATCTAATAGTTTCTGCCACTGTCCTTGTAACAAAGTTCGGAATATCAGTTGATTTTCATTACAAGTATCCTTATTTAGAGTTTCTTCATTATTACCAAATTTATCTGCCAATAAACCCAATTTAAATTTATTTTTTAATTCATTTATTTCAAAAATCCAAAATTTATCATCAATATTGGTCATTGTCTTTTTCGATAGAGATTGGAACTTCAAGAAATCATCCTCAATTTTTTCAATTGAAAATTTTTTTTTCTTTAGACTTCTGTTTGCATTTTTAAATTCATGTTGATCGTCATAAAATGGGTTTTCTTTTTGAAGCCATCTGCGAACACCACCACTCCATTCTTTCACTTCAGATAATAGATTTTCTTTTATTCTTTCTTCTTTGGCTACAGGATATTTTTGAACTAAACTCTTTATTTTGGAATTGGAAAGATATTTTTCGTTTAACATAAGCTATCCTATCAAGCTCATCAGCCGTTCGCCGTCTTTGTGGCGCAATTTCATGTCTGTTAGTTGGTTAGAAATACTTTCTAAAGCAATATCTCTTGTGCTGTCCAAGATAAAGGGAGTATCAAGTTCTTTTTGAAATTCAAAAAGCTTACTCTCAATATCTTTGATGATACCTTGGATTTTGTCCATTAACTCAACAACTGCTTCTCGTAAAGACGACACTAATCTTGAATTTATATCTGATTTTTTATCACCTTTGTGGAATAATATTTTTGGTGAAAAAGCATCAATTTCTTGCCGATCTCTACCAAACGAATTTTGATTTCTTTCTATTCCAATATGACAGACACCTTGTTTGTCAAAATTACAATTTACCCAATTAATTTCATTGCCATGTTCATCAATAGGGTTAAAAGGCTCTGAGCTTTTCATTTCCACAGCAGGAATATAAAAAGTGATTTCTTTATCGTTTCTGTTGTAATTAGAGCTGTATTGTTTGACGCATTTGAAATATTTTTTACTCCCACTCAACTTCACGGTTTCATATACATCTTTTGAAAAATAAAGTTCTTTTTGAATTTCATTCTCCAGAGTATCTTTATCTTCATCAACTTCGTATAAGCTAAAGCCTGTTTCAAAGCCAGAATTTCTAACTGCGTCTTCAACGATTTTTATTACTTCTTCACGATTTTCATTTGTTGTCCACAAACAATGCCTTAGCAGTAAAGTATCCACAAGATTAGTTTCTTTTCTGTCACAGAAAAAAGCGGCAGCTTTTAATAGAATGGCTGCTTTTTGCCAACGCCGATCAGATACATAAACATTTAAGTCTTTTCCTTTTTCTGAAAAAGTAAATCGAATATCATGTATTATATTTAAGGTTTCTTGTGAAAGCTGAATCTCTTCAATTTCAAGTTGCCAAAGTTCCCATTCATCATGAGTTATTAATGTTCCCTTTGGTAAATTAACCTGTTCTTTGGTTGGGCTTAATTGCAATAAAGATTCAAAACTATTTTTTTCGCCCATAGGTGGTACATGTAACCTGACTAAGAATCGGTCATACAGCGCTTCTAATCCTTGATTCTCTGGTGGCGTTTCATTAGATGCTGAAATTAAAACTTTTAATGGGACAGTCTCAACACCTTGTCCATTTCTAAATAATTTTTCATTAATGATGGTTAGGAGAGTGTTGAGAATAGCTGGACTAGATTTCCATATTTCATCCAAAAAAGCAAAATCACTTTTTGGCAAAAAACCTTCTATTTTACGAATATAATTATCTTTTTTCAACTCTAATATTGATACAGGACCAAACACTTCTTCAGGTGTGCTAAATCTTTGCATCAAATATTCAAAATATGACTTGGTTTCAAATGCATAAGACAATCGACGAGATATTAAACTTTTCGCTGTGCCAGGTGGGCCGAGTAAAAAAATATTCTGATCTGCTAATGCTGCTAATAATGAGACGGCAATCACTTCATTTCTTTCATAAATGCCCTCATTTAGAAACCCTATAATCTCTTTCATTCGCTTTTTCACTTTATTCTTGTAACTCCATTTCTTAGTTTTGCTTGATGTAGAAGTTTTTCATGGCATAACGCCGCTAATCAACCGGGATATTTCTCTGGGGTCGGACCAAGATAACCCACTGTAAATTCTAAATTTCACATCCAATCATAGGCGTTTTTAGGGGCTATGTGGCGCTTTTGACCCCCAAAAAGAGCGTTATAGGATTCTATTTCTTCTCGGATTTGAAAAGGATCCCCCATTCCAATAATCCTGCGTCCTTTTGCCTGCGCTCCCAAATGTGAAAAAGTTTATTTTACAAAGGCATGGTTACCAATGGCAATGCTCTGAAGTCCAATGGCTTTTACGCTTGCCTCCATCATTGGCCAGCGAATCGTTAATCCATTTTTTATGCGCGGATTAAAATATCTCAAAAGATTCAAAACCACTCAATTCGCTTACCGCTTCGTAATCAATCAATATATTTTTTCGCCTTGGCTTTTGAATTTCATTATATCCAGACCACTTCCAATAGGAGGGATGATTTATCATGCCGGTTCGAACCATATTCAAATCAATATAAACCATACACTTTTTTAAATACTCGCCGGTTTCCACCGCAGTCGCATGATAACGATCCTGCCAAAAAGCCCCATTTCTCTTTTTTCTGTGATTGTATTCCTGCCCGGTTCTTCCAGCCAACAGTTGAATGGATTTGGGTATAACATCAGGCCCTCCATTATCATAAACCAAGAGGTGAGTATGGTTTGATGTCGCCATGTAATTCAAAATGATAAGACCATAATTTTTTTTAACTTTATACAGCCAGCTCATCCAACAATCACGATCTTTCACAAATTTGAGAAGGAATTCTTTTTTATGGCAACGGTGTGTTAAATGCCAGACATGCCCCGGAATATAGTGTCTATTCGCTCTTGCCATTTTATTCTCTCTATTCCTATATCGCTCTTTTTGGTCCCCAAAAGGCGGTTATTGACCCCTTTTGAGGCCAAAATCAACATCAATATTCTTTAATATTAATCAGTTATCTTGGTCCGACCCCAAGGCTTACGCTTTATCCTCCAAGACATTCCGGCCTCTCGCCCTGTATCCAAGTTCCTCTTTTACCGTTTCAAGAAAACTCTTGCTTCCCACCCCGAGGCTTTCAGTCCATTTTACGATATGTTGATGATCATTCTGTTTTAACCCTTCTGCCACCCAGTTATAATGAGACTCCTTCAAATTTTCAAAACCATTGATATTCAAAAGATTCATCAAGCAGGGAAAATCTATAATTCCATACCTTTCTTTTGGGCGCTGGATTTCATTATACCCGCAAATGGCCCATTGAGAAGGATGAGACACAACGCCTGCGCGAACCATATTCAGATCAATTATATACAAAACATTGGATTAAATGTTCGCCAGTCTGAATGGCAGTCGCATGATACCGGTCTTCCCAAAAGGCTCCTTTCCGAGCTTTTCTGACATTGTATTCCTGCGCGACGCGTCCGGCAATGAGTTTTATGGAATTTGGGATCACACCTCTTTCTCCCTTATCTATCACAAGGAGGTGAATATGGTTTGATGTTGCCATATAATTTAAAACATGAAGGCCGTGCCTTTTCTTTGCTTGAAATAACCAATGAAGCCAACGTTCCCGGTCTTTGGCAAATTTCAACAAAAAATCTTTTTTGTGGCAACGATGGGTGATGTGCCAAACATACCCCGGAATAAAATGTCTTTTTGCGCGCGCCATTTCTATAATCTCACAGCATAATCTTAAACATGCGTTTTTGACCCCCAAACAGGGTGTTTAAGAATGATTTAGGCCCTTTTTTTTAGCCTTTTTTCTGTCATTACAGGCCATTGCCACGGCCCGACCCCAATTTATCCCATGCGTTTTTGACCCCCAAAAAGGGTGCTTAAGAACGATTTAGGCCCTTTTTTTCAACCTTTTTCATATCATTACAGGGTATTGCGACGGCCCGACCCCAATTTATTTACCAATTTATTTACCTATAATGGCGATTGTTTTTGACAAGAAAAAGTAGACATGATTTTTCTTGTAGCACATTTTTTAATTCGTATCCCGCACTTTTTCCAAAATATGTTTTTTTTCGGACATGAAATATTAAACCGAATATTTACCATATTTTTAGTCTTTCTTCTATTATTACAGGATATTGTGACGGCCCGATTCCAATTTTTCATCCAATACATATAATGTGGGACTCTATAACTGTGGGAGATTTTTTCAAGAAGTTACCCACTCAGAACAGCGAGGAAGCAATTTTTTCGACGGACCGACCCCATAGCCGAATTTTGATTTTCATACTTGACCTTGACATTTTTCTATTTGTCAAGTAATTATTTTTTTGAAAGATATAAGGAAACTATAAAATGACTTGCTCCTGGCGACTGTGTTGCCGGGAATAGTTGACCTGACTACGTCAAGTGTTACGATTAGTAAAGTATTTCAGAAAAAGACAGTCGGTTAACCTGGGGAATTCAGAAAATGCAACGAAGAACAGAAATTATTATCACAGAATCAGCACTTGATGCCCTTATTGCATACTATCAGAAGTCTACAGAAAATGCCCAGCGAATTAAAAAAACACTTGATTTATTAAAGGGCAATGGTACCAAAAGTCAAATATATAAAATTAAAGAATCACAACGTCCGATATGGCAGTGTCAGATAGGTACAGATTGCGATATATATTTTACAATTGGATCTGGTGCTAAATGTTCAGAGATTCGGATAAATTTCTTTGGACCTCCGATCAAAAAAAAATCATCTTCATACAGGCAATTGCTCTACTTGGCGGGAGAAGCACCCTATTACGAAATTCCTGATGAAGTGTTACTTGAAGATGAAAAAAAAGTTGACCAATACCCTCCTTTTCCTTTTAGGAAGTTTAAGCCAGCAGCTAGTTTAAATTCTTATTTAAATCCAGACGAAGATGAACAATTAGAAGTTTTAGAGAAAGAACAAGAGAATATTGATGATCTGAATGGTCGCCCATATAGAATTTTGAGGGATATTCGGCCTCCAATCAATCTGCCGATTCGTCTTAGTCCGCAACAAGAACGACTACTACATGAATGGGGGCCGATATTCCTCCAAGGTGTTGCAGGTAGCGGAAAAACGACTCTTTTAACCTATTTCGCTCATCAAGAATTAATACGTACGAACAATAGGGCAAAAATTCTTATTATCGCATACACTGAGCCTTTGAAATTTTTTATACAAGGTTTGCTTAGATCGTTAGATACGCTGGAGCCAGTAGATTTCTCTCGTATTGAAATTTATACATGGCGTGAGCTTTGTAATCTGCTGGCGGATGAAGTAAATTTAGATCCACTTCGCTGGTTAGATAATCAGCACAATTTGGAATTTCAGGCTCAATGTCATTTAAAAGGAGGGACCCCAAATTGTATCAGTCCAATTGAACTTGAAGAATTTATCCGTGCTATTTTGAAAGGAGATTCAACAACGCCTGACAGTGCGTTGGTCGATAAAAAGTCATTTTTCAATATGCCGCCAACAGCGATGGACCATTATATAGATAGAAGAGATATATATGAGATAGCAGAAAAATATCAATCTTTTCTACATATAAATTTTCTAGTGGATGATATGGATGTAGCACGTTTGTTACTTTCCAAGAAAGAAAAATTGCCCGCCTATGACTGTGTGTTGATTGATGAGACACAAGACTATACGATGGTCCAATTGCGCCTTGTCGCTACTCTATCAAAAAGTAGTGATAACTTGATTTTCGTTGGAGATATGAACCAGGTATTATATCCAAGTCATTTCAACTGGGAAAAGGCAAGATCTTCTGTTTGGCACGTTTGGAAGGTAAATCCGCCGGAAAAAAAATCCATAGATTACAATTACCGAAATCCACAACCCGTAAATGATATCGCGAACAAATTATTGTCGTTACGTCGTAAGAAACTAAATATCGACCATGTTAGAAGTGCGCGTAGTAATCAAGCTATGACCCCTGAACCTTTACGCATTCTCGTATATGATGAAGAGCTGGACGAAATTATAACGGCACTGGCAAGCTCTATAGGTTCATTGGGAATTATCACGGATCAGGTAAAAGAAATAAAAATAGAAGGAATAGAATTCGAGCGAATCTTCACGCCCAAATCGGTCAAAGGTATTGAATTTAACGTTGTTTGTTTAATCAACTTTAATGAAATCTATAATGATCTAATTATTGAAGGAAAAAGCAGGCACACACCCCGTGAGCTTTTCCTCATGTTTAATGAGGTATATGTTTCTGTTACAAGGACACGTGGACAGCTTTTGCTTATTGATAAAAAGTCTAACAAAAATGGATTATGGAGCGATTCATTTTTTAGCAAACGAATAAACATTATTAATAGACCCGAAATCCTAATTAAAACCGTCAAAACACGATTTCAACTAAAAAATAAGGATGAATGGAAAATTGCAGCATTAGATTTCGAAGGTCAAAAAGCTTTTGCCTCAGCGGCCGAATGCTGGGCTCGTGCTGGAAAACCAGAAAAGGCAGCAACATCATATGAAAAAGCCGACCAACTAACAAAAGCCCTCCAAATATATAAAACACTTAACAATCTCAAGGCTGCGGCAAGGCTATTGGAAAAGCTAAAAAGATATAGTGAAGCCGCAGAATACTATTACGGGCTCAAACGATACAAAAATTCCGCTATTTGCTGGGTTCAAGGGAAGAATTATCTAAAGGCGGCAAGTGTTTTTCAAGAAATGGCCGAAAAAAGTCAGGAACCGGACGTATGGTACAAAGCAGGTGTCCAATATCGAAATGCTAAATCGTTTAAAAATGCGGCAATCAGCTTTGAAAAGGCAAAAAGATTGGGAGAAGCGGCTATCTTTTATGAAAAAGTCCAGTGCTGGGATGAAGCCGCCACCTGCTTTGAAAACGAAAAACAATGGGAGCATGCGGCAATTTGCTTCCAAAAGAGCAAGAACTGGGATCGCGCCGCAGTCTATTTTGAAAAGTTAAAACAATTGGAAAATGCAGCCAGTTGCTTCGAGAAGGCGGAAAACTGGGATCGTTCGATCAGTTGCTATCAAAAGGCAGGGCAATGGTTAGGGGTAGCGGAAGGATATCAAAAACTCAAGCAATCGGAGCAGGCTGCTATCTACTTTGAAAAGGCAAAACATTGGGATCGGGCTGCAGTTTGCTACGAGAAATTGAAGCGATGGTACAAGGCAGCAGAATGCTACAAAAAAAATGAGGATTGGGAGCAATCAGCCAATTGCTTTAAAACGGAAGAAAAATGGGAAGACGCGGCAGAGTGCTTCGAAAAAGCAGGAAAATGGGAAAGGGCTGCGGTCTCCTTTGAAAATGCTAAAATCTGGGCACAAGCAGGGGAGTGCTATGAAAAGTCTGAGTTGTGGAAGCAGGCGATTGTCTGCTTTAAAAAGATCTCGGATATGAAGCGCATAGCTTTTTGTGCAGATAAGGCTGACCCCGCAACATCAATAACCGATCTTCAAATAACCGATTATAATTTTGAAAAACATTTACTAACTATCAATAATGAGTGGTTTCAATTTGAGAAATTCGAACGATCTGAACGTCTATGGAATATGGCCAAAAAAATTTCGAATACAAACAAGTTTTATGAAGAAACAAGATTCTGCATGAGAAATGGGAATTACTATAAAGCGGGCGAATTGTATTTTGAGGCAGGTAATCACGAAATGGCGGCCGAATGCATGGTTGAGGCAAAGGATTATACAACAGCATCACTTATATTTATTGATTCAGACCGTTACTTTAGAGCAGCAAGACTACTGAACCTTATAGATGAAACTGAGCTTGCAAACATGTGCCTTGCCCTCCACTGGGAGTGTCAGGGGGATAGAATAAGGGCAGACGTTTTTTGGAAAAAAATTAAAGAAATGAGATACAAAAAAGGTTATGAAGAGCATAAAGAAAAATTAGTCAAAATGGTTGAAAAGATCAAGTATCCATCCACTCATCAGGCAAATACTGCCATTCAGAGCACTATGTTGCTGTTAAAAAAAATTTCTGCATTTTTTAAAAAATTATTTAAGTAACAAGAATCGAAACGATGTATGTAAAACCAAAGACAAATATTTTTGGGGGTTCAAATTTATAAATTTGATATTACAGCGGAACGCGTTGCAGATCAGCTTCAACATTCCGCTGTCCTTAGCATTGTTGGCTTTCGTCGCAGTGGGAAAAGCACGCTTGCCGAAGCTCTCTGTGACGGTCTCGGAAAATTTGAGTATTCTGTCATTCTTCAAGATGCATCCGTTTGGTTGCAGAGCAAGTCGGGAAGTTTTCTAAAAGAGAGTAAAACACAGTATAGTGTGGACCCTGAAATATTCGGTACTTTGGAGCGCTTTGAAAAGATATTGGGCAATTGTTGCTGGATCGTTGATAACGCAGAAGTCTTGCTGACATATGCCTCAGAAGGCGTCCTTCGGTCCATAGGAAAAAAACTCCAAAATTTCGAATTTTCTATGATCCTTATTAGAAATCGTTTTGTTCTTGAAGAGAAGGGCTGGTTTCAGCAACGCTTATCGTTAATTGCACGTGACATTCTTCAAATGAATATGCGCCCCGTAGGAGAAAAAGATTCTATACAAATCGCTACATCAATGTTTCGAAGTCATTCTCGAAATTTACAGGGGAAATGGTTGGCTAAAATGTCAGGAGGTGTATTGGGATTAATGAGCGATCTCTTTAGGTATACACCCGAATGGCCCTCAGAGGAAATAACACCGCGACTGGAGCAGCTATCAATTAAAAAGAGACAGGATCTCAAACTGGAAAAGCCAGTGAGACAAATGATATTGACCGCACTTGAAAAAAGGATACTACCTCCACCAAATTTTCTTGCAAAAAAGGCAAAAACCGAAGTGGGAGTCCTTATCCATGTAGGTATGGTCACAGCAGATTACATTGTGAAAGAGCGACCCTATAATGGTGAGTTTTGGGAATTGGTCTCCGGACAGAATCTATCTCCTGAGCTAATTCCAAATAATTTTAATAACATTGGACTCAATTTAGAAATTATGATTAGGGAGGCAGGACTTTTCGATAAATTTGGACACGATTACGGAATTGATAATTGGGGTGAAGGAGTGCTGGCTCAAGCGTTTGCCAACACCCTTTATTGTCAGGAAAAATATCCTGCTCTTGTTGATTCTCTCGATATTTTTTTGGGCGAGAATTTTGGAAAATTTGGCCTTGTTCGCATCCTTCAAATGAATAAAGTTTCTGCTCAGGCGAACATGAGTATGTCGGTATTGGTGAGTATACTCTTCCAGAGGGCACGATCCTTATGAAAACTTTAATTGCAATTATCAATGATATTGTAGCATATGTAACACCAGAAAAATTTGCGGAATATATGGGCTATGACGGCACTGATAATATTCAGGAAAGGGTATTGCAGTATTTAGAGACGGAGAAAATTTCAACACCCAAAAAGTTAAGCTGTTGGATAAAAGAAACTTTTGGAGATTTTTTTGTAACTGACATCATGAAGGAATTCCCCAATATACAATGGGATTCTCAATCTTCTACAAAAAGCAAAATTGAAGCATGGTTTGAATTTCGGGAGCTTGAGTTAATTAAGCCTCAGGCTCGGCCCCTAGAGTTGGCTGATATTATAACCGAATTGGCTAACACAATATATTCAACCCCGGAAAATTTCGATGCAGAGGATCTTCTTCTTTCACCATTGGTACTTTTAATGCGTTACATTATATATTTTTACTCCCCCGAATTGTTCAAAAATTCTGAAATCAATTCGCCGGAAAAAAACAATAATGATCGCATTGATGGACCAAATCTGTCGAAAATTCTAATAGATTCAAACTTTACCGAAATTTGTGCTTTAATAGGCTACGACAAACCTTTGCCATGTGAGCCCTACAACGCCGTTTGCGAAAATACTATTACCCTTTCAAACGAAAGAATTAAAAAAATTATAGAACGGATATCTTATTTTATTTCAGAAACTTCTGTTAAATACTCAGATAAAGATAACAAGTCAATTTCTAATTACATTATTGAGCTATTAGAGTTATGGCAGCCCAATCAATATCAAGGAATCATTCCCAAGGGTGCCGTTATCGCTGAAACCCACATGACAGGCTTCGGTAGTCAGGCAATTTGTTATGACGAGTTGAACGATAATCTAACAATCAAAGGTTTCAGAACAAATTTAGCTACTGGGGATAGCCTGTTACTTGCTCCAACGAAAAAACAGGAGTTTATCGCCTCTAACTTAGAACCGCTACCAAAGGAAGCCGCTTGGATAACACCCTCGCCAAATGAATATAACTGGCCGAACGAAATCAAAGGTGCTGAATTTTTAAAGGAAAGAATCGCTATGAAAAAACGACCTTCTATAAAAAAAATAAAACGGAATAAGGTTTTTATTAGCTACTCTCAAAAAGATAGGAGATGGCTTGACCATGTGCAAACACATTTAAAAGTTGTAGAAAATTTAGGAGTTTCCATAAACTACTGGGATGACACGAAAATTACTTCGGGAATGTTGTGGAAAGAAGAAATTGAAAACGCGCTGTCAGCAGCAAAGGCGGCAATTTTATTGGTAAGTACTAATTTTCTTGCATCAGAATTTATTAGTACTGTAGAACTTCCCAGCTTACTGAAATCCGCTAAAACTGACGGTGCGATAATTATTCCTGTTATTCTCATGCCGAGCATGTACGAGGATCATGAACTCTCAGCATTTCATGCAATTAACGACCCTAAAAAACCTATAGCTATGTTGGAATTGGGTGAACAGGAAGAAATATTTGTAAAGTTAGCAAAAAGGATTAAAGCGTTGATGGATGAAGAATAGTGGACAGACATCGTTATTCCACTTGCCTCAGATTAAACGAGCACCTTCTAAAGCAGGTGGATTCTGTTACGACTGAAAGTCGGCCATTCCGCCTAAAGCCGGGCGCCTAATTCTCGACAACCTTAAAATTTTTCATAGAAGGAATCTTGTAACGCATGTTTGTCTTTTGCCGTTTTTTTCTTTTCCAGTATCCGGGATTTCTCTTGCGCCATTCCTGAACGCGTTTTAAATGTTCCGGATCGCGAAAATAATTCCAGTTTTCTGGTTTTTCCACCCAGCGTTTCTGGCTGTTCGCCTTGCTTGCTTTGCGAAACTCAGGCTTGTGGCAGTATTTTTAACGTTTTGCTTTTTAGGGATTTTGCAGGAATAACAGTCTGATCGGATTGGGCCTCCTGAAAAATATGGTACAATACAATGCCATTTTTGTAAAATAATATGATGAAAAAAAGGAAGAAGATATAGAAGAAAGGGGAATAAAAAATTTAAAAATAATTTTGTTGAAGAAAATAAAAAACTGCTTTAAGTTGACATTTTCAAACCGCTACTTTTTAAGTGTTTGTGATAATAAAAAACCAAACAAAAATAACGAAAAAAGGGTAACACGATCTCCATAAAAAAGAAAGGAGAACGTGTTATGAAAAAGACTCATCTGGATCAGAAACAAAAATTAGCCGTTTTGA
>Ga0307987_1001450_pt1 | contig 13027 bp, 10 predicted proteins | sample EllFjometagen181_FD_203157 | JGI IMG/M metagenome (GOLD analysis project Ga0307987, IMG submission 203157) | Marine microbial communities from Ellis Fjord, Antarctic Ocean - #181 | ecosystem: Environmental > Aquatic > Marine > Unclassified | place: Southern Ocean | collected 2014-10-08
GGCGGTGCGGATGGGCAGGGTGCCGCCGTGATCGCGGAGGTGGTCGGCGACGTGCTTGAGATCCGCAGCCTCGAGGTACTCCATGATGACGGCGGTGCGGCCGTCGATGGCGGTGAGATCTACGACGTCGACGATGTTGCGGTGCCTCAGCCAGCCCAGCAGGCGGGCTTCGTCCCGGATGCGTCGGGTGACCTCTTCGCTATCGGACCAGCGGCGGTGCAGCAGCTTGATGGCGACCAAGCGCGAGAAACCATCGGAGTGGGTTTCTTTCGCCAGGTAGACGCTGCCGAAGGTGCCCGATGCGATCTCGCGCAGGAAGTGGAAGCGGCGGTTGCTCTCTCGCGTCAACGCTCTCGACCCCTTGTCAGGACAGCTGTGAGGCTATCACGAAGGTGGTGTGTGGGGTGAGTGCAGCCACACCCCGATCTCGGCGCCCTCGTCGTCGCTGGAACGATGTTCGCCCCAGCGCTGCGACAGCAGAGCGCACAGCAGGTCGAACAGGCCGTCGGCAGCGCCGAGATCGCCGGTGAGCGACCAGTGCGGCTTGGGGATGGCGCCGGTGGAGCGCCGTCGCCGGGAGGGCTCGATGACGGCCAGGGTGTTCACGGCCGCTTCGCTGGACTCCAGCATCATGAACACGGCTCCTTCAGCGGGGGGGCGCTGGGGGCCAGCGCGGCCCAGGCGGTACAGGTCGCGGGCGGAACCGAAGTCCACCCGGCTGTCGGCCCCACCCACCAGGGCCGCAGGGCAGCGGCCTTCGGCGATGGCGTGGTAGCCTTCCACCAGGGCGCCCAGCCCCGCCGCGGCTTCGCCTGCGACGGTGCCGTTCCAACCCTGGATGCCCAGGTTGATGCTGATGTGGGAGAGCACCAGGTTGGGCAGAGTGAGCAGCGGGAGCAGCGGCGGGTACAGCTCGCGCCCGCGGGTGGAGAGTGCCGTCGCATCCAGCATCCCATCGCGCTGGGATGCGGCCAGGGAGGGCTCGGAGGCGCCGCTGTCAGGGGGTTCTCGACCCACGCCCAGGAACAAGCCGAGCGCTTCGCGATCCCCCGCCCAGGTGCCCAACGCGGACCCTGCGGCCGGTAGCGCGAGCTGAGCGGCGCGGGACAGTAGCTTGCGATCCTTGCGTCGGATCAGCCAGGGCTTGAGGTCCACACGGCCCACGGCGCCGGCGAGGTCGCTGGGCAGCTGCGCCAGATCGTCGCAGGGCTGCAGGGCGCTGCGCTGGTGCGCCAGGGCGTCGGTGAGCTCCGATGGGGAGCAGGCCAGGGGTGTGACCAGGCCCACCCCCGAGATCACTACGCTCACGGAGCGCCTCCCACGAGGATGGAGGCGTTGTTGCCGCCGAAGCCGAAGGCGTTGGACAAGGCGAACCGGATGGGGGATTGCACCGAGTGGTGCGCCACATGTCGCAGGGCGCAGTCGGGGTCGGGGTTGTCCAGGTTTCGAGTGGCCGGGGCCACGTCGTCACGCACCGCCAGCAAGCAGAACAGCAGCTCGAGGGCGCCGCAGGCGGCCACGGTGTGGCCGGTCATGCTCTTGGTGCTGCTGACCCAGGCGTGGTCCACCGATGAGCCCAGCACGGTCTGGAGGGCGCGGGCTTCGCTGACGTCGTTCTGGGGTGTGGAGGTGCCGTGGGCGTTGACGTAGTCGATAGCGCTGGCGGAGAGACCTGCGTCGCGCAATGCGGCGTTCATGGCCAAGGCCGCACCGCGGCCGTCGGGGGGGGCGTCGGTGATGCGCCAAGCATTCAGGGAGCAGCCGTAGCCCAGCAGCTCTCCGAGCACGGGGGCGCCACGTTTGCGGGCGTGGGCCAGGGACTCGAGGGACAACATGGCGGCGCCGTCGGCCAGCACGAAGCCGTCGCGGTCGATGTCGAAGGGGCGACAGGCAGCGCCGGGGTCGTCGTTGCGCGTGGACAGCGCGCCGAGGATGGCGAAGCCGGTGACCATCAGCGGGTCCACCAGGATGTCGACCCCGCCGGCGAGGGCGGCGTCGAGCTCGCCCCGGCGGATGCGAAGCATGGCCTCGCCGATGGCCTGAGCCGAGCTGGTGCAGGCGGTGGAGACCGTGCCCTGATGACCGGCGGCGCCCAAGCGGCGGGCGAGGGAGCGGGTCGGGGCCCAGGGGGCGCTGGCGGCCATCTCGTCGGCGGTCGGGGTCTGGCCCCGGTGCATTCGTTTGGCTACCAGGGGCAGGGGGGGGCGATCGGCTTCGCTGCCCAGGAACACGCCCACCCGGGGGCTGCCTTCGAGCCCCGACTGACGCAGGGCTTCGGAGGCCGCGCGCATGGCCAGGGAACCCTTGAGATCGGGCCCGGCGTGCTCGATGCCCACCTCGGCGCCGAAGGTCACGGGGAAGCCCGTGGGGTCGAAGCGCTCGATGGTGCGGATGCCGTTTGCCGACTCCACCAGCGCGGCCCAGGTGCTGGGCAGGTCGTGACCGAGGGAGCTGATGGCCCCCATACCGGTGACCACGATTCGCTGGCTGTCGTCGCGGTTCGAGAGGCTGCGTTCAGCGGCCATGGATGCTCCCAGCCGTCAGGGCGTACCCTGGACCCAGGGGTGATCGGGACAGTCGGGCCAAAGCTTGGCCAGGTAGCCGAACTCGATGCGCTCGAGGCGCTGGAGCTCGGCCGGGTCTTCGAGGGGGACCGCGTTGAAGACGAAGATCTGCTCGGCCTGGGTGACCACGCGCTTTCCCACCTTGGCGCGGACCTTGACCGCGGCCATCTCGTCCCGCAAAGCCTCGATGCGGGCCTCGAGGGTGACGACCTCGTCGGGGCGAACGAAGCGACGGAACTTGACCCCGTTCATCATGCTGAGGATCGGGAAGGGCCAGTCGCCCCGCTCGAGCCGCACGGTGTAGCCGATGAGCTTGCCGGAGAGCTGCGCGAGGGCCTCGAGCAGGATCACCCCCGGCACCACGGGGAAGCCGGGGAAGTGGTCCTCGAAGAAGCGCTCGGAGGGGTCGAAGCGCTTGCTGCCCTGAGCGCGGACGCCAGGTTCGATGGACTCGATGTTATCGACGAGAAGCCAGCGTGAAATCATCAGTGCAAGACCGCCTCGAGATCGTTGATACCGATGAGCTCACGCTCACCACCGCAGCTCTTGTAGCGGTACATCTCGAAGTGGTGGTTGCCGCCGTAGGGGGCGTACCAGGCGGGCACCAACCATTGGCGGTAGCCCTTGGCGACCTTGCCCGCGGCCAGGTTCTTGCCCGCGGCTTCGCTGGGGTTGTCTCGGCGACCCTTGTAGGGCTTGTCGTCGAAGTACAGATCGAAGGTGTAGCTGCAGCTGTCGGGGCCGTCAGTGCTGGCGCTGGTGAACACGCCCACGGGGATGGCTTCGTTCAGCTGGGTCTCGGGCTTGGGGTAGCCCTCGAACTCCTCGAGCTGGGCTTCGGCCACGGAGCGGTTGGTGGCGGCGTTGTGGAGGAACAGGAAGCCGTCGGGGCGCTGGTAGGTGAAGGGCACCTGGCCGGGGTCCTGCAGGAACTCCTCGAAGCCGTGGCCGCGGGGCTTTTCTTTCTCGCCGCCGCCTTCCTTCAACTCCACCGTGGCGATCACCACCCGCTGGGAGCAGCTCTTCTTGGTGGGCTCCACATACATCCGGTACCGGGTGCGGTAGCCCGTGCGGTACTCGTCCATCGCCTTGCCCTCGAGCACCTCCTCGAAGACGTAGTCGGTGTCCCGCTTGCTGCCTTCCATGGGGATCTTGGTCCAGAACCCGGCGACGAGCGTGGCGTCGTAGTCGCCGGGGGTGCCCGTGATGCGGAAGCGGGTACGGTGGTCGGCCTTGCTGCCCTGGACCTTGATCCAGTCGCCGTCCATGGTGTCGATGCCGATGTGGGGGCAATTGTCCACGGGGGGCGGGGGAGGGGGCTCGCCCTCGCATGCGCCGAGCGTGAGGCCGGCCAACAGCAGGGGAAGGGTGCGGAGGATGGCGTTGGACATGGTCTTCCTCGTGCGCGTGGGGTTCGAATTCGATCAGCACTGCGGAATATCCCGCCGTCGCGGCCGCCGCAGGTTCGCCGCGGGCCCCATCGCCCTGTCGCGCCGCGTGGGCCGCCTGGGGCTCCGGGACAAGACCTTACAATCCCAAGGTTGTCGGGGGGAATACGCGTTGCGGCACACAGGCCTGGGCGGGGATGCCCGGCGCGTGGATAATGAAACTTCCCCGACGTGTCCTGAACACGGAGGCTCGTTGTCCACCACCCAAGCCACAGGCGTCAGCATTCGGCATGCCATCAGCCGGGCGCTCGCCACCGCCAACCTCACCCCCCGCGAGGCCACCTACCGGGTGCTCACGGCTCGCGCCCGGGTGGACGGTCGCGGCAACGTCGCGCGTGGCGAGGTGTCCCTGCGCATCCAACGGCCGGAGTCCCTCGCGGCGCTCCCCCCCGAAGAATGGGTGGGCTGGGTCAACCCCGACGGCCAACACCCCTTGATGGCGCTGGCGCCCTCGGGTCGCACCCGCGACGGCCGCCCCGTGCTGGTGTACCTGGACATCCACCCCGTCACCTGGGACGCCTGGCTCCGGGTCATGGAAGATGTCCTCCCCGACCGGGTCGACGCCCTGTGCCCCGTGACCGGGGTCACCCATGAACAGGCCGCGGCATACGCGGTGGCCGTGGGGGCTCGGCTGCCCAGCGCTACTGAGTTCTCCGCAGCATGGGGCGACGATCCTTTTCCCTGGGGCCAGCGGCCCGAGCCCAGCCTGGGCCGCGTCGGTCGGCCGCGCTTCGATCAGCTCCCGTCCGTGGGCGCCCATCCTCCGGGTCCCTTCGGACACTTCGAGCTGGGCGCCTGGCTGTGGCAGTGGCTCGACGACGGCACCATCGCCGGTGGCGCCGACGAGCGAGACCCGGGCTTCGGCCTGCCTGCCGACCCCGAGCGAGGACCCGTGGGATTTCGCTGTGTCAGGCCTCTCGAGGGCTGATGTGCCCCCGGCTGGTGAGCCTGGGCCCTGGACCGCCGCCCTGAACGGGTATACTGCTCTGCTATCCCCTGGGAGCGCGAAGATGAGAACCTCTGCCATCACGCTGTTCGCCTTGCTGACGGGCTGCTGGAAGCTCGACGACACCATCATCTCGTACGACGTGGTCCCCCTGGACAATCAACACGTCGTCAACGAGAACCTGGTGGTGCAGACCTTCGAGCCCTCGCCGCCCCTCGAGTGTCCCGACGGCGAATCCGCGACCTTCTACGCAGTCTACGACAGCACCATCACCACCCCGGTGCCCGCTGCCATCGTGTTCCACTCGGGCGCCTTCGACTACGTGAAGAACCCCGCCCAGGACAACTACCTCGCGGGTACCCACTTCGCGCCCGAAGACCGCCTCAACCGTCCCTGGGCCCAGACCCGGGTCTTCTCCATGCTCGGCATGTGGGGCGAGACCATCGACCCCTCCGAGTCCCACACCGGCGCATTGGTCACCGCACTGGCCCAGGAAGGCGTCATGGTGCTGCTGCCGGCCAACTGCTGGGGCGACCTGTGGCACAACCACTCGGGCGGCCGCCAAGAGAACGACTACACCACCGAGCGCTTCTACCGCGACGGCCTGGCCATGGCGTCGTGGATGTATCGCGTGGCCACCGACGAGAGCTTCGCCACGGGCCACAATGTGGGCCTGCCGCTGCAGATCGACACCGACCACATCGCCCTCGCTGGCCTGGGTGACGGTGGCCGTGCGGTCTCCGAGCTGCTGTGGCTGCTCACCGACGTCTCCTACGCCGACGTCCAGATCGAGTCGGTGTTCCTGGACTCCACGCCCGACGACATGGGCTACTACTACGAACAGCCGTCACAGTTCGCCGACACCATCACCGGCCTCGAGCGCATCTTCGACGAACAGGTCGACGACATCTCCACCTACTCGATGGAGTCCTACCTGAGCACCGACCTGACCCACAATCCGCGCACCATGCTGGTGTGGTCCAGCTACGACCCCGTGGTGCCCGGTGGCGCCATCGAAGGCTTGGTGGACTTGGTCGAAGCAGAAGCCGCCATCGATGGCGACAGCTTCGTGGTCGAAGAAGTGGGCGCCTCGGCCCACGTGTTCTCCAACAAGGACCTCCCCCTCGCGTTCGATGTGGTGCAGTTCCTGTTCGACTAATCTATGTCCTTGCGCTCCGGCGCCCTGGCGACGTTCACGTTGCGGCCCTTCCAGGCCACGCGGCCGCGGGTGCTGCTCCAGGCCGAGTCCAGGATGAGCAGGATGACCAGCCCCACCCCCAGCGCCTGGGTGGCGCCATAGGCGGGCGGGTGGGCGAAGACCCGGTCCAGGTAGTAGCGGACCGCTTGCATCAGCAGGATCAGGCCCAGGGACCAGGCGAGCCACTCGGTGCCCAGCAGGCCCGCGGCGGCGAAGGGCAGCAGCACCCAGGGCAGCAGGTTGCTGATGAACAGGTAGGTGACCACCGCGAACACCACGCCCCACGAGTAGTGCATCCCGGCGAAGAGGTTCTTGCGCCAGCCGCTCCAGATCTCCCCCAGCCCGTTGTACATGCGGCAGGAGAACAAGGGGCGCATGAAGGTCATGTGGAACGGCACGCCGGCGCCCTTGGCCACCCGCGCCAAGCCCACGTCATCGAGCACGTCGTTGCGGATGGAGCCATGTCCGCCGATGCCTTCGTAGGCACCGCGCTCGAAGAGGATGAACTGGCCGTTGGCCATGGCCTTGTCCCGGCACTCGGGATCGTTGACCTCTTTGGTGTCGTTTCCGGCGACGATGAGGCCGCCCACCACCGGCTGGATCACACGCTCCCAGAAACCGCCGGTCTCCAGCGTGCCGAAGCCCGAGAGCATGCCCAGCTCGTTGCGCACGGCGTAGGCCAGGGTGCGGGACACCGCGTGGGGATGCAGGCGGACGTCGGCGTCGATGAACAGCAGCCAGGGCATGGTGGCGTGGCGCTGTGCGCGCTCCACGGCCCAGGGCTTGCCGAACCAGCCGTCGGGAGGTTCCCCCGTGCCCTGGACCACGGTGAGGCGGGGATCGTCCTGGTAGCGGGCGAGCAGCTCGGTGGTGCCGTCGGTGGAGCCGTCGTCCAACACCACGACCTGCAGCTCTGGGTGATCCTGGGCCAGCACCGCGTCGAGGCAGCGGCCGATGTTGTGCACCTCATCCCGGGCGGGGATGACCACCGAGACGCCGGGCGCTGGCGCCGGAAGGGGCTCGTCTTCGGGGTAGAGGTGGAAGCGCTTGTTGCGCCGTCCTTTCCACGTGCGCGCCGCCAGGCCGACCCAGTTGAGCACCACCAGGACGAGCAGACCCCTGAGCAGCCAAGCGAGGAGCGTGTACAAGGAACCTCCGGTGGTGAACGAGCCCTTGATGTCGGGACCGTCGCACGGTAGCCTCTAGCGTGCTTAGAAGGGGTCTGCATGGCGGCGACCCGTCACCTCTCATCATCCGCTCTATTGGTCGTGCTGGGCTTCTTCCTGGCGGCGGTACCTGGGCTCTATCTATTCCAGGCCATGGTGCATCGCGCCCGCCAGGATCAGCAGCACCTGGTGGCCAACCTGGTTGTGCGGCTGAACGATCGTACACCCCACCACCTGGACCTCAGCCTGCTGCCGGAACCCGGCGGTGAGGCGGCGGGCGGTCGCGTCGCGCTGCAGGGACAAGGTCGGCTGCGCGGTGGGAGCTTCCCCTGGAAGGAGGCCCCCATCGAAGCACAGCTCGTGCTCGGACTGTCCCCCGCGGCCATGGTGGCCCAGTCCACGCCGTTTCGCATCGGCACCGGCGAGCAAGGCCTGAGCGCGCGCTACCAGGAGCACTACCTCGGCGCAACGGATCAGCCCTGGGAGCCCGTCCCCTGCATCGGCACCCTCGAGGTTTCCAAGCTCCACCTGGCGGGAGAAAGCCTGGACGACTGGAGCCAGGTCCGGAAGTTGCAAGGTCTGCTCGAGCTGCAGTGCCACGGCTCGGGCCGCGATCTCACGCCCTCCACCGACGACGACGTGCACTTCACCCTGGTGGGCACCCTGGACTACGCCTACGGCACCCCGGCCTGATCCCCCGCCGCGCGCATCAACCCATCCCAGCTCTCGGCGCTCAGCGCCATAGAGGGGTGCTTGTACTGACCCTCGGGGGTGCCCGCGGCCACCGCCCACCGCCGCAGCCGGGCGTAGCTGCCGGTGGGCAGCACCCGCACGCCCACCGGACCGAGCCGACCCGAGCGGCGCTTGGATGCGTACTCGATGTTGGCCCGTGACAGCTGCTGGTCCAGGCGCTCGGCCAGCGTTGTGGGGTCGAGTTCATGAGCTTCGATGGCCAGCTCGTACCAGGGCGGATCCGCGAGCACCAGCCGCAGGGTGAAGGGAGCGCCCGCGACGGCCAAGGCGCGGGCTGGTGATTCCATGGCGGACAGCAGCTGGGTCTCGGTGAGTTTTTCGCCGGTGGCGCTGAGCTGGTTGCCGTGGCGACGCACGAACACAAGGGTGGGGGTCTGCTGGTAGCGCCCCACGACCCGCACCACATCGCCCATGTCGTAGCGCAGCAGGCCATGGCGGCCGGAGATGACCACGCGGTACTCGGCGCCTTGGTCCAGTTCCCACAGGCCGTGGACGCTGCCGTCGTCGGCCACGAACTCCATCAGCTCCCCCAGCGGCCAGGCTACGCAGCCGTCTTCGGTGCCGTCCAGGGGGATGGCCATGAAGTTCTCCGATGCGGAGATCCCGACCTCGCGCACCGGCACGCAGGCCCCAAGCGCCGGGGCCAGACGGGGTAGGAACCAGTGCGCCAGGCCACCCTTCCAGCAGTTGATCACCCGCAGCCCCCACAGGCGTGCGGGGCTCCAGTCCTGGGGCGCGGGCATCTTTCGCAGCTGGGCTTCGAGGGGGCCGCGCAGGGCAGGGGAGAGTGCGTTGGCCGGCCCGTGGGCCAGGGTCCCGCCCTCGAGATCGGCGGCCAGGGCCTCGGCGTGCTCCCGCAGCTTGCGGGCGATGAGCAACACGGTGGTGGGGTTGGCCGTGGTGATGGAGCGCACGTCGGCCTGCAGCGCGAAGCGCAGCACGGCGTACAGCCTCAGCTCGGGATCGGGCAGGCAGTAGGCCTCGTAGGGCACGGGGTAGCGCCGACGGACCCACCAGGGTTGGGCGAGGTGCATCCGCCCCGTGTTGGCGCCGTAGGGAATGCCCCCGGGGCTACGCCCCTTGACCGCCGGCGAGACCAGGGTCAGGGCGGCGCCTTCGGCCAGGGCGGCGTGTTCGCGGATCAGCCCCAGCACCCACAGGGTCTGGGCGTCGCTGACCCCCTTGGCCCAGGACGACGTGACCGGGATCCACTTGGCGGGCCCGGTGGTGCCGCTGGTCTCGAGTAGGTGGGTCACGGGCTGGCGGGTGAGCTGATGGCGCTGGCCCGCCGCGAGCCGCTGGATGTACGGTTCGACCCGCTCGTAGCCCGCCAGGGGCAGCCGCTCGCGGAAGGCCTCGAGGCTGCGCACGCCGTCGAGGCCGTGGTCCCGAGCGAAGGCGGTCCCGCGCACCCCGCGTAGGATGGACGCCAGCAGCTTGCGCTGGGCGCGCTCGGGGTTGGCGGTCGCGCGCTCGAAGCGGCGCACCAGCGGATCGTGGAGCCCCCGGAGCAGGCGGTAGGCCGGGTTGCCCTGGCGATGGAAGCTGCGGGGATCTCGAGGCACCAGGGTGCTCCCAGGACGGGTCAATGAGGCCTCAACAGGCTATTCCGTCCGGACGGGATAGGCCGGATCTCCTGCCTTCCCACCACCTCCCTGCCGGACTGAGACATGAAGACTGGTGACACCTTCTGCGATCCGAAGGATCGCAGCTACAAGGTCGGACTTCTGCTGGGACGGGGCCTCTGGGGCAAGACCTGGCGAGTTCAGCTCGTGGACGACGACGGGGACTACGTCCTCAAGTGTCCTCTCAGCGCCGACGAGCTCGCTCGAGGCGACGATCCCGGCCAGCTCGAGCAGGCCTGCCGCCGCATCCTCGAAGAACAAGCCGAGCTGCTCAGCGGGGGCCAGTACGACTTCCTGCCCCGCCTGGTGGATCACTTCCAGCTGGAAGACGGCCGCCCGGTATTGCTGCTCGAGCGCTTCCCCACCAACCTCGAGCTGCGGCTGCAGTCGGGTTGCACCTTCCTCGAGACCCTGGACCTCCTGATCCAGGCCGCGAAGCTGTGTCAGCAGCTCCGTGAAGGCTCCGGTGTCCACGGGGCCCTGCGACCGGGCAACATCCTCATCGACGACCAGGGGGAGGTCCACCTCTCGGACCCCATCACCCCCACCGCCCGTCGTTCGTTGCAGCAGCTGCTGGCGGCGGCTCCGGACATCCAGCCCTACCTGCCCCCCGAAGTGGCGGGTTCCACCGGCTCGCCTCCATTCTCCACGGTGTGTGACACCTACGCCCTGGGCTTGCTGCTCTGGCGCGCCGTCCAAGGCGCCGAGGCTGGGCTCCTGCCCACCTCCGGACCGGACAAGGCCGCCATGGTGGCCATCAAGGATCGGCTTCACGCGCGGGTCAAGCAAGAAGACAGCAACCCTCGCTTCCATGCCCGCCTGGCGGACCGCCTCTCCACCACCATCTCCCGGGCCATCTCGGCCAAGGCCAGCCCGTCGCCGCCCTATCGCTTCGAGCGCATCGAAGGCCTGCTGCCCAGGCTGATCGAGCTGCGCTCCCTGGTGAGGCCCGAGGTCGACACCGTGGGCCGCGTGCTGCTGGATCGCCTCGCCAACACCACTCACTTCACCACTGAAGAACAAGTGCGCTTCAGCATCTCGGTGGGGTGTGGCCCCGGTGTCGAGCAGCACAAAGAGATCGCCTGCGGCATCGCGGTGTTCGGCCGCGACAACGACGAGCGGGTGCGCGAACTCCCCAGCACCTACGACGTCAACCGTCACCCGTCCGGCCGCTTCCGCTTCCAGTTCGAGCTGGGCGAGATCCCTCCGGGCAACTACCGCTTGCGCGCCGCCTTCGCGATCCGTGACTCCGGCCAGGAACCCACCACCAAGGAGTGCGAGTTCGAGGTGCGGGCTGCCCACGGCTACATTCCGCCCCCCGAGACACCTCCGCCAGGCCCCCTGAGCCTCGAGCAACGGGTGCGCGAGCCCCGCACGGTCACCGAGCCCATGGCCGCGGTGCCCATGGACATCCCGCTGGGCCAACCGCACCCCAGCGCTGCGGTGCCCCACCAGCCGCCGCCTCCCGCGCCCGCGCCGCCCCCTCAGCTCGCCGCGCCTACGGCGCCACCACGCCCTGTCGTGAAGCCGCGCCCAGCCAAGCCGATGGTGGCCACGCTGCGGCCGGCCACGCCCAAGCCCACGCCGAAGCCTCGCAGCGTCACCGTTGCTCGCAGCGTCACCGTTGCGCCCAGCATCCCCGTGCAGCCCACCGACGAGAGCGAGCTTCGTACGCGCACCACCCGGGGCAGCACTTTCAGCTTCAGCGGCGACACCGTGCCTCTCTCCAGCGGCGACACCGCGGTGCCCGTCGAAGAACTACCCGCAGAGCCCGCACCCACGGTGCAGCTACCCAGGATCGCCGCGCCCCAGGTCATCCCACGGGTGGCCATCCCGACCGCTCCCACGCCCGAACCCACGCCCGAACCCACGCCCGAACCGGTACCTGAGCCAGCCCCCGCGCTGACCGCTCCCGCGCTTCCCAGCGCCAGCGGGTCCTGGGCCGATCTGCCCCTGGGCAACGACCTGGGTGACGACATCACCGAGCTGGGCGACGAGCCCGACGAGCTCGACGAGTTCAGCCCCAAGCCAGCCTGGCTCGAGCTCGTCAACATGATCCGCGGCGACGCCTGGGCCCTGTTCATGGCCGGAGCCGCCGTCATCGCCATCGTCCTTCTCCTCGTCCTCTTCCTGCTTCGGAGCTGATCCAACCATGGACCTCATCCCCCTGACCGATACCGCTGTGGACACCGTGGCGGATATCCTCGCCGTGGGTCTGCTCGAAGCTGATCCCCCCGTCCTGCCCCAGGCTCTCATCGACCGCATGGGCCCCGGACTGGCGGACCTGCTGGCCGCAGAAAAGTTCCAAGCCAAGGCCGAAGCCACCCTGATCCTCCCCACCCTGGGCAAGCTCGGTGCTCCCCAGCTCATCCTGGTGGGCCTCGGCGCGGCCGAGCCCGATCAGATCCGAGGCGCCGCTGGCGTCGTGGGCATGGCCGCTCGCAAGAAGGGCGCCCAGAGCGTGATCCTGGATCTGTCCGCGGCGTCCACCGCCGAGCTCGCCTCCCTTGCCGTGGTCGGCTTCACGGCAGGCAACTACCAGTTCGACCGCCACAAGGCCGAGTCCAAGCGCAAGGCCGCCTGCAGCACCCTCACCCTCGCCGGGGGCGACGCAGGCTCCAGCCAGCGGGCCGCCATCGTCGCCGACGCCCAGGCGGTGGTGCGGGATCTCGTCAACGAGCCCGCCAACGTGCTGTACCCCGAGACCTTCGCGGCCTTCGCCGTGTCCCTGGCCAGCGACACCATGACCGTCACGGTTTGGGACGACGAGAAGATCCTGGCCGAAGGCATGGGCGGGCTGCACGCCGTGGGTCGCGGCAGCATCCACAAGCCCCGCTTCGTCCACATGCACTACCGCCCGGCCGGCGGCTCCAAGCTCAGTGTCGCGCTGGTGGGCAAAGGCGTCACCTACGACTCCGGAGGCATGTCTCTCAAGCCCAGCGACAGCCAGCAGACCATGCGCTGCGACATGGCTGGCGCCGCCACGGTGGTCGGGGCCATGCAAGCCATCGATCGCCTGGGCCTGCCCATCGAAGTCCACGGCATCTTCGGCGCCGCCGAGAACATGAACGCCGCCGACTCCTACAAGCTCGGCGACGTGCTCACCATGTACGACGGCACCACCGTCGAGGTGCACAACACCGACGCAGAAGGCCGCCTGGTGCTTGCCGACTGCCTGGTCTACGCCAGCAAGCTCGGGGTCGATCACTGCCTGGACCTCGCCACCCTGACCGGCGCCTGCGTCGTGGCCTTGGGCAGCCGCTACACCGGCCTGTTCACGGAGTCCGACGATCTCGCCACCGAGCTGATGGATTCCGCCGCCGCCGC